>Ga0164241_10001358_pt1 | contig 30769 bp, 30 predicted proteins | sample OricomyardsoilBY_FD_108780 | JGI IMG/M metagenome (GOLD analysis project Ga0164241, IMG submission 108780) | Backyard soil microbial communities from Emeryville, California, USA - Original compost - Back yard soil (BY) | ecosystem: Environmental > Terrestrial > Soil > Unclassified | place: USA... | reverse complement strand
GGCGGGGGAGATGGGATCGGCGGGATCGACGGGATCGGGCGCGGGCGGGCCGGCGAGGCGTGGAACGGAGGAGTTTTCACTCGATGAGGAACGGTGCGAAATTCGTTTTCGCGGTCAGCGGCTCGATCTGACGCGTTATGAATATCGGTTGTTGAAAACGCTTCTGGCGCGGCGCGGGCGCGTGTATTCGCGCGATGAATTGATGACGCAGGCGTGGGAAGATCCGGGCGCAAGTCTGGATCGTACGGTGGACGCGCATATCAAAACACTGCGGGCGAAGTTGCGTGCGGCCTCGCTCGCGTCGGGCGCGGTGATGAGCGGCGCAAATGGAGAGGAGGCCGCGGGCTATGATCCGATTCAGACGCATCGTGGGATGGGGTATTCGCTGCGTGATGACGCTGCGCGGTAAGAGGAATGGGCGAGAGAAAGAGGAACGAGAAAGATGAAAGAACGAGCGCCATGACACTCCGCACGCGCATCATGCTGGTGTACCTGCTCGTCGTGGGCGGCGGCGTTTATTATCTCGTGGCGCGCAGCGTGGACGAATTGCGGCCGCGTTATCTGGAGTCGATGGAGGAGTCGCTGGTCGATGCGGCGCATCTGCTCGCGACGGCGGTGGGCGCGGCGGCGGTGGACGACGATCGCATCGAGCCGGATCGCGTGCGGGCCGCGCTCGATGGCGCATTCGCGCGGCGGTTCAATGCGAAGGTTTACAGCATCACGAAGGAAAAGGTGGGGCTGCGCGTGTATGTGACCGACGCCGCCGGGTGGGTGGTTTATGACTCCGACGGCGGGAAGGCGGTGGGTGAGGATTATTCGCACTGGCTGGATGTCTCGAAGACGTTGCGCGGTGAATACGGCGCGCGGGCCACGCGGCTGATACCCTCGGACGACGATGCGTTGGTGCTCTATATCGCGGCGCCGATTCTGTCCGGCGATGGGCGCACGGTGGGCGTGTTGTCGGTCGGAAAGCCGACGGCGAACGTCAACGAACTCGTGCGCGCGGCAAAAGTCCGTCTCGCGTGGGTCGGCGGAATCGGCGGCGGGCTGCTGTTGTTTTTAGGCGTGGCGTTTTCGATCTGGATCGCGACGCCGATCGCGCGGCTCACGGCTTATGCGCGGGCGTTGCGCGATGGACGGCCGGCGAAATTACCGCGGCTGGCCGGGCGCGAGGCGGGGGAGTTGCAGCAGGCGTTTGATGAGATGCGCGCGGCGCTGGATGGAAAAGCGTATGTCGAACGCTACGTGCAAACGCTCACGCACGAGATCAAATCGCCGCTCTCGGCGATCCGTGGCGCGGCGGAAATCCTTGCGGAAAATCCGCCGGAAGAAGCGCGCGAGAAATTCGTGGGCAACATCCGCGCTGAGACCGCGCGCATCCAGCGGATCGTCGATCAGCTCTTGCAACTGGCGTCGCTCGAAGCGCGGAAAGCGCGCGCGGATTTCGTCGCGATCGATCTCGCCGTGCTGGTTCGCGAAGCGGTCGATGCGGCGCAGCCGGCGGCGCAGGCGCGCGGCGTGGCGCTGCGTTTTAGAAATGAGGAGGCGGAGGCGCTCGTCCTTCAACAGGGGACAAACTCCGGTGAGGCCGGGGATTCTCCGACGGGAAAGGCGGTGAGGGTGCGCGGGGATCGAGGGTTGCTGGCGCAGGCGGTTTCAGGACTTTTGCAGAATGCGTTGGAGTTCACGCCTGCTGGCGGACGCGTGGAGGCGGCGATCGTGATCAAGGAGGACGCTGGAAGACTGGGCGCGGGCGGTGCCGTTGTGCGTATCGAAGATTCGGGCACGGGGATTCCGGCGTATGCGCTGGGACGGATTTTCGAGCGGTTCTTTTCGCTGCCGCGCCCGGGCTCGGGCGCGAAAAGCACGGGCCTGGGTCTGAGCCTGGTGCGCGAGATTGCGTTGTTGCACGAAGGCGAAGCCCATGCTGGCAATCGCGCGGAAGGCGGCGCGTGGGCGGAATTGCGATTGCCCGGCGGGCTTACGAATACACCAGCAGACGCTGGCTGATCGGATCGATCAGGTTGTGATTCCTGATCTTGGAGATCATCGCGGGATTGAGCGTCTGGCCTTCGCTGACGAGCAGCAGGCCGTGCGGGCTGTAGAGACCGTTGGCCAGCGTCATGCCGGCCTCGAGCTCGTCGAGGAGGATTTCTTTCACCTGCCGCGGAAGTTGGATGAGGTGTGTGACCTTGAGGAAAAGTCGCACGGCCTCGGGATCGAGGGCGCGGCCGGACTCGGTCATGATCGCTTCGATGGCCTGATCTTTCGGCAGACCGCATTCGACGAACCAGACGGCGACGGCGAGGCAGCGGGCGGTCCACGGAATCGTGAGGCCGCTCAAGCCATCGGGATAACCTTTGCCGTCCCAACGCTCGTGGTGGGCGCGGATCGTCTCGCCGACGGCCGGGCGGCTGTCGATGTGCGAGGCGAGCGTCTGGCTGTAAATCGGGTGACTGTGGAGCGTGTGAAGATCGCGCTCGTTGAGCTTGTCGGGGTTTTGCCGGAAGGCGCGGAGGAGTTCGCGCGGCACACCGATGAGGCCGAGGTCGGAAAGCCACGCGGCGGAACGGAGGATGTGTTTTTCCTCGTCGTTGAAGTGCTCGGTCTCGGCCATTTTCTTCGCGATCTCAACGAGCGTTTTCGCCTGGCCGCTGAGCAGTGGATCGTAAGTCGCGAGGATGCGGAAGCAGAGGTCGAGGGAGTGCTCGTAACGCGTGGCGAGCTCGCGGTTGGCTTTGTCGAGGTGCTGCTTCTGGGTCTCCAACGTTTTCACCTGCTCGCCGAGCGCGGCGTTGGCGATGGTGAGCTGTTCGTTGAGGCGCTGGCTTTCGGCGGTGAGGCGGTCGTTTTGAACGATCAACTCGTAACGCTGGATCGCGTTCTTGATCGTGGTGGTGAGTTCCTCGCGTAACCAAGGTTTGGCGACAAAGCGGAAAATTTCGCCCTTGTTGATCGCGTCCACGATCGTCGGCAGCGAGAGGACCGCGGTGATGAGAATGCGCGAGGAAAGCGGGCGGATTTTTTTGCTCTCGATGAGGAAATCCAGGCCCATCATCTCGGGCATGCGCTGGTCGGAAATGATGACGGCGAATTCGCGATCGCGCAAAATCTCGAGGGCCTTGCGCGCGCTGGTGGTGGCGACGACCTGATATTTTTCGCGTTCGAGCGTTTCCTTCAAGGCGCCGAGCACGATGGGTTCATCGTCAACGATAAGCAGGGACGGCGATGAGGCGGAAACGGCGCTGGTGGGCGTCATGGTTGGTTCGTGAGAGGGAAAGCCGCGCGGGTGCGCGAGCCAGCAAGGCGGCCGGCGCGGCGCAGGTCAACCCGTGTTCACTGCGCGGCCCGCCGGTCGCGCGGTGCAAATTACGCAGGCACCTGCGCGGGATGCGTGCCGCCGTTGAGCGTGGACGCGCTGGCCGAGGGTGTGTTGGCGACGGCATGCGTGATGAAGTCGGCGACGTGATCGAGCGCGAGCTGGCGTTGCGCGCCGCCGTTTTCCCATGCGACTTTCGGCATGCCGTAAACAACGCTGGTCGCTTCGTCCTGGGCGAACGTGGTCGCTCCTTTTTCGCGAAGGCGGAGAAGACCTTCGGCACCGTCCTTGCCCATGCCGGTGAGCACACCGGCAATGGCGTGCGCGCCGGCGAGATCGGCGGCGGATTTGAAGAGGAGATCCACCGCGGGGCGCTGGTGCCAGACCATCGGGCCGTCGGAAAGACGCACGCGATAGCCGTCGCCCGCCCACTGGAGCATCATGTGGAAATTGCCGGGAGCGACCAAGGCGAGGCCGGGCGCGAGTTTGTCGCCGTCCACCGCTTCGCGCACTTCGAAGGCACAGATGGTGTTGAGGCGGTCGGCGAAAGCCTTGGAAAAATGCGCGGGGATGTGTTGCACGATCGCGATGCCGGGCAGATCGCCGGGCAGGGCGGTGAGGACTTCGCGCAACGCCTCGGTGCCGCCGGTGGACGCGCCGAGAAGGATCAAGCGGCGCGGATGATGGAGCGAAGCGCGGACCGCGGCGCGCGCGGGCACTTTTGCCAGGGGGGCGATGCGATACGCGGGAGTCGAACGGGGCGCCGGCATCGGCGGCCGCGTCTGTAGTGGCGCCGTGGATGCGGGGGTGGCGGGCAGAACCGCGGTCTTGATGGCGGTGGGACCCGCGTCCGCGGGCGCGGTCGAAGACGGTTTCTTAAATGGCGTGCGGGTGGGCGCCGGCTTGCGGAGGCGCGCGGTGGCGGCGGCTTTTATTTTTCCGATGAGCTGCGGCCCGAGGTCGCCGAAAGAGTACGAACCGCCAGGCTTGCCGAGCACATCGACCGCGCCGAGCCGGAGTGCCTCGATGGCGTGTTGCGAGCCACTCTTCGAGAGCGAGCTCATGATGATCACGGGAAGCGGACGCTCCTCCATGATGATCTTCAAAAAGGTGAGGCCGTCCATGCGCGGCATCTCGATGTCGAGCGTGAGCACGTCGGGTTTGAGCTGCACGATCTTGTCCCGCGCGATGTACGGATCGATCGCGGTGCCGACGACTTCGATCTCCGGATCCTGGGCAAGCGCTTCGCTCACGACTTTCCGGATGACAGCGGAATCGTCGATGACGAGGACGCGGATTTTTCGCAGGCTCATGAGAGAAAAGGGCGCTGAAGCGGAGCGGATCAGGATTTCAACGGCCGGCGATAAACCGCGGGTTTGACCGTTTCCAACGTGTGTTTCACGCCGCTCAGGCTTTCCGAGTGGCCGACAAAAAGATAACCGCCGGGAACGAGCTGCCGGGTGAGTTTCGCGACGAGTTCTTCCTGGGTCGCGCGGTCGAAGTAGATCATGACGTTACGGCAGAAGATGAGCTGGAACGGTTCGGTGAACGGCGCGGAGCCTTCGAGGAGATTGAGCTGCCGGAAAGTCACGCATTCCTGCACGTGCGGCTTCACGCGATAATTTCCTTCCTGCGGGCCGAAGCCTTTCTGGAAATGTTTTCGCAACGCCGCCGGCGCCATCTTCGCGATCGAGTCCTCGCGATAAACGCCGACGCGCGCGCGCTGCAGGATCTTGTGGGAAATATCCGTGGCTTCGATACGCCACGGCCAGGTCGAACGCGCGCCGAAATGTTCGAGCAAGGCGATCGCGATGGAGTAGGGCTCTTCGCCGGAGGACGACGCCGCGCTCCACACGTTAAAGGACTTCCAACCGGCAGCAGTCCGGCGCGCTTCCATTTCGGGAATCAGCGTCTTCGTAAGAAACTCGAAGTGCTGCGGCTCGCGAAAAAAGAAGGTGTGATTGGTCGAGATCGCGTCGATCAGGTGCGACAACTCATCGCTGCTCTCCTTTTGCTGGAGGTAGCGACAGTAGTCGCTGATCGACGTGATGTTGGTCGCGCGCAGCCGCTTGCCGAGGCGTGCGGAGACCAGTTCCCGTTTATCGGGGCCGAGGTTGATGCGACTGTGGTTGTACACCAGTTCGCGGATGAAATCGTAGTCGCTGTCCCTCATTATTCGGGGTTTGTGGTAAAACCATAACGGCGCGTTGAGTCGGGAATGTAGGCGCCTTTACGAGGAATTCGCCCCGCCTCCGAAAACGAGCGGGCAGGGGAGGCAAATTTTGCCGTGATCCCTCAGCCCGGTCTGGGGTGTTCGCCCGGGTCGTCTAGGGTGAAACGCCTAGAAATTTTCTAAATGTTGATCCAAAGAAGGATGCGCGCCCGAAAATACGGCTGGCACCGTCGTTGCTAAAGTCGCCGGCAATGATCGATCCGATTTTCCAGTCTGATAACTACCTGCTCTCGCGGAAGCTCCTGGATGCTTCCGTGCTGAAGCAGGAAGCGATCGCCTCGAACATCGCCAACGCGGAAACCCCCGGGTACCGCCGCCTCGATGTTTCCACGGATTTCGCCACCCAGCTCAAAGCGAAACTCGACTCCGGCAACTTCGCCTCCAGCGCGCCGTCGCTCACGCCTTCGCTCGTGGAGGATCCTCACGCCCGCTCCCTTCGCCCCGACGGCAACACCGTCGAAATCGAAAAAGAACTCCTCGAGATGAACCGCAACACCGTCGAGCACGACTTCCTCAGCGAACTCGTCACCCGGAACATCAAACAGATGCGCCTCGCCATCACCGGCCGCGCTTCCTGAACCCGTTTTTCGAATCCGTTAACCCCGCGCTCCCATGAATATCATCTCCGGAATCGACGTCTCCGCCGGCGCTCTCACCGCTCAAAAAACCCGGCTCGACATCGTCGCGCAAAACATCGCCAACGCCCAGACCACCCGCGGGCCCGACGGTCTTCCTTATCAGCGCAAAACCGTTTCCTTCGAAACCGAACTGCTCCGCCGCACGGGCGCTCCCGCCGGCGCCGCCTCCCTCCAGAGCGTGCACGTCGGTCAGATCGGCACCGATAAAACTCCCGGCTCGCGCGTGTACGATCCCCAAAACGCCGACGCCGGCGAAGACGGCTATGTCACCATGCCCAACGTCAACATGGCCTACGAAATGGTGGACCTCATGACCGCTTCCCGCGCCTACGAAGCCAATCTCTCCGTCGTCAAAAACGCCCGCCAGATGGCGATGAAAGCCCTCGAAATCGGCAAGTGAGTTAACCGCCCCCCGCCGCCTTTTCGCACCGCCTTCCTTCTCCCGCTTTTTTCCCCATGTCGCTCATCGGCTCCATCAGCACCGCCAGCAACCCGCTGCTCCAGAAGCTCCCCGGCCTCACGCCGAACGATGCGCCCACCGGCCCCGTCAAGCTCCCTGGCATCGAAATGCCCGCGGGCGATTCGATGGCCACGCAGCCCGGCGGCTTCGGCAAAGTTTTCGAGAACCTCGTTTCCTCCGTCGATGGAAAGGAAAAGGAAGCCCAGTCCATCACCCGCGACGTGCTCCTCGGCAAAAACGACAACCTGCACCAGTCGATGATCGCCATGCAGGAAGCCGGCGTCGCGTTCCAGCTCATGGTCGAGGTCCGCAACAAGGTCGTCGAATCCTACCAGGAACTCATGCGCATGCCCGTCTAAGCCACGCGCACCGCCCACTCCGCTTTTTCTCTCTCTTTCTCTTAGTCTTTCTCCGCCTCCCGCCCCTTTTTCGCCTCCGCCCGCGCTTCGTATCCGATGAAAAACTTCACCCAATCTCTCCTAGGTCTCTGGAAGGAACTCGGCCTCAACCAGCGCGTCTCGATCATTATCGCCGCGCTCGTCGTCACGATCGGCCTCACCAGCTTGGTGATGTGGTCGCGCCGCCCGGATCTCCAGCTGCTCTACGGCCGCCTTTCGGAAAAAGATGCCGCCACCATCGTCAGCCAGCTTCAGGCGCAGAACATCACGCATAAAGTCACCAACGGCGGCTCCACCGTTTACGTTCCCGCCGACCAGGTTTACCGCCTCCGCATGGAGCTCGCCGCCAAGGGCGTGCCCACGGGCGACGGCGTTGGCTTCGAGATTTTCGACAAGGGCCAGTTCGGCCTCTCCGACTTCGTGCAGCGCACCAATTACCTCCGCGCCTTGCAGGGCGAACTCGCCCGCACCATCGGCCAGGTCGAAGGCGTCCGCGCCGCCCGCGTCATGATCGTGCAGCCTGAAAATCGCCTCCTGCTCACCGATCAATCCATCAAGCCCACCGCCTCCGTTTTCGTGGAGTTGTCCTCCAACAAGCTCGACGTCGACGCGGTTAACTCCATCCGCCACCTCGTCGCCAACTCCGTGCAAGGCCTGCTGCCCGACGCCGTCGCCGTCGTCGATAACCGCGGCCGCGTACTCTCCGAAGACTTGAAGGAAGACCCCACGCTCGGCAACGCCTCCAGCCAGATGCGCTACCGCCAGCAGGTCGAAGACTACTTCGCCAAGAAGGTCGAATCCATGCTCGTCCCCGTCCTCGGCGCCAACAACGCCATCGTCCGCGTCTCCGCCGAAATCGACTCCGAGGCCACCACGCTCATGCAGGAAAAATTCGATCCAGAGGGCCAGGTCGTGCGTTCCCAGACCGTCACCGAAGATCTCACCAATTCCACCGAAGCGCGCGGCGGCGGCACCGTCGGCATCGCGGCCAACACTCCCGGCAAAACCGAGGAAGCCCATCCATCGTCCGTCTCCGAGGCCAATCGTAAGAACCGCTCCACCTCCTTCGAGATCGGCCGCAGCGTCACCAACGTCGTCCGCCAACCCGGCACCGTTCGCGGCCTCACCGCTTCCGTCTTCATCGCCGAACGCGGCGTCGCCGCCGACGGCAAACCCAACAAGCGCACCCCCGAGGAACTTCAAAATCTCCGCCAGATCGTCATCAACGCCCTCGGCCTCAAAGCCGCCGCCGGCCAGTCCGTCGATTCGATGGTCAGCCTCCAGGAAATCACCTTCCAGACCGAGCCCATCGCCCAGCAAATCCAGCAGATCCAGACCGAGACCCGCGTCCAGGGCTGGATCGAAAGCGCCAGCCACTACGTCGCCGTCCTGATCGCCGCCGCCGTGCTCTTCATCTTCTGGAAGACGCTCAAGAAACAAAAACTCGAGCCCGTCCCGATGGAGCTGCTCGCCGCTCCGCCCGATGCCGCCCAACGCGCTCTGAACAATAATGGAGTCCTCACGCCCGAGCTCCTCACCGAGCTCATCCGCCAGAAGCCGGCCAATATCGGCACCGCCCTCCGCGACTGGGTCGCCGTGAAAAAGGGCTGAGCCACTTCGTATCCACTTTTCCCTTCACCCGTCATGGTTGACCCCGACTTCACCAAACTCACGCGCCAGCAAAAACTGGCCATTTTCCTCATCGTGCTCGGCCCCGAGCCCGCCGCCGAGATCATGCGCCACCTCGACGACACCGACATCGAACTCGTCTGCCGCGAGATGTCGCAGTATTCGATGATTTCCGACGCGCTGCGCGCGAAAGTCCTCGAAGAATTTTCCCCGCTCATCGGCGAAAGCATCGCCGCCACCATGGGCGGTCTCGACTACGCCCGCCGCGCCCTCGAAATCGCCCGCGGCGACTACAAAGCCGGCTCCATCATCGGCCGCCTCGGCCCCGCCGGCACCGCCGTCGAAGTCATCAAAGACATCTCCGAGATGGAAGGCCGCCAGATCTACAACCTCGTGAAAAACGAGCAGCCCCAGACGATCTCCTTCGTCCTCTCCTATCTCGACGGCGCGAAGTCCGCGGAAATTTTTGCCCTCCTCAGCCCCGACCTTCGCGAAGAAGTCGTCGAACGCCTCGGCACGATCGACTCCACCTCGCTCGATCTCGTCAGCAAGATCGTCCGCAATCTCGGCAAGCACTTCGATAACAAGGTCCGTCCCACCTATCACCGTTCCGGCGGTGTGCGCGCCGTGGCCGACCTGCTCAACGGCATCGACAAGGAAATGTCGAAAAATCTCCTCGCCCGCCTCGAAGAGCGCAACGCGCACCTCGGCGCAGCCATCCGCAAGAAGATGTTCAGCTTCGAAGATCTCGGCCGCCTCCAGGGCGCGGATCTCCAGCGCATCCTCCGCGAAGTCGACTCCGCGAACCTCGCCGTCTCGATGAAATCCGCCAGCGAGCCCATCAAGGAAAAGATCTTCGGCTCCATCTCGAAACGCGCCGCTGAAAGTCTCCGCGACGAAATCAGCATGCTCGGGCCGGTCCGCCTTAAGGACGTCGAAGTCGCCCAGGACGCCATCATCCAGGTCGTCCGCCGTCTCGAAGAAGAAGGCTCCATTTCCCTCGGCGGCGACGCCGACGGCGCCGTCGTGGCGTAAACGCCACGAAAATCCCAAACGCCAAACTCCAAACGCCAAAAAAATTCTCATGCATCAAAACTCAAAGAAAACCGCGGGCTGTTCGCCGCGCCGTCCATTTGGACCGTTCTTTGGCGTTTGAACATTGGCGTTTGAAATTTTCCCTCCCGATGGCTGTTCACAACAAACTCGTCGCCTTCGACCGCCCGCTCGCCTCGGCCACCATCCCCGGCCGTTCGGCCCGGCTCTACACCGAGTCCGAGATGGCCGCGATCCGCACGCAGGCGTATCAGGAAGGCTCCGACGCCGCCCGCGCATTTGCCAGCCAGCAACTCGTGGAGTTTCGTTCCGAGGTGCAGACGCTTCAGGAAGGACTTTTCCGCCGTCTCGAAACGATCGATACGGACATCACCGCGCAGCTTCGCGACGCGCTCCCGCTCCTCGCCGTCGAAATCGCCCGCCGCCTCCTCGCCGACTACGAGCCGCCCGCCGAACAGGTTCTCCACCTCTGCGAAGAAACGCTCCGCCAGCTTTATCCCGAGCACGAAAACCTCGAACTCGTCATCTCCCCGCGCGATGCCGAACTCCTCGAATCGCTGCCCGCCGACTGGAAGAGCCGCTATCCCGGCCTCCGTATCACCTCCGACGCTACACTCGACGGCGGCGACTGCCAGGTCCGCAGCCGCTTCGGCCTCACCGACGCCCGCCGCCAGTCCAAACTCGACGCCCTCTCCCGCGAACTCCTCGGCGCGTAAACCCATCGATCCTCGATCCCTGCCACAGAGAACACAGAGCTCCGACCCAGAGACCACAGAGGACCGAATAACTTCATAGCCCGCAGATTTTCGCCCGCCGCCCCATTCATTTCCAAAAGCCTGAACGTCACTGCTCCCGGACATCATCCGCTTTCAACTCTCTGCGCCCTCTGTGTCCGCGCTCCGTGTCCTCTGTGGCCCCTCCTTCTTCGACCTCCTCCGCCAAACCTCATGACCTCCGTAACTCCCATGATCGACGCGCTCCGCTCCCAAGTGCGGAGTCTGCCCGCCGCGCGCCGGCTCGGTCATGTCACCGGCGTCACCGGCCTCATCATCGAATCCGAAGGTCCGAACGTCGGCCTCGGCGAGCTCTGCCAGCTCCGCTCCGAACGCGATAAATTTTCCTGCCTCGCCGAAGTCGTCGGCTTCCGCGGCGAACGCGTTTTGCTCATGCCGCTCGGCGATGTTTCCGGCCTTCACGCCGGTTGCGAAGTCGCCGCCTGCGACCGCCCGCCCATGCCGCAGATCGGCCCGCAGCTCATGGGCCGCGTCGTCGATGCGCTCGGCAAACCCTTCGATGGACTCGGCCTCTTGCCCACCGCGCGAGCCAACGCCGCCAACGGCAAACCGCCGCACCCGCTCCGCCGCCAGCGCATCCGCGACGCCTTCGTCACCGGAGTCCGCGCGATCGACTCGTTCATCCCTTTCGGCCGCGGCCAGCGCCTCGGTCTCTTCGCCGGTTCCGGCGTCGGTAAATCCACACTGATGGGTATGATCGCCCGCGGCGCCGATGCCGATGTCGTCGTCATCGCGCTTGTCGGTGAACGTGGCCGTGAGGTCCGCGAGTTCATCGAAAAAGATCTCGGCCCCGAAGGTCTCGCGCGCTCCGTCGTCGTCGTCGCCACGTCCGATACGCCTGCGCCGCTCCGTCTCCGCGCCGCTTATACAGCCACGTCGATCGCCGAGGCTTACCGCGATCAGGGCAAAAACGTTTTGCTGCTCATGGACTCCGTGACGCGCTTCGCCATGGCCCAGCGCGAAATCGGTCTCGCCGTCGGCGAGCCGCCCGCTACCCGCGGTTACACGCCGTCCGTTTTCGCGCTGCTCCCCCGTTTGCTCGAACGCTCCGGCGCCGGCGAAACCGGCGCGATCACCGCGCTCTACACCGTCCTCGTTGAAGGCGACGACATGAACGAGCCCGTCGCCGATGCCGTCCGCGGTATTCTCGACGGACACATCGTGCTCTCCCGCGCGCTCGCCCACGCCAATCACTATCCCGCCATCGACGTGCTCGAAAGCATCAGCCGCCTCACCCGCGATGTCTGCACGCCCGAGGAAGTCGCCACCGTCGGCCGCGCCCGCGAACACCTCGCCGTGTATCGAAAAAATGAAGACCTCGTCACCATCGGCGCCTACCAGAAGGGCTCCAGCCCCGCGCTCGACCAGGCCGTGACGCTCCACGATCCGCTCAAAAACTTTCTTCGCCAGTCCATCCACGAACGCGTCGCACGCGACGTGGCTTTCTCCAGCCTCAAAAAAATCGTCACATGAAGAAATTCAGCTTCCCCCTCCGTTCGGTCGCCACGATTCGCAATCTCTTCGAGGTCCGCGCCCGCGAACAATTTTCCCTCTGCGTCCGCGCTTACGCCGCCGCCGAGAACAAGCTCAACGAACAGCGCGCGCGCGTCGCCGAGCTCGAGAACATTCTCCGCTCCGGCCGCCTCACGCGTTTCCGTCCCGCCGACCAGTCCACCTTCATGGCTGCGTTCAAGGACGAGACCGCCCTGGTCGGCAAACGCGCCGCCGACCTCAACAGCGCACTGCGCGATATGGAATCCGCCCGCCAGGCCTGGCTCGAATCCCGCCGCGATGTCCGCGTCATCGAGAGCCTCGAACGCAAAGCCCGCTCCCTGCACCAGCGGGAACTCGAGCGCGAGAACCAGGCCGCCATGGATGACCGCGCCGGCGCTCAAGCCGCCCGCGCGACCGCCACGACTTCATGAAAAAGCTGAACAATCCCATCATCCTCGTCGCGCTGGGACTCTTTCTCGGCGTGGGGACTTCGCTCGGTTTTTTCTGGAAAGCCGCCGCGCCGCTCATCGCCCAAGCCCGGCAGAGCCGCGTCAAAGTCCACACCGTGGAGAAGCCGGACGCGCCGTGGGATTTCTGGACCATCGAAATCGAAAACCTCGCCAGCGAGCTCAAGGACGCGAAAGCCGGCCTCAAAAAGCGCGAGGACGAGATCATCGCCCGCGAAGCGCGTTTCACGAGCGACCGCCTCGAAATTTCCCGTCAGCGCCAGCAACTCGAAGCCCTCCGTACCGAGATTTCCGATACGATGGTCTCCATCAAGGCCGACGAGATGAAGAACATGAAGTCGCTCGTCGCGACCTACAGCAGTCTCTCCCCCAAAGCCGCGCTCACCATCTTTCGCCAGATGGACGACACCATGGTCGTCAAACTTTTCGCCCTCATGCCCAACGACGTTCGCGCCCCGCTCTTCGAAGAGATGAGCAAGCAGGGGATCGCCGATCCCACGATCGCCCGCCGCGCCGCTTTGATCACTGAAAAGCTCCGTCTCTACCAAGCCCCTTCCACCGCCAGCACGCCCTGATTTTTCCGCAAGCGGCGGACTCTCCCGCCACTCAACTCTCAACTCGCACCATGGATGGAGCGAGCAACTCAACCCAAGGACCGGGTTATGCTCGATGCCTACTTCCATCTCTTTCCCTCCCGCCGATTGCCCGGCTCCCGCCTCCAACGGCGCGCCCGTATCCGCGAATGACCTACCCGCCGGCGACGCCGGCGCTTCGTTCGACAACCTCCTGAACAAGGCCGCTCCCGGCGCTTCCGCCGGCAAAGCCTCCGCTCAGTCGTCAACCGCCCCCACCGGCAAATCCGGCAAGTCCGGCGCCACCGACAAATCCTCGACCGACGCCAACGACGCCGCTGAGAACGCCTCGAAGCGCACGGCACTCACCGCCGAAGAACTCGCCGCCTTGCTTGCGCTTATGAGCGCCGCCCAGACCGCGACTCCGCCGCTGCCCACCGCTCCGGCCGATTTGACCGTCGCGCAGCCCGGCGCCGACGAACTGGCCAGCGATGTCGTCAGCGACGCCGCGGAAAATTCTTCCGCATCGTCGTCGCCCGCCGGCAAAGTTTCCCCGTCGACCCCGCGCGAAACCAGCGCCAGCGCCTTCGCATTGCCCGCCGAGGCCAAAGCCAACGCCGCTTCTCCGGCCACCGACGCCGCCCAGCCGGTGAATGCGAAAGCGAGCGATGCCGCCAACGCCACTGCCTTCGCGCTCGACGCCTCTGCGCAAACGCCCACCGCCCGCGACCAGCTCGCGCAAGGCGCTGCCGTTCTCGATTACCGTCTGCCCGAAAACGCTGCGCCAGTTTCCCCCACAGATCTCGCGGCCGCCGCGCAAGCCCGCACCGCCGTCTCACCGACCGACGCCAAAGCGCCCGCGAGCGCCCTCCTCGCCGGTAGTGAAGCCGTTTCCGCCGAAATCCAGGCCGCCGTCGCCAACGCCTCCACCAAGACGTCCGGCGTTTCCACGACCGACAACGCCGGCCGTTCGCTTGCTCGCAAAAACGCGTCCCAAGTCGCCGCGGAAAAATTTGCCGTCTCCGACGGTTCTGAGGTCTTGAATTCAGTCTCTGGGGGTAAGACCCTAAGCGACGCCTCGAAAAATAACTTTCTAAACGTTGATGACGAAGACGTAGCAAGTGACTCAAAGAAGGTTGGCACGAACGCTGCAAACTGGGGGATTTCCATGAATCCTGAATCGCGCAACGCATCGATCTCCGACCGTCCAACGGACGGCGATGCCTTCCGTCTGGGCGCGATTCTTCCCGGCACGCAGTCCGCCGATCAGGTTTCCTCGAAAGCCGGCGCGCCCGCCGCCACCGCTCCACACGCCGCGCAGATTGTTCGCGAGATCCGTGACGTCGCCGACGGTCTCTGGGCCGTCGAACGCAACTCGGTCGAAGTCCGCTTCCATTTCAGCGAAAACGAACGCCTGTCGGTGAAAGTTGAATACCGCGACGGCGTCGTCCAGACGACCTTCCGCACCGACTCGCCCGAACTGCGCGACAAAATCGCCCGCGAGTGGCAAAGCCAGGTCGCCGGCGCCTCCGAGTCCCGCCCGTACCGCGTGGCCGATCCTGTTTTCAACACCCCGCCGGCCGATGCCCGCGGCTTCTCCCTCGGCGGCGATTCGTCCCGCCAGCAACAACGCGAAACCGCCCAGTCCGGCAACGCCCAGAACACGTTCGCCACGACCTTCGGCCGCGGCTCGTCCTCATCGTCGTCTGCCGCCGCCGCTCCGGCCGCAATCCTCTCCCGTCCCGACACCGCTCTCCACCTGCACGCGTTCGCCTGATTCACCATGAGCACTGTAAACTCCACCGGCTCGACCTACACGGCCTCCGACGCCGCCAACACCAACGCCCGCGTCCCGCAAAAAAGCCTGGGCCAGGACGATTTTCTCAAGCTCATCACCGTCCAGCTCTCCAAGCAGGATCCGATGAAGCCGATGGAAGACACCGCCTTCATCTCGCAGATGGCCAACTTCTCCGCACTCGAAGCGCAAAACACGCTCGCCAAGGAAATGGGTTATCTCCGCGCCGACACCCAAATGCAGGCAGCCAACAGCATGCTCGGCCGCGATGTCACGGTCGCCACCAAGGACGGCGAAATTTCCGGCACCGTCGATTCCGTCAGCGCCGATTCGACCAGCGTGTACGTCAATGTGAACGGCGAGAAGTACGCCTTCTCCTCCGTCACCAGCGTCAAGCCCGCCGCACTCGTCACCGCCGACGGCGTTTCCTCCTGATTTTTTCAACGTAACCTAAACCGCTCCCTTTCCACTCAACCGCTCTCCTTATGTCACTCATCGGCACACTTACCTCCGGCGTCAGCGCCATGCGCAGTTTCACCAAAGCCCTCGAAGTCATCGGCAACAACGTCTCGAACGTGAACACCGTCGGCTTCAAAGGATCGACCGTCAGCTTCGCCGACAGCTTCAGCAACACGCTCCGCTCGTCCGCGCCCTCCACCGGCAACTCATCCAATCAATCCGCCACCCAGGTCGGCACCGGCGTGCGCCTTTCGGAGATCGGCACCCGCTTCACCCAAGGCGCGCTCAGTACGACCGGTTTGAATACGGATCTCGGTGTTTCCGGCAACGGCTTCTTCCTCGTCGCCAATCCCGCCGATGGCCAGGTCTTCGCCACCCGCGCCGGCAACTTCCGCATGGATGACAACGGCTACCTCGTGACCTACCAGGGCTACCGCGTCCAAGGCGCCACCGGCGGCGCCAGCGGCACCGCGCCGTCAGGCTTCGATGACATCAAACTCGGAACGCCTCCCTCGGGCACCGAGCTGACCTCCTTCAGCATCAGCGCCTCCGGCAATCTCACCGAATTTTACTCCGACGGTTCCTCCGTCACCACCAATCAGGTGCTCCTTCAGAACTACAGTGATCCGAGCGCGCTCATCAAATCGGGCGATAATCTCTTCACCGGCTTCAGCGCCGCGGGTATAATCGGAACAGCTACGCCCACCGCGGCGGGCAACGCCCCCGGCGGCAACGGCCTCGGCTCCATCCAGGCCGGCACGCTCGAGCTCGGTAACGTGGATCTCACCGAAGAATTTGCCAACATGATCACCACGCAGCGCTCCTTCCAGGCCGCCTCGCGCCTCGTGACCATCTCCGACCAGGTCCTCGAAGAAATCGTGAATCTGAAGCGCTGATTTTCGCCGCCTGATTTCCTCAGGCATTCACTTTTCACTCGTCACCCTTCACTCTTCAAACATGGCCGCCAAACCCGAAGCCGCTCCGGCAAAAGACGCCGCGAAAGACGCCGCGCCCACCGCCGCCGCCAAACCGGCCGCGAAGCCGATGGCCGCGCTCGTCCCCGTCATTGCGGTCGTCGTGCTCGCACCCGTGCTCAGTTTCGCGATCGGCCAGTTCGTCCTGATTCCCCAGCTCAAGAAGCAACTCGCCACCGTGCCCGCCGCCGAACAATCGGCCGAAGGTGCTGGCGAAGCTGAAGCCGCTCACGCCGAGCCCGCCAAAGAAGGCGGCCACGGCAAGAAAGGCGAACCCGCCTCCGCCGGCGCCGCGAACACGTACGAGATGGAAAACATCGTCGTGAATCTCGCCGGCACGATGGGCACGCGCTACTTGAAGGCCACGTTCCTCGTCACCGGCGCGGACAAGGGCTTGCGGTCCACCTTCGAGAATAACAAACCGAAGCTCGTGGACATCAGCCTCAACGTCCTCTCCTCGCTCTCGCTCGCCGACCTCGAAGAAGCCGGCGCGAAAAACATCATCCGTGAAAAGTTGATCATCGCCTACAACCAGGCGCTCGGCCGCAAGGTCGCCGAACAGATCTACTTCACCGATTTCGTCGTCCAATAACCGGCTGCTTTTTCCCACCGTTCACTCCACGCCACCATGGCCGACGACTCCTCACCGAACTTCAGCGAAGTTCTCGATCAAAGCGAAATCGACAAACTGCTCTCCGAAGCAGTGGTCGCTCCGAAGCAGCAGATCTTCCGCGCCGACGGCCGCAAGGTCGATGGCGCGAACCTGCCCAAGATCGAGACCTACGACTTCCGCAATCCCGTCTTCCTCACCGAAGTCGAGCTGCGCCGTCTTCGCCTGCTGCAGGAGGATTTCATCCGCTACCTTACGGCCCGCCTTTCCCTTTTCCTGCGCATGGAATTCGCCCTCAAGATGGCGAAGCTCACCACGCTCACGTATCAGAAATTTACCGACAATCTCCCCAATCCCACGCACCTCTGCCTCTTCAAGGCCGAGCCGCTCCTGGGCGTCGGCATCCTCGACATCAACCCCCGCCTGGCGCTCACGCTCGTCGATCGCATGCTCGGCGGCCGCGGCCACTCGGTGAAACTCGAACGCTACCTCACCGAGATCGAGGTCGCCCTGCTCGAAGACATCATCATGATCGTCCTCGAAGAATGGTGCCATCAGTGGAAACACGAGAAGGAGCTCCACCCGCAGGTGATCGGCCACGAAAACAACGGCCGTTTCCTCCAGACGTCTCCGAAGGACGCGATCATGCTCGGCCTGACCCTCGAGGCCAATTTCGGCGATTGCTCCGAACAGATTCAGATCGGCGTCCCGTACTACACCATCGAGCCCATGGTGAAGACCATGCAGGCCCGCCGGCAGAAAGATTCCGCTCCCGGCGGCATCGCACTCAAGGCCGAGTGGAAACCAATCTACGAACACATCACGATTCCCGCCCGCGCCGAGTGGGATGCGTTTGAACTTTCCCTGCGCGAAATCACCAACCTCCGCGTTGGCGACGTCATCGAGATGCCCTCGGGCATCGTTGACCAAACCCGCGTCACGCTCAACGGCACGCCCAAGTTCATGGGCACCGTCGGTCTCGAAAGCGACCGCGTCGCCGTGAAACTCACCCAAAAAATTTCCTCGGAAGAAACGCCGAAACCGAAAGCCAGTCCCCATGGAAGATAAAACTCTCGATCTCGTCCTCGACGTTAAGGTCAAGGTCACCGTCCAGCTCGGCTCCTGCCAGCTGCCCATGCGCGAGGTGCTCGAACTCGCGCCCGGCGCCGTGATCCAGCTCAGCCAGCACGCGAGCGACCCCGTCGGTCTCTACGTAAACGACAAACTCATCGCTTACGGCGAAGTCGTCGTCGTCGAAGACAGCTTCGGCATCAAGATCACCGAGCTCGTCGGCTCGAAAGCATAAGTGCAGCTCCGCTGCACAAAAACCCAAACGCCAAACTTCCAAACTCCAAAGAATTTCCAAACCATCGCGCCAACCTCCCCGCCCATTGAAAATTCGTTCCCCGTTTTTTGCGATTTGGAGTTTTGGCCTTTGTGATTTGAGGGCACGTAGTGCCCGACCAATTACCAGCGTCACCCGCTGGCTGCTAGTGGTAGTCGGCTGCGCCGTTTTGGCGATGGCGCAGCCGATGAGTGCAGCTCCCGAGGATACGCCTTCCATCGAGAAGCCGTCCGGGACGCCTCCCGCCCCCGATTCCATCATTTACCCGAAAAACAGCCCCGACCGCCCAGCCGGCGTGGCCGTTGAAAAAGGGTCCGACACCAGCCGCATGTTGATCATGCTGATCGCCCTCGGCCTCGCCGCCGCCGGCGTCTGGGTCTTCGTCCAAAAACGACAGTCCGGCCCGCTCGCCGCGCGCGGACAGCGCAAACTCCAGATCGACGAGACCCGCCCGCTGGGCAACCGCCAGTACCTCATCGTCGCGAATTACGACGGGAAAAAATTCCTGCTCGGCGTCACTCCCGGCCGAATCAATTTGCTCACCCCGCTCGACTCCGTGGATACGTCGCCGCGCCCGTCTGATTCGACGGAGAAACAGTCATGAACGCCACGTCGCGCGCCAACTCCATCTCGATGCTTTCGGTAGTCAGCGCAGTCACTCTCAAGAGCATTGCCCGACAGTTCTCCGGCGCTGTCTCCGCGGCGCCAGTTCGCCCCTTTCTCCGCGCGCTCACGCCGCTGTTCTTCGCCGTTTTCTTTTTCCTGTCACCCGCCGCGTTCGCGCAAACGCCCGTCACGCCGCCGCCCACCGCCACGCCTGCCGCCGCGCCCGCGACGACACCGGCCGAACCTTTCCGGCTGAACATCGGCCTCGAAGGCGCGAACAAGCCCGGCGATGTCGGCGTGGCCATCCAGATCGTCATCGTGATGACGCTCCTCACGCTGGCGCCGTCGTTGATGATGCTCATGACGAGCTTCACGCGCATCGTCATCGTGCTCGGCTTCGTCCGCACCGCGCTCGGCGTGCCTTCGGCACCTTCGAATCAGATCATCATCGGCCTCTCCCTTTTCCTGACGTTTTTTTTGATGGGGCCGATCTTCGACCGCGTGAATACCGAGGCCTTGCAGCCTTACATGGCCGGCCAGATCCAGTCCGGTGAAGCCTTCGACCGCGCCTCCGCGCCGCTAAAGGATTTCATGCTGAAACAGACCCGCACACGCGACTTGGAGTTCTTCCTCGAGCTCGGCCGGCTCGGCCCGACACCTGTATCGGAATTGCCGATGCGCGTCGTCATTCCGTCCTTTGTCATCAGCGAACTCCAAACGGCGTTTCAAATGGGGTTTCTCCTGTTCCTGCCGTTCCTCGTTATTGATTTCCTCGTATCGTCGGTGCTGATGGCTCTCGGCATGATGATGATGCCGCCGACCGTCGTGGCGTTGCCGTTCAAGCTCCTGCTCTTCGTCCTCGTGGACGGCTGGCACCTCGTCGTGAAAAACCTCGTCGAAAGTTTCCGGATATAACGACGCCTCGCGCTCATCGCCGCGCCTTTGCTCGGCCGCGTTCTCTCGTTTCTTCCGCCTCTTAACCACGCTCGCTTATGAATCCCGAAATGGCCGTGGATCTTTTCAAGAACGTGATCGTTTTTGCACTCTACATCGTCTCGCCGTTTCTCGGCGTGATGATCGTGATGGGCCTGATCACCAGTCTCCTTCAATCGATCACGAGCATCCAGGAACAGACGCTCGTCTTCGCTCCGAAGCTCGTCGCCTTTGCCGTGCTCTGCATCGCGCTCGGTCCCTGGCTGCTGCGGTCGCTGACCGAATTCGCGATCCGTACGATCAGCCTCATGAGCACATTGGGGCACTGAGAATTTCAAATTTCGATTCACGATTGCTGCGTGGCCGCGGCCGAAGCCCGTCGAGTCGCCCCCCGGAATCCCTGCCGAAATCCAACCGCGAAAATCGACATCCGTCATGTCCGCCGAACTGCTCTTTACCTGGATGATGGTTTTCCTGCGCGGGCTGGGTTTGATTTTACTGCTTCCCACGCTCGGCGCGCGCCCGCTGCCGGCGACCGTCCGCGTATCGCTTTCGGCCCTACTGGCGACGTTGCTCTACGGCCTCGTTCCGCACGTGAACACGCTTCCGGCGGGAAACATGAACCTCATCATCGCCGCGGCAGGCGAAGTCATTCTCGGTCTCGCGCTCGGCTTCATGGGCCGGCTGATCTTCAACGCCGTCGATATGGCCGGGCGCGTGATCACGCAGGAAATCGGTCTTTCCGCCGCGCCCGGCATCGATGCGCCCGCGCCCTCGACGGAGCCGCTCGCGTCATTCCTCTCCACGTTTGCCGGCGTGCTTTTTTTCCTCCTGGGCGGACACCTCGGCGCGATCGCCGCGTTTGCGCGGACCTTCGGTTTTTCGCCTGCGGGCGCGCCCGTCTTTAGCGGTGCGGCGCCCGAGTACTTGATCACCGCGACCTCGAGTGTGATCGAGCTGGGCTTCCGCCTTTCCGCGCCGTTTATCGCGATGAACTTTCTGATCACGCTGGCGTTTTCCGTGCTCGGCCGCGCCGTGCCGAAGATGAGCGTTTTCATCCTCAGTTATCCGATTCGTTTCATCATCGGCTGCACGCTGCTGGGCAGCGCGGGCGCGTTGATCTCGCGTTATCTGGGGCCGGCGTTCGACGAGCTTCCGTTCAAAATCCTCGAACTGGTGGCGCGCACCTGAGCTGCATCATCAAAGATGCCCGAGCCGTCGCGAGAGATCGGCTGCGGCGGCGACCACGCGTTCGGCGATGGCGGCATTTCGCTTAGGCGAAAAGCGAGCGGCCGACGCGGTGATCCCGATCGCGGCCACGACCTTGCCGTCGGCGCCAGTCACCGGAGCCGCGACACAACGCACACCCGGGTGAATCTCCTCGTTGTCGATGCTATAGCCGCGGCTGCGGATGGCCGCGGTTTCCTTCTTCATCGCGGCCACCGTGGTCACGGTGTTGGGCGTGCGCCGGCCCCACGGGCGGGCCGCGGCGATTTCCGAGAGACGGTCGTGGTGAAGAAACGCCAGGAAGATTTTCCCCGTCGAAGAGCAGTGCAAATCCGTGATCGTTCCCGGCCGTGACGCCGCGCGCAACGGATGCGGACTGTCGCACACGGCGACGATCAACGCGCGCCCGTCGCAGGGCACCGCCACATGCGCAGTTTCGTCGGTGTCGCGCGCGAGCGATTGCAAAACCGGCTGCGCTTCGAGCCGGATCTCCGTGTCGCCCAGCGCCGCGTTGCCCAGATAAATCAACGACGGCCCGAGCTTGAGCGCAGTCTGCTCGCGGCGGATGAACCCTTCGGCCTCGAGCGTGCGGACGATGCGCAGCGTACTGGTTGCGGGGATACCGAGGGCGCGCGAGAGGTCGGCGATGCGCGGCTGGCCTTCGCCCTGCGCGATCGCTTTGAGCAGCTGGCACGCGTTGCGGAGATTAGGGATGAGATATTTTTCCATGAAGCCGGGACTGGAAGGGCGGGGGAGGAAATACACGTCCGCGGTGCGAGCGGAGGGTAGTGGACGGCGCAATGTTTCCGAAAATTAGGACACGATGCCAAATGTTTCTTGACCCAAAAAAAACACATCGTTCAGATATGGACGTCAAGTTCACTAATGAACGTGACCGCTTTTCCACCCCGCCCCGCATCGCCCCCCTGTTTACGCCCGGCCGCCCGCCCATGCGTCTTCTCCTCCCCGAGAGTCCTTTCGAGCAGTCAGTCTCCGCGTCGTCGGGGCCATCGGCGGATGCACCGAAGCGAACCGGCATGGTCGGCTGAGGACGGATTGGCGGCGCACGAAGGAGCGGCGGGATTTTCGATTTTTTCCCTGATATGAACCACCCAACACCCCCCAAACGGCCGGCTAGCCGTTTAACCAAACCTACTCGCAGCCTGGTTGCTCTCACGCTTCTGGCTGCTATTTCCGTCCCGGCGGCGACGCTGATCGCACAGGAAGCTCCGGTCGCTCCCGCGCAAGCGGGCTTCGGCTCGATCCGCGGCCGCGTCCTTGATCAAAACGGCGGCAAGTACCTCGAAGGCGCCGAGGTCGCGCTGGAAGGAACGACGCGGAACACCGTCACCGAACGTTCCGGCAACTTCACGCTGAAGAACGTTCCGGCCGGCACGTACACCGTCGTGGTCAACTACACCGGTCTCGACACGAAGACCGAAACCGTTGTCGTCACCGCCGGCCAGGTATCCGAACTTTCGATCGGCCTGAGCGAAGGCGAGGTGATTTCGCTGGGCGAATTCCGCGTCCAAGGTTCGAAGGAGGGCATGTCCCAGGCCGTCGCGCTCCAGAAGGTTTCGTTCCAAACGAAGCTCGTGGCCGCCGCCGACCAGTTCGGCCCGATCGCCGAGGGCAACGTGGGCGAATACCTGAAATTTCTTCCCGGCCTCAGTGTGGACTATAACGCCAACGACGCGCGCGGCGTGAGTCTCCGCGGCTTGAATACGTCGTTCACCGTCGTCGCCGTTGACGGCACGCCGATGGCCGCCAGCTCCTCGATCGCCGACACGCGCCGCTTCGAGTTCGAGCAGATCGCGATGAACAACGTCGAGACGACGGAGCTCTACAAAACCGTGACGCCGGACATCCCTGCGAGCGCCACGGGCGGCTTCGTCAATTTCGTGACGAAGAGCGCGTTCGACCGGCAGGACGCGAGCGTGTTGAGCTACGACTTCAACCTCGTGGTCCCCAGCACCAACTTTTCCGTCGGCAAGGAGTCGGGCGTGTGGAGCAACAAGAAGGAGTTCGTTGCGCGCCCGAATCTCGACCTCAATTACGCGCGCCGCATCAACGACAAGGTCGGCGTGAATTTTAACTACCGGTTCTCCGAGCGCTACGACGATTCACCGCGCACCGAGCGCACGTGGGTGGCCGAGCCCACGATGTTCACCGCCCCCCGGCTCCAGCAGTATAATATCCGCACCGAGCAGAAACTCACCCATCGTGAGGCCTTCGCTACGAAGCTCGATTATCACATCAGCGACGACACGAAGCTCACGGTTTCGGGCCAGTGGAACTGGTACGATCTTCTTTTCCACCAGCGCGGGCCGATGATCCAGCTTGGCACCAATTCCGCGAATACACGCTCCGGCGACGCCGCGAACCCCACGTTCTCGACCACCGCGCCGGTCATCCTCAACGACGTGACCTATCGCAACAAGTACGGCACCACGCTGCACTTCAACACGACGCTCACCCACGAGTTCAGCGACACGTCGAAGGCCTCGTTGACCGCTTACTGGTCTCACGCCGACGGACAGTACCGCGACCAGCAAAAGGGTTTCCTCAGCGCACAGGCGCGCTTCAACACCGCCGGCAATATCACGCGTCTCGATTTGAACGACACGCTCACGTCGGTGGTCCCCTCGATCGCGCTCTACAACGGCGTGACGCCTGTCTCCACGGACGTGATACGCTCGCTCTCGAATTACACGCTGTCCCCCGGTTCGACGCTTCAGGCCCGTCCCTGGACGACCAACGAAACCAAGAAGGGCATCAATGGAAATTACTCCTACGACCTCCCGATCCAGAGCGTGCCGGTGAAACTGCAGGTGGGTTTCGCCCTCGATAAGACCGATCGCGATATCACGCGCATCACCTTGCGCAGTATCTTCACGCCCGTCACCGGCAGCGCGCTCGCCAATTATCTCGACGAAGGGTTTACCAAGGATGTCGGCTACGGCTTCGGCTCCTACCAGACCATCGATCCGTATAAAATCGCCGACGCGTACGGCAGTTCGATCACGGCTTATTTCCAGGATCTCTACCGCGAATTCCAGGAGGATAATCTCGCCGGCTACGCGCGCTTCGATGTGAAGCCCTTCAGCGATCTCCTCGTCGTCGGCGGCTTCCGCTGGGAACAGCACGAGATCGACGGCTACGCCACGGACCGCGCGTTGACGCGCTCGGGCATCGCGCGGACCAACCTGAAGTACGACAAAATCTACCCGTCGTTGAGCGCCAAATACACGCCGTCCTGGGAGAAGGCGCTGGTCATCCGCGGAGGCGTCAGCCGCACGGTCGGCCATCCTGACTACGCGGATTTGATCGGCACGGTGACAGTCGAGACCACCCCTGGTGCGAATGATGGTTCGATCACTGGCGTGAATCCCGACCTCCAGCCGTATTTCACGACCAACTACGACGTCTCGGCGGAGTATTATCTCAAAAACTCCGGCGTGATCAGCGTGGCGTTTTTCCGCAAGGACGTGAAAAACTACATCGTCGATCGCGGTATGACCGCGGCGGACATCGCGGTGATCGCGGCGGAATCGGGCCTCGATCCCGCGCAGTTCGCCACCGGCACGATCCGCGATAACGGACCCGACTCCAGCGTCCAGGGCGTTGAGCTCGGCTATGCGCAAAACCTGACCTTCCTGCCCGCGCCGTTCGACAAGCTAAACGTGCAGACCAACTTCACGCTCACCGACGCCGATGGCGACGACAACGACGTGCTTTGGGCCCAGCAACGCGGCGCCGCGGCGAAGACGTTCAACTTCGTCGTCGGTTATCGCATCGGGAAATGGTCGATCACCTCCGCCACCAACTGGACCGGCGACACCGTGGCCAGCGGCTTGGTGAACAGCGAATGGATCCTCGGTACGCGTAACGCCAACCCCGACCTCGATACGCGCATGGTCTCGTTCAAATCCGACGCCGTGCGCACCGATCTCAAGGTCGAGTATGCGTTCTCCGCCCGCTACAAAGTCTATTTCGCCGTCCAGAATCTTCTCGGCGAAGGTCGCGACGACTACCTCCGCGGTTACACCGAAAACCACTCCCAGTACCGCCTCGAACGTAACCATTATCAGTTCGGCGAGCCCTACTATAACGTCGGCATCCGCGGCACCTTCTAAAAACCAAGTCGCTCTCTGAGCGTTCCCTCTCGGCCGGTCTCTTCGGAGGCCGGCCTTTTTTTTCTGCAATGGGGCCTTTTTGCGCCGATCAACTGCCTTGAACCGGAGTTCTCTCCAGCCCGCGGCAAATTTTACCCCAAGGGGATCACCCCAGACCGTTTCTGGGAGTCGCTGAGCAAATGGCGGTACCAAGAAAGATTTAACTCACTGTCATCGAGCGGCTAATAATTGATTCGCCCCGGCTGGCATCGTCTTTGCATTTACGCGGCTCTCCCGAATGGCCGACGAAGATAAAGACTCAAAAACAGAACAAGCGTCCGGAAAACGCCTCAGCGACGCACATGCGAAAGGCCATTTCGCGCGCTCGCCCGAGATCGCTGTGGTGTTTCTTTTGATCGCCGCTTTCGGCGGTCTGTCAGTGACGATCGGCTCCGCGTCCCAAGACGTCGCCGCCATGGCTCGCAACACGTTCGGCCAGCTCAGCACCATCAAGCTCCAGCTCGACACCGTGCCGATGCAACTCGGTGAAACCCTGGCGCTTACCGGCCGGGTGCTCCTCCCGGTTCTCGGCGCATGTATGATTGCGGCGATGATTGCCGGTGGCCTCCAAAGCGGTTTCACGCTCACGCCGGAAGTCATTGGCTTCAATCTGGATAAGCTTAACCCGGTGGCCGGCTTTCAACGCATTTTTTCCAAGAGCGTTCTCGTCCACGCCGCCGTGGATTTGCTGAAGCTCGTCTCCATCGGGCTCGTACTCTGGATCGCGGCGCGCGGCCTCTTCGAAGACCCGCTGTTCTCGGCCCCGGTCGAAGCGGTTTACCTCGGTTACTTCCTGAAGCGCTCGACCTTCGAATTTTTCTCCCGGCTCATCCTCTGCATGAGCGTGATCGCCGCGATCAGCTACTGGTACGAATTCCTCAAGTCTAAGAAAGACATGATGATGACGAAGCAAGAGGTGAAGGAGGAACATAAGCAGGCCGAAGGTGACGCCCAGACCAAGGGCGCGATGCGTCGCATGGCCCGCCGCCTTCTCCAAAAGCAGATGCTCGCCGCCATCCCGACCGCCGACGTCATCGTGACGAACCCGACTCACTATGCCGTCGCCCTGAAATACGAGCGCGGCGTGGATCAGGCACCGGTGATTCTCGCCAAGGGCGAAAATCGTTTCGCGCTCCGCATCAAGGCCCTCGCTGCCGAACACAGCGTGCCCGTCGTCGAAAACAAGCCCGTCGCTCGCATGCTCTACTCGCTCGGGACCGTCGGTGAGGCGATTCCCGGCGATCTCTACCAAGCCGTCGCCCAGATCCTGGCCTTCGTTTACCGCACGCATCGCTATTATTTCCACCGGCTCAAAACCCGCCGCTACGAAACCACCCGCGCCGCCGCCTGAGCGCGCCCTTTTCCGTTTTCCCCCAAGCAGTTCACGACCGTTTTTTTCTAAATGTCCGCCTCCGCCACCACTCTTTCCGACGCGAATGCTCCCATGAGCGGCCTCATGAAACGCGCCGATCTCCTCTTCACCGGCGCGCTGTTCGGCACCGTGATGTTGCTGATCGTGCCCGTGCCGCCGTTCCTGCTCGATATGATGCTGGCGATCAGCATCGGCATCTCGCTGCTCGTGCTGTTGGTGATCGTTTACGTGAAGGATCCGGCCGAGTTCTCCGGCTTCCCCACAATCCTCCTCGGATTCACACTCTTTCGTCTCGCGCTCAACGTCTGTACGACCCGCCTCATTCTCACGAAGGGCCACGCGGGCGGCGTGATCGAGTCGTTCGGACACTTCGTCATTCAGGGCAACTACATCGTCGGCTTCGTCGTTTTCCTCATCCTCATCGTCATCAACTTCGTGGTGATCACGAAGGGCGCCGGTCGTATCGCCGAGGTGAGTGCCCGCTTCACGCTCGACGCGTTGCCCGGTAAACAAATGGCCATCGATGCCGAGCTCAACGCCGGCATCATCGACGAGGCGTCCGCCACCGCCCGCCGCCTGAAAATCCAAAAGGAAGCCGACTTCTACGGCGCGATGGACGGTGCCTCGAAGTTCGTCCGCGGCGATGCTGTCGCCGGCATCCTGATCACCTTGGTCAACGTCATCGGCGGTTTCGCCATCGGCGTTTTCCAGATGGATCTCTCGCTCACCGAATCCCTCTCGAAATTCACGCTGCTCTCGATCGGTGACGGCCTCGTCTCCCAAATCCCCGCGCTGATCGTTTCGGTCGCCGCCGGTTTGCTCGTCACCCGCGCCTCGGAAAACACCAATCTCGGCACGCAGGTCGGCCGCCAGCTCGTGCGTTATCCCCGCGCGATTGGCATCGCCGGTGTGTTTCTCGGCGTCTTCGGCTTCATTCCCGGCATGCCGCTGCTCCCGTTTGCCGCGCTCGGCGGCATGGCCGGCTACCTCGCCTATACCCTTAAAAAACAACAACAGGCCGCTGATCTCGAAATCATGGCTCCTGCCGAGAAAGACGCGAAACCCGGTGCCAAAGGCGCCGCTGCGCCCGCCACCGGCAAGGAAGCCGCCGCCAACGCCCCCGCCGCCGTCAGGGCCGGCGGCGAAGATCTTCGCAAGCTCATCGACCTCGACGTGTTCGCCATCGAGATCGGCTTCGGCCTCCTCCCGATCGCCGACGCCTCGAAGGGCGGCGACTTGCTCTCCCGCGTCACCGGCGTCCGCAAGGCGCTCGCCCGCGAAAAGGGCATTATCGTCCCGCCGGTTTCCGTCCGCGACAACCTCGAGCTCGAAGCGAACGACTACCGGTTCCTCCTGCGCGGCAAAACCATCGCTCGCGGCAGCGTTCTCCCCGGCCGCTGGATGGCCATGAACGTATCCGGCTCCAACGTACGCCTCCGCGGCGTGCCCACGCGCGAACCCGTTTTCAACCTCGACGCCACCTGGATCGACGAGGCCGAAAAGAAGACTGCCGAGCTCAACGGCTACACCGTCGTCGATCCGTCCTCCGTCATGATCACGCATCTCTCCGAGACGCTGAAATCCATCGCCCACTTGCTGCTCGGCCGCCAGGACGTCCAGACGCTCGTCGATCATCTCAAGGAGACCCATCCCGCGCTCATCGCCGAGCTCCTGCCCGACCTCGTCAACCTCGGCGTCATCCAGCGCGTGCTGCAAAATCTCCTCCGCGAAAACATCTCGATCCTCAATCTGCCGCTCGTCCTCGAAGGCATCGGCGACTACGCCTCGATCACCAAAAATCCCGACGATCTCAGCGAACTCGTCCGCCGCCGTCTCGGCCTGTATTTTGTTCCTGAGTACGAATCGAAGCCCGGCTTCGTCAAAGCCTTCACCCTCGATCCGCGCCTCGAACAGATCCTCGGGGGCAAGATCCACCGCAGCGCGAGCGACGTCGGTCTCTCGCTCGATCCCGCCACCGGCCATCACCTGCTCAACGAGCTCAGCCAGCGTTGCAACGAACTCGTCCAGCAAGGCCTCCCCGCCGTGCTCGTGGTCTCCACCGAGATCCGTCTCCCGCTGAAACGTTTCTTCGAGCCATCGCTGCCGCGCCTCGTCGTCCTCTCGTTCCAGGAACTCCCCGCGTCGAGCGAGGTGGAAAACGCCGGCTTCATCCAGCTCCCACCGCACCTCGCCAACCGCCTCGTCGAAGCCAAAGCCGCCGCCTGATGATTCCTTTGAGCGCAACTCCACTGCGGGAAAAAAGCGCCAGTTTAGGGGACTGCGGTGCCTCGGCACCGCTTTGTCCTCCGCGCCTCGGCGCGGCCTCCACTCGATGCGAGCCGCGAAGCTCGCTTGAAAAAGCCGCATCAAGTCACCGCACTCCATAAACCTCATGCCCGCCCCCGACCTCAAGCCCGGCGCCACCTACAAGTTCACCGTCCGCTCCACGGAAGAAGCCGTGCGGACGATTCGCGAACAGCTCGGCGAACACGCGAAAGTGCTCTCCGTGCGCCAGGTCGGCGGCGACGGTCTGAGCGGACTTTTCAGCAAACCGAAACTCGAGGTCGTCGCTCAAATCTCCGAGCCTCCGTCCACCGCGCCCGCCCCGATCCCGGAGGATTTCGCCGCCGGTGAAGCGCCTGGTATCCGGTCACCGGAGACGCCCGGCGCTTCCGCCCACTTTCGTTCCGACGAACCCGCGGCACCCGCCGGCGTCCCCGCCGCATACGTGGGCGGAAGCCGCTCCGGCTCGTCCAAAATCGCCGCGCCCGCCTCATCGCGCCTGCCCGAGTTGCTGCGCCGCTCCGGCTTCTCCGAATCGATGGTCGCCCGCCTGCAAGCCTCACCCGCGCTCGCCGGGAACGACGCCCGCCCGCTCCATCAAACCTTGGTCGAGGTCGGTCGCGCGCTCCGCGAAACCGCCTCGAAACGCGCGCAACGTCCCTTGCCCGCGCGTACCGCCTTTTTGGGTACGCCCGGCACCGGCCGCACCACCGCACTGTGCAAATGGCTCGCTCGCGACGTCTTCGTGAAGGGCCGGACCGGCCGCGTCGTGAAGGCCGAATTCGACCGCCCTAATCCCGCGGAAGGTCTCGCCGTTTTCTGCGAAGCCCTCGGCCTCACGCTCGAATATCACGCGCCCGAATCGCCCGCCGATCCCGCCGCGAGCGCCGCGGAACGCCACGCACCGCCTTCTCTTCAGCCCGAGCCCGAGGGCGGATTTCTCTACGCCGATCTCCCCGGCATTTCTCTGCGCAACCCAACGGAAAACGCCGCCATCGCGCGTTTCCTCGACCGCGAAAAATTCACCGGCCGCGTGCTGGTGCTCAACGCCGCCTACGATCACGCCATGTTGCGCCGCGGTTACGCCGCCGGCCGCGACCTCGGCGCCACGCATCTCGTTTTCACGCACCTCGACGAAGTGGAGCACTGGGGAAAACTCTGGGACTTCCTCCTTGAGGATGAACTTTCTCCGCTCTTCCTCGCCACCGGCTCCAGCCTCACCGGCGATCTCGAAGACGACGCCGTCGCCGCCGTCCTCCGCCGCACGCTCCCCGGCGCCTGATCGAAGCCACATCGCATACGCTCACCGCTTCTTTCTCTTTCCTCTTTCTCTCACTCTTTCCTCCCGCTCGAAAGCCCGCCCGATCCCGCCCGTAACGCTTACACCGCTTACTCTTCTTACACCTCTTACTCCTCTTACACTTCCTACTCCTCTTAAAAACAGATGCGCTCCATTTTCCTTTTCGGTGGTTTTCTCGGATTCCTGATCGTCGCGGTAACCGGCTGGTTGTCGGATCGTGCCGTCGATTCGATCCTCCGCGATGCCGCCATCGGTGCGCTGGCCTCCGCCTTCTTGTTTCGTTGGTTTTGGAATACGTGGATCAACGCGATCGTGATCACCGTGGAGAAAAAGCGCGCCGCCGCGCTTGCCGCCGCCGAAGCGGAAGCCCTCGCCGCCGCCAAGCCCGTCTCCGCGTCCGCCAAGGCCCGCTAACCATCCGCAGGGTAGCCGAGGCGTCCCCGCCGAGCCGCAATCGCGCCGCCCGGTCGCTCCGCCCAGCCAACTCCGCCTAGCTGCTCCGCCAATTCCCGCGCCTTCGTGTAGCCGCGCTCGTTAGAGCGTGGCCGTCCATCCCGCCCGCATTCCCCTTCACGTCGCCGGTAGCTGCGCTCCGTAGCGAAAGCCTTGATCGCCGCTTTCGCGCACTTCGTG
>Ga0164241_10001357_pt1 | contig 30775 bp, 23 predicted proteins | sample OricomyardsoilBY_FD_108780 | JGI IMG/M metagenome (GOLD analysis project Ga0164241, IMG submission 108780) | Backyard soil microbial communities from Emeryville, California, USA - Original compost - Back yard soil (BY) | ecosystem: Environmental > Terrestrial > Soil > Unclassified | place: USA... | reverse complement strand
CCGCCAACAATCAGGTTAATCACAACGAAAAAGACCCGGTTAAGCCGGGCCATTCTTCAATGGTTCGAGCAACACCTTTTATAAAGTCATGCTTTGCAATTTGGCCACGCTCTCGGCCATTGCTTTGCGCTTGTCTGCAGACATGGGGATCATGCCTTTTTCAGTGAGATAGCCCTCATCTCCCCAGGATTTTTCACTGGTGAACTCGTCGAGAAATTCCTTAATCCCGGGAATCACGCCTATATGGGCTTTTTTCACGTAGAAGTAGAGCGGGCGGGAAACCGGGTAACTGCCGTCGGCAATGGAATCGAAATCCGGTGCCTGGCCATCCACCGTCGCAGCGTTGACGGCGTCCGCGTTCTGGTCGAGGAAGCTGAAGCCGAAAATGCCCAACATGTTGGGGCTCTCGCCGAGTTTGCGCACGATCAGATTGTCGTTCTCACCCGCTTCTATAAATGCGCCGTCTTCGCGCACACCGTGGCAGATTGCCTTGTATTTGTTGCTGTCCGCTTTCTCCTGAGCTGCGATAAAAGGGAAGGCCTTGCACCCGCCTTCCATCGCCAGCTCCACAAAAGCGTCGCGGGTGCCGGAAGTGGGTGGCGGGCCCATGACGGAGATGGCGGTGGCGGGCAATTCCGGGTTCACATCCTTCCAGGTTTTGTAGGGGTTGGGCACCAGGTTGTCACCTCCTTTCGGATCCGGCACCACTTTCGCTAGAGCCAGGAAAATGTCTTTGCGGGTCAAATTAAACGGTTTGGATTTGACGCTGTTGGCTATCACTATGCCGTCATAACCGATAAAAACTTCCACTATCTCTTTCACGCCGGCGTCCTGGCAGGCTTTGAATTCTGTGTCTTTAATGCGGCGCGAAGCGTTGGCAATGTCGGCGGTGCCCACGCCCAATCCCTTGCAAAATTCCTTGAATCCGCCACCGGTACCCGTGGGTTCGACCTTGGGTGCTTTCATGCCGGTTTTGAGGCTGAACCGTTCAGCCACCACTTTGGAGAAAGGAAAGACGGTGGAAGAGCCCACGATCATGATGTGGTCGCGGCCGTTGGCGAGTGTGGTGGTGGACACCAGGGCACAGGCCAGGGCGAGTGCTACCTTTTTCACGAGCGTTCTTTTCTTCACAAGCGCTCTTTCCTTCACGAGTAATAGGTTTTTCACGAAAGCCTCCAATGGATACAACGGACTCGAATTTAGCTGGGCGTTTTAAGAATGACCGCCATGCTAGCGGTGAACCGTGACAGTTTTGTTGCAGATAGGAAATTTATGGAAGCGCGGTGGATTTTTCGCTTTGTACCCGCCGCTCACATGTTTTTTTACGGCCGCCGGTTATAATGCCCGCCCACCTGGATTGGCCTAAAAATAATAACCATGTCCCTTCTATCTCGCTTTTGCCGCGGCCTCGACCGGGTGTGCGGCCGCCTCTCGACCGTCACTGGTGAGTGGGTTGCCTGGCTCACTTTATTCATGGCCCTGGCCACCGCCGCAGTGGTGATAAGCCGCACTTTTTTTCGTGAGGGTTCGGTCGCTTTGCAGGAATCGGTGACTTATATGCACGCATTGGTGCTTATGATTGCCGCCGCTTACACAATGCATAAGGACGGGCATGTGCGGGTGGATATTTTCTACCGCCGTTACTCGCCTCTGCAAAAGGCCTGGATCAATGCCCTGGGAACCCTGCTATTCCTGTTGCCGTTTTGCATCTTTACCCTCGCCATCAGCTGGCAATACGTGGCCAACGCATGGGCCATACGGGAAGTCTCGATGGATGCTGGCGGCCTGCCGGCGATATTCCTGCTGAAAACCCTGATCCTGGTTAACGCAATGCTCCTGATGTTGCAGGGTCTGGCGGACCTGGCCCGCAACCTGATAACCCTGACCTTTGCCGACGACCATGGCTGAACTGCTGCCTTTATTTATGTTCCTCTCCGTATGCGCAGCGTTGATGCTGGGTTATCCGGTCGCTTTTACCCTCGCTGGCGTCGCCCTCTGGTGTGCGGGCCTGGGCATTCTGCTGGGCCATTTTGACGCGCAGTTGCTGTTTGCCTATCCCGACCGCGTCTTCGGCATCATCACCAACACCACACTCATAGCCGTGCCCCTATTCGTATTTATGGGTGTGACGCTGGAGCGGTCGAACCTCGCGGAAGATCTGCTCGAAAATATGGCAAAGGCCTGCGGCCGGTTGCCCGGCGGCCTCGGTCTTTCCGCCATCCTGGTAGGGACACTCCTGGCCGCCAGCACCGGCATAGTGGGCGCCACCGTAGTGACGATGGGACTCATGTCCCTGCCCACCATGCTGCGCCACCGCTATTCACCTGAACTGGCCACCGGGCTCATCTGCGCCACTGGCACCCTGGGTCAAATCATTCCGCCCTCCATAGTCCTGGTATTGCTGGGCGATATTCTGTCCAGCTCCTACCAACAAGCCCAACTCGCCAAAGGCATTTTCAATGCCGTGCCGTTTTCTGTGGGTGATCTGTTCCTGGGTGCTGTGCTGCCTGGATTTCTGCTGGTTGTCTTCTATCTGGCTTACGTTTTTGCCAAGGGTTGGCTGCAACCTGAACAGGCGCCGCGCGTACAGAACGCCCAGCACGTCAGTTGGCGCCAGTTGGCCTTCAGCGTGCTGCCGCCGGTCCTGCTGATTCTGTTGGTATTGGGCTCAATCATCGCGGGAGCCGCCACGCCCACTGAAGCGGCGGGCGTGGGCGCGGTGGCGGCGATGTTGCTCGCCCTGGCAAAAAGGCAGCTCTGCCGAACCAAGCTCGCTGCCATTGCACGGGATACGGCGCGTATTACCGCCATGATATTCACCATACTGCTCGCGGCCTCCGTGTTCTCCCTGGTGTTCCGCGGACTGGGCGGCGAACATCTGATTGAGCGTTTTTTCCAGCAGCTGCCGGGCGGCGTATTCATGGCCGTGCTGATCGTGATGGCGGTGATTTTTGTGTTGGGCTTTATCCTGGACTTTATTGAAATCACGTTTGTGGTGGTGCCCCTGGTGGCACCGAGCCTGCTGGCCATGGGCCTCGACCCCATATGGCTGGGCATAATGATTGCTCTGAACTTGCAGACGTCTTTCCTCACGCCGCCATTCGGGTTCGCGCTGTTTTACCTGCGCGGTGTGACGCCGGATGAAATCGCAACCCGAACCATCTACAAAGGCGTGATGCCCTTTATCGCTATGCAGTTACTGGCGTTGGCGCTGGTGGCGCTCTGGCCCGCCCTGGCTACCTGGTTGCCCCAACAACTGGCCCGATGATCTCCAGCAAATAAAGACAACATACAAAAACAACATCCGAGAATAAGGTTGAGCGCTATGGCAAAGATTGATGAAGATCCCGTACCCAACGGCGAATTGGCCCTGCAAACCCTCGCCATGCCCAAGGACACCAACTCCAATGGTGACGTTTTCGGCGGCTGGTTGATGGCCCAGATGGATTTGGCTGGCGCCATAACCGCGCGAGAAGTGGCCAAAGGCCGTGTGACCACCGTCGCAGTGGGCAGCATGACCTTCCTGCGACCGGTGCCGGTGGGTGCCACGGTGAGCTGTTATTGCGAGATTCTGGAAATCGGCCGCTCCTCGATCAAAACTCTGATAGAGGTATGGGTGAAGCACTACGACCGTAACGCCCAGCAGAAAGTGACCGAAGGGGAGTTTGTGTACGTGGCGATAGACGACTCTGGCCGCACAAGACCGGTGAATAAACACGGCTGAGCCGGTCATCTCCCTCCTTTTGTAAGGGAGGGAGCGAAGCATTCAAACGCGGAAATGGTTCAGAGACTGGACAAAAGTTCGCGCACAGAAGCAACATGCCGACGGCTCACCACCGGGCGGTAAGCGGTGGTTTTTAATTGCAGTTCGTACTGGCCGCTGGACATGCGTTCAAGCTTCTCAATCTCATTAATGGCCACCAGCGCGTTGCGGTGAACCCGCACGAAAACATCTTCGAACTCTTCTTCCAGTTCTTTGAGCGTGTCGTCAATCAGGGTTTCGCCGCCGCCGTGCATGATGGTGACGTACTTCTGATCCGCGACAAAACAATAGATATCCTCGATCGGCACCAGCTCCACACCCCGCCGGGTTTTGGCGGCGATGTTTTTGCGACGTTCGGATTTATTGCCGTCCTGGCTGCGCGCCGCCTTGTGTAACTCGTTCTGCTTGCGCGCCTTTTCCAGCGCTGCAATGAGCTGGTCTTTTTGGAGAGGTTTGAGCAAGTAACCCACCGCAAGCGTTTCAAACGCTTCCACCGCATATTCGTTAAACGCGGTGCAGAAAAGCACGGCGGGGGGATCGCTCAGCTGGGCGATTTTGCGTGCGGTAACCAGACCATCGTCGCCGGGCATACGTATGTCCAGCAGCACTACGTCCGGATCCAGGCTTTGAATCGCCTTGAGCGCGGCCTCTCCGTTGGCAGCCTCGCCCACCACGTCATAACCGTCGATATTTTCGATCATGCGCATGGAACGTTGCCGCGCCAGCGCCTCATCATCCACGACTAATACCTGCATCACACGTTCAATTCCGAAGTTAATGCGGGCCTGAGCGCGCCCGTCAGCCGTTGTTGTGGAATTTCCCTGCCAGTGATTCCTTGCGTTTGTTAAGTGTAGGCGAAATGCGCCACTGCGAAAGTTTGACCACACAGCAGCCTCAGTTGATCACCGGTGGCTGCACGGGAAACCACACCCGCACCTGATAAAGCTGCGGTGTGGCCTCCATCTCCAGGCCACCCTTCTTGCCATAGTGCGCGTCCAGCCGGTGGCGGATATTGTCCAGCGCCATACCGTTATTCCTGTTGCTGGTCTGGCGCTTGTCGCCCACGGGGTTGAGTACGCGGACTTCACAGATCGAACCGGATACCTTGACCGAAATCGTCACCACGCCACCCTCCATCAGCGGCTCTATCCCATGATAAATGGCATTTTCAATCAGCGGCTGCAGCAGCAGGCTGGGCACCATGGTGTCGCCGATGGCATCCATTTCCCATCGCACCTGCAATCGATCACCAATGCGCATCTGCTCTATCGCGACGAAACGGCGGCACAGCTCCAATTCGCGCTCCAGCGGGATCAGCCCCGGATCACTCAAACTGGCGCGAAACAATTCAGACAGGTCGACTACCATTTTTTCCGCGGCGACGGGATCAAAGTCGATCAAAGAGGCAATGGAGTTCATGCTGTTAAATAAAAAATGCGGCCGTATACGCGCCTGCAACGCCTGGATACGTGCAGTGAGTTCCGCCTGCTGCTGATTGCGCAACTGTTGCTGCAGATAGAAATAGCGCAGCACTATGCCGGAGAACACCCCAGCCAACATGAAGTTGCTGAGCAGCAGATCCCAATTGGGTGCGCCGCCTCCCGCCTGCATCAGGGAGCCAATGGCGGAAAAAACCAAGGTGATCGCCAGCACCATAAGATAACTGACCAGCCCTGCCATCATGGGATGCTGGCGTTTGAACCAGGGGCGCAACGGACAGAGGCAGGCAGCGCTCGCCAGCACCACCCACTGGATCAGAATCGAGATCACCCCCAGGCGGTTCCAGTTGAAATCAACCACACCCTCCTGTGCCACGGTCAGAGCTATCGCCAACAGTTCGCCCACCAATATCAAATGGAAAACGGCCTGCACCGAGCAGAGGTTGGGCAAAAAATCGCCCCGAAAATTGCGCCCTTTGCCGCTGATATTGACCTCCATGATTCACGCGAGACTGAAGTGGCCGGTGGCATTGTTTATAATGCGCGACCTTTTTGCCGGATCCGGCAGTGTAACAAACCCACACAGCAAGTTTAGACGCGGCAGCAGGAGCCTGACATGAGCGAGAATAATTCCACCAGTACCCTTTGGGGCGGCCGCTTCAGCGAAGCCACAGACGCATTTGTGCAGCGTTTTACCGCCTCGGTGAATTTCGACAAGCGTCTATACCGTCAGGACATTGCCGGTTCCATCGCCCACGCCACCATGCTCGCTTCCGTTGGCGTATTGAGCGAAGCGGAAAAAGCCGCAATTGAGCAGGGGCTTAAAGAGATACTCGGGCAGATTGAGAAAGGTGAATTCGAATGGTCGGTGGCGCTGGAAGACGTGCACATGAACATCGAATCCGCCCTCACCCAGAAAATCGGGATCGCAGGCAAAAAGCTGCACACGGGCCGCTCACGCAACGATCAGGTGGCGACTGATGTCCGTCTCTACCTGCGCGATGAAATCGATCTGATCGCCCAGGAGCTTACACGCCTGCAGCAAGGCATTCTGGATTTGGCGGCGCGCGAAGCGGACACCATCATGCCCGGCTTTACCCACCTGCAAACCGCCCAACCGGTCACCTTCGGCCACCATCTGCTGGCCTGGTACGAAATGTTGAGCCGGGACTACGGCCGTCTCATGGGCTGCCGGCGCCGCATGAACCAGTGTCCCCTTGGGGCCGCCGCCCTCGCCGGCACCACCTACCCCATCAACCGCGAACTCACCAGCGAGTTGCTCGGCTTTAACCATCCCACCCGCAACTCCCTGGATTCCGTCAGCGACCGCGACTTTGCCATCGAATTCTGCAGTTTCGCGGCGATACTGCTGACCCACCTGTCCCGCGCCAGCGAGGAGTTGATCCTCTGGACATCCTCCCAATTCAACTTCATCAATCTTCCGGACCGCTTCTGCACCGGCTCGTCCATCATGCCGCAGAAGAAAAATCCTGACGTGCCAGAGCTGGTGCGCGGCAAAACCGGCCGCGTCAACGGCCATTTGGTCAGCCTGCTCACCCTGATGAAATCCCAACCGCTCGCCTATAACAAAGACAACCAAGAGGACAAGGAGCCTTTGTTCGACACGGTGGACACAGTGCGCGACTGCCTGCGCGCCTTCGCCGACATGATTCCCGCCATCGAACCTAAGCGGGAGGTCATGTATCAGGCCGCAAAGCGCGGTTTTGCCACCGCCACCGATCTGGCCGATTACCTCGTGCGCAGGGGAACTCCGTTCCGCGACGCCCATGAAATCGTGGGCAAAGCCGTAGGCTATGGGGTTAAAACCGGACAGGATCTATCGGAGATGTCTTTGGATGAACTGAGACAGTTCGGTGGCAGCATCGAAGAGGACGTTTTTAAGGTATTGACCCTGGAGGGTTCCGTGGCCGCGCGCAACCATACGGGAGGCACGGCACCCCAGCAGGTACGCCGCGCCATTGAACTCGCCATTGCCGAATTGCAAGACCGGTAACACTTCCATATCGGAGCCGCATATGTGGCTCCGCTTCGGCGTTTCAAACATTCCTTTATAGCGCTCACCCCTCAATTTCCCCGTGGTATAGTGCCGCCCCTGACATATAGTCAAAAACAACTTATCCAATCATTAGGAGCAGATTATGTTTAATCCAGGGTCTATTCCATCACCCCTGGCGCGATTCTTATGCGCCAGTGCAATCGCGGTGACTTTAACGGCGTGCGGCGGAACCTCTTCAAGTGGTTCTTCTTCGAGCAGCTCTTCCAGCAGCTCGAGCGCTTCGTCGAGTTCTTCATCAAGTTCATCCAGCAGCTCGTCATCCAGCTCCACTTCGAACTCGAGCAGTTCCAGCTCTTCATCTAGCAGCTCCAGCTCATCATCCAGTTCGTCGTCCAGTTCTTCTTCGTCCACCAGCTCCAGCGGGTCTGCCCTCGGCACTCTGCTCGATTCTGATGGTACTTTCACTACAGGCCAGGGCCAATTTGTCGGCAGCCTCTTTGCCGGCGTCGCCGCCAGCTTCACATGGAATGGGGAAGTAAATGCCGCCATCAGCGCAGCAACGGAAATGGATTGGCACGTCCAGTTGCTGCATGCGGTTTCCGTAACCTCAGGCCAGCAGTACAGCATCTGTTTCAGCGGAAAGGCGGAGGCGGCACGCAGCATCGTGGTCAATATCGATCAGGGCGGCTCACCTGGGTACGACAGCGTGATCACTGAGGGCGCTTATTTGCCGTCACTGTCCACCAGCTATCAAGACTATAAATACACCTTCACTGCCAAACTCACCGATACCTCCTCACGCCTGACCATGAATCTTGGGCTTCAAAATGCGGACGTGCAATTGGACAACATCGGCATTTACATCGGCGGTGAATGTGGCGACCCGAGCAAGACGCCTGCGCCCCCGACCGGTACTGGCAGCGACAATATTGTCGGCACTCCCCCCATCACCACTCAGGGCAATAAGGTGCTGTTTGGTGGGCAATCGGGCAGCATCGCCGGCATGAGTCTTTTCTGGTCCAGCTTCGTGGAAGACGGCGGCAAGTTCTATACGACTGGCGTTGTACAAACACTTAAAAATGATTGGAGCGCTAGATTGGTGCGCGCTGCCATGGGCGTTGAAACCACCGGAGGGTATCTCACCGATCCTTCCAGCAACCTCAACCGTGTCAAAACGGTGGTGGATGCAGCGATTGCCAACGATATGTACGTGATCATCGACTGGCACACACATAACGCAGAGGATTATCAGCCCCAGGCTATCCAGTTCTTCCAGGAGTTGGCACGCACCTATGGCAATACCAATAATGTCATTTATGAGATCTATAATGAGCCAGACTGCCCCACCGGTACCACGCTATGTGGCTGGGACAGCAAAACCACCTGGGCGGAAATCAAGAATTATGCAGAGGAAGTGATTGCGGCTATTCGCGCGATCGACAGCGACAACCTGATCATTGTCGGCACACCGTTCTATTCACAATTTGTAGACGAAGCCTCCGAAGATCCGATCACCGACACTAATGTGGCTTACACCCTGCATTTTTACGCCGCCTCTCACAAGGAACAGGAACGCGGCCGCGCCCGCACCGCTTTGAAAAATGGCATTCCCTTGTTTGTCACTGAGTGGGGCACAGTGAGTGCCAGCGGCGACGGTGCGGTAGATGCGACCGAATCCGATACCTGGATGCAATTCCTCTACGACAACAACATCAGCCACGCCAACTGGTCTGTGAGCGACAAAGCCGAAGGCGCGTCCATCCTGAAGCCCGGTACCAATGGCATCAACGGCTGGACCGATGCAGACCTGACCGAGTCAGGTAACTACGTCAAAAGCCAAATCTTAAGCTGGTAATTTACTGCGGATGTAAAAAGCGGCTGGACGTTTACACGTCCAGCCGCTTTTTTATTCTGAATTTTGAAGCGACAGTGGCAGCTCATTTTGATGCGGCGTGAGCTCAACCAGAATGGCGCTGCACGCTGTCGATATCTCTAAAATCCTAAACAGGGCGAACCTTGTTTGCGCAGGGGCCTTTCTGACCTTTGCCTACTTCAAACTCAACAGCCTGGCCTTCTTTCAAAGTCGCATAACCACCACCAGCTTGTATTTCTGAATGGTGTACAAATAAATCCTTGCTGCCGTCTGACGGTGTAATAAAGCCAAAACCCTTGTCTGCGTTAAACCACTTAACTGTACCCTTAGCCATTTTGAACTCACATTGTATGGTGAAGAAAGAATGACCATATTCGCTATCACCATCATGAATATGGCTTTTACACAAGCATTTAAATAAAAATACTTGGAAACGGGCAGCATCCACTGCAAATGGTCGAGCAATCCCTATCAGGGCCAGCTTGGAGGGCCTTTTTGGGGTCATCCGACTCCTGAATCGAGCCAGCCGCGATCTTAACCAGTTTTTCCACCAAAACGGAAGATAGTTTCCCACTTTCGGCCATTTCCGGCGCGATTTCCACTTTTATGCCTAATCAAGGATGCACGCGAGATCATTTTTTCGTCGAAAGAGTCCGGCCCAATCCGTTTTCGCCGGCGTTTTTATCGACAAAACATAGGAATTTCAGCCCGGAAATTTCACGTGGCGCGATGCTCAAAAGAATACTGATTGTTTTTGACGGCCTGAAATATTCCCCACTTAAAAAGAATTCTTGCCATCAATGTAGTGTGGTGAATCAAGAGGAGCCCGCTATACCACCACTACCGAATTGTGCACATTGCCAAGTTTACTTGGCACGTATTTATCGGCGGCGTAGTCGTTTTCCCAGCGCTCGCCATCCAGGACATAGCGATATTCATATTCACTACCAGCTTCCAATTCCAGAGTGGTCGCATAGGTGCCATCCTTCTGTCTTTTCAATTGGGTAACTTGAAAATCCCAATTGTTGAAATCCCCGGCCAGATATATTTTCTTGGCTTCTTTGGCGAGCTCGGGGGGCGCGATAAATTTGACTTTACAGATGGCTTTGGATTTCAGGTACTTCTTATCGAGACTCATGCAGGATTACTCCAATTGTGACGTTCACATCGCTTGTCGTGCAGTTTTGTAGACACAAATTATACCAACCCAGAAATTATGACTTGATACGCTTTTATGCCATAGACAGAGAACTCTGCCCGTAGTGATGGAAATTGTAGCCGACGCATTCAACTATAGACACAGTCCTGGCATTTGAAAAACGCCCCTTATTGAGCCATATCAAATCAAACGCTCGCTTAACGTCGTAAATAATCGCGAAACAGTGCCGCCTGCCACTGGCGTAAAGCCAGAACCAAGGTATTACCATGTTTTTGATTAAGCGGCAAAGGACGATCTTTTTTGACAAGCTCGCTGATGTCATGCACAAAAGCTTCTATTCGGTGCTGAATATCCCGGTTGGTATGAGGTGAGCAAAGGCAATTAAAAACCAGGAGTTTTTCTGATTCACGATCAAAGCGGGAATCGAAGAAATCGCGCTCCACCTTTTCCAGGAAAAAACGCTGAATAGGACCATTGGCCAACCATCTGAAATTCGGCGCTATGCGCAGTTTGATGCGGTTACCCGGTTGCAGGTCGATCATTTTCAAGCGGTCGAGCTGGGCGAGTTTTTGGACCAATTGGTGCTGATCAAGCTTGTATTGATCCAGCAGGTCGGCAAATGTAAAACCATTTATTACGCTCACCGCCACCAGCAGCAGCACCACATCCGCCGCGATTTGCGCTTCCTGCTCCGTCGTGAGGCATTCCATTTGGCGTCGGTCGCGATGCGCCACTTCCACCAAATCGCCGATGTCCATTTCCAGCATGTCCAGAATTCTGTCCAATCGTTCCAGTGTGAACTGTCCCGATGCAAACAGCCGTTTGACCGAGGCTTCGCTCAAGCTCAAAAACCGCGCCACATCCGCATAGGTTTTGCCCTGCGCCTTCAACTGCTGCTTGAGGGCGGCGACCAAGATCGCACTTTGCGCTATACTTTCGGCTCCTGTTTGAGTGGGTTCGGTATCAAAAATCTATACTGGCGGTGCTGTGAAGCTCGACGAGACTGACAAAAGTTGTACTTAATAACAAGTCGCAGCCAGACTCGCGGCACACTTTGTTCCTTTAAAGGATTGTAGTTATGAAGAAGTTACGCCATTTCGCTGGCGCCATTCCCTTTTTTACGGCGGTCTTCCTCAATGCATTTGTCGATCTGGGTCACAAGATCGTTATTCAGAACACCGTCTTTAAACTCTATGATGGACCCACGCAGATAATGTTGACCGCGTTGGTCAATAGCTTGATCCTGCTACCTTTTATTCTGCTGTTGAACCCCGCAGGGTTCCTCTCCGACAAGTACCGCAAAACCGAGGTGATGCGTTTGTCCGCCTGGGCAGCGGTGGCCTGTACTGTATTGATTACCCTGTTTTATTACTTGGGCTGGTTCTGGGCGGCATTCGCAATGACTTTTTTGCTCGCCGCACAATCCGCTATCTACTCGCCGGCCAAATACGGTTTTATTAAAGAGATGTTCGGCAAGGAGCGCCTCGGAGAAGGTAATGGCGTGGTTTCTGCACTGTCCATAGTTGCCATACTTGCGGGCATATTCGCGTATTCCGTGCTGTTCGAGACCGGCTATAAAAATGCTGAAAATGTGCGCTCAGAGGCTGATGTGCTGCGCGCCATTGCACCCATAGGCTTTCTCCTGATTCTTAATAGCGTGATCGAAGTGGTGATGATGTACCGCCTGCCCCAACAAGCGGCCACTGGAGTCACAGATCAATTCTCGTTTTCCCGTTACATCACAGGCCGTACCTTTAAAGAGGATATTCGCCCGCTGATGCATAGCCGTGTCATACGGCTGTCGGTGATTGGACTCGCCACTTTCTGGGGTGTCGGTCAGGTAATGCTCGCGGCCTTTCCCGCTTTTTATAAAGAGACGCTCGGCGATGACAACACCATTCTGGTGCAGGGAATTCTCGCATGCTCCGGAATTGGGATTGCGTTGGGCTCAATGTTCGCCGGCAAATTCTCCCGCAACTATATAGAGACGGGTCTGTTGCCCTTGGGCGCCCTGGGCGTAGCCTTGGGCTTGTGGTTTTTGCCGGGCGCTACCTCCGGTTGGACTTTTGCCGCGATATTTTTGTTTGTCGGATTTGCCGGTGGCGTTTTTATCGTGCCGCTCAATGCGCTTGTACAGTACTACGCAGACGAGCACGAGCTGGGTAAAACGCTGGCCGCCAACAACTGGTTCCAAAATGTGGTGATGCTCAGCTTCCTGGTGCTCACCGCCCTGTTCGCCTATTTCGGTTGGAGCAGCAAAACCCTGTTGATGCTGATTGCAGTGGTGGCTGCTGTCGGCTGTGTTTATGTGGTCTGCCAGTTGCCCCAGAGTTTGATGCGATTTGTGTTGGGTTACGTACTGTCGCGTCGCTACAAAATAAATGTGCAGGGCATGAAAAATATTCCCAATAAAGGTGGCGTGCTTCTACTTGGCAACCATGTGAGCTGGATCGACTGGGCTATTTTGCAGCTCGCCTGCCCACGCCCATTGCGATTTGTGATGTTGCGAAGCATTTATCAGCGCTGGTATTTGAAATGGTTTTTCGATCTGTTCAACTGCATTCCGATTGAATCGGGTCCACGCAGCCGTCAAGCGCTGGCAGCGGTGGCGGATGCCTTGAATAAAGGTGAAGTGGTCTGTCTATTCCCGGAAGGCACCATCAGTCGCACCGGTCATCTGGCGGAATTTCGACGGGGATACGAACGGGCCTGTCAGCAGGCCCACGAATCGGTGGTCATACTCCCGTTTTATTTACGTGGCCTTTGGGGCAGCCAATTTTCCCGCTCTTCCGCCCGCATGAAAGCAAATTCCTCTTCCGCCCTGACCCGCGATCTGGTGGTGGCATTCGGCGCTCCGCTGCACAAAGATACGCCGGCGGATGTACTCAAACGCCGCGTTTTTGATTTGAGCATCGCCTCCTGGCAGGAACACATAAAATCTTTACCCACCATTAATCAAGCCTGGATAACCAGCGCAAAAAAAACCGCGCGCAAAATCGCACTGGTGGATTTCACCCTGGACCGGGAACTCAGTGGCCACCAGGCGCTCACCGGCAGCTTGATGTTGGCGCGCCGTATACGCGTCAAAACCAATGAAAGAAATATAGGTGTGCTGCTGCCCACCAGCGCTGGCGGTGCCCTCTTGAATATGGCGGTGCTGCTCGCGGGAAAGACCATTGTCAATTTGAATTACACCGCCAGCCGTGAAGCCCTGCAAAATGCCATACGCCTTGCGGACATACGCACGGTTTATACCTCAAGTCGGTTTTTACGCAAACTGGAACAGCGCGGCGTGATATTGGGTGACCTTTTTGCAGACCTGGATGTGGTGGACCTGGAACAGCTGAACAATGCCATTCCCCTTTGGGAAAAGCTGGCAACGCTGCTCAGCGTAAAATTGTTGCCGGCCTTTCTTTTGAAAGGTCTCTACAGCAACCACAAAAATGGCGAGGCCACTGCGGCCATTTTATTTTCCAGCGGCAGCGAGGGTATTCCCAAGGGCGTTATGTTGTCCCACAACAATATAGTGGCGAATGTAAAACAGGTGGCTGAGGTGCTTAACATGGAGGATGACGATGCGATTATCGCCAATCTGCCGCTGTTCCATGCTTTCGGCCTGACAGTCACTCAATTTTTGCCGCTGCTGGAAGGGTGCCCCATGATCTGCCATGCGGATCCCACCGATGCGTTGGGCTGTGCTAAAGCGATAGCGCGGTACAGAGCCACCATCATGTGCGGCACTTCCACCTTCCTGCGTTTATATTGCCGCAATACCAAAGTGCAACCTCTGATGTTGGGGAGTCTGCGCATAGTGGTGGCTGGAGCGGAAAAACTCAGCGAGGATGTACGCATCGCATTCCAACTGAAATTCAACAAGCCGCTCTTCGAAGGTTACGGCGCAACCGAAACAACACCCGTGGCCAGCGTAAATCTGCCGGATAAATTGGAAACCCAGACATTCCAGGTTCAGCGCGGCCATAAAACAGGATCTGTGGGTATGCCGCTGCCGGGTACCAGCTGCATGATCGTGGATCCCGAAACCTTTGCAGAATTGCCCACTGGTGAAGCAGGCATGATTCTGATCGGCGGCGCTCAGGTTATGCAGGGCTATTTAAGCAACCCGGAAAAAACCACCAGTGTGATCAAGGAGCTGCACGGAACCCGCTGGTACATCAGCGGGGACAAGGGGTACATCGACGAAGATGGATTTTTATTTATCGTCGACCGCTATTCCCGCTTTGCCAAAATTGGCGGCGAAATGGTGAGCCTGGGCGCCGTGGAAAATGCGATCCGACAAGTGCTGGAAGATCCGGAAAAAGAAGTTGTGGTTGTAACCGTACCCGACGAGAAAAAAGGCGAAAAAATTGTTGCCTTACACGACAGGGATCTGACTACGGATGAAATCCGGCAAAAGTTGCTTGCCAGCGGCCTCAACAGTCTTGCGTTGCCGGCGGTGTGGTTGCGCGTGGAGCAGTTGCCGAAATTGGGTTCCGGCAAAACTGATTTTGGTAAAGCGAAACAAATAGCCAATTCCATGGAAAATTAATTCGATTTTCCAGATTCTGGAAAATACTTCTGCGAGGAGGTAATGATGGCCGGATTCCCACGGACGGGGATCGGGCCGGACATAGCCCAGAGATAGGACGGGTGGTTTATAATCCAAACGTCCTTCCTGCACATCTGGAATATCCCATGGCCGTTATTGTTCCCATACTCAAGGCAATATTGCCCCACATCACACAAATTGCTTCCATCGCTATTCCCGCCTTCACAAAAAAACCGTCAGTTGCACTTACCGACCCGATAATTGCCCGCCAAATAGAAGAATTGCAGGCAGCTGTCACCCACAACGCTGAATCTATCCATGTGCTGGCGGAAAAGCTGCAGCAAACGATTGTGGGTATCGATCAGGGAGCTGTGGTATTGCAGGTGGAGCTGGCGAGGATGAAACGGCTCGTTTGGTTTGCGGCAGGTGTCGCCCTTATATCCCTGTTTCTCGCAGGCTGGTTGGCGATCACCCGCTGATGCATCCCATTAATGGGCCAATTTCATTGAGGAATGTTTACCACAGGTAAACTCTCGCCTGTTTACCCAAAACGCGGAACGCGGTGGTTTGAGAGGCGGGTCGCTGCGCAGCGCCATAACACACGTGCAACGGCAATAGATGCTCTTCCCTCGGATGGTTATAGCGCGCGAAAGGCGCGCTGGACCATTGGTTGAAGCGGTTGCGGCGCTCCCTTTCATCCAACTTCCCATCCATGCAGGTTTGCGTCAGCCATTCATCAAAGGCGATATTGCCAGGATCCTCTGCATGGCCGGAGAAAAAAGCGCGCATATTGTGGAAGGAAAATCCGGAGCCGATTATCAGGATATTTTCCTGATTCAATCCCGCAAGGGCCTCGCCCAATTCGATATGCCGCGCCGGATCGAGATTGTTCAACAAGGATAATTGCACGCAGGGAATCGTCGCCTCCGGGTACATGATTTTCAGTGGCACAAACAGGCCGTGATCAAATCCCCGGCTCTCATCCAGATGCACCGGTATATTCCGCTCCGTAAAGCGCCGCGCCAACGTTTGCGCTAATCCGGGCGCTCCCGGTGCCGGATATTCAATCTGGTATGCCGACTCCGGAAAACCATAGTAATCGTAAATTAAAGCCGGCCATGCAGCGCTGGCCACAGTCGCCTGCGCCTCTTCCCAATGGGCACTGACCACGACGATTGCGTCCGGTTGAATCAGCTTGCGCGGCAATTCCTCCAGTACAGCCAACATTTCCCGGTGATCGGGATCATCCAGAAGCGGCAAGGGGCCGCCGCCATGGGAGAGATAGACGATAGATGCGAGGGGATATGCCATAACCGGACCTGGTGAGAGTGAAACCTTGTCGCGAATTTTCCGATGGCGTTATGACGTCACCGGATCGCGGAAAATTCCGTTGAATCCAGGAGTACCACGCAAACTGTTACAACTCAGGTAGTACTACTCCCACTTCAACACTTTATCCGCATCCATGCTGGTCAGCAGTTTTACACTTTTGCTGTTAATCGCCAGCTCGATATTGTTGTGCACTTCCTCAAAGGACAGAGCGATGGCATCTTCACTGCTGCCGTATGCGCCCACCCAGGCGTTGCGCTGGGTTTTTTTGGCGGCGTACAGGCATTGGTCCGCCACTTCCACAACTTGCTCCCAAGTGTAAGCCTCCGGGCTGTTCTGGTAGAAGGGGTAGCAGGAAAAGCCTATGGAACAGGTGATTTTCAATTTGTTGCCGTTGCCTATATCGAATTCCGTGAGCTCCACTTCGCGGCGGAAGCGTTCCACCAGGTTGATGGCGCCCTTGCGGTAGAAGAAACGCACCACCACGAGAAATTCTTCGCCGCCCCAACGGATGAGGTGGTCGGATTCGCGGAATATTTTTTTCAACACCCCAGCGAAACCTTTCAGGATGGCATCGCCAGCGTTGTGACCATAGGTGTCGTTCACCGGTTTGAAGTGATCGATATCCACCAACAGAAATAACAAGTCGGCGTCCTGGGGATATTGCTGCTGCGTCTCAGCGACCTGGTAGCGGCGTTTGCAGAGCGCGAGGTCGCCCTGCAAATGACGGATCAGGTGGCGACGGTTGTGCAATTGCGTGAGTTGATCGGTGTAGCTGATTTCTTCCAGCTTCTGATTTTGCCGCCGCAAGGCTTCCAGCATGCGCGCTTTGGATACCGCCGATAACGCATGTGTTTCCAGCCGCGCAAATACCTGTTGATCACGCTCAATGAAAAGCCCCTCGCCGAGGCGATGGACGAACATCAACAGCGCTGCCAACTGGTTGTCTGATTCAATCGCCATTACCAGCGCACTGTCGATTTTTTCCACGGCACGCGGCACAAATTCTATGCGTTCCGGAGAAAGTAACTGCACGCCGAGCCGTAGCAGCCCGGAGCTGCTGCTTTCTTCCACGAGTTTGAATGGAATACCGGTGGGAAAGAGCTGCGAGGCCATTTCCCCGCCCTGAACTGAAATCAGGTTGTAGGCGCTGCCGCGTTCGTTGAGCAACCAAAACGCGCCGAGCACCTTTTCCCCCAACAGCTTCGCGGACTCCTTCAACAAAATGCGCGCGAGCCCTTCGAGGCTGCTTTGCTGGTTAATAAGGTTGACGATGTTGTCCACGGTTTCGAGAGATTTCTGCGCTTCGCGCAGGGTGTTGGTGCGCTCTTCGACGATGTTTTCCAGATTGCGCGTCACATCCATCAACAGCAGATGGGTTTTGGTGCGTGATAAGAGTTCATTTTTGGAAACCGGTTTGATGAGGAAATCATTCCCCCCGGCTACAAATCCCGCCACCAGGTCCGATGCCAGGTGTTTAGCGGTGATGAAAATAATCGGCAGTTCATGCACCGGCTTGATGGCGCGTATTTGCATAGCGGCTTCGTAACCGGTCATACGCGGCATCATCACGTCCAGCAATACCAAGTCCACAGAGCCGTCGTTTTTGATTTTTTCCACCGCCTCCTGGCCATTTGAGGCTTCGGAAATCCGATAATTATGCAGCGACAACTGGCCTATGAGCACCTGGCGGTTAATGGGATCGTCATCCACCACCAATATATGGAATTTGCAGGAATCCACGTTGGGGGATTCGGTGACTATGACTTCCGTATCGTTTTCGCCATAGACATCCATCACAGAATTCAGACGCGTCTGGGCATCGAATTCCCGCGCCGCTTCAGCCACTGGTTGCTCGGATATTTTCAGACTGAAACGGAACGTGGAGCCTTTGTTGATTTCCGAAACCACTGAAATGGCGCCGCCGTGCAGTTCGATCAGATTTTTTGCCACGGCCAAACCCAGCCCCGTACCTTCGAATTCACGCGCCGCATCGCCGTGCGCCTGAGTGAAGGATTCAAAAATGGAGCCCAGATCCGCCTCGGGAATACCTATGCCGGTGTCCTCCACATAAATGGTGACAAATTCCTTATCCCAGGTCGCATAGACTTTGACGTGCCCGGAAAAAGTGAACTTGATGGCATTGCCGATCAGGTTGTAGAGAATTTGTTGCAGGCGATTTTCGTCTGCCATCACTGGCGGCAGGTCTTCCGGCATCTCGCGAATCAGGCGTACGGCCTTTTTATCCGCCAGGGGTTGCGACATGGTGCAAACGGCTTCGCATACATTGGCGAAATCCGTGGGTTTCAGATGCAGCTCCATGCCGTGGTTTTTGATCTTGGAAAAATCCAATATGTCGTTGATCAGATTGGACAACCGGCGTCCGCTGCCGGCGATCATTTTCAAGTAGGTGCGAACCTTTTCCGACATCTCCGCGTTCTGATCGTCGATCAGGGATTCTGTCAATCCGATAATGCCGTTGAGGGGCGTTCGCAACTCGTGCGAGGTGTTCGCCAGAAATTCGTCCTTTAACCGATCGATCGCGCGCAGATGTACGACTTTTTGCTTTTCAAACTCCACTTTGCGCCGTTGCGATTGCACAAAAATGTAAATTACGCCCAACACCATCAGCCCGTAAATACTGTAGGCCCACCAGGTGCGCCAGGGAGGCGGCAATACGGTGATACGAATAGAGCGCCCCGCTTCGTTCCATACGCCGTTGTTGTTGGAACCCCTGACGGTGAACAGGTAATTTCCCGGATTGAGGTTGGTGTAAGTGGCGCCATGATTATTGCCGGCATCAATCCATTGCTCGTCAAAACCTTGCATCCGGTACGCGTACTGATTCGCTGCGGAATTGCGGTAGCTCAGCGCGGCAAAATCGAACGAGAACATGGTGGTCTTGTAGTCCAGCACCACATGCTCGGAGAACTGGATATGCTGCTGCAAAAGCGATTGAGGCCCTATGGCAACCTGCTGGTTGAACACCCGGAACGAGGTAAAGACAACGGGCGGCACCAAGGTATTATCGAGCACCTCATCCGGGCGGAATCGGGTGAGACCTTTGGTACTACCAACCCACATATCGCCGCTGTCGGCAAAATGGATGGCCGGACGGTTCATGATATTGCCCGCCAATCCATTCAGGCGGCTGTAGTTGGTGAACACTTCCCGCTCCGGATCAAAACGGCTGAGTCCATTGAGTGTATTGATCCACAGGTATCCGCGGTCATCCTCATGCATCCCCATGATGGAATCATTGGGCAGGCCCTGATCGCTGCTAAAGGTGCGGAAATGCCCTGAATCCGCGTCCAGTAACAGCGCTAAACCGCTTTCTGTACCTACCCATAAACGCTGCCGGGAATCTTCAAACAAAGTCGCCACGGCATTGTGAGGCAGGCTGCTGGTATTGCCTTGCTGGTGCAGGAAGCGGGTGAATGTTTGCGTCTCCGCATCAAACCGGTTGAGCCCCTGCAGTGTGCCCACCCAGATAGTGCCTTTGCTGTCCTCCAATATCGCCCGCATAAAGCCGCCACTGAGGGCACTGGGATCATCGAAGTTGGGGGTGAAGTGGGTAAAGGTATCGGTGGCAGGATCATAGCGATCCAGATCGCCGGACTCGGTGCCAATCCAGACGTTCCCTTGGCTGTCCCCGAGCAGCGACCACACATAAGCACTGCTGATGCTGTTGCGATTCCCAGGATCCGGCATGAAGCGTTTAAAGGTACCCGTCTTGGGCAGGTAAAGATTCAAACCGCCGGACCAGGTGCCGAACCAATAACGGCCCACCTTATCCTGGGCGACGGCGAGTACAGCATTGGCTCCCAGGCTGGTGCTGTCCCCCGGCTGTTGACGGAAATGGCGGAAGCGGTCACGTTGCGGATCCCACAAATTCAGACCACCTTCAGTGCCTACCCAAACCCGGCCGTCCGGCCCCGGAGCGATCGACAGCACAGCGTCGTGACTCAGGCTGCCGGGGTTCTCAGGATCGTGGTCGTAAACCGTAAAAACACTGGCTGTGTGGTCGGCGTAATCCACCCCGGTGGGAAACAAGGCCACCCAGTAATCGCCGGCGCTGTCCTCGAATATCTCCCGCACCTGATCGCTGGCCAGGGACGATGTGTCATAAGGGTCGTGTTTGTAGCGCAAGAAATTGTCCGTGTCGCGCTGGTATTGATTAAGGCCTCCGTGATCCGTCGCCACCCAGAGCGTGGATTTGCTGTCGATCAGCAACTTCCAGACACGATTGTCACTCAGGCTCTCGGTGTTGGCCGGTTCTGTCTGGTAATGCCGGGCTTCACCGGTGTCCCGATTGAAACGGAACAGGCCGTTGTCAGTGCCCACCCAAAGATTGTGGGCCTCGTCCTCCACCAGTGCCCGAATGCTGATATGGGCATCAAAGAAATCCGGACGCGTCTCGTATTCGAACAGGCTGAAGGTCTGACTTTCCGCGTCAAAGACGTTCAGCCCCTGGCGCGTGCCTACCCAAAGCGTGCCCCGGGAGTCCTGATAGAGGGCGGTGATGTTGTTATCGCTGATGGAACCCGGATCGTCCAATGCGTATTTGAAATGCCGAAAGCCGCGTTTAACCGGATCGTAACGGTCAAGCCCCTGCCGCGTACCCACCCAGAGCTGGCCGTCCCGGTCCTCCAGCAGGGTGTACACATCATTGCTGATCAAACTTGCCGGATTGGCAGAAGAGTTCAGGTACCGCTCGAAGGATTGGGTTTCCGGGACAAAACGGTTCAGCCCATTGGTCGTGGCTACCCAAAGACTACCCTGGCGATCCACCAAAAGATCCCAGACAAAATTGTTGCTCAAGCTGCGGAGGTCTTTGGGATTGTGCAGAAAGAGCTCGAAACTGTGGCCGTTATAGCGGGCAAGGCCATTGCTGCCCCCGATCCAGATAAATCCCTGTTGGTCCTGGATAATGGCGTTGGTTTCGGCCACTGAAACGCCGCTCTCCGTCATTAAATGCTCAAACCGCAAGCCGCCCCCGTGGCTGATCGAGGCGACCAATCCCAGGTAGAGCGCCATAATCAGCTGCCCAAGCGCCAACCACCGGAATGCGGGCCGGAGCACCGGTCGACGACGGACACCTAACAGGGTCTGCGAGCCAAGGCGGGGCATGCGTTTATACAAGAGAAACATGGACGACTCAAAACCCGATCAGCATGTCAGCAGGGTAAATGGCGGTGCGCGCCTACTGGCGTTGCCACCACGACCTTGTTCAACCTGCTCACATTGGCCATAAGGATCCTTCTACAAATCGGGGGTAATGGATGGCTTGGAACACCCCATCTCATACAGATTGCGGCCAGAAGGCTGAGCGCCCGGTACGGCAGGGGACTGCTGTCCTAAGTGTAATTCAGCTTCTACATTGCGCCAGCTGGCACAAGAAATTACATATTTCTCTCTTCAGCGATCCAAATTCCGTAATTCCCACGTCCCTGCACCAGTTAAATACCGAATAAGCCAAAATTCCGGCAGTCCCGATAGGCTTAAGAGCCTACCTTTGCCCCTCGCTCCGTGGCAGAATGCGCTGCTCCTCGACACCCCTACCGCACGCATATCCCGAGCCGCCATTTATGAGTGACGATAAAACCTTTGCCACCCGGATCAACACCAATTCCGCGAAGATCGTGATTGCGCAGTTTGTGCGGATTGAGCTGTTTTACAATGGCCAACTCTCTGTGATCAAACGCGACGAGTTTCCTTTTTATATAGGCCGGGATGAAGAGAGCTGCGATATGGTCATCAGCAGCGACACCATTTCGCGGCGCCATTGTGTGCTGCAAATGCGCGACCACCAGGTGGGCCTGTTGGATATCAGCACCAATGGCACATTTGTTAAACCGGGGCGCGCCGAAAGCGTGTTCATTCACAATGAGTATTATCCTTTGGTGGGGCAAGGCACTATCAAACTCGGCCAGCGCATCGATCTAGATGATCCCGACCTGCTCCTTTACAAAGTCGTTACCGAATAACTGCTGATCGCCGAACAACTCGCATTTCCGGTTGTTCGCCCCATTAATTGTTTTTCCTAAATAAAATTTCGCTCATTCAGGTTAGGTTAAGCCGTCTTGGTCTAAAACTGTTCTCAGAATCAGGAAAACCCTGGCCAATCCAGAGATTGGCTTTACTGAGAGATACGATGTGAGCGGATTTTTTGCCAATACCGATTTAAGCCTTCAACAGCAGACGCTGGCGGATTCTTTTGTATGCATGGGGCGCGGACTGCATTCCGGCCTGCGTGTCGTTATGTCCGTGATGCCGGCCGAACCCAATACCGGCATTGAATTCCTCCGGCGCGATGTAACCCATACCAATAACCTGGTATTGGCGCGCTGGGATAAGGTGAGCGATACCGAACTATCCACCACTATCAGCAATGACAGCGGCATTCGCGTCAGCACCATTGAGCATTTAATGGCGGCGCTGAACGCATCGGGTGTGGACAACGCACGCATAGTGCTGGACGCCCCGGAAGTGCCCATCATGGATGGCAGCTCCGCGCCTTTCATTAATATGATCCAGAAGACAGGGCTTGTGCGTCAGGCGGCCGAGCGTCAGGTGATTGTGATCAACCGCCCCATTGGCGTTACCGAGAACAAAGCCAGTGCTTCGTATCTGCCGTCGGCCGTTCCCTGGTTGGACATGTCCATAGAGTTCTCCCAGCGCTTGATCGGCCGCCAACGCCTGTCCATGCCGTTCACCTCACGCCTGTTCTGCGAAGAAGTGGCCGGTGCCCGCACCTTCGGTTTTGCGGAACACCTGGTCGCATTGAAACGCCGCGGCTTGGCGCGTGGCAGTTCGTTGGATAACGCAATCCTGATCGACAACGACAAAGTGGTGAACTGCGAAGGCCTGCGCTACACGGATGAATTTGTACGGCACAAATTCCTGGACGCGGTGGGCGACTTAGCCTTGGCCGGCCACTATGTGATCGGCCATTTCAAAGGACACCGCTCCGGCCATCGCATGAACAACCAGTTGTTGCGCGAACTCTTCGCCTCCAACGCCTGGGAAATGATGCCCCTGAGTCAGGCGCACGATATCTGGATGGACTTTACCCGCGAGCAGGAATCCCTGGTGCATTCCCTGAGCGCGTGATCCTCGCGCGAAAAGCAAAAAGGCGGGAATTCCCGCCTTTTTTATTGCCCGCGATTTACTGACTTGATTTATCCGGCCGCCGTGAAGGTGCCGTTCTTGTAGTCCGACAGTGCCTGCTCTATCTCGTCGTGGGTGTTCATCACAAAAGGCCCGTACTGCACTATCGGCTCCCGCAATGGTTTGCCCGCCAACACCAGGAAACGGGTTTCCCCACTGGAATGATTGAACACTGACACATCTCCCTCCGCACTGAGGCGCAGCAGTTGCTGGGCATTGAGTTGGGTACCCACGAGATCCAGCACGCCCTCATAGACGTACACCAAAGCTGTGAAACCTTCCGGCAGCGGCAGGCGCAACCCGGCTCCCGCATCCAGATGCCCATCCCAATACAGTGGCAACGTATCCGGACGTTCGAAGTAACCGCGCAGAGTCTCCCCGCCTACCTCGGCTGTGCCCGCTATGGCAGTGATACGGGCGCCGGGTATCCGGTATACCGGCAGCTTCTCACCGGGCACGTCCTCATAATGCGCTTGTGTCATTTTGCGCGCGGACGGCAAATTGAGCCAAACCTGGAAACCGCGCATCTGGCCCTGGGTCTGCTGGGGCATCTCCGAATGTATTACCCCACGCCCCGCCGTCATCCACTGTACGCCACCATCCCTGAGCAATCCCACATTGCCCATATGGTCCCGGTGTTCCATCTTGCCGCGCAACATATAGGTAATGGTCTCAAAGCCTCTGTGGGGGTGAGGTGGAAAGCCGCCTATATAGTCCGACGATTCCTGGGAACCGAATTCATCCAACATCAGGAATGGATCGAAGCGCTCTGGACGGGTGCCACCAAACACCCGCAGCAGTTTGACCCCATCACCATCGGATGCCGGGCGGGCGACGATTCGTTCTAGTGGCTTTCGTTCTAGTGGCTTTCGCTCAACTGGAACCTGTTCAGGGGATTTACGAATGGTCATTAGAGCCTCCCATACATCAGTTGTATCAATGAATCATTTTAAGCGGCGACCAGTTGGTCGATATTTGCCAATGCTTCAGCAAATTGCTGCTCTCGCTGGCCCATATTCAATCCTTCCGCGTAGAGCGTGCGAATATCCGTAAAACCAAGGAACTGAAAATAGGTGTGGAGATGCGGCACTTCGCTGTCTGATTGCTGATTGCGGTGTACACCTCCCCGCGTGGTGACCACGTAGAGGGTTTTCCCGGTCACAAGCCCTTCAGCACCCTGGCTGGTATAACGGAAGGTGACCCCTGCCCGCGCCACATAATCGATCCAGGCTTTCAGGGTCGACGGCACTCCAAAGTTATACATGGGAGCAGCCACCAACACTATGTCCGCAGCTTGTAATTCGGCAATCAGTTGATCCGCCAACTGAACCAATCGAATTTGTTCCGACGAACGTTCTTCGGGGTTGGCGGCAAGGGACGCAATTACCTCTGCCGAAAAATGCGGTAATGGGTCACGCGCTAAATCCCGGCGCACTATTTCAACTTCATCATTCAATTGGGTGAGTTTTTCGATTAATGCCTGATTGAGGCGACTGGAGGAACCCTGCTCTCCGAACAAGCTGGTATCTATACGTAAAATCTTGATTGTCATAGTGGATCTCCTGATTCGTTTAAGTGTTGTAAGCAGTCTAATCTGGAGAATTCGATAGAATGCACCACAAAATCGAACTGATTGATCCACATTTTTGATATTTCATGGAGCGCCTATGCCTAAAAAATCCAACTGGATTCCCCGAATCACTTTGGAACAATGGGCGGCTTTCAAAGCGGTGGTGGACGAAGGTGGTTACGCGCAAGCTGCGGAGGCTCTTAATAAAAGTCAGTCCAGCATCAGCTATGCGATCACACGACTCAATGAGCTGCTGCCTCATCCCGCTTTGCAATTGGATGGTCGCAAGGCGGTGCTGACTGCAAGCGGCACAGTGCTCTACCGCTACGCTAAAAATCTTTTGGAACAGGCACAGGCTACCGAGCAAACCGCGCACTACCTGGCGAGTGGTTGGGAGACCAGCATCACTCTGGTTACCGATGGTTTAACTCCCATGACGCAGGTTCTATGTGCACTGCAAGCATTTTCCCATCAATGCACCCTGACTCGAGTCAAGGTGCTTGAAACCGCTCTCTCCGGCACGGATGAAGCCGTGCTCAATCGCGAATGCGATCTCGCGATTATGCCGCGCGTGCCGCCGGGATTTCTCGGTGATCCACTGCCGGCGGTGCGTATGCTCGCGGTTGCGCGGATTTCTCATCCATTGGCGCAAATGGCTTCCATCAGCGAAGCAGAATTAAAAACTCATCGGCAAATAGTCGTAAAAGACAGCGGCATCAAACGCGAACAGGACGCGGGTTGGTTAGGCGCAGAGCAGCGCTGGACCTTTAGTCATTTCGCCAGCAGTGTGGATGCGGTGCGTCGGGGATTGGGATTCGCGTTCCTGCCCGAGCATCGCATTAGCGACTATTTGACTACCGGAGAGCTGGTGCAGTTGCCGTTGGAAATCGGCGCCGAACGCAATATTGCTCTTTCGCTGGTCGTCACCAATCCCAGCTATGCCGGGCCCGCTACCCGCGCATTGGCAAAAATTCTCGCAGAACAATTCCTCTCAGCCGCTCACGATCCTGGGAAATAACGTCCTCAGGGATTTTGCGTCGAACCTAGTAGTACGCATAATTCACTGCAGCCGCATCCTGATGCACATTGAATTAAGGCCTCCGCCGAATATCCAACTAAGCTTCGAAATTCCATCCCAGCGCCAAGAAAGGAAATGTGGAGTTATCTGCGACCGCTCTATTTGTGAAGTTGCGCCACAAATTGGCAGCTAAACAGAACCGAAGCTACCTAGCGCACCGAAAAATGCGATGCGGTGACCTTTATAGTGCGTTAACGCGAAAAAGGATTTCGCCATGGCAACGGTCTCACCCAACTACCTGACTACCGGACAACGGCAAAAATATTCGTATTCCAACAGCAAGAGATTACCTTGATGCGTGATTCGAGTAGTCCGACCTCCAAAACTCGAACCGAATTTATTCAGCATTTGCAGAAAGTGAAGATCGCACAGCGGCTCCAAAAGGAGAAATTGCATCGATGCTACGCAACAAAAACTCGATTTTGGATGCCTTAACAAAGTTTTTTGGCCGTTTCACTTGCGAATGACCACTTTTTTTGCTTATTGAGCTTGCCAGGAATAAATATCTCGCACTATTATAAAAAACAGGTGCAAATGTTTTTTATTTAAAATAACATCCGCCACCGAATGCATCTGCGGTATTGATCATTTGCGTTGCCGGAAGTGTTTTAATAAAGAATCGCACGTGGGGAAGCTGGTTCACTCCTGTGTTAAAAACCGGAACCGTCTGTTTCGGAAGCCAAGGGTCGGTATACGGCGCGGCACTCGCCAAAGCCACGGAGCGTTAAGTGGGTGCGGCGCAGTTAAACCTAGGCAACAAGTGATGCAATCGCTTCCAGATGCATTTTTGAAAACAACCTGAATCTACCGATCCATCTGTGAGGAACCCAACATGGCAACAGCAAAAGCTAGTGCAAAGAAACGCGGACGTCCCGCCAAAGCAAAACCTGCCGCAGCTGCACCGGCATCCGCCGCTAAAAAGCGCGGACGTCCAGCTAAAGCCGCACCCGTCGCCCGCAAGGCAGTAAAAGGCAGTAAAGCGGGCCGACCATCCAAAGCCGCCAAGCCTGCAGCAAAAATGGATAAAACCACTCTGGCGCTGGACCCAGTCGTCAAACTGAAAGAAACCCTGGCCGCCAAATCCGAGAAAGATCTGGCCAAAGCCTTGGCTAAATTCAGTGCCTCCTGGGAGAAAAAGCGCGGCGCTGCCGACGCTAAAAAGATCAAAAGTGCTGAGAAAAAAGCCGCTGCCAAATCCAAAGCAGCAGCTAAAGCTGCCGCCAAGCGCGCAAAGAAGAAGTAAGTTAGTCCACTGCGGCCAGATATTTCATCTGGTCGCAGATCCCTCCTTCTCCCCCTTCCTGTTTTTTTCAACACCAGCTCAATGTATGGTCTAGAGCATTAAGTTTGCCTAAGATTTTCGGCGAGAGCTCTTGCTGTCCCGACGCGATCTAACGCGCAGCCTCCTAAATGTCACCATCAAATGGAGGACAGCACCACTTGCTAGAAAAGAACCCTATGTGTGCTGCGTAACTTAAACATATAGCGCTTTAATGGAGTAAATGCTGCCGCTTTGCAAAAAACTGCTCCAGAGGTGGTAACTCCTAGCTTTCCCTCTCTATCCAATGTTTTCCGGCTCCGAATTATCAACATAAAGATCAATCCTCACTACGTCATTTACATCAGCATATGCGGTTTCCAGATATTGTCTTTGAGCCGATTTGATTGCCTTCCGCCTTCGCTCTAAGCAAATCTCAGCATCCTCTTGGTGTGCGAACAGATAATATCGGTTAAGTCTCATCGCCAGGTCTCGAATAGCCGCATTTCCATTTTCCCTAACCTCATTGAGAATGGCAGAGAAGTAAACCGGCTCTTCATCCTCGGAGATCAAGCCCGCATCAAAACCGACAAAAGAAAAGTTCTCCAGTCGGATTGTTGACTCCCTTGGAGCGACTAATAGTAAATCCACGTCTTGACCATACTTTCGCTTTGCCAGGGAATAGTAATCCAGAACATTTTGAATCTCGTGAATGGGAGCCATCTCTTGATTGAGAGCAATACTAGTATTCAGTTCCAGCAACGGCCACTTATCTCGCCCATCAAAACCGCGGTAGCGAATGATTGGTGCCCTCTCGTTTTCTGGCAAATGCCTCCACACGCTTTCGGGATTTCTATTAATAACCAGTAAACCAGCTTCAGGAATCAATGACATGAGATATGTTTGTTATGAACGTGAATATGACCACCCGGGCCTTCATGAGCATAATGGCCAGGACTTGGATTGTTGCCGGAGGAAAATCTATGATCCAAAACTTTGACTTGTTGGGCAGCGCCAGCGTTTACCTCTGCCCCCATATCCAAAAGCGACTGCGCATGCGCACTGGATATGGTCCTTCTTCCATTGTTCGAAACCTCATTAGCTAAGTCTATGAATGCCTGTTGGTCAGGAGAAAAGCCCGCCAATCCTTTGGGATCTATCTGTCCGGTCACATTCTTGACATAGCCGTACAACCGTATACCGCCAAACAGCCCGATCGGGTCCTGACTTACATAGTGCCCAACATCCGGATCGTAATACCGGAAACGGTTGTAATAGAGGCCTGTTTCTTCGTCTTCATATTGTCCCGGCCAGCGGAAAGGGCAGGCCTGTCTCACACCCACAATATTTTGTAAATTACCCCAAACCGTTATATCCGCCGACCAAATCTTCTGGCCTTTGTCGTCGAACATGGCCGTTGGCGTACCGAGATAATCGGTAACGATTGAATAATAACGACCATCGACCATTTTACCCATAGGGGCAAATGACTCCGGATCAAAAAGCCAGGTGGCGGGGCATTTTTCGTCGCCTTCTGCAATCTCAGGCGGTGCTTGAGATTGCAGTGGTTGCAGTGCAATCTCTCGCTGGTCCGCAGCAATTTCCGCCTCTGCGGATTTATCGGGTTTTTTCAGCCTAAGTGGCGTGGCGGATTGAACCGACTCTACCCATTCGTGCAACGGATTATTGCCATCCCAAACCCAGCGCGTCACTTTTCCGTTGTAGGTTTTGCTGATGCGACGCCCCAACGGGTCGTATTCGAATTTAACTTCACGCCCGTCCGGGCGAATGACCTTGCGCAGAAAGCCTGCGGCATTCCATTCGTAACGCCAGACTTTTCCACCAGGTTCGGCCTTGCTGTTTAAATTTCCTTCCGCATCATACTGATAGCGCGTGGTGCCATTTTTGTCGTGCTTGGCGAGCAGTTGTCCCGCCGGCCCGTATTCACGATCACTTTTCGCTTCATTGCGGAAGAGGTTGCCCACCATATCCGGCATGCGCAAATCAAAATAGTTTTGACCGTATTGCGCCGCAGTAAGATTGCCCAGTACATCGTAGTGAAAGACGGTTTCCCGGCCCAGAGCGTCAATGACTTTTGTCAGGCGGTCATCCAACCCCCACATATAGGTTTTGCTGAAATGTGTTTTTTGTCCACTGACAATATCGTGTTGCACCGGACGGCCGAGCCGGTCCCGCCGCCAAAGTGATTCGATACCCCCAGGCATGACGCGCTGCAATTCCTCTCCTACATCATCGCGCGTAAATTGGGTGATGAACTGCTCTGATTGCTCTGCAGTTCCAACGGAAACATGTTTGACTTTTCCTTCATTACCGCGGGTGATTTTTTGGGTGAAGCCAAAAGATGAGGCTATATGGGTTCTGTAACCAAGCGCGTCATACTCCGATGCCACCCAATATTGGTCTCGAATTTCCTTCAGCACATTTCCAAGCGAATCGCGCTTAAACTCCAAGTTTGCACTGGCATTGCCGGCTTTGATCAACGCACCGTCTGCACGGTATTCGTATTTTTCCCTCTCGCCACTGTAGTGAATAATATCGGTGATACGGCCCGATGAATCATAGCCAAACGTTGAATGACGACCGTCTGGGCGCTGAAGCCGTCTAACTTGGCCCAACGCATCGCGCAAATAACTGCGACTGAGGTCATCAAAACTGGTTTCGGTAAGAACTTCGCCCATAGGATCAAGGTCGAACGAAAAAACCTTACCATGCTCGTTTATTATTGATTTGAGCCGTTCCTCTGTGTCGTATTCGAATTTAACTGTCGTACCACCCTGGCTACGAGAAGCCAATCGACCCGTCCCCTGATACTGAAACCATACATCAAAATATTGATCCCGAGCCCGTATGAGGTTGTTTGCCGGATCATATTCCAGCAAGCGTACGCTTCCATCCGGTTCGTTAATTTGTCGCACCCGTCCGAGAGCGTCGTGCTGAAATATCCGTTGGTTGCCTCTAAGGTCCGCAATAGTAATGACATTGCCCAGACTGTCATATTGCCACTCAATTTTGAGATCTCTTTGATCAACGATCCTGTGCAAATTAAGATGTTGGTCATATTGGAAAAAATATTGATTTTGGTTGGCATCAACAATCGATATCAGAACGACATCGTTGTAAGCATAAGAAGTTTTATAGCCGAGCGGATCAACTTCTTCTACTAATCGATTGTGGTTGTTGTAGCGGAATTGCCGCTTTCCACCGATCAAATCTTCTACTTCCACCAGATTGTGATTCTGGTCATATGAATTGGTGGTGGTCGCGCCATCCGGATTGGTTATTCTAGTTGTATTACCAAAGTCGTCATATTCAAAGGTTTTCTTGAAGCCCAGCGCATTGGTTTCGCAGATGATTTGCGCGTACTCGTTGTATTCAACAAGCGTAATGTTTTTTAATGGATCGATAATCCTATGAGGGACGGCCTGGTTATGGTGATATTCAGTCACATACCCGAGAGAATCCTGCACCCGAGTTATATTGTTTTCCAAGTCGTAACTGAGCTTACGGTAATAAATCCCACCATCGCCCCAGGTTTCGATACAACGCGCGTTG
>Ga0164241_10001356_pt1 | contig 30844 bp, 22 predicted proteins | sample OricomyardsoilBY_FD_108780 | JGI IMG/M metagenome (GOLD analysis project Ga0164241, IMG submission 108780) | Backyard soil microbial communities from Emeryville, California, USA - Original compost - Back yard soil (BY) | ecosystem: Environmental > Terrestrial > Soil > Unclassified | place: USA... | reverse complement strand
CCGTGCACGGGCGGGCCTCGATGATGTGCGGTTTTTCAATGTCGGCCTGAAGAACACGACGTTCAACTCCCAAAGTGAGACGTACCGGATGCTTACTGGCCCAGCGGCTGAACGCGCCGTTACAGCTGGCGACGGTCGAGCCTACGTGCAAGGGCACTTCTTCGGCAGCGGCGCTGCAGGCAACAAGAAGGAGACCATCGGCGCGAGTAGCAGCTCGAAGATTTGGAGCAATCAGACTTTGACGGTGCCCGAGTTCCTGAAGTGGACCGAGGAGATCAACGAGCGGCTGGTGGGCAACGCGCCCTTCGCCCAAACGCAGTTCGATATCGTCAAGGCGGCTACGACGCTAAGGCGACTTCCCGACGTGGTCATCGCGGGGGCCTGGGCGAAGGCTGGGTTCAAGACGAATCCCCGTGTTCGGTATCGTGCTGAGGGCGCACCTCGATTCGAATTCAAGAGCTTGACTGACTGGGAGCTGTGCGAGTTTGCGTCCCATCCTGCAAACGGCGTGATGGATTTCAAGGTCAGCTTGGACCAGATTTCGGTGCCGATGCGCTTTGCCTTGGGACAGGGGCGTATGGTGACCCAGGTGGGCAACGGGGCGGTCATCGAAGTGGAATCTGCAGCGGATTCTTGGATGCCTCTTTCAGACTGGCTTGCTGAGCATCCACCTGTCTTCTATGCCGCCGACAAATCCTCCTTCGAGGGGATGAATCAGATGTCGGCGCCACAACTGCAGGTGGCAGCTCTGTCGCCAGGCGACGCAGAGTTCATTGACTGGACAGGCTGCGCCATCGAAGTTGAATTTGTGCCTGCCAATGGCGGTGCAAACGCCGCGCAGTTGCGACAGCGTTTGGCAGGTCAGGCATCGGTGCAAGAACACCTCGAACAGCACCTGCTGCGGGAGCCCAACCTTGTGGCGCTCTTCTACGACCATCGATCGGGCGAGGCAGCAGACTACATCGCGGTGACCAGATCACCAGAGGGCGACGTTGATATCGGGCTATACCACTGCAAGGGCGCTGGGGGAGCGCCGAGTGGAGGCCGAGTAGGTGACGTCTACGAAGTGGCCGGCCAGCTTGTGAAGTCGGTGTACTACTGTGACGTCGCGACCTTGTTGGCCCATATGGAAGACCGAATGCATGCCAGACACGCGAGCCCATCTCGGTTCATTTCTGGTGGTTTGGCCGAACTGCGGCAGTTGCTACAGGCAACGCCTGCAACAAAACTGACCTTTACGGTGGTCGGCGTCCAGCCTGGCATCAGTCGACGGCGAGTCGATGCGCATTTGGCAGATCTGATGCTGTTCGGCGTCGACTATGCAAAAAGGGGCGGAGCCGCACGAGCCTACTGGCTCACCAGTGAGTAGCGGAACCGCTCGATACCCCATGGTTGTGCAGGAAGCCTACTGCAAGGCCGGGGCCCTTTGACGAGATCGCTACTCCGCAGGGCACGGGACTTTCAGTCAATCACGACAGTGTTCTGGAACTGGTCCAGCGTCTCGTCACGATCAAAGAGGATGTCGCCATAGCTCTTGTCATACGCGATACCCTGGAACTTCTCAAAGTCGAACAGCTTGTGATCCATCATGTGCGACGGCACGACATTGGACATGGCCGAGAACATGCTCCTCAGTCGCTGGGGATGCTGCTTGTCCCATTGCTGCAGGAGCTCCTTCATCGCTTGCCGCTGCAGGTTGGGTTGCGAGCCACAGAGGTTGCACGGGATGATCGGAAACTGCATTGCCGCTGCGTACTTCTTGATGTCAGCCTCTTTGCAGTAGGCAAGCGGACGGATCACGATGTTGCTGCCGTCATCGGACTTCAGTTTCGGCGGCATCGTCTTGATTCGGCCGCCGAAGAACATATTCAACAGCAAGGTTTCAAGAATGTCGTCACGGTGGTGACCCAGTGCGATCTTGGTGGCGCCTAGTTCCTTCGCTGTGCGATAGAGGATGCCGCGGCGCAGACGCGAGCACAGGCTGCAGGTGGTCTTGCCGGGTGCGACCTTCTCCTTGACGATGCTGTAGGTGTCCTGCTCGACGATCCGGAACGGGATCTGACGTTCGGTGAAGTACCGCGGAAGGACATCCTCTGGGAAGCCAGGCTGCTTCTGGTCAAGGTTGACAGCGATCACATCGAATTTGATCGGTGCCACATGCTTGAGATACAGCAGGGTATCCAGCATCGTGTACGAATCGGCCCCACCCGACATGCACGCCATGATCAGGTCGCCGTCCTGGATCATGCTGAAGTCCTGGATTGCGCGTCCCGTCAAACGTCGAATCTTCTTCTGTACGCCCTGGGCAGAATTCGACATCTCTGGCGTCTCACGGCGCAGAAAGCTCTCACGCGCATGCGCGGTGTGATCGGGCACAGGGCTGGTGGCGAGGTCCAACGTGGTCATAGCATTCAATTTTCCTAGGGCCGCAATTGTCGCCGATGTCATCCAAAGCCCCGTTTCAAGCCTCGCTGCAGCGATTTGCGCCTGCAACTGCGTGAACCGATCTTCCGGCTTAGATGGTCTCAAACCGCTTCAGTGACGGAACCGATCGGGTGTGCCGCACGGCCACATCTGCGCCAAGGACAGGGCCGCGCTTCTTATTGCTATGCGTTACGTAAGTCATTGATAAATAATAGTATTTCTGCCATTGCGTCTGCATGTTGTGGCACTTTCGTTCGAGAATCGGATGGCCAACCTGGCGGCCGAAGGTCCGGTAGCTTCGTCCGTGCTCAGGGCATGGCACCTTGGGAGGGAATCGCATGGCCATGGAACCGCAAACCCCCGGCGCCTATACGCGTGTACTGCTCGACCGCGTAGGACGTGGCAAGAATGCGAAAGCAATTCGTCGCCCGTTCCTATTCGCCGCGCATGACGATCGGCTGCTCGAACTACAAACCGCGTACATCGAACTTGAGTTCGGACTCGAATCCTTGAACGCGCAGATCGCAGTTCTGGCGGATCTGACATTTCTCCATGATTGGACATCGTTGAAGAAGAGTCAAGATCCGAGCTGGATAGAACCTCAGTACCGCGCTGCGGCCGACAAAATGCCGTTGACCCAGCAGGAGGTCAAGGACTATGGACGCTGGTGCCAAAGGAAGGCGCGCAGCCTCAAGAAGGCAATCTGCGATGCCAAGCCGAACGTCGTCCGGCTGCCTGATGCCGACGTGGTCGGGACGAGGTTTCGAAATCGTCGTCTGCGAAACGCGTCGCTCTTTTTGCAGTGGCTTGTAACCTCGCTGGCCACGACGAATGACGGTGGCGAGGCCGACATTTCGCTCACTGAGATTCGCAAACAACGTTTGGCGCGCTGGTTCGATAAACAATTGCTTTCCGATCCTAAGGCTCTGCCACCTGGATCGCTTGACGCGGGCGAGGCACAGGCGCTGCGGCAAGTCATTGCAGATCGAAGTGTCTTCCCTGACACCGCGATCGGTACGCGAGACCGTCTGGTTCTCGAACTGCTCGAGCAAGGACTACGCGCAGGTGAGCTTCTGAAGGCGCAAGTCGCGGACGTCAACGATGCCTACAGGATCGACCTTGGCAGAACAGTCGGCATCATCTCGATCGAGAGGAGGCCGAACGACGTTGATGACGAGCGGCGGCGCGAGCCTGCGGTCAAGACGCGACCGGGCAAGCTATCCATCCCCAAGCGACTAGCTCAGGCACTTTTGGCTTATGTCACGGGTGCGCGCCGGGCTGCAATTGACGCCCGTGGGGATGGAGTTGAAACGCCATATCTGTTTGTGAACCACACAGGGCAAGAGGTTGGGAGACCTTTGGGGCAACGCAATTTGAACCGGATTGTTGCCAAGTTGAAAGGGCGCTTCGGCCTACCTAGTTCGCTGAAGCCCCACGCGCTGAGGCACACGCATTTCACCGAGTTATATGACCGCTTGAGGCAAGAGGGCAAGAGTCGCGCTGACATTCGACCATTGATGATTGATCGAGGGCGCTGGGGGCCGAAATCGAAGATGCCTGACCGGTATACCGCACGGTCGCTAATGCGGGAGTCGGCTGACTACGTCGAAGAGCGCGACAGGAGACTGCAGCGTGGTTAAGTTCCCAGGCTTCGACGCTGACGTCGACCGGAAGGCATGGACCACCGTCGTGCAGATACCGGAACGAATCTACTCTCTGGACGGCAAGAGATTCGTCAAAGTCAGTTTGGACGCCATGAGCGTGCCTTCGGACGAACGGGGCACGCTGACCTTCAAATGGACCGACAGACTGCAGTCTTTCTCGTCGATGACGCTCACTGCGGGGGCCTTTGTGTTGCTCGAAGCGCTTGACGGCAAGCGCAAATCGTCAACCGTATATCGTTGGCTGAACGAGTTGAGTCTTTTTGGCAGGACTGTGTCCGGGGCCATCAAGGGACATTCGATCAAGACGATCACCCTCAAGATGTACCAGTGGTACAGCGCCCAGAAGAACGCGTCACAGCAGAAGCTCCTTCGAAGCACCTTGCTGTACTGGATAGAAGCAGAAGTTCCGGGCCTTCACCAGGATCTTGTCGCTCATTTGCGAATGACGGCGCCACCCAAGCCGCGCGGAATGATCGAAGTACAGAATGCGGTGCCTGCGGAACGCCCGCTGACCATGGGGCAGGTGCAAGGGTTGCTGGACAACGTTGCTGACTTGTTTCTCGCTGGCACGTTCGATCCGCAAGACAACCTTCTCTGGCGATTGATGATCTCCGAGGCGTTGCGCCCTTCGCAGATGAGGTTGCTGCAGGTCGGCGACGTCAAGATCAACCGCAACGAAGATGGCCGGATTGTTAGTGTTCGGCTGATGGTTCCGATGGTCAAGCAGTCAGGCATTGCGGCGAGGGACTATATGCATGAGCACGCGCTTTCTACAGCGGTTTCGCAAGCACTGGTTGACCATCTGGAGTACATCGATTCCGTTCACGGAGCCCCGGTGCCGAAGACATGGGCGATCTTCTGCGTGCGCCGCGCAAAGGACAAGAAGACGCGGATCACGAAGAGGACCAGCATCGATATCTCTGACGTCATTGCTCAAACAAGGCGGCATCTCACGGCCCTTAGCAGCGAGTTTGTCGATACCGATCTCTTCAATCGTCGCTTCAAGCACACCAAGTTGACGCACCTCGCAGCAGCCGGCGCACCGTTAGAGGTGCTTGCCTATGCCGGCTACCAGACATCCACGGTTTCTCTGGTGCGGTATGTCAATCTGACCGAAGAGGCCTTCGTTGGCTTCGAGGAGAAGCTCGATACAGCCTATCAACACATAGAAGATTCATTTCGAGGTCGCGTGATAGACAGGGCTGAGGCAACCCACCAGGATCCGGAACATCGGATCGCGGACCCCAGCATGGAGGACGATGTCGGCGCATGCGCTGATGAACCATGCGAGTTCCTGGCATGCCTTGGCTGCTATGGGTGCCCTCGCTTCGAGGCATTCAAGGATGGACCGCATGAGCGCGTTGAAGCGAAGCTCGTATCAGATCAGGCTCGTGCACGTGCCGCCGGCATGCCTGAAGAAACGGTGCATTTGAACGATCGGACGCTTGCGGCAGTTCGCCGTGTCATTCAGATCGCCCGGGCCTGAAATGGACGAATCCGCAACGCACTCGTTTGTCTTTAAAACCGGGGCGAGCAGCGCAAGCGCGCGCTTTGACGACTTCATCGAGTGGGCCGAACCGGGTGGAGCCGGCGGGTTTGATCATGCTCATCGCGAGCGGTACGAGCGTGCTGATCCCTTCTTCGCGTTCAGTACGGCGTTCCTGCCCCACAGCCACGACAACTATCGTGCTTGGCTCGTCAGGCAGGAATACCTGAAGCGGGCCGCCAAAGGCGGCCTGTTTACCAGGGCTCGCGGCGACTCCATCCCTGAGATCAAGAACCCTCTGGCAATGATTCGGCCGGGCAGGTTCCTGTCGTTCGCCAAGGCCTATCTCAATGTCTACTGCCATATCCGAAAAATTCGCAGCACGCCAAAGGCAACCGTTAGGGCCTTGGTTTTCCTTGAGAAGGCGCTTCGCGATCTGAACAAAGGTGACAACGATCCATCCAACATCTCGCACCTCGCGATTCATCGTGCAGCCTTGGCGGTGCAGCGATCCGAGATGAAGCCGGGCGTGCGCTTTGATGTTGGAAAAGCGCTTGAGCATCTCGCTCTTCTCATTCAGGCGGGGGGGCGCTTCAAAGGCGACAAGAAGCATGCCGCCTTTCCCGGCTTTATGCTGATCCGCGCTTCGTTTTCCTTCCGATCACCGATCAAGGCGCCTCCAAAGTTCGGCAAGAAGCGAAAGGATGACGACTCCTGCGCCGACAGCGGCCATCTCAGCAGCGAAGAGGTGGCTGCTGTCGGGCTCGCGTATCGACGGTCGGAGGAGCGCTTCGGTGCAACGGGTGTACCGACATTCTTCGGAGCCCTCACGGGATTGGCGCTCACCACAGCCTCAATGCGCGCTTCGGAACTCCAGTCGCTTCGCGCAGATGCGCTGTATGACAGCGACGGCCGCCGCCGGCTACGAATTCCTCGACCAAAAATCGGCGAAGAGCAAGATGTCCCGGTCAGCAAACGACTTGGCCCGTTGGCAAGCGAACTGTTCGATGTCGTGAAGAAACATTCCTCAGAAGCGCGAGCCGCCTTCGCGTTCTACATCAAGCAAAGCCCCGAGAGCTTCGAAGGAATTCACACGCTGTATGTCCCAGCCAGTATCAAACCTCTGCTCAAGCCAGCCTATCTCACTAAGGACCAAGCCCACGCGCTGATCAATCCGGACGTGACCAACAAGGTCTCGTTCCCGCAGCGTTTGATTGGCGTCATTCCTTTGACGTATTTCGTGGCAATACCCGGTGACATCTACGGCCCGCCGAGCGTGTGGCCGATGGTACGAATTGCCGACGTCGTCGCCGCATGCCAGCATCTTCCGATCAAGATCACAACGCCATCCGATGCAAGTTCCAGGCAATACGTAAGCATGAAGTCCGCGGAGAAACTGCTCGGCGTCAGCAGCAAAAACCTGCTGGTGCGAAAAGCCCTCCGACCGCTCTTCTCTTCGTCCAAGGCTCGAAAGTGCGAACCGTTCATGTCGCGCGACGCCGTGGTCAGCTATCTTCTTTCGGAATTCAAGAAGTCTGCATTCCCACACTGGCCGTACACCTCCAAGGATTGTTCGATCAGACTGGATGCTGCTCTAGCGATTCACTTTGAAGCTGGCGACAACGCACAAATCAAACCGGGCACACAGCGCCAGCAATGGTGGCTTCCTCGGTTGCTGTCGATACAGACGTTGAATCGCTGGATCTCCGGAAGCGCTCGATATCCCCCGCTACTATTTGCGCTGACAGAGGTCAAGCTTGGTAGCGGAGCCTTTCCAAGAATTTCGGTCCAGCGAACGCGCCGGTTTCACCACACCGCGGCATTGCTTGCCGGAGCCAACCCTCTGTTTGCCGACGAACTGGCTGGGCGGCAATCCGGTTGGCAGGGCGAGGCTTACGATTACCGTACGCCTCGCGAGATCGTCCGTCAATCGATCGACACCTACGATCCTGATCAAGGCTCAGACGTCATTGGGCCTGTTGCCGATCAGGCGCCTTCGCCGAAGCGGGTCGTCGAGCGCAGAATTTTTCTCGCTGAGAGCGCCGCCCCAAAACACATAACGGAGATTGGGGGCTGCCGTACTGACTGGACCTTGGATCCTTGCGACTATCACGGTGACTGCATTCGTTGCGGCGAACAGGTTTGGCGCAAGGGCGACAAGGTGCGCCTTCCGCGAATTGTCGACATGCGTGCCGAGGCGGAGCGGACCATCAAGATTGGCGCGGCGAAGCTCAGGGCAAATCCGCGAATGAAATCGATAGAGAAGCAGGTGCGCCAGCAGATGGAGGCTCTCGACCGCTGCGACTACATCCTTCGCATTGAGGCAGATGACTCCATAGCGGTTGGCACCCTTGTTACGTTTCCTGCGGCTCCGACGGCGATGTCGAGCACTGAGCTTCGGTCCAGGCTGAGGCGGGCATCGGAAGCCAATAGTCCCCCGCACTCAACGAAGGCATAAGGAGGTCGCATGCGCAAGATTGGGGAGCGGGACGAAAAGGCGATCGTTGCGATGTTGCGCAAATGGAAGCGCTCGCCACTACGATGGGAACTTGTCCGGGAACGTATCTCTGCCGAACTGCTCGACGGCGAGAAATCCTGGTCACGCAAGTCGCTGCAGGCCAACGAGTCCATAAATGCGGCGTGGGGCATTGCCAATGGTCGGCTGACTGGCAGCGGACGATGCGCGCGCGTTCATGAAAGTGACGAACCTTCTGAAATTGAGCGACTCCAAGCTGAATTGGTCGAACTGAACATCAAGTACGACAAGTTGCTTATTCGGCACCGACAGGTGATTCATAACGCGGCCTTGTTGCCCGGCGGTACACGGCTTCTTCTCGACCCGCTGCCTGACAACACTCCAGTTCAGAAGGAGGGGGGTATGGTGTCGAAGCTGCATCGGCACAATTGACGCCGACGTGACCGGCGCGATGAATGACCCGAACTGGCAAGTCCGGTCACTCAGCAGCCCTCGGGCGTACTTCCGCAACCAGCCTAGGGACTAAACCGCTCGCGCGGTAGCCGCTCCGGCGACGTCTGTCGTTGATCGATCCAGCGTTCCTGCCACCGTTGGGCAGCGAGGCAACCCGTCTCGCTCTTCAACCGGAGCAGGATCATGAACCCATCGTCTGAAGCCATCTCGCCGCTGCGTCAACGCATGATCGAAGACATGCGCATGCGCAAGCTGGAACCCAAGACCCGCACGGGGTACCTCCGAGCAGTCAGGAAGCTGGCAGTTTTCCTCAAGCGCTCGCCCGACACCGCCACCGTCGAAGACCTTCGCCGCTTCCAGCTCTACCTGGTGGATCAGGGCACATCGCCCATCACGATCAACGCGACCATCGTCGGCCTGAAGTTTCTCTTCGACATCACCCTCGGTCGCTACGAGCTGATGGCCAAGATGCAGACCGTGCGCGTGCCGCAGAAGTTGCCCGTCGTGCTGAGCCGCGACGAGGTCGCGCGCTTGATCGCAGCCGCCCCGAACCTCAAGAGCCAGGCCGCCCTGTCCGTCGCCTATGGCACCGGGCTGCGCGTCAGCGAGGTGGTCTCGCTGAAGGTCACGGACATCGACAGCAAGCGCATGACCTTGCGGGTCGAGCAGGGCAAGGGCCGCAAGGATCGTTACGCCATGCTCTCGCCCGTGCTGCTGGAACGGCTGCGCGCCTGGTGGCGGCTGGCCCATGCGCAAGGCAAGATGCTGCCCGGCGGCTGGCTGTTCCCCGGCATGAACCCGGTGGAGCCGTTGACGGCGCGCCAACTCAACCGCGCCGTCCACAGCGCCGCTGAGACCGCCAAGATCGACAAGCGCGTGTCCATGCACACGCTGCGCCACAGCTTTGCCACCCACCTGCTGGAGCAGAAGGTCGATATCCGCGTGATCCAGGTGATGCTGGGTCACAAGAAGCTGGAGACCACCTCGATGTACACGCACGTGGCCACCGAGATATTGCGCGAGGTGGTCAGCCCGCTGGAGGCGGTGCACCCGGCATAGCGCAGCGTGGCGCACTCCGCCTTGGAGGTCGCCGACATCTTCCGTACCCATGGTTCCGCCTGGCGAACCGCCCAACGCGGCCACCTGAGCCTGGGTCAGCTCAAGGTCATGTCGGCCATCGAGCAGTGCCGCAGCGCGGCGCTGGGAGGTCACGTCTTGCGCTGCGAGGGCTGCGGTACCGACCAGGTGAGCTACAACTCCTGCCGCAACCGTCACTGCCCCAAGTGCCAGAGCAATGCGGCCCAGCGCTGGCTCGATGCCCGGCAGGCCGATCTGCTGCCGGTCGAGTACTTCCACGTGGTCTTCACGCTGCCGGCACCGATTGCCGACCTCGCGTATCAGAACAAGGCCGCGATCTACGGCCTGCTGTTCGACATGGCCGCCGAGGTACTGCAGGTCATAGCGGCCGACGCCAAGAATCTCGGGGCACGCATCGGCGCCACGCTGGTGCTGCACACCTGGGGCTCGGCGCTGACGCATCACCCACACGTGCACGGCATCGTGCCGGGCGGTGGGCTGGCGCCTGACGGCAAGACCTGGGTGGCGTGCCGGCCGGGGTTCTTCCTGCCCGTGCGGGTGCTCTCGCGGCTGTTCAGGCGGCGCTTCCTCGAAGGGCTTCAGCACTTGCACCGTACGCAGCGGCTGCAGTTCTTCGGCGAGCACCTGGCCCTGCAGGACGCCAAGGCCTTCGCAAACTGGCTGGCGCCGATGCGCAGGCAGGCGTGGGTGGTCTATGCCAAGCGGCCGTTTGCCGGGCCGCAGGCCGTGCTGGCCTATCTGTCGCGCTACACCCACCGCGTGGCGATCTCCAACAGCCGTCTCGTCGCTTCGGATGCAAGCGGCGTGACCTTCCGCTGGAAGGACTACCGCGCCAAGGGTCGCACACGCCACAAGACCATGACGCTGGAGCCGCAGGAATTCATGCGCCGCTTCCTGCTGCATGTGCTGCCCGGTGGCTTCCACCGCATCCGGCACTACGGGCTGCTCGCCAATGGCAATCGGCGCGACTGCCTGGCGCAGGCACGTGTCGCGCTGCAAGCCAAGGTCGAAGTGCCCGCCATCGAGCCGGCGATCCGAGCACCGACCTTCGTCTGCAGGCACTGCGGGCGACCGCTGCTCATCGTCGAGATCGTCATGCGCGAGCGTGCCTCGATCCGGGCACCACCATCATGATCGCTGGCGCGACGTCCATGCACCCGCGAGCACCGATCCGTGTAAATCACGAGCCGGTACGGGGCAGGCTTGTGCCGTCCAGGCTCGGTCGGCGCTCGGCGCTATCGGCGAACTGCTATTGGAGGCATGCCGACGGTCCCGGCCCGTGCTTCGGCATCGCCATCATGGCCTTCGATGCCATCGACATGCCGCCAAGCGCGCTGTGCCAGCGGTGCCGCCGCGCCGAATCGCCATAGCGACTGTGCCCGCGACAACCGCTGCGTCATGCGCCGCGGTTTCCTCCCCCGAGGTTTATCCAACACCTACCCTCAGGTCGGCTTGATGCGCGGCCCCGTGCTGCGCGACGGGCAGGTGTCGGACAAACCTAAACTGATGCGGAAGGCCGTTGGGCTTCAGCTCTGCAGCGTCTCCTGACCTTCGGCTGCCGCGGCCGAACTCACGCTGTCTGCTGCCTACCTGCCACTGGCTCGGCGCAGCCCTTGGTCGATCGAACGGCCGGTCCGAAGGGGCGCTTCGGTCATTCGCGACGACCAGGCTGCGCCGCCAGGCATCATGCCGTCGGATGGCAGTTGCTGCGGCCAGCGAAATGGCGCAATCGATCCATTGGAGTCAGGCGCCCCTCGAAATCATGCCGTTGGGCCATCACTGGAAGCAAGGAGCTCACGGTGGCGAGGGGCGCTTCTTGCAGCTCACTTTCAGCCTGGCAACTGGTGAGCGTCCGAGTCCTCAGCGGCTCAGGTAGAAGTCCATTGGGATCAGTTCAACGGCCCATCCGCCTTCTTCGCCAAGCATGGCTGCCGGGTGCATAGATGCGATGTTCAGGGCTTCTTCGCCATTGTCCGCCTCGATGATGAATAGGCCGCCGACCACTTCCTTCGACTCGGTGTAAGGTCCATCAATGACCTGCGTCTTGCCACTGCGCGGCCGAAGCGTTTTCCACCTCTCCAGGTCGCCAAGTGACGCGGAAACCAGCACCTTGCCAGTCGCGCGCATCTTCTCGTCCAATGGCGGACATTGGCTTACCAATTCCTTGACGCTTTCTGGCGCCATTGAGGCGAATTTTTGGGGGGTGAAGTAGGCGAGACCGAGGTATTTCACGGGCAATCCTATGGGGGTGACGACGCATTGACGACGAAGATGAGGGCCGGAAATCGACAACTACATAGAAGAACTTTCTAACGAGTCTCGCCTAGTTTGCCCCGGGAGCTCGGCCCCGCGCTCAGTTGCCCTGGAGCCGTCGATCACCAGCGGCCTCTGGCCGAGACCGGGTCCCCAACAGGTCCGCGGTTAGCCAACGCCGGCAGCGGCCGTATCCGTCAACCGAATGTCTGCTTGCGACATCGCCAGGCAAGACCCGGTCCCGGCCACTTCCGGCCGTTCGGTCGCGGAAAGCCAGCGGCAGCAAGGTGCCGGAAGCTGACGTGCAAGACCAACGTTGACGGTCAACACTGCAGCGTTCCCGGTCACTGGCTCCGGCTGGCCCAACGCACGGTCTATGCACAACTCCGGTCACCGAGTGGAACGATCTGTCGCAGCTTGACCACCACCAGCAAACGGACGCTCGCGGCGCCGCCAGCGCGTCCATCCCGCGCAAGCAGGGCGGCGGAGTTCGACCGACCTTGCTCCCGGGACTGCAGGGATGCAGCCATTCGCTTCCAGCCCACGGCCTCCGGATCATGTCCCAACATGCGAAGAAATTGTCCGGCAATGCCAATGGCACTGCGGCCGCAATGCTTAACCTGAGTTCCGTGCTCCGCCATCACAGGGCCCTGCTCGCCGACACGAAACGGTGACCTTGTTCAGGCGCGGATGACAAGCCGGAGCACCGCCCCAAGGGAATGCCCGGAATTTCTCGTGATCTTTCATGGAGCCTGCGCGGCCGGAGTCGCGGCAAGGCAAGTCGAACAACAAACGGAGACAAGATGAGTCAAGCCCATGTCCTGAAGCCCGATTTTGCGGGCCGAGCCTTTCGGTTGAAGCCAACGGCCGGTGCCGCGCTGCTCGCAATCGCTATCGCTATCGCTGGTCCGGCCGCGGCCGTCGAGATCGATAGCGGCAATCCGGATCTCTCGATCCGTTTCGACAACACGCTGCGCCTGAACTACGCCCAGCGGGTCGAGGGCCGCGACCCCAAGATCGGCAATTCGGTGATCGCCGACGAAGGCGACTTCAGCTTCAACAAGGGAGATGCCGTAGCCAAGCGCATCGACCTGCTGAGCGAGTTCGATGTGGTCTACCAGAAGCGCTACGGCGCCCGCGTGAGCGCCACCGCATGGAAGGACTTCGCCTACGGCAGCCACAGCCAGAGCAATCCGAATGCGCCCTATTCGGCGATTCCGAGCTACGTCGGCAACGTCTACAGCCCGTACGTCCAGCGCTTCTACAGCGGTGGTTCCGGCGAGATCATGGATGCCTTTGTGTTCGGCGGCTTCGACGTCGGTGATGTGCCGGTGCAGGCCAAGCTGGGCCGTCACACGGTCTACTGGGGCGAGTCGTTGCTGCTGGGCGGCAATTTGCACAGCGTGGCCTATGCACAGAACCCGCTGGACCTGCAGAAGGGCTTTGCCACGCCGGGGACCGAAGCCAAGGAACTGTTCCGTCCGTTGAACCAGTTGTCCATGCAGGCGCAGGTGAGCGACACGCTGTCGCTGTCCGGCCAGTACATGCTGCAGTGGGAATCGTTCCGCTATCCGGAAGGCGGCACCTACCTCGGCCCGGTGGACTTCGCCTTCAACGGCCCGGACCGCCAGTACATCTCCGCTGGCCTGGGCTTTGCCACGCACGGCCCATCTGCTGCGCCGAAGCAGCGCGGCGAGTGGGGAGTGTCGGCGCGATGGAGCCCGCAGTGGCTCGACGGCACGCTGGGCTTCTACGTGCGTGACTTCGCCGACAAGATGCCGCAGTCCCTCATCACCAAGGCCGCGCCCAACGCGAGCAACTACAACCTGATCTACGCCGACGGCATCAGGCTTTACGGCATCAGCCTGGCCAAGAGCATCGGCGGCATCAGCGTTGGCGCCGAGCTGTCCACCCGCATCAACACGCCGCTGTCGGCCCAGGTGCTGGGCGTCTCGCCCGGCATTCCGTCGCCTGGCCAGACCAACGGCCCGCGCGGTGACACCGTGCATGCCCTGTTGAACCTGCTGGGCACGGTTTCGAAGACACCTCTGTTCGATTCGGCCAGCTGGCTCGCCGAATTCACCTACAGCCAATACACCAAGGTGCGAAGCGGCGGCGATCTGTTCAACGCTGTCGGCTACAAGGCCTGCGCCGGCAAGGACCTGACGGACGGCTGCTCGACCAAGCAGTACGGCGGCGTCGGCTTCGGCTTCACGCCCACCTGGTTTCAGGTCGCGCCCGGCCTGGACCTGACGGCGCCCGTCACCTATTCGATCGGCGTGCGCGGCAATTCCGCCACGGTCTTCGGCGGCAACCAGGGCATGGGCAATTACAGCGTCGGCCTGGGGCTGGACGTGCAGCAGAAGTACCGCTTCGACCTGAAGTACGTGGACTACGTCGGCCACTACAAGGACAACGGCACCGCGGTGACCGCACAGAACGGCTTCACGACGCTGCTGAGGGATCGCGGCTTCGTCAGCCTGACATTCAAGACAACCTTCTGAGGACCATCGCCATGAAGAGCAACAAGACTTTCACGATCAACGCGCTGCTGGCCCTGATGGCAGCGGGCAGTTTCCCGTCGCTGGCCGCGATCACCGCTGACGAAGCCAGGCAGCTCGGCACCACGCTCACCGCCGTCGGTGCAGAGAAGGCCGGCAACAAGGACGGCACGATTCCTGCCTACAGTGGCGGCCTGACGACGCCGCCTGCCGGCTACAAGGCCGGCGACGGCATCCGCCCGAACCCCTTCGCGGCAGACAAGCCGCGCCTGGTGATCGACGCCAAGAACGCCGGCCAGTACGCCGACAAGCTGACCGAAGGTACCAAGGCCCTGCTGCAGAAGTATCCGGCCAGCTACCGCGTGGACCTCTACCCGACGCAGCGCAGCGTGGCCTTTCCGAAATGGGTGACCGACAACACGGCCAGGAACGCGGTCAAGACCAAGACCAGCGCCGACGGTCGCAGCATCGTCGATGCCCATGCCAGCATTCCCTTCCCCATTCCAAAGAACGGCTACGAGGCGATGTGGAACCATCTGCTGCGCTTCAACGGCCAGGCCTACGACGCCAAGTACCGCAATCTGAGCGTCGATGCCAGCGGCCGCGCCACCCTGGCGACCGAGGGCACCAGCGTGCAGGAGTATCCGTACTGGGACAACAGCAAGACCAGCGCCGACACCTACTGGCGCATTAAGGTGAACTACACCGGCCCGGCCCGCCGTGCCGGTGAGGGCGTGCTGATCGTTGACCCGCTGGACGTCGGCCAGAAGGAACGCCGTGCCTGGAGCTATCTGCCGGGCCAGCGCCGCGTCAAGGTCGCACCCGACCTGAGCTTCGACACGCCCAATCCGGGCACGGCCGGCGCCTCGACTTTCGACGACATCTTTCTGTTCAACGGTTCGATGGACCGCTATGACTTCAAGCTGGTCGGCAAGAAGGAAATGATCGTCCCCTACAACGCCTACGCCGCGGTCTACCAGGCCAAGCAGGACGATCTGCTCAAGCCCAAGCATCTGAACCCGGATCTGGTGCGCTGGGAGCTGCATCGCGTCTGGGTCGTTGAAGCGACCCTGCGGGAAGGCAAGCGTCACATCTACAGCAAGCGCACCTTCTACCTGGACGAGGACTCGTGGGCGGCTGTTGCCTCGGACGCCTATGACGGACGTGGCCAGCTCTACCGCGCCGGCTTCGCCTACATGGCACCCAGCTATGACCTGCCGGCGCCGTACACCGACATGTTCGGCCACTACGACTTGATCAGCGGCGTCTACTCGATCGCCGGCTTCATCGCCGAAACCGGCGGCCTGCGTCACACCAAGCCGCTGTCCGAGCGTGAGTGGACGGCCGACTCGCTGGCCGGCGCTGGCGTGCGCTGAAAAGAAGCATCATGAAGAAGACGGCCAGGCCCGCTCTGATCCTGCTGGCGGCGCTGGCCGCCGGCTTTGGCGAAGCCAGCGCGGCCGGCTTCAAGGATCCGCTGGATCAACCGGCGCAGGTCAGCGCGCTGGCCGCGCGCTCGCCGCTGACGGTGCTGGCGCGGGCCGGCACGCGGCTGGTGGCTGCTGGTTCGCGCGGCCATGTGCTGCTGTCGGACGATGAAGGCAAGACCTGGGCCCAGGCCAAAGTGCCGGTCAGCTCGGATCTGGTGAGCTTGAGCTTTCCCGATGCGCAGCATGGCTGGGCGGTCGGTCATGACGGCGTGATCCTGGCCTCGGCCGATGGTGGCAAGACCTGGACCCGCCAGTTCGACGGCCGCCAGGTGGGCGAACGCGGCGCCGAGAACTCCCTGCTCGACGTCTGCTTCGTCGACGCGAAGCAGGGCTGGGCGGTGGGCGCCTTCGGCCAGATTCTCGCCACCGACGACGGGGGCAAGACCTGGCAGTCCTTGCCGGCCGAGCGCGCCGACAACCCGAAGGCCCTGCATCTCTATGCGGTGCGCAGCATCGCGGGCAGCCTCTACATCGTCGGTGAACAGGGCCTGGCCTTGAAATTCAACGAACGCAGCGGCCGTTTCGAGGCGCTGAGCCTCCCTTACCAGGGCACGCTGTTCGGCATCACCGGCGACGCCGGCATGCTGCTGGTCCACGGCCTGCGCGGCCATGCGTTGCGCAGCGGCGATGGCGGGCGCAACTGGCAGGAGATCGCGACCGGCCTGAAGGTGGGCCTGACCGCCAGCGCCCGTAGCGCCGATGGCGCCTGGCTGCTGGCCAGCCAGGCGGGTCATGTGCTCATCAGCCGCGACGCTGGCTCGAGCTTCCGACCGGTCAAGGTGGAGCGCGCGCCGCCGGCGGCCGGCCTGGCGACGCTCGGCGGCAAGGGCCAACCACAAGGCCTGTTGATCGTCGGCCCGCGCGGTGCGCAGACGCTGACCCTGCCCTGAGCGGCAGCAAGAAAGAAGTAGTTCTCCATGCACGTATCCACCGACGCCCCCGACATCCTCCCCACAACGCTCGACCAATTCGACACCGCCTCCGGCTCCCGCCTGGAGCGCCTGGTCTTCAACCACCGCAAGAGCGGCTTGCTGCTGTGCCTGCTGCTGACGGTGCTGCTGGGCTGGGTGGCGCTCACGCAGCTGCGGCTGAACGCCAGCTTCGAGAAGATGATTCCGCGCAGCCACCCCTTCGTGCAGAACTATCTGGCGAACAAGCTGGAGCTGCGCGGCCTGGGCAACTCGCTGCGCATCGTGGTCGAGAACCCGAGCGGCGACATCTTTGCCGCCGACTACCAGCGCGCGCTGCGCGAGATCCACGACGAGCTCTTCCTGATGCCCGGCGTGGACCGCTCCTGGCTCAAGTCCCTGTGGGCGCCGGGCGTGCGCTGGAACGAGGTGACCGAAGAAGGATTCCGCGGCGGCCCGGTGATGCCCGACAACTTCGACGGCACGCCCGCCAGCGCCGAGCAATTGCGCGCCAATATCGCCCGCTCGGGCATCGTCGGCAGCCTGGTCGGCACCGACTTCAAATCCAGCATGCTGCTGGTGCCCCTGCTGGACCAGGACGCGGCCACCGGCAAGAAGCTGGACTACCGCGCACTGTCCCGCACCATCGAGCAGCTGCGCGCCAAGCATGAGGCCGGCGGCGCGGTGAAGATCCATGTCATCGGCTTCGCCAAGCTGGTGGGCGAGCTGATCGAGGGCCTGTATCAGGTGGGCCTGTACTTCGTGCTCGCGGCTGCCGTGGCGGCGGCCATCATCTACGGCTACACCCGCTGCCGGCGCAGCACGGCGCTGGTGATCGCCTGCTCGTTGATTGCGGTGGTCTGGCAGCTCGGCCTGGTGGCCCTGCTGGGCTTCGAGCTGGACCCGTATTCCATCCTCGTGCCCTTCCTGGTCTTCGCCATCGGCGTGAGCCATGGCGCGCAGAAGATGAACGGCATCATGCAGGACATCGCCCGCGGCGCGCACCGGCTGGTCGCCGCGCGCTACACCTTCCGTCGCCTGTTCCTCGCCGGCCTGACGGCGCTGCTGGCCGACGCGGTCGGCTTCGGCGTGCTGATGGTGATCGACATCGACGTCATCAAGGACCTGGCGCTGACCGCCAGCATCGGCGTGGCCGTGCTGATCTTCACCAATCTGCTGCTGCTGCCGGTGCTGCTGAGCTATGTGGGTGTGAGCCCTAGCGCGGCGGCGCGGGCGCTGGCCGCCGAGCAGCCGGGCGTGGGCATGAACCGGCTGTGGAGCTGGCTGGAGCGCTTCACCACGCGGCGCTGGGCGCTGGGCACGCTGGCCGTGTCGGCCGCGCTGCTGGCCGGCGGCTGGATCGTCAGCCACCACCTGCAGATCGGCGACCTGGACCCCGGCGCGCCCGAGTTGCGCGCGGACTCCCGCTACAACCGCGACAACGGCTACATCACCGGCCACTACAGCCTGTCCAGCGACAGCTTCGCCGTCATCATCAAGACGCCGGCCGAAGGCTGCCTGAAGTACGAGACGCTCGTCGAGGCCGACCGCCTGGCCTGGCAGCTGCAGCAGGTCCCCGGCGTGCAGACCACGGTGGCCCTGACCAATGCCGTGCGCCAGATCACCGCCGGCAGCAACGAGGGCAGCCCCAAATGGCTGACCCTGGCCCGCAACCAGGACGCGCTGAACTACGCCGCCCAGCAGGCCAGCGTCAACAACCCCGATCTGTTCAACACCGACTGCTCGGTGATGCCGGTCATCGCCTACCTGGCCGACCACCGCGCCGACACGCTGGAGCGGGTCTCCGCTGCCGCTTCGGCCTTTGCCGCCGAGCACGACACCGACGAGAACAGCGCCGACAAGCGCAAGTTCCTGCTCGCCGCCGGCAGCGCCGGCATCGAGGCCGCTACCAATGCGGTGGTGAAGAAGGCCTGGGTGCAGATGCTGCTGCTGGTCTACGGCGCGGTGGTGATCCTGAGCTTCATCACCTTCCGCTCCTGGCGCGCGGTGGTGGTGGCGGTGGTGCCGCTGCTGCTGACCTCGGTGCTGTGCGAGGCGCTGATGGTGGGCCTGGGCCTGGGCGTCAAGGTCGCCACACTGCCGGTGATCGCGCTGGGCGTGGGCATAGGCATCGATTACGCGCTGTACCTGCTGTCGGTGCAGCTCGCGGCGCAGCGCCAGGGCGTGAGCCTGCGCGAGGCTTACCGCCGGTCCCTGCAGTTCACCGGCAAGGTGGTCGTGCTGGTCGGCGTGACCCTGGCCGCCGGCGTGGCCACCTGGGCCTTCAGCGCGATCAAGTTCCAGGCCGATATGGGCATCCTGCTGGCCTTCATGTTCATCTGGAACATGGTCGGCGCGGTGCTGCTGATTCCGGCGCTGTCGCATTGGCTGCTGCCGGGGAAGTGAAGCCCCTCGTCCAAGGAGTACCTTGGCCGGTCCCCGGGGGGCCGGCGATGCTTGCCGGATCGACCGGCAGGCACATCGCCAGCGCGGGCCGGCTAGGGAGCGGCCCGGCGCCCGGCCCGCCAATTGCGCGCCTTGCGTCGCATGGCGGGTGCTTCCGAACTCAGGCTGTCGGCAGCCGGTAGTCGCGGAAGGTTTCGCGCAGCCGGTTTTTCAGCATCTTCCCCGTGGCGCCCAGCGGAATGCTGTCGACGAATGCCACATCGTCCGGCGTCCACCACTTGGCGATCCGGCCGTCAAAGAAGGCCAGCAGTTCCTCGCGCGCCAGCTGGGCCCCCGGCTTCTTCACGACGACCAGCAGCGGGCGTTCGTCCCACTTCGGGTGCTTGACGCCGATGCATGCGGCCATCGCTACTGCCGGGTGGGCCATTGCGATGTTCTCGAGGTCGATCGAGCCGATCCACTCGCCGCCGGACTTGATGACGTCCTTGCTGCGGTCGGTAATCTGCATGAAGCCGTCGGCATCGATCGTCGCGACGTCGCCCGTCGGGAACCACCCCTGTCCGTTCGAGTACGTGAGCGGATCACCGCCCTCGCTCTTGAAGTAGGTGGAGATGACCCAGGGACCGCGCACCATCAGGTTTCCCGACGTGTGGCCGTCGCACGGCAGTTCGCCGCCGTGCTCGTCCACGATCTTCATGTCGCAGCCGTATGGCGAGCGTCCCTGCTTCGCTTGCAGAGCCCGGCCTTGCTGCGCATCAAGCCCTGCATGCTTGCCCTTGAGCTTGCCCACCGTGCCGATCGGGCTCAGCTCGGTCATGCCCCAGGCGTGGATGACCTGGACGCCATACCTGTCCTCGAAGGCGTCCATCATGGCCGGCGGGCAGGTCGATCCGCCGATGACGGTGCGCTTCATGGTGCTGAACTTCAGCCCGTGGGCTTCGACATGCGCCAGCAAACCTTGCCACACGGTGGGCACGCCTGCCGACATGGTCACGCCCTCGGTCTCGAACAATTCGTACAGCGATTTGCCGTCCAGCCCTGGGCCGGGGAACACCAGCTTGGCGCCCACCATGCAGGCCACATAGGGCAGGCCCCAGGCGTTGACGTGGAACATCGGCACGACCGGCAGGATGGTGTCGCGCGAAGAGCAGTCGAGCGAGTCCGGCAAGGCGGTGGCGTAGGTGTGCAGGACCGTCGAGCGATGACTGTATAGCGCGCCCTTTGGGTTGCCGGTGGTGCCCGAGGTGTAGCAAAGCGACGAGGCCGCGTTCTCATCGAACACCGGCCAGCTGAACTCCGGGGAATGCGCGTCGATCAGGTCCTCGTAGCACAGCAGGTTCGGGATCGTCGATGACGAAGACAGCGCCGGCATGTGCTCCCGACTGGTCATGGCGACGAAGGCCTTGATGGTCTTCACGCGCGGGGCGATCGCCTCGACCAGTTGCAGGAAACTCAGGTCGAAGAACAGGACCTGGTCCTCCGCGTGGTCGGCGATCCACACCACCTGATCCGGATGCAATCTGGGGTTGAGCGTGTGCAGCACGGCGCCGGAACCCGACACGGCGTAGTACAGCTCCATGTGGCGGTGGCCGTTCCAGGCGAGCGTCGCAACGCGATCGCCGAAGCGGATGCCGTTCGCGGCCAGCGCGTTGGCCATGCGGCGCGCGCGCTGGGCGAGCTCGCCATAGGTCTGGCGATGCAGGTCGCCTTCGACGCGGCGCGAGACGATTTCCTGGTCGCCATGGTGGCGCTCCGCATGGTTGAGGAGCGTGGAGATCAGCAGCGGCTGCTGCATCATGTTTGCGTTCATGGTGGTGGCTCAGGCAGTAGCAGTGGTTTCGGTGAGGGTGGAGGCCGCGATCGGCTCCTCGATCGGCTGGCCGGCGCGGCGCATATCGGTCTCATAGGTCCGTGTCGCGAACATGAAGGCCAGCGGCGCCAGCAGGCCGAACGCCGGGATGACCGTCAGCGCAGTCGTCAGCCCCCAGGCGTCCGACAGCACGCCAGCGATGAAGGACCCCGCGGCAAGGCCGAACAGATTCAGGAAAAGTGCAAGCAGCGATGCGGCCGTGGCGCGCACGGCAGGGTGGGTCACGTCGATCACGATCGCGGCCACCGGGCCGATGGTGCACGTCATCAGGAAGCCGCCCAGGGCGATGAGCGCGAAGCGGACTTGAGCGGACATCTCCAGACCCAAACGCGTGGCACCGAAGGCCGCCGCCAGCACCAGGACCGAGGCGATGCACAGCAGCGCCATCGCATGCAGCTTGGCACGCGGATGGCGGACGCCGGCCCGGTCGACAAGCGCACCCCAGACTACGCTGCCGATGGCCCCGCAGAGCACGACCAGCGCCGCCTTGAGGGACGCCTGCTCGGGCGCGAGGCCGTACTCCCGGTTGAGAAAGCTGGGCAGCCAGGACCAGACGGCGGAGACCACGAGCATCTGCGCCGCGCCGCCAGCGCACACCCACACCAGGGTGCGCGAGCGAAGCAGTGTCTTGACGATGACGCGCATGGCGTCGCGAGTCGAGCGCGTGGTCCGGTCCTGCCGGGGCGCAAGCTCTACGGTCCGGTAGTCGCGCACCTTGAGGTACAGCAGGGCCAGCAACAAGCCTGGAATGCCGACCACGCCGAATGCGGCCTTCCAGCCCCAGCGAGCCGCGATCAAGCCGCCGAGCATCACGCCGAGCACCGAGCCCACCGAGGCGGCGGCGAAGAAACCGGCCAGCAGCGCAGCACGCATGCGCGCCGGGAAATGGCTCGCGATCAAGGCCGCACCGGCGCCCCCGTAGCCTGCTTCGCCAAGGCCGATCACTGCGCGCGCCGCCAGCAACTGACCATAGCTGCGCGTGAACATGCAGGAGATGGACGCAAGGCTCCAGAGGGTGGCCATGACGACAATGCTCTTGACCCGGCTGGTGCGGTCGGCGAGCAGCGCCACTGGCAGTGCTCCGAGCGCGATGGTGAGCGACACCACCGAGACCAGCCCGCCGAGTTGCTTGTCGGACAGGCCCCAGGCCTGCTTCATGTGCGGGAAAAGCGAGACGATCACCTGACGGTCGACGTAATCGAACACATACAGCGCGATCGTCATCGCGAAGGCGAACCAGGCTTGGCGACGGCCGAACAGGTAGCTGTCGGCAGACCCCTGCCTCTCATCGGGCAAGTGCATATTCATTGGAACCTCGTTGATCGGAAGGTCGCGCTCAAGGCGCCGACACGGTGGCGCCGGGTGCGGGGGGCGCACGATCGGGACATTGGCGCGGCAGCTGCGAGAGGAAGTCCAGCAGCAACTCGTTGACTTGATCAGGGCGTTCTTCCGCCGCGCTATGGCCCACGCCGGCCAGCAGCACCTTCTTCCGGAGTCCGGGGATATAGGCGTCGAGCTGATCGTAGAGCGCGCGGACTTCGACCTGTTCGAGGGAAGGGTCGGCGGCGCCGCCGATGAACATGCTCGGTCGGCGAATCACGGCGCCGGCGAGGAACGCCGTGTTTTCCCAATTCCGGTCGTGGCAGCGGTAGTAGTTCAAGGCGCCGGTGAATCCTGTGCGCGTGTATTCATCGACGTAGTAGTCGATCGCCCGTGCGCTCAGCCAGGAGGGGAACTTCTTGGGCTCGGTAAATGCATTGAGGATGGGCTCGCCGGCTTCGATGAACAGGCGCCAGCGCTCTGTGCCGACGGCGCTGCCGGATACCGAGTAGAAGATGCTGCGCAATGTCTTGCGCGGATCGGCGGCCAACTCGCGATCGGGCTTGCCGAGCTGCTGGAAGTACAGGTGGTGATAGACCCGGCCTTTGGCCATCGCCTGCAAGCCGACGGTCGGCTTGAGCTTGCCGCGCGGCGGCACCGGCGAATTGAGCATTACCAGGCTGCCGAACAGGTCGGGCCTGAGCATGACCGCCGATTGCGCCACCCAGGCACCCAGGTCGTGTCCGACGATCACCGCGGAGGCTTCGCCCAGGGCCGCCATCAGGCCGACCATATCGCCCACGGCCTGGCTCAAGTCGTAGGCTTCAATTGCATCCGGCCGGTCGGTTTGCCCGAATCCCCGCTGGTCAGGCACGACGACCCGATACCCGGCCTTGGCCAAGGCCCCGATCTGGCGCCTCCACATGTACCAGAGGTAGGGGAAACCGTGCAGCAGGATGACGAGCGGCCCCTGGCCTTCGTCGACGTAGTGCATGCGGATGCCGTTGACCTCGGCAAAGCAGTGATTGAACGCGGTGGGGTCGTCCGCATCCGCTCGTCCCGATGCCGTGCGTCGCTGATCGCTGGGCATGGCGGCGCTCGTGTCCATTGTCTGCTCCGTCTTTCAAATTTATTGGCCCCAAAGATAGTCCTGAGAGCTCGCACCAGCCTCGCTTGTCAGGACATAATCTTGTGAAATTGGGACAAGCATTCATGCAGACTCTGACGCGAAGTGCCAGCCTGACCGACTACGAGCATGTGGCCCGCTCAGTGGGGCTCGACCCGCTGCGGATGCTGCAAATGATCAAGCTGCCGGTCAAGGTCCTTGATGATCCGAACCTGATGATCAGCGCCAATTCGGTCGTCTGGCTGCTGGAGGAGTCGGCGCGCCTGTCCGGCCAGGAGGCTTTCGGACTGCTGCTCGCGGAAAAGAGAAGCCTTGCCAATCTGGGCATGCTGGCACTGGCGATGCGGGAAGAGCCAACGCTTCGCGCAGCATTGGAGTCCTTGGTTCGCTACATGCGACTGCACAACGCCGGCCTGCAATTGCGACTCGAAGCGCAAGGCGAGGTCGTGCTGGTCCATATGGGTGTGAACCTGCAGCGCCAGGGCGTGTGCCGCCAAGCCATCGAACAGGCGACGGGCGTCGTGCTGCGGCTGTTGAGAGTGCTCAGTGCCGATGCCTTCAAGCCGGCCGGGATCTGCTTTACCCACGAGCGGCCCGCCAGCCTCGAAGTGCATAGGCGCGTGCTGGGACGGGGCATCGAGTTCTCGCAGGAATTCAACGCCATCGTCTGTCGCAGTCGCGACCTGGACATGCCCATTTCCGCAGCGGACCCGGCGCTGAGCCGTGAGGTGAAGCGCTTGCTGGAGATGCAGTTGGCCAGCCTCAGCGACGACCCGGTGCAGCGCGTGCGCCAGATCGTCAAGATGCTGCTGCCCGGTGGACTCTGTTCGGTGGAGCGGATTGCCCAGCATCTTGGCGCGCATCGGCGCACCCTGAACCGGCACTTGGCGGCCGAGGGTGAGAGTGTCAGCACGATCATCAATGCTGCCCGTGCCGAGCTCGCCGAGGAGTACCTGAGCAACAGCAAGCGCAAGTTGTATGAGGTTGCCGATCTGCTCGGCTTTTCCTCTGCCGGTGACTTCTCGCGCTGGTTCCGCGGCCGGTTTGGCAAGACGCCCTCCGATTGGGCCGCCCACTACCGTGAGAGCAAGGCGGCAGCCAAGCCGCTGACCGCGAGCGCGAAGCCGGCTCGAAAGCGCTGAGCCGTTCACGCTCCGCGGTGCGGGCCCCGCGCTGGGTCCCAAAATGCGAAGAAATTGTCCCGACATGCAAAGGTGCACGCGGCCTCAATCCCTAAGCTTGAACCCGTGACCGAAAAGGTGCGCTGCCTCGCTCTGAGCGAGCAAGGAATGCACACATTTTCGCCGCCGTACCAGCACAGATTGGAGACAGCCATGACAGCCCCCACCGCAAGCCAAGACACCTCTGCGCAAGCCACCACTGTGGCACCGGCCATCGTCCGGCCCTCGGTGCGCCGCCACTCGATCAAGGTGGAGCTTTGCACGCCCGCCATCGGCGCCGAACTCAGCAACATCAGCCTGGCCGACGCTGCCCTCGATCCGGATGCCATTGCCGAAATCCGCGCGCTGTGGCTGAAGCACAAAGTGCTGTTCTTTCGCGATCAGGACATCACGCCGATGCAGCAGCAGAACTTCGCCGCGCAGTTCGGCGAACTGGAAGCCCATCCCGTTGCGCCCAGCCATCCGGAGGCTGACAAGCTGCTGATGCTGTACCGCAATCTCGACGCCGGCAAGCAGAACATGGTCGAAAAGATCAGCCGCGAAAACCTCTGGCATACCGATGTCACCTTCAAGAAGGCGCCGCCCCGCGGCGCGGTATTGCGCTGCGAACTGAGCCCGGAAACCGGCGGAGACACCATCTGGTCCAACATGGTGATGGCCTATGAAATGCTGCCCGACACCATCAAGCAACGCATCGATGGCCTGTACGCCAAGCACGACGCCGAGCACGCCTTCTTCGCCCAGATGCCGATCGAAGAGCGTCACGCCATGTCCGCGAAGAACCCAGCCGTTGAGCACCCTGTTGTGCTCATCCATCCCGAGACGGGTGAAAAGGTGCTGTTCGTCAACACGGCGTTCACGACGCACTTCTCGAATTTCTACACCTTCAAAGACGTCAGGTGCGGCCAGGACTTCAAGCCGGAAAGCAATCACCTGATGAACTATCTGCTCTCCCAGTCTGCGATTCCGGAATACCAGGTGCGCCTGAAGTGGCGGACCAATACGGTGGCCATGTGGGACAACCTGCTGGTTCAGCACTACGCCGTGGCTGACTACGGCAATGCGCCAAGAAAGATGCTGCGCGCCACCCTCACGGGCACTCCGCTGTCCTGAGCCGACCGGCTCTCTTTCGGCAAATCCAGGGCACCGCCCATCAGGAGGGCGCCCCTGGCACGTTCACCCCGTTTTACCTTGACCACACCCATGGAGACAAACATGCTCTACAAGCAAATCGACACCGCAGTCATCGATGGCGAATCCCTCCCGTGGGTGCCCTTGGTGCCCTATGACGACACCATCCTGCTGAAGTATTTCAAGCTCGACCCGATCCGGGGTGATTGGATCGTGATGATGAGGACGCCGTTCGGGGTGCAACTGCCCCGGCACCACCACACGGGTACGGTCATGGTCTACACGATCGAAGGGCAGTGGCGATACAAGGAACACGACTGGATTGCCAAGCCCGGCAGCATCGTGTTTGAAACCGCCGCGTCGAGCCACACGTTTGAAGTCGTCGAGGCTGGCGAAAGCGGATACATGACCACGCTGGTCCAGGTGAGCGGCGAACTCCTGTTCCTCGGCGAGAACGAGCAGGTCATCGCGTCTGAGAACTGGAAGACCTCGCTGAACCGCTATCTGGCCTACTGCGAGGCGCACGGCATCGAGCCGAAAGACCTCACGGCATTCAACTGATCTGGATTGCACGAGGACGATCCGTCAGCCTTGAGCGCTTCAACCTTCAATTGATGTCAAAGAAGTGAGAAATTCCCAAAGGGGCGTACTTGTCCGCGTGGCCAGCCTGGCGCATTACCTTGAGGTGGCCCGAAGTGCGGGGCTGGACGCCCATCGGATGCTCGCCGATGCCGAGCTCAGCAGCACCATGCTCTTTGCGCCGGACTCGCACGTTCCTGCGCGCTGCGTCAACGTCCTGCTGGAGCGATCGGCGGCCATCTCGGGTGTGGAGTCATTCGGCCTGCGCATGGCGGAATTCAGGTGCTTGTCCAACCTTGGCCCGGTTGGCATGGCCGTACGCGATCAACCGACCTTGCGGGAGGCACTGGCCGTGTTGCTGCGGCACCTGGGATGGCTCAATGGCGCGATGTCGCTGTTGATCGAAGAGAGCGCCGGCACGGTCGTCATTCGTGAAGATATCGTGACAGGCGGCGGCGAGCCGGTGCGGCAATCCATCGAACTGGCCACCGGCGTCCTGGTGCGCCTGATGCGCCACTTCCTGGGGCCGCAGTGGCGACCGCGCCGCATCTGCTTCACCCATGCTGCGCCCAGGGATCTCAGTACCCATCTACGGATGTTCGGCCCCTGTGTGGAGTTCAACTATGACTTCAACGGCGTGGTTTGCGCCGCGGGCGATCTGGACTTTCCCAATCCCTTGGCTGACCCGGGGATGGCACGGTATGCCCAGCAACTGGTCGATTCGGCCTTGCAAGCCCAGGCGCAGTCCATGACGGAGGACGTGCGGCGCACGGCCTTGTTGCTGTTGCCATTGGGACGATGCGGCATTGACCAGGTTGCCCTGCATCTTGGCGTGGTGAGCCGCACCGTGCAGCGCCGTCTGGCCGAGGAAGGTACGAGCTTCTCGAGCGTGGTGAATGAGCTGCGCGTGGAGTTGGCCCAGCGTTTCGTCAACAGCAGCGAGAGGCCGATCACCGAGGTGGCGGCCCTACTAGGCTTTTCAGCTTCCAGTGGGTTTTCGCGCTGGCACCAGTCACAGTTCGGCTGCAGTTCCTCGCAAGCGCGTCAGCAGCCCAAGCCCACGGCGGCTTGCGTCTCCCAATCCGGAGAGCCGCGCGGGCTAGCTCGGTTGATCGGAGCCGCGGTTTGAGGCGATTGAACGACTCCGCGCCCAGGCAGCAGAACCTGCAGATAGGCGGCCTCGGCACGGGACGGAACAAATTGCCCGCACTGACCGTCGCGCTGGGTGGCAGGCGGTCGTACCTGCCCGCCCTCGACCTGCTGCTCAAGGTCACGCCGCCGCGGGTGCAGCGCCAGTGGCCGCCTCGGGAGTCCATGCTGATCGAAGGCCCGCGGCTGCAGGACATCCGGACGCTGCTCGTGCAGGCGCCGCCCGGCTTTGGCAAGACATCGCTGCTGGCCCAGTGGCGGCTGGACCTGCTGGGTCGCGGCGTGGCGGTGGCCTGGGTCACTGGTCAGCCCGAGGACGATGAACAGCGCCTGCTGCAGAGCCTGGCGCTGGCCGTGCGCACCGGCACTGGCCGTCCGGCCTTCGGCCAGGAATTGCTGGAAGGCTGGGAGGGGACACCCCTCGAAGGAATCACCCGCTGGCTGGCCCAGTTGGTCCAGAGCGCGCTGAACGTGGTGCTGATGATCGACGATGCCGATCGAATGCCGCCGGGCTCGCGGGTGCTGCTGACCTACTTGCTGCGCAATCAGCCGCCCAATCTGCGCGTGGTGGTCGGCGCCCGCAGTGACTGCGATCTCGAACTGGACGGCTTGCTGAGCTATGGCCGGGCCCTGCAATTGGGCCCGACCGATCTGCGCGTCAGCCTGGACGAAACGCTGACACTGGTCCGCGACCGCATCGGCCCCGACTTCGATGCCGACATGGTCGGGCGCCTGCACGAGTTCTGCGAAGGCTGGCCGCTGGGCCTGCAACTGCTGCTCACCGCTCTGTCCATTGGTGCGGATCCTCGCGATGTCCTGCAGTCGCTCGAAGGGCGTGGCCAGCCGGGCACGAGCGGCCCGCGCCAGCAGTTGATGGAACTGCTCTTCTCCGGCTTGTCCGACGCGGACATGCAACTGCTCGAAAGCATCGCCGTCGCCGATCAGTTGCATCCTGATCTGTGTCGGGCCATCAGCGGCGCCGACGATGCTGGCGCGCAACTGCAGCGCCTGCTGCGCGACACACCCTTGCTCACACGCTCGGAGCAAGGCGAATGGCTGCAGCTGCACGCCCTGGCGCGCGACTTTCTGCGCGAACGTCTCCGGCAGCAGCGCTCGCCAGCGGAGGTGGCCGAACTCCACCGCCGAGCTGCGGCCTGGTTCCGAGGCACGGACATGCTGGAGACAGCCGCCCACCACGCCTGGGAAGCTGGCCAAACCGCTGAGGCCCTGGACCTGGCCGAGCGCAGCCTCTATGAAGCCCTGGCGATGCGCGGCCGGCAGTCAATGGTCCACGAGTGGCTGCTGCGCCTGCCCGAGAAGGAGCGGCAGCGCAGCCCCCGCCTGCAACTGGCTTGCGCCTGGGCCCTGGCCCTCAGCGAAGACCACGAGGCCGCCGCCGACATCGTCGCGCCGCTGCTGGCGCGGCCCAACGCATCGCCCGGGCTGCGCTGCGAATGCGCGCTGATACTCAGCGGTGCCGCCATCTTCGCGGACGAGCCCGACCGCTTCGCCGCGCTGCACGATCGTTGGGCCCCGGCGTCGGCGCTGCAGGATCCGCTGCTGCTGCAGGTTCATGCCAATCGCAGCGCCTTGCGTTTGGTGCTGGAGGGAGCGCCCGCCCTGGCGCGCCAACGCCTGCATCAACAGCAGGCCGCACAGCCACAAGCGCCTGCGGCGACGCGATTCATCACGCAATGGAGCGATCTGATCGAGGGCCTGAGCTATCTTTGAGAAGGCCAGGTGCGCTTGGCCGAGGCCCGGCTGAAGCCGGCTCTGCTGCGAGCCGAGTCGGAACAGGGCCGGCGCAGCGCGTTGGCCGGCATGCTGGCGGCGCTGCTGGCCAGCTGTGCCTGGGAGCAGGGCCGTGCCGCCGAGGCCGAGGCTTTGCTCGCCAACCGCATGGACATCCTGGAACACAGTGGCATGCCGGAGGCGGTGCTGATGGGCTACCGCACGCTGGCCCGAATCGCATGCATCGGGGGCGCCGAGCATCGTGCGCTGGAGTTGCTGGCGGCGCTGGATGCCGTGGGGCAGACGCGCAAGATGCCGCGGCTGCGCATCGTCAGCCTGACCGAGCAGATACGCCTGCATGCGCGCTGCTATCGCGGCGAAACCTGCCTCGCCCTGCTCGCGCGACTGGGGGAGTTGCTGGTCTCGCCCGAGGTGTCGCAGGTGCCGCAGGGGCCGCTGTGGCGTCGCGGCGTCAATGTGCTGGCCGAACTCGCGCGCGGCGAGACCGCCATCGCCGCCCGCAACTGGCGCGGCGCGCTCCCGCACCTGAAGGCGGCCGGGCTCGGCGCGCGGAACTTGCACCTGGTCCGCTCCCAGATTGAAGCACAGGGCCTGCGAGCATTGGCCATGGAGCGCTGCGGCGAGCGCCATGCTCTGGCGCTGCTGCGCGAGAACGCCAGCCTGGCCGCTGCGCTGGGCCTGCAGCGTGTCCTCGGGGATGCGCACCCCGACCTCGGCGAGTTGGTCAGCCAGCTTGATACCCCGCACTCGCCCGTCGCAGCCCGGGTCCTCGCGCCGCCCGTCAACCCGGCAGGCGGCGCACCAGCGCGGCCCGTCATCGGCACAGGGCTCACGCCCAAGGAGCGCGAGGTGCTCGAACTGCTGGCACGCAATCTGACCAACAAGGAAGTTGCGCTGGCCCTCCAGGTGAGCGAGCAAACGATCAAGTGGCATCTCAAGAATCTATTCGCAAAGGTGGATGCCAGCACGCGCAGGCAGGTCGTCGGCCGCGCCCGGATCCTGGGCCTGCTGCCAGTCGCGGCGTGAGGAATCCTCACACTCCGCTCCAATCGTGGCAATCAAACTAAGTCCGAGCAGTCAATGGGCAACTCTGGTCGTGCAATTGCGTACTCGCTATGTCGGCCTAGGGTAAGGAGTTCGAATTCGGTGCCGGCCGACGCGGCCGTTCATTGCCGAATGCCTGGTTCCAAAGTGCACCGGCCGGCCAGCGTTCCGTGGGCTCAATGACTGCTTGGCGTGGCCTCCGCCATGCGCCGCCGTTGGCCGAATGACTCTGACCAGCCTTCAGCGGGCGCCCGCGAGCGGTCAACTTCAGCCAGCATGCTGGGACGACGCGGTCAGTTCCGACCGGCACAGGCGGTCAACGTGACCGGAATCCGCACGATTCCACCACCACACTGCAACAACAGAGGGTCTTGTGGCCGCGGGGCGGTTGCCTACAGCCGCGCGGTAGATTCCCTGCACGCGTACAGCGCTGACGGAGGCATGAGTGTGGAGGAGCTCTGGTGATCACGCTGCAGCGTCGGCTCGCCTGCCGGCGCCCATGACTCGCGACTAGGCCTGCGGCCTTGCGGCTG
>Ga0164241_10001355_pt1 | contig 30848 bp, 31 predicted proteins | sample OricomyardsoilBY_FD_108780 | JGI IMG/M metagenome (GOLD analysis project Ga0164241, IMG submission 108780) | Backyard soil microbial communities from Emeryville, California, USA - Original compost - Back yard soil (BY) | ecosystem: Environmental > Terrestrial > Soil > Unclassified | place: USA... | reverse complement strand
GAGGAGGGTCCGAGCGCGCTCACCCACCGCCGCGTGGCCGAGCGCGCCGGCGTGCCGCTCGCGGCGACGACCTACTGGTTCGCCTCCAAGGACGAGCTGCTCCTCGAGGCCTACAAGCTCGCCGCCGCGCGCGACGTCGAGCGCGTCCGCCGCGTCGCCGGCTCCTACGACGGCGGCGACCTCGCGCGCACGATCCTCGACCTCCTCGGCGCCGAGCTCGAGGACGGCCGCACCGCGCTGATCGCCAGCTTCACGATGTGGCTCGAGGCCGCGCGCCGGCCCGAGCTGCGCGCGATCGAGGCGGAGTGGACCGACGCCCACGTCGACGCGATCGCGGCGCTGCTGAAGACCGCCGGCTCCCCCCGCCCGGCGCTCGACGCGCGGATCCTCACCGCGGCGCTCGACGGCCTGCTCCTCGAGCACCTCGCGCGCGGCGGCGGCGCCTCCGACGTCCGTCGGGCTTTGCTGCGCCCCGTCAAGCGATTGATCGAAGCCCTCACGTAGGGTCTGAGGCATGGCCACAGAGATCGTCGGCGTCGTCGGAGCGGGGTTCATGGGGTCGGGGATCGCGGAGTCCGCGGCCCGCGCCGGGATCACCGTCCACCTGTACGAGCCCGAGCGCGCGCCGCTCGAGCGCTCGACGGCGGCGATCGCCGGGTCGATCGCCAAGGCGGTCCAGCGCGGCAAGCTGACCGAGGACGAGGGCGTCGCGATGCGCGACCGCATCAAGCCCACCACGAGCCTCGACGACCTCGGCGGCGCCGAGCTCGTGATCGAGGCGATCGTCGAGGACCCGACGATCAAGGGCAAGGTGTTCGCCGACCTCGACCGGCGGCTGCCCGACGCCCGGATCCTCGCCTCGAACACCTCGTCGATCCCGATCGCCCAGATCGCGTCCTGGACCCGCAACCCGCAGCGCGTGATCGGCCTGCACTTCTTCTCGCCCGTGCCGGTGATGAAGCTCGTCGAGATCGTCGTCGCGCTCGACACCGGCGAGGACGCCGTGACCGCCGCCGACGCGTTCGCGCGCCAGATCGGCAAGCACCCGATCCGCACCAAGGACCGCAGCGGCTTCATCGTCAACTTCCTGCTGATCCCCTACCTCACCGCCGCGGTGCGGATGTTCGAGGAGGGCTTCGCGACGCGCGAGGACATCGACGAGGGCATGAAGCTCGGCGCCGGCCACCCGATGGGGCCGCTGACGCTCTGCGACTTCATCGGGCTCGACGTGATCTACGCCGTCTGCGACTCGCTCTACGAGGAGTTCAAGCGCCCGGAGTACGCACCCCCGCCGCTCCTGAAGCGAATGGTCATCGCCGGGAAGCACGGCCGCAAGAGCGGCGAGGGGTTCTACACGTACTGAGGCGCTACGGCGCGGGGACGATGCGGATGTACGGCCGCGGCTCGTCCCAGCCCTCGGGGTACTTCTCCTTCGCCTGCTCGTTGCTGACCGAGCCGGCGATGATCACGTTCTCGCCGGGCTGCCACTGCGCCGGCGTCGCCACCGCGTGGTTGGCCGTGAGCTGCAGCGAGTCGATGACGCGCAGCACCTCGTCGAAGTTCCGGCCGGTCGTCATCGGGTAGACGAGGATCAGCTTGATCTTCTTGTCGGGGCCGACCACGAACACGTTGCGCAGCGTCGCGTTCTGGGCGGGGGTGCGGCCGGTCGGGTCGCCCTCCACGTCCGGCGGCAGCATCCCGTAGAGCTTCGAGACCGTGTACTCGGTGTCGGAGATCAGCGGGTAGTTCAGGGGCGTGCCCTGGGTCTCGGCGATGTCGTCGGCCCACTTCTCGTGGTTGTCGAGCGGGTCGACCGAGAGGCCGATGATCTTGGTGTTGCGGCTGTCGAAGTCGCCCTTGATGCTGGCGAGGTAGCCGAGCTCCGTGGTGCAGACCGGGGTGAAGTTCCGCGGGTGCGAGAACAGGACGGCCCAGCCGTCGCCGATCCAGTCGTGGAACTTGATCCGGCCCTCGGTCGTGTCGACCTCGAAGTCAGGGGCGGTGTCGCCGATGGTCAAAGACATGAAAGCTGGTCTCCTTTAGAGGCAATGGGCTCCGTCTACGGTAGCTAAGTCCAGCCGGCCTTGGCCACCGGGGCCTCCGCGCGGATCTCGGCGAGCAGCCGAGCCCCCAGCTCGGCGGGCGTCTCCCCCGCCTGGAGGCCGCCGCCGGAGGGCGTGAAGAAGCGCACCCGGACGCGCGGTCGGCGCAGCGAGAGCTTCGGGATCTCGACCGTGCCGGTGACGGCGACGCACACGATCGCGGCCTCGGGCACTGCCTGCGCGAGCCGCCCGAACCCGCCGCGGGCGCGCAGCTCGCGGCCCTGCGAGCGCGTCCCCTCGGGGAAGATCCCGATGCACTTGCCGGCGCGCAGCTCCTGCTCGGCGCGGTCCATCGCGCCGGTGTCGCCTGCGCCGCGCATGATCGGGATCTGGCCCATGCCGGTCAGGACCTGGGCGACGACCGGGTACTTCCACATCGACGCCTTCGCGAGCGCGTGGATCTGGCGGCGGCGCGTGGCGGCGATCCCGATCGCGATCGGGTCCCAGTAGCTGTCGTGGTTGCCGGCCAGCAGCACCGGCCCGGACTCCGGGAGCGCATCGAGCCCCTCGACCTCCAGCCGGCCCCACCAGCGTACGGCGGGAACGGTCACGGCGGTCACGAAGCGGTAGGCGGGCGTCAGGCGATCGGGCACACCCGGATGTTCCCAGCATGCCGCGAGGAGCGCGTCGGCCGTGCCGCGCGCGCGTCTCACAGGAACCTCTCAGGCTCCGCACCGATAATGAGACCATGAGCAGCGAGAAACACCGAGTTCTCGTCGTCGACGACGAGCCCAACATCGTCGACGTGATCACGATGGCCCTGAACTTCCAGGGCTTCGAGGTCGAGTCCGCGGCGACGGGCGGCGAGGCCATCGCGCAGGTCGCCGCGTTCCGCCCCCACCTGATCCTCCTCGACGTGATGCTCCCCGACATGGAGGGCTTCGAGGTCGCCAAGCGCCTCGGCGCCCAGCGCGCCCGCGTGCCGATCATCTTCCTCACCGCCCGCGACGCGACCGAGGACAAGATCCGCGGGCTCACGCTCGGCGGCGACGACTACGTCACGAAGCCGTTCAGCCTCGAGGAGCTCGTCGCCCGGATCCGCACGATCCTGCGCCGCGCCGGGCTCGCCGAGTCGGAGTCGAGCGTGCTCGTCTTCGAGGACCTCGAGCTCGACGACGACGCGCACGAGGTCGTCCGCAACGGCAGCCACATCGAGCTGACGGCGACCGAGTACCGGCTCCTGCGCTACCTGATGCTCAACCCGCGCCGCGTCCTCACCCGCACGCAGCTGCTCGAGCACGTCTGGGAGTACGACTTCGGCGGCGACGGCCGGATCCTCGAGACCTACGTCAGCTACCTGCGCAAGAAGCTCGACGCGCACGGCCCGTCCCTGATCCACACGGTGCGCGGCGTCGGCTACGCGCTGCGGCAGCCGAGGACGTGATGGCCTCCCTGCGCGCGCGGCTCGTCGCCGGGCTGCTCGCGCTGACCGCGGTCGGGCTGCTCCTGCTCGGCGGCATCACGTACGCCGAGCAGCGCTCGTTCCTCCTCCAGCGTGTGGACCGCCAGCTCGACGACGCGCCGCACGTGATGGCCACGGCGCTGTACGGGCACGGCATCGGCAACCGCCCGGTCGACGGCGACGGCGACGACCGCCCCGGAGGCGGACCCGGCGGCCCGGGCGGCGCGCCGAACTCCGACCTCCCGGTCGGCACCTACGGCGAGGCGCGCAGCGCGAGCGGGGCCGTCCTCGGCTCGACCGTGATCCGGCTCGGCCAGTCCGTGACCGTGCACCCGGACCTGCCGGCGAAGCTCGTCGCCGGCCAGCGCCTCACCGTCGGCGGCAAGGACGGCGACGACACGCGCTACCGCGTGCTCGCCGAGCGGGTGCCCAACCCGTCGGGCGGCCTGACGGTCGTCGCGGTCCCGCTGCGCGAGGTCGACCAGACGCTGCACCGGCTGCTGCTCGTCGAGGGGCTCGTGATCCTCGCCGTCCTGCTGATCCTGGGGATCGCCGCGCGGCTCGTCGTCCGCGTCGGGCTGCTCCCGCTCGACCGGATGGCGCACACCGCCGACGCGATCGCCGGCGGCGACCTCTCGCGCCGCATCAGCAGCACCGACCGCCGCACCGAGGTCGGCCGGCTCGGGCTCGCGCTCAACGCGATGCTCGACCGGCTCGAGCGCGCGTTCGCCGAGCGCCAGGCGAGCGAGGACCGCCTGCGCCGGTTCCTGGCCGACGCGTCGCACGAGCTGCGCACGCCGCTCTCCTCGATCCGCGGCTACGCGGAGCTGTTCCGGATGGGCGCGGCCAGCGACGAGGCCGCGACCCGCCGTTCGATGAGCCGGATCGAGGACGAGGCGCGCCGGATGGGCGTGCTCGTCGAGGACCTGCTGACGCTCGCGCGCCTGGACGAGATCGCCGACGCGCCGCACGTCGACGTCGACCTCGCGGCGCTCGCCCGCGACGCCGCCGACGACGCGCGGGCCTCGGCGCCCGGCCGCGCGATCGCGGTGACCGCGAACGGCTCGGCCACCGTCCGGGGCGACGCCCACCAGCTGCGCCAGGTGCTCGCCAACCTGCTGCGCAACGCGACCGTCCACACGCCCGACGACACGCGGATCGACGTGTCCGTCACGAGGACCACCCACGCGGTCCGGCTCGAGGTCCGCGACCACGGCCCCGGCCTCCCGCCGGACGCCGATCCCACCGCGCTGTTCGACCGCTTCTGGCGCGCCGAGGGCGGCCGCGAGCGCGGCAAGGACGGCGCCGGGCTCGGCCTCGCGATCGTCGCCGGCATCGTCGACGCGCACGGCGGCACCGTCGCCGCCGCGAACGCCGAGGGCGGCGGCGCGTCGTTCGTGGTGACGCTCCCGGCGTGAGGCCGTGTAGAACCCCCGCATGTACATCCAGCTCGACCTGACCAGCGTCCCACCGGTGGTCACCCTCCACGAGGCCGACGACTTCACCGCCTTCAAGGTCGTCGCCGACCTCCCGGACCACGCCTGGGTCGGCCGCGAGGCGCTCACCCAGCTCGCCGGCCCGAAGGCCGACGACCCGGAGTGGCGCGAGGGCCTCGACAAGATGCTCGCCTACGCCGACTCGAAGGGCTGGACGAACGACGCCGGCGCGATCCGCGCGCACGTCGAGCCCGCCTGATCGCGCGTAGGTTGTAGGGATGCGGGAGCGCCGGACGATCGTCGCGCGCGTGGTCGTCGTCCTGGCCGCGCTGCTGATCGTCGCCGCGGCGATCGCCGGCTACGTGCGCCACGAGCTGCTCGTGGCCGACCGGTTCTCCGACCGCGCGACCGCCGCGCTGAAGGACCGCGACGTCCGCGACCTCGTCGCCCGCGAGGTGACCGACAAGGTCGTCCTGAAGGCCGATCCCGACCTCCTCGCGGCGCGCCCGCTGATCGAGTCGGTGACGTCGGGCATCGCCGGCTCGGGCCCGTTCCTGGCGCTCTACGGCTCGGGGATCCGGCGCCTGCACGCGTCGGTGCTCTCGGGCCACGACTCGCGCCTCGAGCTCGACCTCCGCGACGCCGGCGTGCTCGTCGGCTCGGCGCTCGAGACGCTCAAGCCCTCGGTGGCCAAGGACATCGACGTCCGCGACGTGAAGCTCACGAGCAGCACGCGCGTGGCCGACGACGCGGCCTCGGTCGCCCGCGGGCTGCGGCGCGACTCGTGGATCCTGCTCGCGCTCGCGCTGGTCGCGGGCGCCGCCGGGCTGATGCTCGCGCCGGTCACGCGCACCGCGCTGCGGCTGCTGGGGGTGGCGACCGGAGTCGCCGCGCTCGTCGCCTACGCGGCGCTGCACGTCGGCGAGCGCGTGGCCGCGGGCGCGATCGGCGGTGACGAGCTCTCGCACCGGGCGTTCGCGGCCGTGTGGAGCGCGCTCCTCGGCGACCTCGGGAGCCTGCTGCTGCTGGTCGCCGCCGCGGGTGCCGTGACCGCCGCGATCGCGACGACGCGCGGCGACCTCCCGGACCTCGAGCCGATGCTCGCCCGCACCCGGGCGAAGATCGGCGCGACGCCGCGCACCGACCGCGCCCGCGCCGCCCGCGCGCTGGCGTTCGTCGTGGTTGGCGTCCTCGCGCTCCTCGACCCCGACGGCGTGGTCCGCACCGTCGTCTCGATCGCGGGCATCCTGCTCGTCTACGCCGGAGCCGACCAGCTGCTCGGCGTGCTCCAGCGCCGCCTCGGCCCCGGCCCCGCGGCGTCCACCGCACCGGGCCATCGCCGCGCCCGCACGGCGATGCGCGCCGCGCTCCCGGCCGCCGTCGTCGCCGTGATCGCGCTCGCCGGGATCGCCGCGTTCGCCGGCAGCGGCACCGTCGACCCGCCCGCGGTCGCGAGCGTCACGAACCGCTGCAACGGCCACGCCGAGCTGTGCGCCAAGCGTCTCGACGAGGTCGTCCTCCCGGCGACCCACAACGCGATGTCGGCCGCCGACCTCCCCGGCTGGTTCAGCGCCGAGCAGCAGAAGTCGATCCCCGACCAGCTGCGCGCCGGGGTCCGCGGCCTGCTGATCGACGCCCACTACGGGATCAAGGTCAAGGGCGGCGTCCGCACCGACCTCGGGCCGGCCTCCGAGCGCGCCGGCGACGCCGACCGCGCGCTGTACGTCAAGACCGTCGGCGCCGCCGGCCTGAACGCGATCGGGCGGATCCGCGACCGCGTGATCCCCGGCGGCGGCAAGCCCGGCGTCTACCTCTGCCACCGCTTCTGCGAGCTCGGCGCGACCGCGCTCGACGACGCGCTCGGCGGGATCCACGACTTCCTCGTGCTCAACCCCGGCGAGGTGATCGCGATCGTGATCGAGGGCTACGTCACGCCCGCCGACGTGGTCGCCTCGTTCCGGCGGTCCGGCCTCTCGAACCTCGTCTACACCGGCCCGCCCGCCGGCCCCTTCCCCACGCTCCGCGAGATGGTCGACCGCAACCAGCGCGTCGTGGTCTACGCCGAGCGCAACGGGGGCGCCGCGCCGTGGTACACCGCCGGCTACGCGAAGGCGATCCAGGAGACGCCGTACACGTTCAAGAGCGCGAAGCTGCTCACCGACCCCGCGAACCTGCCGGCGAGCTGCGCCCCGAACCGCGGCCCCGCGACCGCCCCGCTCTTCCTGGTCAACCACTGGGTCAACACCGACCCGACGCCCAAGATCTCCTCGGCGGCGGCCGTCAACACGAAGGCCGCACTCGTCGCCCGCGCCGACGCGTGCCGGAAGATCCGCGGCCACCTCCCGAACCTCCTCGCCGTGAACTTCTACGGCACCGGCGACCTCTTCGCCGCCGCCGACGAGCTCAACGACGTCGGCTGAGCGCGGCCGGCGCTCAGCTTCCGGCTGCGGCCTTCGCCACCCACGCCGCGAGCGTGTCGATCTCCGCGGCGGAGAGCTTGCCCTTGAAGCTCGGCATCCCGCCGCCGCCGTTCGCGATCTGCCGCGCGGTCGTCGCCGCGTCCGGCTTGAGCTCGTCGAGGTCCGGCCCGACGCGCCCCTTCGCCCCCGCCGCCTTCAGCGTGTGGCACGACGCGCAGCCGAGCGAGGCGAACTGCTTCTCCGGCCCGGCCGGCGTCCCGCCGCCTCCGCCACCGCCGCCGCACGCGGTCACGGCAAGCGCCGCGACGGTCAGGGCTGCGGCGAGGACGAGTCGAGGAGCGCGGCGCGGCACCCCGCAGAGATTAGATGCTGGCGCCGGCGGGGACCGGCGCGCGCCGCACCTCGTAGTCGGCGAGCGTGAACGCGCGCAGGCGCTTGCGGTACGCGAGCGTCGAGCCCGGCCAGAGGACGACGTTGCGGCCGCTCTTGGGGTCCATGTACCAGCTCGCGCAGCCGCCGCTGTTCCACACGGTGCTCTCGAGCCGCTCGTCGACCCACGCGTTGTAGGACGCCTGGGTCTCGCGCCGGACCTCGATCGTCGCGGCGCCGTCGCGCTCCATCGCCTCGAGCGCGCGCAGCAGGTAGGCGATCTGCGCCTCGACCATCACGACGACCGAGTTGTGCCCGAGGCCGGTGTTCGGCCCGAGCAGGAAGAACAGGTTCGGGAAGCCGACGATGCTCATGCCGAGATACGCCTCCATCCCGTGCTCGCTCCACGCCTGCGCCATCGTCTGCCCGTCGCGGCCGCGGACGCGGGCGGCGATCGGCGGGTCCGAGACGTGGAAGCCGGTGCCGAAGACGATCGTGTCGACCTCGCGCTCGACGCCTTCGGTGTCGACGATCGAGCGCGCGCGGACCTCGGCGACCCCGGCGGTCACGAGCTCGGTGTTGGCGGCGGTCAGCGCCCGGTACCAGTGGTTGGACTTGAGGATCCGCTTGCAGCCGATCTTGTACGCCGGTGTGAGCCTGCGCCGCAGCTCCGGGTCCTTGACCTGGCTCGCGATGTGGCGCTTGGCGATCGCCTCCGGGAGCACGGTCAGCGGCGGGTGCAGGAAGAGCGTGACGAGCGCGTCGTACCAGCGATAGGTCGCCTCGCGCACGATCCGCTGCCACGCCGGGAAGCGCCGGTACAGGCGCCGCTCGCTGCGGCGGATCTCGCGGTCCGGGTTCGGCATCACCCACGGCGGCGTGCGCTGGTAGACCTGCAGCGCGCCGACCTCGGGCTGGATCTTCGGCACGAACTGGATCGCCGAGGCGCCGGTGCCGACGACCGCGACGCGCTCGCCCGCGAGCGAGTGCTCGTGGTTCCAGCGGGCGGAGTGGAAGACGGTGCCCTCGAAGGCGTCGAGGCCCGGGAGGTCGGGCGTGCGCGGCTCGCTGAGGCCGCCGACGGCGGCGACCATCACGTCGGCGGTGAGGACGCCGCTGCTCGTCGTGAGCACCCAGCGGCGGCGCGCCTCGTCCCACGAGGCGTCGCTGACCTCGGTGTTCAGCCGGACGTGGCGCAGCACGTCGTGCTCCTCGGCGACGCGCCGCAGGTACGCCCAGATCTCCGGCTGCGGGGAGAACGTCCGGCTCCAGTTCGGGTTCGGCGCGAACGACAGCGAGTAGACGTGCGACGGGATGTCGCACTGGCAGCCCGGGTAGGTGTTGACCTCCCACGTGCCGCCGACGTCGCTCGCCTTCTCGAGCAGGACGACGTCCTCGATGCCCTTCTGCTTGAGGCGGATCGCCGTGGCGAGGCCGGAGAACCCGGCCCCGACGACGACGATCCGGTGGTGCTCCTCGGCTACGCCGTCGTCAGCGGCTGCGACGTCGGTACGGGGGTCTTCGAGAAGCGCCACTGATCGTCCTTGGTCGGAGAGTCGGGTCCGTCGGTCCCGGCGCGCCGGGCGAGCCGCACGAGGCCCCAGCCGAGCGTACCGAGCAGCAGCAGCGAGAGCGACGCCACGACGAGCGACATGCCGCCCCACAGCCAGCCGGGGACGTCGGTCTTGCGCTCGCGCTGGAGCACCGACTTCTCGGCCAGCACTGGGCGGTCGAACGACGCGAGCGCCGGGACCTCCCGCGCGCCCGGGATCGCCGGGTCCTCCGGGAGGAAGATCGGGGCGAGGCCCATCTCGCGGCCGCGGTGGAAGCGCAGGAGCGTCTTCCACTCGCCGCCGACGGGCAGCGCCTGCTCGGCGCGGTAGAGGCCGTCGCCGACCTTCCGCATGCTCGTCAGGACGCGCACGCCGCCGCCCTGCCAGGCGATCGCGTCGAGCCAGTCGGCGTCGTCGACCCCGCCCGGCGGCGAGTAGCGGACGGTCGGGAGGACCTTGCCGTCGGCGGTCCGCTCCAGCGTGACCTTGGCGCTGAGGTCGTTCGGCGCCTTCGTCGGCGCGGAGTAGCCGATCACGCCGATCACCACCGCGAGCGCGGCGGCGGCCGGGGCCCAGCCGCGGCGCGTGCCGAGCACGTCGGCGCGCAGGCGCAGGCCGGCGCCGGCGAACGCGCCGAGGATGCCGGCGGCGACGCCCGTGATCGCGCCGAGGACCAGCGCCTCGGGCAGGAAGTGCGCGGGCCACTCGACGGGCATCGCGAAGCGCGACCACCCGTACTCGGTGAGCGTGCCGACGGTGCCGACGAGGAGCCCGGCGATCGCGCCGAAGCGGTACGTCCTGACCGGCACGAGGAGCGCCGCGGCCTCGACGACGAGCGCCGAGCCGAAGTACAGCGGCAGGTGCGGCGTGGTCTCGCCGAACAGCCCGCCGACGAGCAGCGCGAGGACGCCGCGGATCAGCCAGAAGAAGACGACCGCGCCGAGCGCCGCGCCGCGGCCGACGATCACGCGCGTCGCGACGAGCGCGATGCCCGCGGCGAGCGCCAGCAGCACGGGCTCGAACGCGAGCCGGAACTGCGGCACGCCGAAGTCGAACTCGCCCTGGAAGGTGGACAGGCCGACGAGCAGGCCGCCGGACGCGGCGACCATCCGCGCGGTGCGCAGCGACGCGAGCGCGAGCACGCGGTCGATCGTGCCGGCCGGCTGCGGCTTCGCGGCCCGCGGGCCGGCGGCGGCGCGGTGCGCCTTCTGGGCGCTGTGGCCCTCGACGAGCAGGACCATGATCCCGATCAGCGACATCCCGGCGCCGCCGATCATCATCATGTGGGTCGGGCCCCAGAGCGTCACGTCCTGGCCGAACAGCCGGTGCCAGATGTCGTCGAGCGGGAACCCGATCAGCGCGAACGTCGAGCACGCCATCAGCAGCAGGCCGCCGACGGGCGCGTGCCAGTCGCGCGTGATCGGGACCGCCGCACGGCCGGGCTTCCCGGTCGGCAGGCAGATCGCCAGCCAGCCGGCGGCGAAGATGAGGAACAGGCCGGCGAGGATGAAGTAGTGCGACGGGTTGGCCAGCGGCCCGGGGTCGCGCCCGTTGTCGATGTGCAGCGAGATGTCCCAGTACATCCCGAAGACCGCGGTGATGAGGCCGACGTTCGCGACGGCGCCCGGCAGCGCGGCCCATCCGGGGAGCCCGGAGACGCGCTCGGTGAAGGCGGCCACCCGGCCGAGGACGGCGACGCGCCCGTTGCGGTGGCCCATGCCGAGCCACAGCAGCAGCGCGGTCAGCACGCTGGCGACGGCGCTGGCGCCGATCACCTGTCCGATGGCGGCGCCGCCCGCGGGAGGGGCGGCGGCGACGGACGAAAGAATCCCTGTCATGCGTCTATGTTACACCGACTCATGTCACGGTAAACCGTGAGGTCGGTCACGCAAGACGGACGCCGAAGCACCTCGCGCCGAGACTCGCAGCGGCGCGCCGGCCGGGCTGTTCAGCCGCCGGCGCTAGGACGCGGCACGGGCTCGGAGCGGCGCGCCGGCCGGGCTGTTCAGCCGCCGGGCGCGGGCTCGGCGCCCGGATCGCGGCGCGGCTTCGCGTGCTGCACGCGGTGCATCTCGCGGCCGAACGCGGTGTCGACCGCCTCGGCCATCGCGATCTGGAACGTCGCCAGCACCGCCTCCCCGGCCAGCGGCCGCAGGCGGTCGAGTGCGTCGGCGATCTCCGGCCAGCGCTCGGGCGGACGACCGGCCTCGTCGAACGGCTTCCACACCGTCTCGAGGAACAGGTCGACGAACGTGCGCGCCGTCTGGTCGGCGTGGCGGCGCAGGCGGGCGACGACGTCGAGGGCCTTGTGCGGCGGCATCCCGAGCGCGTTGAGCTCGACCCCCGCGCGCGACAGGCGTGGGCTGACGTCCTCGTAGCGGCCGTCGCCGAGATCGCGCAGCAGGCCGAGGCGCAGCCCCTTGGCCAGCAGCTTCGGATCCTGCGCGCCCCAGCGCTCGCTGAGCTCCTCGAGCGTGACGATCTCGGGCTCCTCCTCCACGAACGCCTCGTGCAGCGCGCGCGTGAAGCGCAGGACCTCGGCGCTCGATCCCGCGGCCTGGTCGATCAGGCGCTTGATGAGGTCGAGGCTGTAGCCGTCGCCCTGAAGCTCCTTGATCAGCTCGACGCGCGCGAGGTGGTCGGCACCGTAGTAGCCGGTGCGGCCCTGGACGTCGGGCGGGGGCAGCAGACCACGAGACTGGTGCGCTCGAATGTTGCGAACCGTCATACCGGTCCGCCGCGCGAGCGCGTCGATCGTCAGCTGCTCGTCACCGGCCATCGCCAGCAGAGGCTATGGCCAACGCCGCCGCGACGACGGCCGCCCGCACCGTGGCGGGCTCGATCGGGAACGGCTCGCCCACGCCCTGGGCGCCCGCGCGGACGCCGACGCCGAGCCGCGCGAGGTGCAGCGCGCCCAGCGCGGCGGTCCACAGGTGGTTCGCCGTGAAGTCCGGATCGTCGACCGCGAAGGTCCCGTCGCGGGCGCCGTCGGAGAGCACGCCGGAGACGATTCGCAGGCAGCCGGCCATCCCGTTGCCGAGCCGGAACCAGACCGCGTCGGAGACCGCCTCGCGCAGGTCGGCGGCCGGCCGGCGCATCAGCGAGAGCGCGCAGTCCAGGAACGCGGGGTACTCGAGGCAGAAGTCGGCGAACTCGCCGGTGACGCCCGCGAGCCGCTCGCGCGGGCCGGCGCCGGCGTCGGCCGCCCGCAGCCGACCCTCGAGATCGTCGAGGTAGCGCGTGACGGTGAGCGTGAACAGCTCCTCCTTGGAGGAGAAGTGCCGGTAGATCAGCGCACGGCTGAGCCCGACGGCGCGCGCGATCTGGTCGATCGGCGCGTCCTGCATTCCGCGCTCGTCGAACAGCGCACGGGTGGCGTCGACGATGTCGCGCTCGCGCTGGCGCGTGCTGGCGCTCACGCGCCGGCCCCGGAGCGGAGCAGCTCGCGCGTGTGCTCCTCCTCCAGCCAGGCGGGGTCGTTGGCGGCGATGAAGTCGAGGAGCACCTCGACGAACCGTACGGGGTCGTCCCGATGGGGGAAGTGCCCGGCGCCCTCGAACACCTCGAACCGGCTGCCGGGCATCAGCTCGTGCGCCTCGCGGCCGTGCCGGCACGGGATGATCGGGTCGCGGTCGCCCCACACGATCAGCGTCGGGACGCCCGCGGACAGGTAGAGCCGGTCGCGCGCGCTGACGCGCTGGCCGTCCGGGTCGATGACCGCGCGGACGGTGTGGATGAACGCGGCGCGCGTGCGCAGGTCGCCGAGCGACGCGAAGCTGCGGCCGACCTCCTCCATGTCCGGCCCAGCCTTCAGCCCGATCTTCCCGAGCGCGCCGGCGATCGCGGAGCCGGCGCTGAGGATCGGCGTCGACGCGAGGAGCGGCAGCACGTACTCCGCGCCGGGCAGCGACGCGGCGCGGATCGCGAAGCTGACCTCCTTGCCGAGGCCACCGCTGTCGACGAGCACGAGCCGCTCGGTCCGCTCGGGGAACTGGTAGGCGAAGATCATCGCGATCCCGCCGCCGAGCGAGTGGCCGACGATCGTCGCGCGGTCGTGGCCGAGGAGCGAGAGCAGGTCGCGGACGCCGCTCGCGTAGGCGCCGAGCGAGTAGTCGCCGCGCGGCTTGGCCGATTCCCCGTGGCCGAGCAGGTCGGGCGCGATCACCGTGTGGCCGCCCTTGGCCAGCGGGACCATCACGTCCTCCCACGTCTGGCCGCTGCCGGCGATGCCGTGGATCAGCACGAGCGGCGGGCCTTCGCCCACGGTCCGATAGCGCACGGGGTGGCCGTGCAGGACCGTTTCCTCGATGTTGATACTTGGCGTCATACGCTGAGTGTGACACACTGTCACCATGTCTGCGACAGAGACCCCCCAGAGCGGTGCCGACGACGCGGTCGCCGCGTTCGCCGCCACCGGCGAGGCACCGACCTTCTCGCTCGAGCTCAACCAGGACCAGAAGGACGTCCGCGACTGGGTGCACGGATTCGCCGAGGGCGTCATGCGCCCCGCCGCCTCCGAGTACGACGAGCGCGAGGAGACGCCCTGGCCGGTCATCCAGGAGGCCGCGAAGATCGGCCTCTACGGCTTCGAGGCGATCGCCCAGTTCTTCGCCGACCCGGCCGGCCTGCAGCTGCCGATCGTCAACGAAGAGCTCTTCTGGGGCGACGCCGGCATCGGCATGGCGATCATGGGCACCGCGCTGCCCGTCGCCGCGATCTTCGGCCAGGGCACCGGCGAGCAGATCGGCGAGTGGATCCCGCGCTGCTTCGGCACCGCCGACGAGCCCAAGGTCGCCGCGTTCTGCTCGTCCGAGCCGAACGCCGGCTCCGACGTCTCCGGCATCCGCACGAGCGCCAAGTACGACGAGGCGACCGGCGAGTGGGTCCTCAACGGCCAGAAGGCGTGGGCCACGAACGGCGGGATCGCCGACGTCCACGTCGTCGTCGCGACGATCGACCGCACGCTCGGCTCCCGCGGCCACGCCGCGTTCGTGATCTCCAAGGAGGAGACGAAGGGCATCGAGCAGGGCTCGAAGGTCAAGAAGCACGGCCTGCGCGCCTCGCACACCGCCGACGTCCACCTCGACGAATGCCGCGTCCCCGGCTCCGCGCTGCTCGGCGGCAAGGAGAAGCTCGACGAGCGCCTCGCCCGCGTGCGCGAGGGCAAGAGCGGCGGCGGGCAGGCCGCGATGCAGACGTTCGAGGCCAGCCGCCCGACGGTCGGCGCCCAGGCGATCGGCGTCGCCCGCGCCGCCTACGAGTACGCGCTCGACTACGCCAAGGAGCGCGAGCAGTTCGGCAAGAAGATCATCGAGAACCAGTCGATCGCGTTCACGCTCGCGCGCATGAAGATGGAGATCGACGCCGCGCGCCTGCTCGTCTGGCGCGCCTCGTGGATGGGCCGCAGCGGCGTGAAGTTCGAGAACGCCGAGGGCTCGATGAGCAAGCTCAAGGCCGGCGAGGTCGCCGTGTGGGCGACCGAGCGCGCGATCCAGGTCCTCGGAGGCAACGGCTACGCCCGCGAGTTCCCGGTCGAGCGCTGGCACCGCGACGCGAAGATCTACGACATCTTCGAGGGAACCGCCGAGATTCAGCAGCTTGTCATCGCTCGGGCCATCTCAGGCATGCACATTCGCTGACACCCCCATTGACACGGCAGCCGTCGGTCGGGTAGGGAAAGACAGATCATCGTGGCCTTCGAATCACCCTCCTTCGATCTCACCGACGAGCAGCTCGACGACGGCACGCGCCTGATCGCGGTGCGCGGGGAGATCCACGTCTCCACCGCCTCCGCGTTCAGCACGCGCCTGACCGAGGCCATCGAGGACGACCCACCCGCGGTCGTCCTCGACCTCTCCGAGGTGATGTTCATCGACTCCACGGGCCTGAGCGTGCTGCTCAACGGGCTGCGGCAGGTCACCCGCAACGAGGGCCGCCTGGCGCTGGTCGTCACCAACCCCACCGTCCTGCGGCTCTTCGAGATCACCCGCCTCGACACGACGTTCGACATCCAGGGCACGCGCGCCGAGGCCCTCGACCGCGTGCGCGCGGCGACGGCGCCGCCGGCGCTGGAGGGGTAGACATCGGAGGAAGTCGACGTTCGGCCCCCTCTGGCGTGGTCAACGTCGACTTGTTCCCGGCGGGCGCGGCTACTTCAGCGTGAAGGCACGGCGCGTCACGGCGCCGCGCTGGCCACCGGTGTCGATCGCGCGGGCGTAGGCGGCGTACCTCCCCGCGGGGAGGCGGTGGGTGAGCCCGAGGGCCCAGGACCTGGTGCCCTTCGCCCGGCGCCAGGACGTCGGCGCGCAGCGACCCTTCTTGGGTTTCAGGGTCACGAGCGTGCCCTTGGGGCCGAGCTGGCGGCACGACGCCTTCGCGGCGGAGGCCTTGGCGCCGCCGCCGAGACGGACGATCGCGACCTCGACCCTCGCAACGCCCCTGTCGTCCCTGGCGGTCCCGGTCAGCCGCTTGAGCTTGCTCGCCCGCAGGCCCGCCCTCAGCCTGGCGATCGTGGTCGTCGGCTTGCCGTCGAGAACCGGCGACGGCTTGACCCCGGGCGGCACGACCGTGGGCGTGGCGTTGGCCGCCGCGGGCTCCGGGTCGTTGTCGACGATCGTGAACTGCACCGACGAGGGCGAGCCGAGCGTGGTCCCGCTCACGGCCGCGATCGTGAGCGTGAAGGTGCGGTCACCCTGATGAACGCTGTCGTCGATGGTAGGCAGCTGCAGGGAGGGCGGCAGACCACCGACCCCAGAGTGGTTCCTCTGCCAGTCGAACACCTGCGGGATGTAGTCGACGTTCGCGTGCGCCGTTCCGTCCACGGTCGCGACGTGCACGGTCGACAGTCCCGTGCGGTCGGTCGCGAAGCATGGCGACATCTCGGAAGTCCCGTCCACGGAGTCCGTGGCGGTGGCGACGATCCCGTCCGCAAAGGGGCCATCGCCATTGCTGAACATGTACGAGTAGGTGCCACCCTCCTCGATGCGGGTGGGACCGACGGCCTCGATCGATGCGGTGCCGGTCGTGGTCTGCGTCACGGTGCCGGTTCCACTGCCGTCCGTGGTGATGGTCACGCTGCCGAGGTAGTACTCGGCGTTCGCCTCCGGGGAGCAGAAGTCGGTCGAGAACAGATCGATCGCGTAGCTTCGCGATGCTTTCGACGAGAGCGTCACCGGCACCGTGAGCGCTCCGGGCGTGGAAGTGGCCGCTCCGATGGTCGGGAAGTTCTGGAGCCCGTCGGCGCCGGTGTCGCCGTCTCCAGCGTCGTTGCCAGTCGGACCGTCGTTCCCGAGATCGAGCTGCGTGGTGGTGCCGTTGCTCCTGATGAGGTTCCCGCGGATCAGGTTGCCGGTGCCGGAGCCGCCGACCACGACGCCGCGGCCGTTGTTGCCCGAGATCGTGTTGCCCTCGCCCGCCGCGGTCCCGCCGATGATCGCGCCGTTCTGCAGCACCTCGAGGCCGCCGTCCATGTTGGAGACCTGCTGGAACCCGACCGCCGGCCGCCCGATCCGGTTGCCCTGCACCTTCGTGCCGGCGACCGCGCCGGCCACCACGACGCCCCAGCTGCCGTTCCCCGAGATCACGTTGCCCGCGCCCGCTGCCGAGCCGCCGATCACGACCCCGGCCTGCGATCCGTTGATGTAGACGCCGTACAGCGTGTTGGGCATCGCCGCCGTCCCCGCCGGGTTGAGCCCGACGTAGTTGCCCTGGACGGTCACGCCGGAGGCGGTCCCCACCTCGATCCCGACGTTGTTGCCCGAGACGACATTGCGCGCCGCCGCGGTCGTGCCGCCGATCTGCGCGCCGCTGCCACCCACGCCGATCCCCCGCGCGGTGTTGCCGGCGGCGACGCCATCCGGCCGTACGCCGAGCCAGTTGCCCTCGACGATCACGCCGTTGAACGTGCTGAGGCCCGCCGAGAACCGCGTGATCGAGAGCCCGCGGACGACATACCCGTCGCCGGAGACGTTGAGGCCGGACTGGTTGCTCGTCGCGACGCCGTCGATCTGGACGACCGGCGACCCGGCGTAGCCCGGCTGCGTCGTCGCGTCGATCGTCAGCTTCCCGTCGCTGCTGATCACCGGATACGCGCTCGCCACGTTGATGACGTGCGGTGCAGGGCCTGGGATGTCGAAGACGATCGCGTCGGTCGTCGGGACCGCCTCCGAGTCGACGATCGCCTGGCGCAGCGAGCCCGCGCCGCTGTCGAGCGTGTTCGTCACCGTGAAGGTCGCGGCTCCCGCGGAGGCCGCCGGAAGCGCGAGCAGGACGAGAAAGGAGAGCGTCAGCCGGCGAACCATCGCGGCAACGTACCCGACCCCGCGCCACACGCGGGAGACGACGTCCGGCCGGCTAGGCCGCGGGGAGCTCGGCCGGCGCGCCGAAGGGCGCGAGGACGGCCGGGAGGCCGATCGAGCCGTCGTCGCGCTGACCGTTCTCGAGCAGCGCGATCATGTGGCGCCACGTGACCGCGGTGCCGTTGAGCGTGTGGGCGACCTCGGGCTTGCCGGTCTCCGGGTGGCGGCGGCGGATGTTGAGGCGGCGCGCCTGGTAGTCGGTCGTGTTCGAGGTCGAGGTGACCTCGCGGTAGCGGGCCTGGCCGGGCATCCACGCCTCGCAGTCGAACTTGCGGGCGGCGCTCGCGCCGAGGTCGTCGATCGCGATGTCGACGACGCGGTACGGGATCTCCAGCTCCTGGAGGATCTCCTCCTCGATCGCCAGCAGCCGCTCGTGCTCGGCGAACGAGTCCTCGGGCGCGACGAAGCTGAACATCTCCACCTTGTCGAACTGGTGGACCCGGAAGATCCCGCGCGTGTCCTTGCCGGCGGCGCCGGCCTCGCGGCGGAAGCACGAGGAGAAGCCGGCGTAGCGGACCGGGACCTCGTCGAGGATCTCGTCGGCGTGCAGCGACGCGAGCGCGACCTCGCTCGTGCCGACCAGGTACAGGTCGTCCTCGGGCAGGTGGTAGATCTGCTGCTCGGTGTCGGGCAGGAAGCCCGTCCCGTAGAGCGCCTCCTCGCGCACGAGCACCGGCGGGATCACGGGCTCGAAGCCGTGGCCGCGGAGCTTCGTCAGCGCCCACTGCACGAGCGCGAACTCGAGCATCACGAGGTCGCCCTTGAGGTAGGCGAAGCGCGAGCCGCTCAGCCGCGCGGCGCGCTCGAGGTCGATCCGGTCGCCCGCGAGCGTCTCGTGGTCGGAGGGCGGGTGGGTCCAGGTCCGCGCCTCCCCCACCTCGCGCAGCGTCGTGTCCTCGGCCGGCGACGACGGGTCGGGGAGGTTCGGCAGCGTCTTGAGCGTCTCGGAGAGCTCGGCCTCGACGGCCGCCATCTCCGCGTCGAGCTCCTTGCGCCGCGCCGCGACCTCGCCCATCGCCGCGATCTCCTCGGCGGCGTCGCCGCCCGACGCCTTCGCCGCGCCGATCGCCTTCGAGGCCTCGTTCTGACGCTCGCGCAGCCCTTCGAGCTCCGGGATGATGGCGCGGCGCCGTTCGTCGAGCGCGAGCACCCGGTCGACGACCGCGACCACGTCGCCACCGCGGCGCGCCAACGCGGCCCGAACCCCCTCGGGGTCCTGCCGGATCAGCTTGACGTCGAGCACGAGGCCGCCCCGCCGGGCGCTACTGGCCCGGGCCCTTGGGCGCCTTGGCCTGCTTGCCCGAGTACTTCGCGAGGAAGTCCGCGACCTGGTTCGCCTGGTCGCCGACGAGGATGTTCTCGGGCATGATCGCCCCGGAGAAGCCGCCGTTGCGAATCGCGTAGAGAACCTGGTCCTTGGTCTCCTTGCGGGTGTTGAAGTTCGGACCGTCGACGCGCTCGCGGTCGCGGATCTTCACCGCGGAGCCCTCGGTGCCGACGACGTCGAGCGTGTGGCAGCCGGCGCAGCGCTGCGCGAAGAGCTGGGCGCCCGCGTGGGTCGGATCGTCCTTGGCGACCTTCACGCCGCTGGACCCGCAGGCGGAGACCCCTCCGACGAGGACGAGGAGACCGGCAGCGGTGGCGAGGCGACGGCGGGGCATTGCGGCCGGGGATCATACGAGAAGATCCCTCGGACCGAATGCCCCGCCACCCCGGAACCCTCCTCCCGCTGATCCTCGCCCTCGTCCCGCTCGCCGGTTGCGGCGGCGGCGAGAGCGACGCGATCCCCGCCCAGAACCGGACGATCGGGGTGAAGCTCAGCGAGTACCGGATCACCCCCGGCCGGATCGTCGCGCCCGCCGGCAAGCTGCGCCTGATCGCGCGCAACGAGGGGATCCTCACCCACAACGTCGTGGTCCAGCGGGTGCCCGACGACCCGGGCGAGGAGCCTGAGGCGCTCGGCCGCACCGACACCCTGCACCCCGGCGAGCGCGCCGAGACGGAGATCACGCTCAAGCCCGGCACGTACCGGATGGTGTGCACGCTCGGCAACCACGACGACCTCGGGCAGTACGGCACCCTGATCGTCCGGTAACGAGCGCTAGACGGTCTGCAGCGCGCGCAGGGCGAGGAAGCAGATCACCGCGAGCGCCGCGGTCATGATCCCCATCTCGCGCCGCACGACCGAGAGCACGACGGAGTGCTGCGCCGCCTCCGGCAGCTCGCCGACCGCGGCCGTCGTCTCCAGCCCGCGCTTCTCGAGCACGGTCTCGGCCGAGGCGATCCGCAGCTGCTCGGCGACGAACGACACGCCGACCGGCACCAGCGAGTAGACCCAGAAGAGCGAGCCGTCGGGCGCCTTGCCGAGCGCGCCCGCCACGCCCGCGGTCACGGCGAGCACCGCGGCGCTCGCCTGCGCGGTCCGCGCCACGAGCCAGAAGCCCCGGCTCGGCCGCACCTGCCACCACGCCCAGGCGCCCACGAGCGCCCCCGCTGCGGACAGCGCGGCGACCGCGATCGCTACCGCATCGATGACACCGCTCACAAGCGCCCTCTGTCACTAAGTATCGACATCGCACAAACGGTGGTAGAACACCGGGAGATGTTGCGAACCTATCTGCCGGCCATCGTGTTCGTCGCCCTCGGCGGCGTCGTGGGCGGAGCGTTCGCGATGCTCAACACCTGGTTCGGCCCGAAGGGCAAGGAGCGGATGCGCTCCAAGGCCGACCCGTACGAGTGCGGCCTGCCCTCCGAGGTGCGCAAGGGATTCCGGTTCGGGATCAGCTTCTACCTCGTCGCGATGCTCTTCATCCTGTTCGACATCGAGGTCGTCTTCCTCTACCCGATCGCCGTGCAGCTGCGGGCGTTCGGGACGTTCGCCCTCGTCGAGACCGGCGTCTTCATCGCGCTGCTCACCGTCGCCCTCGTCTACGTCTGGAGAAGGGGCGCGCTCGAATGGAGATAATCCGCCAGCCCGCCGGAGCGCCCGTCCGACCGTCCGACGAGTCGATGACCGACTTCCGGATCCGCCAGCTGCGCTCCCGCGACCTGCTCAACGGCGACCTCGACGACGCCGAGCTGCAGCAGTACGTCGAGCAGTCGATCATCACGACGACGATGAGCAAGGCCGTCGACTGGGCGCGCGGGAACGCCATGTTCCCCGCCACCTTCGGCCTCGCCTGCTGCGCGATCGAGATGATGTCGATCGTCGCCAGCCGCGTCGACGTCGCGCGCTTCGGCTTCGAGGCGTTCCGCGCCTCCCCGCGCCAGGCCGACCTCCTGATCCTCTCCGGCCGCGTCAGCATCAAGATGGCGCCGGTCGTGCGCCGCATCTGGGACCAGATGCTCGAGCCCAAGTGGGCGATCGCGATGGGCGCCTGCTCGTCCTCGATGGGCGTCTTCAACAACTACGCGATCGTGCCGGCCGACAAGTTCATGCCGGTCGCCGTCCACGTCCCCGGCTGCCCGCCGCGCCCCGAGGCGCTGATGCACGGGATCCTCAAGCTGCGCCACGAGATCGTCACCGGCCCCGAGCAGGGCTGGCGCGAGCGCTACGAGGCCGTCGGCACCGAGGAGCTCGTCCCGCTGCTCAATCGGAACCCCGCCCACCCCTCCGAGGACCGCGCGGTGCTCCCCGAGGGCTCGGAGACCGCCGTCGGCGTCGCGCGGGTGGAAGGCACCGACGTTGCCTGACGCGACCGGCCTCGAGCTGCTCGCGCAGGCCCTCCGCGACGCCGACCCCGACTGCGTCCTCGACACGCTGCACTTCCGCGGCAAGGCGCAGATCACCGTCGCGCCCGCCTCGATCCGCGCCACGCTGCAGGCGCTGAAGGCCAAGGGCTTCCGCTTCCTCTGCTCCGTCCACGGGGTCGACTACTACCCCGACGAGCCGCGCCTCGGCGTGCACTACGAGCTCCTCGACATGGAGCGCGTCGACCGCATCACCGTGAAGCTGCGGGTCCCGCTCGACGCGCCCGAGGTCGACTCGGTGACGCACGACTGGCCGACCGCCGACCACCAGGAGCGCGAGGTCTACGACATGTTCGGCGTGACCTTCACCGGCCACCCGAACCCGCGCCGGATCCTGATGCCCGAGGACTACGAGGGCCACCCGCAGCGGCGCGACTTCCCCATCGGCGGCGAGCCGATCCTCTTCACCGTCAACCAGGCGACCGGGACGCACTACACCGAATGAGCGCCACGGACTACGACTACCGCCAGGTCGAGGACTCGATCACGATGGCGCCGCTCGGGCGCCAGGTGCACGAGAACCGCCACGACGAGCTGCTGACGCTCAACTTCGGTCCGCACCACCCGGCGACGCACGGCGTGCTGCGCCTGCTGGTGACGCTCGAGGGCGAGGTCGTCCGCGACCTCCAGCCGATCATCGGCTACGTCCACACCGGCATCGAGAAGACGGCCGAGGACAAGAGCTACTGGAAGGTCATCCCCGTCGTCGAGCGGATGGACTACCTCGCCTACTACTTCAACGCGTACGCCTACTGCGGCGCGGTGGAGACGCTGCTCGAGGTCGAGGTGCCGACGCGCGCCCAGTACCTGCGCGTGATCCACATGGAGCTCAACCGGATCATGAGCCACCTCGTGTGGCTCGGGACGAGCTGCCTGGACCTCGGCGCGATCTCGATGTTCTGGTACTGCTTCCGCGAGCGCGAGCGGATCCTCGACCTGTTCGAGCAGTCCAGCGGCCAGCGCATGCACACGCGCTACTTCCAGGTCGGCGGCGTGATGGAGGACATCCCCGTCGGCTTCGCCGAGAAGCTGCGCCAGTTCATCGCGATCATGCCCGAGCGGGTCGACCAGTACGAGTCGATCCTCAACAAGAACGAGATCGTCATCCAGCGGCTGCGCCACGTGTGCCCGCTGGAGGCCGAGACGCTCATGGAGCTCGGCGTCACCGGCCCGCTGCTGCGCGCCGCCGGCGTCCCGTGGGACCTGCGCAAGCACGATCCGTACTGCTCCTACGGCGACTTCGACTTCAAGGTGCCGGTCGGCGACGCGGGCGACAACTACGACCGCTTCATGGTCCGCATCCGCGAGATGCGCCAGAGCGTCCGGATCATCGAGCAGGCGCTCGACGGGCTGCCCGAGGGGCCGTGGATCACCGACGACCGGAAGGTCGCGCTGCCGCCGCGCCACGAGCTGGCGACCTCGATGGAGGCGCTGATCCACCACTTCAAGCTGGTGACCGAGGGCTTCCGCGTCCCGCCGGGCGAGGTCTACCACCCGGTCGAGTCGCCGCGCGGCGAGCTCGGCTGCTTCGTCCGGTCCGACGGCTCGAGCAAGCCGGCCCGCGTGCACATGCGCGACCCCAGCTTCGTGAACCTGCAGGCCACGCGGCCGATGTGCCAGGACGCCTACATCGCCGACCTGATCGCCACGCTCGCCGCGCTCGACCCGGTGCTCGGCGGGATCGACCGATGACCGACGTCAAGCGCTACGCGCACGGCTCGCGCGTCCCCGGCTGGGACGAGGCGGCCGACCTCGACAAGGACCCCGCGCAGGTCCCGGACCTCGCGACCACGCCGGTCCCCGAGCACCTGCGCGCCGAGATCGAGCGCCACATGGCGAAGTACCCGGACACGCGCTCGGCCGCGATCCCCGCGCTCGCCGCCGTGCAGCGCGAGTACGGCTGGTGCACCCCCGAGGGCGTCGAGCAGGCCGCCGCGGTCATGCGCCTCACCCCGGCCTACCTGATGGCCGTGGCCACCTTCTACGACATGCTCGAGACGACGCCGACCGGCCGCAACACGGTCTACGTCTGCACGAACATCTCGTGCTCGCTGCTCGGCGCCGACGAGCTGCTGGAGCGCGTCGAGGGCGAGGTCGGCGACGACCCCGAGTTCAACGTCCGCGGCTTCGAGTGCCTCGGCGCCTGCGACATCGGCCCGATGGCGTCGGTCAACGGGACCTACGTCGGCCCGATCGCGCTCGACGAGGTCGCGGACCTCGTCTCGCAGGTGCGCGCCGGCGAGGAGCCGCTCCCCGCCAAGCAGCTGCGGCGCCGCCCGAGCGCCGACCGCGAGGCGAACACGCGCGACTGGAGCGAAGGAGCCCCGTCATGAGCCTCAAGCTCCTCTTCAAGGACATCGACCAGCCGGACCTGCGGACGCTTCCCGTGTACCGCGACCGCGGCGGCTACGACATCGCCCCGCGGGCGCTGGCGATGCCGCGCGACGCGCTCGTCGAGGAGCTCAAGGCGTCCGGCCTGCGCGGCCGCGGCGGCGCCGGGTTCTCGATGGGCACGAAGGCGTCGTTCATGCCCAAGGGCGACATGGACAAGTACCTCGTCTGCAACGCGGACGAGTCCGAGCCGGGGACCTTCAAGGACCGCGAGCTGATGTTCAAGAACCCGCACGCGCTGATCGAGGGCATGGTCATCGCGGCCTACGCCGCCGGCGCGAACCGGGCCTTCATCTACATCCGCGGCGAGTACGTCGAGGTCGCCGACGTCCTCGACGCCGCGCTCGAGGAGGCCAAGGACGCCGGCCTGCTCGGCGACCTGATCCTCCACGTGCACCGCGGCGCCGGCGCCTACATCTGCGGCGAGGAGACGGGCCTGCTCGACTCGCTCGAGGGCAAGCGCGGCAACCCGCGCCTGAAGCCGCCGTTCCCCGCCAACCAGGGCCTGTACCAGGGGCCGACGCTGATCAACAACGTCGAGACCCTGATGACGATCCCCTACATCCTGCGGATGGGCGCGCAGGAGTACGCGAAGATCGGCGTCGCGAACTCGAGCGGCACGAAGGTCATCTCGATCTCCGGCAACGTCCAGCGGCCGGGCAACTACGAGATCGAGCTCGGCATCAGCTCGCGCGAGATCATCTACGGGCTCGCCGGCGGGCCGCCCGAGGGCCGCTCGGTCAAGCTCTGGTTCCCGGGCGGGTCGTCGTCGCCGGTGCTGACGGGCGACGACCTCGACATCTCCTACGACTTCGACTCGCTGGCCAAGGCGAAGACGATGCTCGGCTCCGGCGCGATCATCGTCGTCGACGACTCGAACTCCGTCGTCGACGTCTGCCTGAAGCTCGCGAAGTTCTACCGCCACGAGTCGTGCGGCAAGTGCACGCCGTGCCGCGAGGGCACGAACTGGACCGTGAAGATGCTCGAGCGGATCCAGCAGGGCGAGGCGACGCCGATGGACCTCGACATCATGGCCTCGGTCCAGTCGCACATCATCGGCAACTGCCTGTGCGTGCTCGGCGACGCGATGGCGATGCCGGTCGGCTCGATGATCGAGAAGTTCCGCGACGAGTTCGAGGAGTACATGGAGAGCGTCCGCCTGGGCGCGGAGCCCGCCGAGATCCAGGGGGCGTACGCCTGATGCCGCGCCCCGAGCGCAAGGACATCACCTTCAGCATCGACGGGCGCGAGGTCACCGCGCCCGAGAACACGATGCTCGTCGACGCCGCCAAGCTGGGCGACGTCGAGATCCCGGTCTTCTGCTACGAGCCGAAGCTCGGCCAGCCCGTCGGCGCGTGCCGCATGTGCCTGGTCGAGGTCGAGGGCATCCCGAAGCTCCAGACCGGCTGCTCCACGCCGGTCAAGGACGGGATGGTCGTCCACACGCAGACCGACCGCGTGCAGGAGGCGCAGCAGGCCGTCGTCGAGTTCCTGCTGATCAACCACCCGCTCGACTGCCCGGTCTGCGACAAGGGCGGCGAGTGCCCGCTGCAGGACATCACCTACGGCTGGGGCCCGGGAACGAGCCGCTTCATCGAGCCCAAGCGCCACTTCAAGAAGCCGCTGGAGCTCTCGCCGCTGATCGCGATCGACCGCGAGCGCTGCATCCTCTGCTACCGCTGCGTGCGCTTCAGCCAGGAGGTCTCCGAGGACTACCAGCTGGTGCTCCTCGAGCGCGGCGCGCACTCCTACGTCGGCACGTTCGACGGCCACCCGTACGTCGCGCCGTTCAGCGGCAACATCATCGAGCTGTGCCCGGTGGGCGCCTTGACGTCGCGGCCGTACCGCTTCCGCGCCCGCCCGTGGGACATCGAGGGCGCGGGCTCGGTCTGCACGCTCTGCCCCGGCCAGTGCAACGTCACCTTCACCGTCCGCGACGACCGCGTCCTGCGCGTGCTCAACCGCCAGCACGACGGCGTCGACGACGGCTGGCTCTGCGACAAGGGCCGCTTCGCCTACCAGTCGATCCACGTCGACGAGCGCGTCACGACGCCGCTGATCCGCGACGGCGGCGAGCTGCGCCCCGTCTCCTGGGAGCGCGCGCTGGCCGAGGCGTCCTCGGCGCTCGGCCGCGCGAAGGGCAGCGTCCTCGGCGTCGCCGGCGGCGGCGCGACCAACGAGGAGGGCTTCCTCCTCAAGCGCCTGCTCGGCGAGGCGCTCGACTCGACCGCCGTGCAGTCGCGCCTCGACGGCGGCCCGAGCGCCGCGCTCGCCGCCGCGCTCGCGCACCCGACGCTCCAGGCCTCGGTGCCGGACGTCGAGTTCGCGCACGCTGTCCTCGTGCTCGACACCGAGCTCGTCGACGACATGGCGGCGCTCGACCTGCGCGTGCGCAAGGGCGTGCGCCGCAACCGCGTGAAGCTCGCCGTCGCGAGCAGCCGCCCGTCTTCCCTGGACGCCAACGCCCACGCGGTCGCGCGCTTCGCGCCCGGCGCCGGCGAGGCGTTCGCCGCCGCGCTCAACGCCGCGCTCGGCGGAGGCGGCGTGGTCGAGGAGCTGGCCGCCGCGGCCGGCACGACCGCCGCCGAGGTCCAGGCCGTCGCCGACGTGCTGGGCACGGGCGACGACACCGTGATCCTCTGGGGCTCGCGCCTGGCCAGCGGCCCGCGCGCCGACGCCGCCGCCCGCGCGCTGCTCAACGTCGGCGGGCGCCTCGGCCTACGCGACCATGCGCACGCCGGCCTCATCGAGGTCCCGGCGTACAGCAACCAGCGCGGTCTGCGCGAGGTCGGCTTCACGACCGACGAGCCGCTGCCGGAGGCGCCGACCGCCGTCTACCTGCTCGAGACCGACCCGCTGCTCGACGCACCCGACCGCCGCGCCTGGGCGCGGCGGCTGGAGAACGCGACCACGGTGATCGCCCACGCGGCGTTCCTCACCGAGGGCGTGCTCGAGCACGCGAACGTGATCTTCCCCGCCGAGTCCTACGCGGAGAAGGACGGCACGGTCACGCACCCGGACTCGCGGATCCAGCGGCTGCGCCCGTCGATCGGCCTGCAGGGCGACACGCGCTACACGTGGCAGGTCCTCGCCGACCTCGCCGCCCAGCTCGGCGCCGAGACCGGCGTGCTCACCGCCGGCATGGCCTGGCAGCAGGTCTCCGCGGCGGTCCCCGCCTACGCGGGGATCACGCTCGACGACCTCGGCGGCCGCGGCATCCGCTGGGTCGAGCGCAACGCCGGCGTCGCGGCGTCCCCCGACTTCGGCCCCTTCGGTCTCGAGCTCCCGCCCTCCCCGATCTCCCCGAACGGCGTCCTGCGGCTCGGCACGTACCGGTCGATCTGGGACGGCCCCGAGGTCGCGGCCTCCCCCGCGCTGCACTTCACGCTGCACGACACGCACGTCGAGCTCTCCCCCACCGACGCCCAGCGCCTGAACGTCTTCCAGGGCGAGCGCGTCGTGGTCGCCGCCGGCGGCGACAGCGCCGAGGCGACCGTCGCGCTGCGCCAGGCGATGCCGGCCGGGAGCGCCTTCATCGAGGGCAACGCGCTCGCGGGCCCGACCGTCGAGATCAGGAAGCAGGCCTAGATGCTGGGCGTCGTCGAGTACTACGAGCCCTGGTACGTCCAGATCATCAAGGGCATCATCATCTTCGCGGTCGGCCTCCAGGCCGTGCCGCTCGTGCTGGTCGCCGAGCGCAAGATCCTCGGCCGCTTCCAGCACCGCTACGGCCCGAACCGCGTCGGCCCGTTCGGCGCGCTGCAGCCGCTCGCCGACATCGTCAAGCTCGCGACGAAGGAGCAGTTCCGGCCGAAGACCTCGATCGGGTTCCTGTTCGCGTTCGCTCCGATCGTCTCGATCCTCACCGCCGTCGCCGCGCTCGCGATCATCCCGTTCGGCGACCGCAACGACATCTTCGGCACGAAGGTCGGCTTCTACGGCGTCGACCTCTCGATCGGCCCGCTGTACCTGTTCGCGTTCGGCGCGATCGCGTTCTACGGGATCATGCTCGGCGGCTGGGCGAGCGGCTCGAAGTACTCGTTCCTCGGCGCCATGCGCGGCGCCGCGCAGCTGATCTCCTACGAGGTCTCGCAGGGCCTCGCGCTCGTCGGCGTGATCATCACCGCCGGCACGCTGTCGATGACCGGGATCGTCCACGCCCAGCAGGGCATGTGGTTCGTGGTCCCGCAGTTCGTCGGCTTCATCGTCTTCATGGTCGCGAGCTTCGCCGAGACCAACCGCGCGCCGTTCGACCTGGTCGAGGCCGACGGCGAGATCGTCGGCGGCTACAACACCGAGTACGGCGGGGCGCGTTTCGCCTCCTACTACTTCTCCGAGTACCTGAACGTGATCGTCGTCAGCGGCATCGCGACGACGCTGTTCCTCGGCGGCTGGCTGATCCCCGGGATCGACACGCCGGGCTGGGCGCAGCCGTTCGTGGTGATGGGGAAGATGTCGTTCTTCATCTTCATCTTCATCTGGATCCGCGCCACGCTCCCCCGGCTGCGCTACGACCAGCTGATGAGCTTCGGGTGGAAGATCCTCCTGCCCGTCGCGATGCTGAATACCCTCGTGACCGCCATCATCGTGGTGGTGACCGACTGATGACCTTCCTCCCCACCCTTCCCGAAGACCAGCTCGAGCGCGTCAAGGCACCCGAGCCCGGTGGGGCAAGCGGCCTGTACCGCGCGCTCGGCGAGACGCTGCGCGGCATGCGCTCGACGTTCTCGAGCTTCGTCGAGGGGCCGCTGACGATCCAGTACCCCGAGGAGAAGGTCCCGGTCTACCCGCGCTTCCGCGGCCGCCACAAGCTCCACAAGTTCGAGGACACCGGCCTCGAGAAGTGCGTCGGCTGCTCGCTCTGCGCCGCCGCCTGCCCCGCGGACTGCATCCGCGTCGTGGCCGCCGAGAACACGCCCGAGCACAAGGTCTCCGCCGGCGAGCGCTACGCCGCGGTCTACGAGATCAACATGAGCCGCTGCATCTTCTGCGGCTACTGCGAGGTCGCGTGCCCGTTCGACGCGATCACGATGGGCCACGACTTCGAGCTGTCGGACTACCACCGCTCGGACCTCATCTTCACCAAGGAGATGCTCCTCGCCGACGCGCTCGAGCGCACGCCGCTGCGGGCCGAGGGCGAGTAGAGGCTCAGCACCGATGGCCGAGGTCCTGTTCTTCATCGCCGGGCTGGGCGCGATCGCGGGCGCGATCGGCGTCGTCAGCCTCCGCAACGCGTTCTACAGCGTGCTTGCGCTGGTCTGCCACCTGCTGTCGCTGGCCGCCCTGTTCCTGCTGCTGCGGGCGCAGTTCGTCGCCGCCGCCCAGGTGATCGTCTACGCGGGCGCCGTGATGGTGCTCTACGTGTTCGTCGTCTCCTACGTCTCGGAGCCGTTCGTCGGCGGCGTCGGCCCCGACCGCTCGCGCTTCGCGCGGCTCACCGGCTACGCGTTCGCGGCGCTGCTCGCGGCCGAGCTGATGATCGCGATCCTCGGCTCCGGCCTGCAGGCGATCGACGGCGACGGCGCCCAGTACGACCCCGGCTTCGGCACCCCCGGCGAGATCGGCAAGCTGCTGCTGACGAAGTTCCTGTTCGTCTTCGAGGCGGCCTCGTTCCTGCTGCTGATGGCGGCGGTCGGCGCGGTCGTCCTCGCGCGGCGCCGCGGCGGCGTGGTCGAGGACGCCGACGTGCCGGTGCTCAGCGTCATGGACATCATCCGCGACGAGAACGCGGGCTCGATGGCCGAGTCCGTCCACGCGGGCGGGCCGCGCAACACGACCGGCCTCGAGCGGAGGGACTCCTAGATGGCGATCGGCTGGTACCTCGCGGTCTCCGCGATCGTCTTCGCGATCGGCGCCGGCGGCGTGATGACGCGCCGCAACCCGCTCGTGATCCTCCTCTGCCTGGAGCTGATGCTCAACGCGGCCAACCTCGCGCTGATCGCCTTCAGCCGCATGCACGGCAACGGCGACGGCCAGGTCTTCGCGATCATCGTGATGGTCGTGGCCGCGTGCGAGGTCACCGTCGGCCTCGGCGTGATCGTGGCGATGCACCGCCGCGGAGTGCCGATCGACGTCGACGAGCTGCGGGAGCTGCACGGCTAGGCCATGAAGACCCTCGCGTGGCTCATCCTCGTCCTGCCGCTGGCGGGATCGCTGATCTCGGCCCTGGGCTTCAAGGTCCTCAAGGGCCGGCTGCCCGGCGTCGTCGGCACGCTCGCGATCGCGGGCTCGTTCGCCGCGACGATCGGCGTGCTGCTCAAGCTCCAGGACCTCCCGGAGGAGCACCGCCAGGTCGTCTTCGTCGGCTGGGACTACCTCAAGACCGCCGGCGTCGACGCGCAGCTCTCGATCCTGATCGACCCGCTGAGCGTCTTCATGGCGCTCGTCGTCACCGGCGTCAGCACGCTGATCCACCTGTACTCCGTCGCCTACATGGACAGCGACCGGGGCTACGCGCGGTTCTTCAGCTACCTGAACTTCTTCGTCTTCTCGATGCTGGTCCTGATCCTGGCGGCGAACTTCCTGCTGCTGATCGTGGGCTGGGCGTTCGTCGGCGCCGCGTCGTACCTGCTGATCTCGTTCTGGTACCGCCGCACGACGGCGACCAAGGCGGGCATCAAGGCGTTCGTGATCAACGTGGTCGGCGACGTCGGCCTCGTGCTCGGGACGTACTTCATCTTCCGCCACTCCGGGACGCTCGACTTCCTCGGGACCTTCAAGCAGGCCGAGGCCGGCGCGCTGCCCGAGGGGAGCCTCACCGCGGGCTGCATCCTGCTGCTCGTCGGGGCGTTCGCGAAGTCCGCCCAGGTCCCGCTGCACACCTGGCTCCCGGACGCCATGGAGGGCCCGACCCCGGTCTCCGCCCTGATCCACGCGGCGACGATGGTCACCGCCGGCGTGTACCTGATCGCGCGCATGTGGCCGCTGTTCGAGCACGCGCCCGCCGCGGCCGACGTCGGTGCGGTCGTGGGCTGCCTGACGCTGCTGATCGCGGGCACGATCGGGCTCGTCGTCACCGACCTCAAGCGCGTCATCGCCTACTCGACGATGTCGCAGATCGGCTACATG
>Ga0164241_10001354_pt1 | contig 30852 bp, 28 predicted proteins | sample OricomyardsoilBY_FD_108780 | JGI IMG/M metagenome (GOLD analysis project Ga0164241, IMG submission 108780) | Backyard soil microbial communities from Emeryville, California, USA - Original compost - Back yard soil (BY) | ecosystem: Environmental > Terrestrial > Soil > Unclassified | place: USA... | reverse complement strand
TGCCCAGCACCGTGCTTTCGCAAAACGACGCCGGCGTGGGCGTCAAGACGTCGGTCAACGCCTTCGGTGCGAAGAATTTTCTCGGCACGTTCGCGCCGCCCTTCGCGGTGCTGAACGACGTCGAGCTGCTGGCCACCTTGCCGCTGCGCGACAAGCGTGCGGGCCTGGCCGAAGCCGTGAAGGTCGCGTTGATTCGCGACGTGAGCTTCTTCGAATGGCTCGAGCAAAACGCGCCCGCGCTCCGCGAAGGCGACCTCGGTCTGCTCGAGGTCTCCGTGCGGCGTTGCGCTGAGCTGCACTTGGGTCACATCGCCAACGGCGGTGACCCTTTCGAGCGCGGTAGCGCCAGGCCCCTCGATTACGGACACTGGGCCGCTCACAAGCTCGAAACGCTGACGCACCACGGCCTGCGCCACGGTGAAGCCGTCTCGATCGGCATGGCGCTGGACGCCTGTTACGCCGTCGCCAAGGGCCTGCTTGCTCCGGAGGCGCGCCTGCGTCTTTTCCAGCTGCTGAAGGCGCTCGGTCTGCCCACCTACGACCCGATGCTGGCGGCGGAAATTCAGGGTAAATCCGTCATTTTGGAGGGCCTGCGTGAGTTTCGCGAGCACCTGGGCGGCGCCCTGTGCGTGACGGTGCTGACGGCTATCGGTTCGGGGCTCGAGGTCCGTGATATGGATCCCGAGCTCATCCGATCGTCGATCGGCTGGCTTGAATCGCACCAGGGCTGAATGTTACTTCGCACGCTCAACGATGCGCAGCTCACCTACTGCACCAACGTGCATCCGGGCGAGACGTTGCCGGCCGTGCGCGCCCTGTTGAAGAACCACGTGCGGGCCGTAAAGCAGGCGGTAGCGCCGGACCAACCGTTTGGCCTCGGCCTCCGGCTGGCCGCCGCCGCCGCCGACTCGCTGGACAATGCCGAGGAGCTGGCGCGCTTCAAGGCCGAGCTAGACGCCGACGGCCTGTATTGCTTCACGTTGAACGGCTTTCCGTACGGCGCCTTCCACGCCACGCGCGTGAAGGAGCGAGTCTACTTGCCCGATTGGCAAGCGCCGGAACGGCTCCGCTACACGCAGGTTTTGGCGCGCGTCCTGGGTGAGCTGTTGCCGCTCGGGGTCAACGGCAGCATCAGCACCGTACCCGGTTGCTTCAAGTCCAACGTGAACGGGCCCGACTCCGAACGGGTCATGGCCAACGCCATGATCGACGTCGTGGCCATGCTCGTCGACATCGCGCGCAGCCAGGGCCGGCATATTGCGCTCGCGCTCGAGCCGGAGCCGGAGTGCTTTCTCGAGACGACCGATGACGCGCTCGGCTTCTTCGAAAAGTACCTGTTCAGTCGCGAGGCGCGCCAGCGGCTGGTAGAAGTGGCCGACGTCGATCCGGCCGATGCCGAGCGCACACTGCGACGGCACATCGGGGTGTGCCTCGATACCTGCCACGCGTCGGTGGAGTTCGAAGCGCCGCTGGACGCCTGGCGCAAGCTGAAATCGGCCGGTATTACCGTGCCCAAGGTGCAAATTAGCGCTGGTCTGCGACTGGCGGAGGCTACTCCCGAAGCTCTCGATGCCCTGCGTGCGTTCTCCGACGGCGTGTACCTGCACCAGACCGTCGTGCGCAGTCAGGGCATCCTGTCGCGCTACCAAGACCTACCCGAGGCTTTCGCCGACGCCGTCGTGGCCGGTGCCGAGTGGCGCGTGCATTTTCACGTGCCGATTTTCCTGCGCGAGCTGGGCGTGTTCGAGAGCACCCAGGCCGACCTCGTTCCGCTGCTGAACGAGCTGGCTACCGTTCCGGATTGCCCGCACCTCGAGGTCGAGACGTACACCTGGGACGTGCTGCCCGACCAATTCCGCAACGTGCCGATCGAAGACGCCATCGCGCGTGAGCTCCGCTTCGTGCAGGATACGCTCAAAGGTGCCCTGGCCGCGGCGGGTGCGGGCCGGGCGTGAACCTGCGCACCCTGCTGACACTGGGGCGCACGTCGAACCTGCCGACGGTCTGGTCCAACATGCTGAGTGGCGCCGTGCTCAGCGGCGCAGCCTTCGGCGGCGGTTCCCTACTGTTGCTGTTGGTCTGCGGCTCGGCTTTCTACGAAGGCGGCATGTTCCTGAATGACGCTTTCGACGCGGAGCTCGATCGACGTGAGCGCCCGGCGCGGCCGATCCCTTCGGGCCAGGTCGCGCAAAGTACGGTATTTTTCTTGGGTTTTGGGCTGTTGGGGGCGGGGCTTTTACTGCTGGCGGTCGCGCCATTACTGCGCCTCACGCGGCCCGGCTTTGCGGCCACGTTGGCGGGGCTCGGCACGTGTGCGGCGGTGCTCGTCTACAACCGCTGGCACAAGGGGCACGCTTGGTCGCCTATCGTGATGGGCGCATGTCGAGCCGGGCTGTACGCGACGGCCGCGCTGGCGGTGTCGGGTCAAATGGGCAGCGTAGTGCTGATCGGCGCCGGCGCGCTGTGGCTCTACATCGTCGGGCTGACTCACATTGCGCGCTTCGAGAACGGCAGCGTCGTCGATCGCACGTGGGTCGCCGTGTTCGTGCTGTCGCCGCTGTTGGCAGCAGCTCCCGCCGTCATCGCTCAGCGCGCGGCGCTGCCGGCCCTGTGCTTCGCGCTCTTGCTCGGCTGGAGCCTGCGTTCGATGAGCTTTGCCCTGCGCGGCGGCAAGGGCCAAATACCGCGCGCGGTCGTGAGCTTGATTGCGGGCGCTTCGCTCGTCGACGCCCTGTTCATCTCACTGCACGGCAACGCCTATTTCGCGCTCGCCGCGCTCGGCACTTTTTTGCTCACCCTCAAGTGGCAACGCAAAATCCCCGGCACTTAGGGCCCGCGAAGGGCTTACGTCTGTGAGTCTGATTTCGAGTTGAAGAGTGACTCCTCGAGGACCGCAACGAGCGAGAAGACATGTCAGGTCGCCCGCATGTCGGCACCCCAAGCGGCCGGGCGGGTCGCCCGTGGTTGATCTAGTGCTGGCAGCTGTGGAACGGGCCGTCCAACAGCGCTTGGGCTAGTTTTTGGTGGCCTAGCTTGCCGAAATGGAGGCCGTCTTTGTGCGGAGCGGCAAGCTCGGGGCAGAGCCGTTCGGGGTCGCCGCACGACAGCAGCGGGTAGGCGTCGAGGGCCGCGCTGATGGTGGCGGCGGCCGGTTGCGCCAAAATCCAGCCGTTGAGGGTCTGGGTGCTCTGCGAGCGCGCAGGCGTAAACCAGCGCTTGAAATCACCCCAAGGAGTGACGGTTATGGCGATGACGTCGGTGCCGCGCGCCTTCAAGTCGGCGTAGATTTGGGTGAGATCACCTTCGATGCGGGCGAGGGTGCGGTTGGCGGTTTGATCGCTGTAAAGGTCGTTCACCCCCCCGAAGACGATCGCGTGTGAGTAACGGTTGCCCTCGGGCAAAACTTCGGTCTCTAGCCGTTTTTTGATCTGGTTGACCATGAAGCCGCCCTTGGCGCGATTGTCGAACGTCACGCCCGCGCAGCGCTCGCGCAGGATGCGGACGAAGCCGCCGCCGCCCACCTTCTCGTCGGTCAGTGAGTCGCCCAGCACCAACACGCTCGTCATGGAGCGAGTGGGCGCGGCCGAGCTGGCGGCGGGCGCTGGAGCCGGGGACGCGACCGGCGCAGACGAAGCACCCAGGGCGGATGGAGCGACCGGGGCGGACGAGGTCGCTACGGGTGGCGTTTCGACCGGCGCCGCCAGCGCGGCCGCGGTCGGATCGGCGCGTTGGCAGCTGAAGGGCGCCAAAATACAGGCCAAAGCCATCCGGAAAAGGCGTGTAGGGTAGGGGCGAGCCATGGGCGCCCGCGAAGTGTACCAAAGGACCAAGAAGGTTCCCGATTTGTTCTGGAACCGCTTCGTGTGTCGACCCGTGGCGGCGGTGTTGGTCGACGCCGTAAAGAACAGCCGCGTCACCCCCAACCAAATCACTTTGGCCTCCTTCGCGGTGGGCATCGTCGCCGCCGCGCTGCTGATCGCGCTACCCGGCCACGTCGGACTAATCGTCGCGGTCGTGGTGTACCAAGCCTCCTACGTCCTCGACTGCGCGGACGGCATGCTGGCGCGCTGGCGCGGTATTGCTTCACCCGCCGGGCACCTGCTCGATTTTCTAATGGATGAGCTGAAGGCGTTCGCGGTCCTGGGCGCCGCCGCGGTTCGACTTCATTTCGAGCATCCAACCGGGCCGTTCTTGCTGTTGGGCATCGCGGGCCTGACCGCGTTGGCGTCGGGCATCGCGCTCACCTCCTTTCAACGGCACCCCGCGATCGCTCCCCCCAAGAGCACGGCCGCCCCATCGAAAACCCTCGTGGCGCGCGTCGTCCACCTTCTCGAAAGCGGCGCCAAATTCCTCATCCACTACCCCTCGTACATCCTGTACGTGGCCTTCACCGGCCGCCTCGAGCTTTACCTCTACCCCTACGTCGCCGTGAACGCCCTCTACGCCGCCAAAACCTGGCTCAGCGTCGCCGCCCGCTTCGCCAAATCACAGCCGCCCTCGAGCCCCACCCCTTCCGGCACTAACGCTCCCTCGATCCCCCCAAACCCCTCCGCCGACTCACCCCTAACCCCCCACCCCTAACCCCTATCACTTGCGGCTGCGCCGATCGCGCTCCAAGTCGGCCAAACGGGCCAGCACGCCGCGCGCCACGATCACCAATACGTGATCGATGACCTTGCGCGGGTCTTTGGGATCACCGCCGAACTCGAGCTTGCTGCGCGCCGTCTTGCCTTTCGGCAAGCGACCGAGGGCGGTGCAGCGCACCTTCAACACACCGCGCTCCACGCTCACGCTCAGCTCCTCCAAGTAGAAGCGATAGGTGATTCGGCTGCCGCGGCCCGCGCCCCATTGCACGCGGGGCGCCTCGTGCTTGAGCGCTTTCTCGAGCACTTTGGTGATGCGCTTGGACTCGGGCATCGTGGCCGGCACGACCAACCGATCGAGCACGATGTGCGGGCGCCCTTCGGGTCCGTCGTCCGGGCCGATCAGCGTCGGCTCGCCGGCGTCGGCGACCCGCGAAATCGCGGTCCCGAGCGCTAGGCTGGCTAGAACGAGGACGATCGAACGCAAGGCGGGATCAGCTAGCGCTCGATCGTGCGCAGGGCCAAATTTGTGGCGGTCTTCAGGGGAGGGGCGTGGTAGCGAACCAGTAGCGAATGCTAGTCTCAGCGTCTCCGTCGCTCGAGCGCGACCCCCGCGGCCTCGAGGTCGAACGCGACGTCATCGTCATCGGCGGCGGGGTCAACGGGGTGGGGGTGCTGCGAGACGCCACGCTGCGCGGTTTCTCGGTTTCGCTGTTCGAGCGCAACGACTTGGCGTTCGGCGCCAGCGGCAACTCGAGCGGGATGATCCACGGCGGACCGCGCTACCTCTCGTACGACCCCGACGTTACCTACTCGTCGTGTCTCGATTCTGGGCACATTCAGGGCGTCGCGCCGCACCTGTTGTTTCGCATTCCGTTTCTGATGCCGGTGTTCGAGCCGGCCGGGCTCAAAGCCAAAGCGACGCTCGCGGCCTATGACGGCTTCTTCACGCTGTACGACAAATACCAGCCGCTGAAGGCCGGCAAACCCCACGCTCGCTTGTCGGTCGACGACGTGCGGACGCTCGAGCCTGGGCTCGCCCCGACGCAAGGCGGAGTCTCTTTCGACGAATGGGGTATCGATGGCGCCCGGTTATGCGTCGCCAACGCGCGCGACGCGCTCGAACGTGGCGCCGAAGTGCGCGTGCACACGACGGTGCTCGAGGTGTTGCGGCGCGAAGACGGCAGCGCCTACGGCGTGCGTTACCGCGATCGCCGAAGCGGCGAAGTGGGCGTGCGCACCGCGCGGCTGATCGTGAACGCCACCGGTGCTTGGGCGCCGCTCACCGCCTCGCTCTCGGGCCTGGCACCGGAGGCGGCCCGTCTTCGCCCCGGCAAAGGCATTCACGTCTTCCTCGATCGGCGAGTCACCAATTACGCCATCGTGGCCAAGGCCATCGACGGACGTCAGGTCTTCCTGATGCCGTGGCAGAATTTGAGCGTGCTCGGCACGACCGACGACGACTACTACGGGGACCTCGACGACGTGCTCGCGACCGGCGACGAAGTCCGTTACCTGTTTCAGGCCGTCGAGCGCGTGTTTCCCAGCATTCGTGAAGCGCGCGCCATCGGCACGTGGGGTGGCGTTCGCCCCACGTTGTGGGGTTGGGGCATGAACGAAGATCGCCTATCGCGTGAGCACGACATTTTGGATCACGGCAAAGACGGCGCCGCCGGTCTGTACTCCATGGTCGGCGGCAAGCTCGCCAGCTACCGGCTCTTCTCCGAAGAAATGACGGACGTGATCGCGCGCAAGCTCGGTCGCGGCTCACCCTGTCAGTCGCACACGCTGGCGCTGCCTGGAGGTGACGAAGCCGTCGACCCGATGCGGCTGGTGTTGGAGGGCGGCATGGAGGCCGTCACCGCCACGCGCCTCGAATACCGGCACGGCAGCCGCAGCCTGCGTATCCTCGACCGCATGCGCAGAGACCCGCGGGAGGCGGCGGTCGTGTGCGCTTGCGAGCCGGTGACGGTGGCCGAGGTGCGCTACGTCATCGATCAGGAGCTCGCGACCAGCGTCGAGGACGTGTCACGGCGCACGCGGCTCGGGCTCGGCGCCTGCGGTGGCATGCGCTGCGCCGCGCGCTGCGGTCGCATCGTCGCGGACGCAACCGGCAAGAGCCCAGCTCAAGGTTTGGCCATGGCGATGCGTTTCTTGCGTGCGGCTGCCCGCCGTCGCAGCGCTGCCATTGGGGCCACGCAGGCCCGCGCGGAGGCGTTGGCGTTGGCGTCGCTGCGGGCCGAGCTGGGCGACGTTGCCGATGAGCCCGACGCCGACTCGCGCGGAGACGAACTTTGAACGTGCTGGTGCTGGGAGCCGGCTTTGCCGGCGTCGCGGCCGCCTTCGCGGCGCGTCGCGCGGGGGCATCGGTGAGCGTGGTGCAGGCGGGGGCCGGTGCGAGCGCGCTCTACGCGGGCAGCGTCGACGGGCCCGTGTTGCCCGAGTCGGGGCCGCAGGCGGCGCTGCTGCGTGAGCTCGCGCCCGCGCTCGGTTTACGCCTCGGCCCAACGAGCGTGATTGCCACGCGCGAGGGCGTGGTGCGGCCGAGCCGGGGCGCGGACGCCGCCGTGCTCGATTTGGCGCCATTGGCCGGAAAAATGATCGGCGTGGTCGACGTGCCGCGCGACGACTGGGACGGCCCTCTTCTATTGCGGTCGTTCGCCGAGAGCGCATGGGCTCGCTCCACGGGAACGCGCTTCGAGCTCGTCCCCCTCGAGCTGCTGGAGAAGAGCTTCCTGCGGCGCGTGTCGCCCTTCGACTTTGCCAGCAGCTTCGAGCGCGCCGAGCGGCCCGCCTGGCTGTGCGAGGTCCTCAAACATCACGCGGGGCCCGACGCCTGGCTGTTCGGCCCTTGGCTCGGGGTCAAACGCGAGCTCGGGCGTGAGCTGACCGCCAGCGTGGGGGTACCGGTCGGAGAAGTCACCTCACCGCCCGGCGGCGTGGCCGGGGCGCGCTTCGAAGCCCGTCGAGATTCGCTTTTGCGTTCGCTGCAGGTGGACATCGTGGCCGAGCGTGCGACCGGAGTGCGGCAAGCGGCCGGCAGTATCGCGCTGGAGCTCGAAGGCGGACGAGCGCTTACCGCCGACGTTTTGGTGCTGGCAACGGGCGGATTCGTCTCCGGAGCGGTTCGATTGTCAGGCGCTTTGTCGGGCGCCCAGCCTGCTGGTTTCGGGCTCGCTCTCACCGGTCTACCGCCGATTCAGGCTCGGGGTGAGCCGGGCGGGCCCGTTTCATCACTCTTTGGGGTCGATCTGGCGGCACGTGGGCGTCACCTGCTCGAGCGCGTCGGTCTGGCGGTCTCAGGCCAAGGCGAGGTCCAGGGCGCTGCGCGCGTGTTCGCGGCCGGTGATTTGCTCGGTCCGGAGCCGCCGAGCGTCGGCCATGCGCTGCTCAGTGGCCTCGCGGCGGGCGCGGCATCCGCCCATTTCAGCAGCTGATTCGAGCCGCTTTGGCGAGGCCGGCGCCGAGCATTCTGTTCGCTACCGAAACGCCTCCCTGTGCCATTGCGCGGCACGTGCCATTGGAGTAGGCCGCTTTCGAAGGATTTCAAAGCCATGGCTGACCGTTCTCGCGATTCGTTTCAGACGCGTTCCGAGCTTTCCGTAGGTAGCAGCAAGTACACGTACTTCAGCCTGCCCAAGTTCGCCGCGAAGACGGGCAAGGACCTCTCGAAGTTGCCGTACTCGCTGCGCATCTTGCTCGAGAACCTGCTGCGCTATGAAGACGGCATCGCGGTCGCGGTCAAGGACGTCGAGGCGCTGGCGGGCTGGGACGCCAAGAAGGAACCCGATACCGAGATCGCCTTTCACCCCGCGCGCGTGGTGCTGCAAGACTTCACCGGCGTACCGTGCGTCGTCGATCTAGCCGCCATGCGTGACGCGATGGCGGCCATGGGCGGTGACCCGTCCAAAATCAACCCGCTGTTCCCGGCCGAGCTGGTCATCGACCACTCGGTGCAGGTCGACAACTACGGCAGCGCCGACTCGCTCGTGCGCAACACCGAGACCGAATACGAACGCAATCAAGAGCGCTATGCGCTGCTGCGTTGGGCCCAAGGCGCGTTCGACAATTTCGCGGTCGTGCCGCCGTCGACCGGCATCGTGCACCAAGTGAACCTCGAGTACCTGGCGCGCGTCGTGTTCGACAAGGACGGCATCGCCTACCCCGACACCGTCGTCGGCACCGACAGTCACACGACGATGATCAACGGCGCGGGGGTGCTCGGCTGGGGTGTCGGCGGTATCGAAGCCGAGGCGGCCATGTTGGGTCAGCCCATCAACATGCTGATCCCGCAAGTCATCGGCATGAAGCTGTATGGCACGCTGCCCGAGGGCGCGACGGCCACGGACTTGGTCCTGACCATCACGCGCATGCTGCGCGACAAGGGCGTGGTCGGAAAATTCGTCGAGTTCTTCGGTGACGGGCTCGATCACCTGCCACTCGCCGATCGCGCCACGATCGGCAACATGGCGCCCGAGTTCGGCTCGACGTGCGGCATCTTCCCGGTCGACGACGAGACGCTCAACTACCTACGCCTTTCGGGTCGCAGCGAAGAACGCATCGCTCTGGTCGAGGCGTACGCCAAGGCTCAAGGCTTGTTCCGCACCAAGGGCCAGGCGGACCCGGTCTACACCGACAGCATCTCGCTCGATCTCGGCATCGTGGTGCCGACGCTGGCCGGCCCGCGCCGCCCCCACGACAAGGTCGCCCTGACCGACGTGGGCGCCGGCTTCAAAAAGGTCCTGCCCGAGCTTTTGGCGCAGGCCAAGAAGAAGGCCAAAGGCGTGTCGGTCACGCCCGACGAGCTGGCCACGCGCGTCCCTTCGACCCACCGCGGCGAATCCTTCGACCTCGGCAACGGCTCGGTCGTGATCGCCGCCATCACCAGCTGCACCAACACCTCCAATCCGTACGTCATGTTGGGCGCCGGGCTTTTGGCCAAAAATGCCGTGGAAAAAGGCCTTCAGGTCAAACCCTGGGTCAAGACCAGCCTGGCTCCCGGCTCCAAAGTCGTCACGCAGTACCTGACCCAGGCCGGCGTCTTGCCCAGCCTCGAGCAGCTGCACTTCAACGTCGTTGGCTACGGTTGCACGACCTGTATCGGCAACAGTGGCCCGCTGCCGGACACGATCAGCAAGGCCATTGGTGACGGCGAGCTGGTCGCGGTCAGCGTGCTCAGCGGCAACCGCAACTTCGAAGGCCGCGTATCTCCGGACGTGCGCGCCAACTACCTGGCGAGCCCGCCGCTGGTCGTCGCCTACGCGCTTGCCGGCCGCATCGATATCGACTTTGCGAGCGAGCCCTTGGGCAAAGACAAGGAAGGCAAAGACGTCTTCTTGAAGGACATCTGGCCGTCGCCCAAGGACGTAGCTGCCTCCGTGAAGCAGAACGTCACCTCCGAAATGTTCGTCAAGGAGTATGGCGAGGTCTTCAAAGGCGACGAGCGATGGCGCGCCTTGCCGGTCCCGGAAGGCGATCGCTTCGTCTGGGATCCGAAGAGCACCTACGTCAGAAAGCCGACGTTCTTCGAGAACCTGCCCGTCGAACCCGCGCCGCTGTCCGACATCACCGGCGCGCGCGTGCTGGCGACCCTGGGCGACTCGGTCACGACCGATCACATCTCGCCCGCCGGCAACATCGCCAAGACCTCGCCGGCCGCGAAATACCTGACCGACAACGGCGTTTTGCCCAAGGATTTCAACCAATACGGCGCCCGCCGCGGCAATCACGAAGTGATGATGCGTGGCACGTTCGCCAACGTGCGCCTGCGCAACGGTTTGGTCCCCGGGGTCGAAGGCAGCTTCACCCGGTACTTGCCGACGGGCGAGCAAACCAGCATCTACGAAGCGTCAGAAAAGTACCAGGCCACCAAGACGCCGCTGCTCGTGCTGGCCGGCAAAGAGTACGGCTCCGGCTCGTCGCGTGACTGGGCTGCCAAAGGAACCTTCATGTTGGGCATCCGCGCGGTCATCGCCGAAAGCTACGAGCGCATCCACCGCTCGAACCTGATCGGCATGGGTGTGCTGCCGCTGCAATTTCTGGCCGGAGAATCGAAGGAATCGCTCGGCCTGACCGGCGAAGAGACCTTCTCGGTGCTAGGTATTGCAAGCGGCCTCGCACCGGGCAAAGAGCTCGAGATCGAGGCTACGGCCGCCGACGGCTCCGTCAAAAAGCTCAAGGCGCGCGCCCGCATCGATACGGCGGTCGAGCTGGCCTATTACCAGCACGGCGGCATCTTGCAGTTCGTGTTGCGACAGCTGTTGAAGAGCTGACATCGGCTTTACGCTTCCCGAGGACGATTGCGATTGATGGCTACTGCTACGACTTCGAAGAACCTCACCCTCAGCGACACCACGGTTGGAAAGAAGGCCCTGCTCGCGGTGAGCGGGGCCGTGCTGTTCGGCTTCGTGCTCCAGCATATGCTCGGAAACCTTCAGGTTTTTCTGGGGCCTGAGGTCTACAACCACTACGCGGAAAGCGTCAAAAGCAACGCCGCGCTGGTGTGGTCGGTGCGCAGCATTCTGCTGGTCGCGCTGATCACCCACGTGGTGCTGGTGGTGCAGCTGTACGCCCGCTCATTGGCGGCGCGCCCGATCGCCTATCGGGTAAAAAAGAACATCGCGTCGACCTACGCGGCGGCCACGATGAAGTACAGCGGCCCTGCGCTGCTGCTCTACATCTTGTTCCACCTGGCCCACTTCACGGCGCCGGGGCTCTCGCTCGGCGACCACCAGTTCAGCCCGATCGACGTGTACGGCAACTTCGTGGCCAGCTTTCAGCTGCCTTGGGTCACCCTGCTTTACGTCACGGCCAATCTGCTGCTGGGCATGCACCTGTACCACGGCGCCTACAGCCTGCTGCAGTCGCTCGGCTTGAATCATCCGCGCTACAACGCACGCGCCCGCCTAGGCGCCCGCGGCTTCGCCATTCTCATCACTGCTGGCAACGTCGTCATGCCGCTCAGCGTGCTGTTCGGCCTCATCCGGTAGAGGCCAGCAAGCTGCCCTCTACCTTCATCTTTCCTTCGGGAGCGCAGCTCCCGCCCCAGGAAGTGAATTCCTGGGGCCCCACCCTCAGGTTTTGGGTCCCTACCCAAAACACCCGACCTCACAGAAACCAGAACTCATGGATCTGAACGCTCGCGCCCCCGCGGGACCAATCGAGAACCGCTGGAGCGATCACCGCTTCCAAAGCAAACTGGTCAACCCGGCCAATCGCCGCAAATACCACGTCATCGTGGTCGGCTCGGGGCTGGCGGGCGGAGCCGCTGCCGCGACGTTCGGTGAGCAGGGCTTCAACGTCTCGTGCTTCTGTTATCAAGACAGCCCGCGCCGCGCCCACTCGATCGCGGCCCAAGGCGGTATCAACGCCGCCAAGAATTACCAGAACGACGGCGACAGCACGTACCGGCTGTTTTACGACACCGTCAAAGGCGGCGACTTTCGCGCTCGTGAGTCGAACGTCTACCGGCTCGCCGAGCTGAGCGTGAACATCATCGACCAGTGCGTCGCGCAGGGCGTCCCGTTCGCGCGCGAGTACAGCGGCTTGCTCGCCAACCGCTCGTTCGGCGGCGCGCAGGTAGCTCGCACCTTTTACGCGCGTGGCCAGACCGGGCAGCAGCTCTTGCTGGGCGCCTACCAGGCGCTCGAGCGGCAGATCGACGCGGGCACGGTCAAAATGTACCCGCGCACCGAGATGCTCGACCTCATCGTCATCGACGGTCGCGCGCGCGGCATCGTCACGCGTGATCTCGTGACCGGTAAGGTGTCCGCTCACGTCGCGGACGTGGTGGTGCTGTGCTCGGGCGGCTACGGCAACGTCTTTTACCTGTCGACCAACGCCAAAGGCTGCAACACCACCGCCACGTGGCGCTCGCACCGCCGCGGCGCCCTGTTCGCCAACCCCTGCTACACGCAGATTCACCCGACGTGCATCCCGCAGAGCGGCGACTACCAGTCCAAGCTCACCCTGATGAGCGAGTCGCTGCGCAACGACGGTCGCGTCTGGGTGCCCAAAAATGTCGCTGATTGCTCGAAGGATCCGGCGTCCATTCCCGAATCCGAGCGCGACTACTACCTCGAGCGGCTGTACCCTAGCTTCGGCAACCTGGTGCCGCGCGACATCGCATCGCGCCGCGCCAAGGACATGTGCGACGAAGGTCGCGGCGTCGGCCCCGACGTCGCGGGCGTGCGCCGCGGCGTCTACCTGGATTTTGGCGACGCGATCAAGCGCCTGGGACGCGCCGTCGTGGCCGAGCGCTACGACAACTTGTTCCAGATGTACGAGCGCATCACCGGCGAAAACCCGTACGACGTGCCGATGCGCATGTACCCGGCCATCCACTACACGATGGGCGGGCTGTGGGTCGACTACGACCTGCAAAGCACCATTCCCGGGTTGTTCGTCGGCGGCGAAGCCAACTTCTCCGACCACGGCGCTAATCGCTTGGGCGCCAGCGCGCTCATGCAAGGCCTGGCCGACGGCTACTTCATCTTGCCGGTCACGGTTTCGAACTTTCTCGCCTCGCAAAAGGCGGGCGCGGTCGACACCAGTCACCCGGCCGTCAAGCAGACGGTGAGCGAGGTCGAAGAGCGCATCAACCGCTTGCTCTCCATCAAGGGCAAGCGCACGCCCGATTCGTTCCATCGCGAGCTGGGCGCGCTGGTTTGGGACCAGTGCGGCATGGCCCGCACCGAAGCCGGCTTGAAGACGGCGCTACAAAGAATCCCGGCGCTGCGTGAAGAGTTCTGGAGCAACTTGTCCGTGCCCGGCACCGGCGAAGAGCTGAACCAATCGCTGGAAAGAGCTGGCAGGGTCGCGGATTTCCTCGAGTTTTCCGAGCTGATGTGCCGCGACGCCTTGCACCGTGAAGAGTCGGCCGGCGGCCACTTTCGCGAGGAGTACCAGACCGACGACGGCGAGGCCAAGCGCAACGACGACGACTTCTCGTACGTCGCGGCCTGGGAATATACCGGCGACCTCTCGAGCCCCAAGCTCAACCGTGAGCCGCTGACCTTCGAGTACGTGCACCCGAGCCAGAGGAGCTACAAGTAATGTCTCGCACGATGAATCTCGTGCTCAACGTTTGGCGCCAGAAGAGCGCGAGCGCCCCCGGGCAGTTCGTTCGCTACGACGCGAAGAACGTGAGCGACCACATGTCGTTCCTCGAAATGCTCGACGTGGTGAACGAGGAGCTGTCCGCCAAAGGCGAGGCGCCGATCGCGTTCGACCACGATTGTCGCGAGGGCATCTGCGGGGCATGCGGCGTCGTCATCGACGGCGTGCCCCACGGGCCGAACGGCGGCACCACCACTTGCCAGCTGCACATGCGCAGCTTCAAAGACGGCGACGAGGTGACGATCGAGCCCTGGCGCGCCGGCGCCTTCCCGGTCGTGCGCGATCTCGTCGTCGATCGCAGCGCCTTCGATCGCATCATTCAGGCCGGCGGTTACGTCTCGCTGCGCACCGGCAGCGCCCCCGAAGCCAACTCCTTGCCGATCGCCAAAGTGGCTTCGGATTCGGCCTTCGACGCGGCAACGTGCATCGGCTGCGGCGCTTGCGTCGCGGCTTGTCCGAACGCGTCGGCGGCCCTGTTCACGGCCGCCAAAATCTCGCACCTGGCCATGCTTCCCCAAGGTGAGCCGGAGCGCCAAGATCGCGCCCGAAAAATGGTCGCGCAAATGGACGCCGAGCGCTTCGGTCACTGCACGAGCCACGGCGAATGCGAAGCCGCGTGCCCGAAGGGCATCAGCATCGGCTTCATCGCCAAGATGAACCGCGAGCTCCTGTCGGCCATGGTCACCGCCCCCAACGAAGTCGCCGAGCGCAAGTAGCCGGCGACCAGGGGCTGCCAAAACGCAGCCCCCCCTCGCAGAAACTTCCGTGGCGGCTCCAGGTCTCGCGGTTCGTTCGAGAAAACAGAAAGGCGGGAAGGCGGGAAGCGAGACCATCGGGGTTTCGCGCTGCGCGCCACGCTCAGCCACCGCGGCCGCGGCCCCTTCTGAAAACGAAAAGTGACTTCGGAACCGAAGTCACTTTTCGAACGTCGAAGGTGGCGGTTCGGCGTCTCGTTACTGGAGCTTCTGCGATCAGCCTGCAGGACGGGAGGTAGCGGGCGGTGCCGGGGGTTTGAGGGGGACTTTGCTGTAGGTACCGGTGACGACGCGGTAGCCGATCTTCAGGGCTTCATCGATGCCGGTCTCGGGATCGATCGGCACGTCGCGAGACATGCCGAGATCGGTCTCTTCGCCGGCGGGCGTTTCGCTGGCGGGCTTGTGATCCTCGGGCGGCTCGGGCGGTTTGACGAGGGGGGCGAGACCGCCCTCGACCGGGGGCAGGTAGCCTTCCAGGTTTTGTTCTTTGAGAACGCCGTAGCCAAGGGCGACGCTGGCGCCACCCACCAAGATGTCCGGTTTGACGCCTTGGGCCTGAATCGGCCGCCCACTCGGGGTGTAGTAACGCAGGGTGGTGAGGCGTAACCCCGCGCCACCCGGCAAATCCACGATGGTTTGCACCGAGCCTTTGCCGAACGTGGGCGCGCCGATGATGGGCGCGCGCTTGTTGTCTTGCAAGGCACCCGCCACCAACTCGGCCGCGCTGGCGCTGTACTCGTTCACCAGCACCACGACCGGTCCCCGCCGCAGAACCCCCATGCCGTCGGCGCGCAGGTCGTCCACGATTTGCCCGCGACGGCGCGTCGTGAAGATGACGCCGCTGGACAAGAACTCGTCCGCGACCGCCGTCGCTTCGTTGACGAGGCCGCCGGGGTTGTTGCGCATGTCGAGCACGACGCCGGTCAGGTTGCCGTGCGCGGCTTCTCGCAGTTGCTTCACTTGGTCGAGCAGCTCGGTATGCGTGCCGGTTTGGAACGTCTTGATGCGCAGATAGCCGACGCCGCCCTTGAGCGATTTACTGGCGACGCTGGCGACGTTGATAATCTTGCGGGTGAGCCGGAAATAGAGGAATTTCTCTTGGCCCTTGCGACGCACGGTGAGCAACACCTTGGTGTCGGGCTCGCCACGCATCATGCGCACCAAGTCCACCGCCGTCTTGCCGCGCACGGCTTGGTTGTCGATCGCCAAGATGCGATCGCCGGGCAGCACGCCGCCGAGCGCTGCCGGCGAGCCCTCGATGGGCGCGATGATGGTGATGTACTCGTCACCGAAATCGACCTCGACGCCAATGCCGCCGAAGTGCCCCTCGGTGTCCGCTTGGAAGATGCCGTAGTCCTCAGCGGGTAGGTACGAGGAATGCGGATCGAGCTCCGCGACCATGCCCTTGATGGCGCCTTCGAGGAGCCGACGGCGCTCCACCGGATCGACGTACTCGTTCTCGACCCACGTCAGCACACGCCCCAGCTGCTCGAACGGAAAATACGGGTTGTCCCACTCCGTCTTGGCCTGGGCCTCGCGGACGTGAAAGAAGGACCCTGGCTCGCAGCCCCAAACCACGAGCCCCCCGAGGCAGGCGGCCGCTCCTAGCTCCAAGAATCGTCGCCGCCGGCCGGTGCCCAAAAGCTGCATGCCCAAGTGTTCAGCCCCCTCGCGGCTCAAATCAAGCCCACCCGCCCAAATCAGCGACGTTCGCAGCGCAAACCAGAGCGCCGCTTACCTAAGTCCTTGATCCCTATTGATTCTCGGGGTCTGTGGGTGGTAGTGATGAGTTTCGCGTCTTTGACGGTGTCTCGCGACACCTCATTACATACCGAGGGTATGCGTGGCTGACAACGAAACCAACAAGACCGCCGGTAGCGATAAGCGCAAACAAAGCCTGTACTTTCCTGAGGCGATGCTGCAGGAAATCAAGGACGAGGCAGCGCGGCTCGACCGCTCACTGTCTTGGGTCGTGCAGCGCGCCTGGAAGATGGCTCGGCTCGAGATCAAGAAGATCCCGAGCGTGAACGACATCAGTGACGACGAGGACGAGGCCGCCACCTGATTCGGCGCTCGAGTCGTTCGCGCTAGGGCGCGACGGCACTCGTCTTTACGTCCGGCAGCATGCGAGGGCAGCTGACGCCAGAGGTGCACCAACGGTGCTCCTTTGCGACGGCTTGGTTTGCGACGGGTACATCTATCGGTACCTGTGGGACGACTTATCCGAGCTGCTGCCGGTAGCGCATTTTCACTATCGTGGTCACGGTCGCAGCGGCTTGCCCGTCGATCGTGAGCAGGTGGACGTGCCGGCGCACGCGTCGGACATGAACGCCGTGCGCGACCATCTCGGCGATCCCGACGTCGTGCTCGTCGGACATTCGCTCGGCACTCAGGTCTGCCTGGAAGCCTACCGTGCCCGCCCCGAACGGGTGAAGGCGCTGGTCCTGCTGTGCGGGAGCTTTGGCCGTATCACCCATACGTTCAAGGGCTCCGACGTGCTGTCGACGGTCTTGCCCAGCGTCCTTACCTTCAGCGCCCGGCACCCGCGCTTGCTACGCGCGCTTTGGGCGCGCGTTCCCGTTCGCGCCGCCATCAAGCTCGGCGTGCTGATGGGCGATATCGATCCCAACAAGGTGCGCGTCGAGGACGTGGAACCGTACTTTCGGCACGCCTTGCACGTAGATTTCCAGCTATTCGCGCGCATGTTGCGCGAAGCCGGCGAGCATTCCGCCGAAGATTTGCTGCCCCGGGTGGCGGTGCCCACGCTCGTGGTCGCCGGCTCGAAGGACACTTTCACGCCACCCGAGGTCTCGGTGGCCATGGCCGAGAGCATTCCCGGGGCGAGACACTGGCTGATTCCCGGCGGTTCTCACATTTTACCTCTCGAAGAGCGGGACGCGCTCCGTGAAGTGCTGCGCGATTTCCTGGCCTCGTTGTGAGATAGTGACTTCGTCAGGGGCGGAATTCGTCCCTCCGAACTGCAGATGAAGGAAGAGCTGAGCTCGGAGCTGGTGAGTGCCCTGTTGGGGCTCTTCGCCCACGATCTTCGAAATCCGCTGTCCGCGCTGCACAGCAACGTCAGCTTCCTCGGCTCGGTGGTCAGCGCCGCCGACACTGAAGCTCACGAGGCGCTCGAGGACGTAGCCGCGTCCAGCGACGCGCTGGGCCACATCACCGACAACCTCGAGCTGTTCGCGATCGCGCTCGACGGCGCGAAGCCGCGCGAGGCCCACGACTTTCCGGTGCGCGAGCTCTTGCGCGAAGCCGCGCAGAGATCGCGCCGCTTTGCCGAAAGTTATCGCGTCGGATTGGAGGTCGATGCCGAGTCCGCCAGCAACCTGCGGGCGTCCGCCAACCGCGACATGCTGCTGCGCTCGTTGTCCAACTTGATCCGCAACGCTATCCAGCACGCGGGCGAGACCGGCAAAGTGAAGGTGCGCGCCGCGTGCGACGGCGCTGACGTCGTGATCGGCGTCACCGACACCGGCACGCCTCTCTCCGCCGAGATGGGCGACCAGGCCTTCGCCGCCGAAGGACAGCTCTCGACCAAGAACGTGTCGGGCGGGCGCTATAGCCGTGGCCTGGGTCTGTATGCCGCCCGCATTGCCGCGCGCGTTGCCGGCGCCACCGTGCGCGGTGGCACGTCGCCGGCACCCGAAGCGCGCTTCGAGCTGTGGATCAAGGCGCGCTGAGCTCGGCCGGCGTTTTTTCGGCTGCGAACACGAACCAACGCGACAGCGGGTAGTTCCAGCCCAGGTACACGGCGGCCCGCACGAGCGCCCAAGCTACCGAGAAGGAGCCTACCCAATGCAGCAGGGCCGGTACGCCGGTGGAGTTGAGCAAAGCGCTCGTCGCCCACACGAATAGAAAGCGCAGCGCCTGCGGCACCGCCGGGGCGGAACCCGCCTGAAACGTCCACCGGCGGCTCAAGCCGAAGGCGACGCCCCCGCCGGCAACGCAACCGAAAAACGTGGCCCCGGCCGCCGTGGCGCCCAGGGCGTGCAGGCTGCTAGCGAGCGCAAAATCAGTCGCTGTGGCCGCGACGCTGGTCGCGGTGTAACGGCCAAAGGCCGCATCGAAGAAGCGCAGGGAGGCCCGCATGCGCCCAGTACCTGGGGCTCGACTGACGCCGCGTAAAGGGGGGGGTCAGCCCGCCAGTGCCGCGTCGGTGAGACCCGAGAGACAAGCCAAGGGCGAGGCCGCGACGTCGCTTCGAACGACGGTCAAGCGACGCCGCTCGCCGGCTACGATTTCTGCGACCAGCGACTGACAGCCGCCGCAGCCCGTGCCGGCGCCGCAGTGGTCAGCTACGTCGGCGCACGTGCGTGCCCCCTGCTGGACGCTGGCTCGGATTTCTCGGTCGGTGACACCATGGCAGTGGCAAACGATCATCGCGGCTTCAGTGACCGTAGCTTGTTGAAAGTGATTGTCAAAGTCATTCTTTAACTGTCGAATCTTGCAGGGTTTTAGCGGGGCGGGCGGGGCAGACGCGGTGGTTCTGGCGTGTTACGGTCGCGCCCACCATGCGAGGCGATGCCGAAGTCTTAGACGCGCTGAACGAGATCCTCACGGCTGAGCTGACCGCCATCAACCAGTATTTCATCCACTACAAGATGTGTGAGAACTGGGGTTACAAGCGGCTGGCCAAGAAGAAGCGTGAAGAGTCGATCGAGGAGATGAAGCACGCCGATCAGGTGATCGCGCGCATCTTGTATCTGGGCGGCGTCCCCAACATGCAGCGTCTCTCGCCGGTGCGAGTCGGCGAAGAGCCGATCGAAATGCACAAGCTCGACCTCACGCTGGAGCTGGAAGCGGCGGCGCGACTCAACCGGGCGATTCAGCTGTGCTTGACCAAGAGCGACGGCGGCACGCGTGAGCTCGTCGAGCACATTTTGACCGACGAAGAAGACTCCATCGACTGGCTCGAGGCGCAGCTGCATCAGCTCGCTGACATGGGCCGCGAGAATTACTTGGCGCAGCAGCTCGAGGAGTAACCCCTAACCCCTCACTCCTCACCCCAAGGCGCGTTACGGCTGCACGATCACGACCGTCTCCGGCTTCCGAAACAGGGCCTTGCCCGTCTCACCGGGGCAACCCCAGCACGTGGAGAAATGCACCCGGGGCTTGATGTCGGGGCTGTAGGCGAGCGCGACGGGACCGGGCTCATTTTGCAGAACGAAGCTGGAGGCGAGGCGGTACTTGCCTCCGGGCAGGACGTGGAAGGCGGCGACGAACGAGGTGGTGTCGCCGGAGCGCGCGGCGACGAGCAGGATTTCGGCGCCTGGGGTCGGGTTCCAGAGTAGGGGCGCGACCGTGAAGTCGAAGCCCTTTTTTTCGCCCGGGCCACGCGACACGACCGTGTTCGCGCCGTCCGGCTCCCGGAAAAATTTGATGTCGTGCGCGATCCCTTTGGTCGCCGGATCGGCGGCGAGCGCTTGCTCCAACTCTTCGGCGGTGAGCTTGGCTTTGGTGAAAATCGGCCCCTGCTTGGGCTCGCTCACCACCGCCGCGTTGGGCGCGCCCTGACAACAGCGAAAACCAATGTCCTGGCTCTGCGTGCTGGCTTCGGTCGGGTGGCGCGCGGCACAGCGATGATCGGTGGGAGGGGCGGTCTTGCCGGCGCCGCGCACCACCGCGCGTCGCTTTTCGTCGGTCATGACGTCGTTGGCGACCCATTCACCGGCGGTCGTGCCGAGGCCGAGCACGTCGAATCCGGTCGCGCACGTCTTGGCTCCGGCCGTACAGCTCGGATCCCAAATCACGCCCGACGGATACTCATCCTGCTTCGGCCCCTTGCAGGCGCGCTCCCACTCGACCTCGGTACACAGACGCGAGCTCCGCTCGGCGCACAGGCGGCGCGCCTCGTCGCGCGTCTTGCCCAGCAGGGCCGGCTGGGCGGGGTCGTTGGGGTAGGGTAGGCGGTCGATGCTGAAGGGCCCCAGCTCGACCTCCTGATTTTTCGCCTCTAGCTCGGGCACGCGGCCAGGATCGCCCGGAGTGCTCCCGGCGCGCAGTGTCCCCCCGGGAATGGGTGTGGCTTGGCGCGGTGCGGGCTCGCTCGCCGGATGGTGCGAAACCGCGCTGGTTTCGGGAGTTGGGCCCGACGTCTTGCGGGTGGCCTGCGACTGCGGCTTTTCATGACAGCCGCCGAGCGTCAGCGCCAACCAGGCGGTTGCGAGCGCAGAGCATTTCCGAGTCGGCACGAACACGGCTTCCGGCATACTCTTCGGGTATGTCGGTTGTCGAGGCTCGGCGTTGAGCGGCGGTTTTTCCCTCACGGGGCGGGTGCTGGTGCTGTGCGAGAGCCCAGAAGTGCTGAAGGCACAGCTCACTGGTAGCGGGCGCTCGGTCGAGCTTTCGGCGGCGGGTAAGCTGCGCGATCGTGTCTCGACCGACGAGATCACCCCCGCGTGGGCTTGCTACTACTTCGACGCGACGCTCGCCCGCTACTGCTTGGTGGGCCTGGCGGGTGAAGTCGTCCAACCGGGGCAGGTCGCGGCCGGCGGCTTTCAGGTGTTGGTGGCCGGTGAGAGCTTTGGATACGGATCGTCGCGCGAGACGGCGCCGTTCGCGCTGCGCGAGGCCGGCATTCGGCTGATCATCGCGCGCAGTGTCGAGAAGATTTTCCTGCAGAACTGCCAGAACCTGGGCATCTTCGTGTCCACGGACTTCAGCTTGTTGACCAAGCTGCTGCACGCGGGGCGCGTGGAGCTGGCAGAGCTGTTGCGGGGCCTCGATGGGCTGGCGCGCGACGTCGTGGAAGCCGGCGGACTGTTCGCCTACAACTCGCTGCGGCTCGCCGGCAAAATTCCGGCCGCAACCGTGAGCGCGAGTCGTCGGCCGATGACGCTGGTGGAAAAGATCATCGCCAGCCGCGTATTGCGCGCGCACGGGCACATCGGCGTGCCGAGCGTGACCGCGGGCCAGTCTTATTTCGTGCGCGCCGACCTGCGTTTTTCGCACGACTACGTGACGGCCATGGCCGACTCGCTATTCCGGGCCGGCTTCGGCGAAGACGCGCGCGTCGCCGAGCCCGAAAGCTTGGTTTTGTTTCGCGATCACCTCACCTTGCTCGAGCAGGCGCTCACGCCGCGCCATCGCGAGCTCAAGCTGTACGATCACGCGCTCGAGCTGAAGCACGCGCAAGAGCGCTTTGCCGCGCGTCACGGCGTCAAGTTGTACGATGAGGTCGAAGGCGAGCAAGGCGCTCAGAGCTACGGCATCTGCCACAACGTCGTCGTCGACGAGCTGGGCCTGCCCGGCAGCGTGATCATCGGTACTGATTCGCACACCTGCACCGCGGGCGCGCTCGGCGCTTTCGCGTTTGGGGTCGGCAGCACCGACATGGCCAACGCATTTTTTACGCGCGACGTGCGAGTGCGCGTGCCGGAGAGCGTCAAAGTCGAGCTGGTGGGCGAGCTGCCGCCCGGAACTTGCGCCAAAGACGCCATGCTCGGCTTGCTGGCCTCGCCCGAGCAGCGGGCCGGGGTGTTTTCCGGGCGGGTTCTGGAGTTCGGCGGACCGGGTCTGCTCACCTTGAACCTCGACGAGCGCGCCACGCTCACCAACATGTCGGTCGAAGCGTCGGCTTTCACCGGCATCGTACCGCTCGACCGCCGCGCGCGCGCCGAGCTCGCCGAGCGCCGTGGTAGCGACTTGGACCTGCCCCTAGTCGGGCTCGCCTCCGATGCCGACGCGCAGTATGCGGCCGTCGTGACCGTGGATCTTTCGCGCGTCGAACCGATGGTGGCGTTGCCCGGCGACCCCCGAAATGGCTGCAGCCTGCGCGAGGCGCAGAGCAACGGCCCCGTGCGCATCGACATCGCCTACGGCGGCTCGTGTACGGGCTCCAAGGCCACCGACATCGACGCTTATGCGACCGTGCTGGCGGCGGGGCTGCGCGACGGGCGGCGTGTCGCCCCGGGCGTGCGGTTGTTCATTCAGCTGGGCTCGCTCAAGGTGCGTCGCTACGCCGAAGAGCGCGGCTACCTACAAGTGTTCCAAGACGCGGGGGCCACGGTTTTGGAGCCCGCGTGCGGGGCGTGCATCGGTTCCGGCCCCGGAATTTCCAGCCACGCCGATGAAGTGACGGTCAGCGCCGTGAACCGCAACCTGCCCGGGCGCAGCGGTCCGGGGCGCGTTTACTTGGCGAGCCCCTGGGTCGTGGCCGAGAGCGCGCTCGCGGGCGAGCTCTGCGCACCGACCGCGAGCGTGATCGACGGGAGCGCATCGTGAGCGGGGCCGGTCGCGGTCGCGGTAAGACGCAAGGTTTTCAAGTCGGGCCCGAGATGTGGGTGCGGCTTAGCGTGGTGATTCGCGACGCCGAAGGTGAAGCCGTGCAAGAGGAGCCGACGGAGACGAGCTTCGTCTTCGGTTTTGGTCTGCTGCTGCCCGCGCTCGAAGCCGGTATCGAGGGTTTGCCCGAGGGCGCGAAGAAGTCGCTCACCATCAAACCCGAGGAAGCATTCGGTGAGCGCGACCCCAAGGCGGTGCTCGAGGTGCTGCGCGACGAGTTCCCCGACGACGTCGCCGAGGGTGATGTTTTCGACGCTGAAGAGGATGACAGCCCCGATGCGCCCGGCGGCATGGTCCTGCTGCGTGTCCTCGAGGTCACCCCCGACAGCGTCATCCTGGACCGGAATCACCCCCTGGCCGGTCAAAAGGTGCGTTTCGACGTCGAAGTGCTCGAGGTTAGGCCGGCCGATGAAACCGAGATTTCCGCGGCAGAAGCCGCGATTTTGGCCGAGGGGGCGCCCGAACCGTCGCTAATTCCTGCGGCGAGCTTGCTTCGAGGGGGTACCCGGCGCTACGAGAAGGACCCTTCCGGCGCCTAGGCCGGGTCCACGACGGTAAAACGATGCCCATCTCCGACAGCTTGAAGAACGACATTCGAGTCCGCGATCGACTCTTGCGCAAGAACCTGCTCACCGACGACGAGGTGCAGCGTCAAGACGCCGCCCTGCTCGACGTGGAAGACAAAGCGGTGGTGCTCGAGCTCAAGCAGCCCGCACTGCAGAAGGAGTCGGAGCGCGCGATTGACGGCCCGCGCATCTCGCGTCCGGCGCCCGCGGCTCGCCCCGCTCCCATCCGTCCCTTCGAAGAAGAGGACGACGACGAAGAGGTGCTCGATCCCAAGGCCAAGCCTAAGGTCGCCGTCGTCGCGGCTGTCGACGACGATGAGGACGAAGATGACGATGAGGATGAAGACGACGACGACGATGACGACGTCGAGGAAAAGAAGCCCGAGGGAGAGAAGGCGTGAACGAGAACGGGGAGCACGATGCTGCCGAGCGGGCCTATTCGGATCACGCGCAGGCCAAAGAGCTCCCCGCTGTCGACTTTCTCAACCTCGTCGTGTCGATGAGCCACTCGGCGCTGTTGCATTTGGGTGACGCGCCCGATCCCGCCACCGGCGGTCTCGAGAAAAATTTGCCGCTCGCCCGCCAGACCATCGATCTATTGGCCATGCTGCAGGACAAAACTCGCGGCAACTTGACGGGCGATGAAGAGCGCGTGCTGTCCCAAGCCATCTACGATCTGCGCATGCGCTTCGTCGAGGTCGCGCAGGGCAAGTGACAGGTCGGTTGCGCGCGTTGCTCGCGGCGGCGTGTTTGCCGCTGCTGTTGCTGGCCTGCAAACGGCCCGGGTCTGCTCCCAGCGGTGGTGCCACGGCCGCGCCTTCCGGGGCGGTCTTGATTCAGGGCGCCCCGATCGTGAACAAATCGGTTCAGGTCGTCGCGCCGCCGGGCATTCAGGCGCCGGCCAGCTTCGCCGACTTGGCGGCCAAGGCGGATCCGGCCGTGGTGTTCGTCAAGACGTTGCAAGAGCGCCGTGGCATCACCGGTCGTCGCCAGGTGGTCGGCGAGGGCGTGGGTAGCGCCTTCGTGTACGACCCCGACGGGCTCATCATCACGAACAATCACGTGATCGAGGGCGCCAGTGAGATTTACGTCGTCTTCGGTCGTAAGCGTCAGGTCAAGGCGACGATTGTCGGTCGCGACCCGCGCACCGATGTCGCGGTGATCCGCGTCGAAGAGAAGAACTTGCCGTTTTTGCCGCTCGGGGACTCCGAAGCCGTGCGCGTCGGCGACTGGGTCGTCGCCATCGGTAACCCGTTCGCGCTCTCGCATACGGTTTCGGCCGGCATCATCTCCGCGCGCGGCCGCACCATTCAGGACGTGAAGGGCCTGGACGAGTCGGGCTACTACGATTTTTTGCAAACCGACGCGAGCATCAACCCGGGTAACTCCGGCGGCCCGTTGCTCGACACGGCTGGACGCGTCGTTGGCATGAACACCGCCATTCGCCGCGCGGCGAACAACATCGGCTTTGCGATCCCGGTCAACATGATCAAGGAGCTGTTGCCGCGGCTCTTGGCCGACGGCGGCGTCAAGCGCAGCGCCATTGGCGTCGTGGTCGCCCCCCTGATGCCCGAAGACCGCGAACGCCTGAAGCTGCCGGACGAGTCGGGCGTGCTGGTGAGCGTGGTCGTGCCCGGGGGCCCCGCCGAAAAAGCGGGCCTGGTGGTAGACGACGTGATCTTGTCGTTCCAGGGCGAAGCGTTACCGAGCCCGGACCGGCTGCGCTGGGTGGCAAGCTTGGCCGGTGTAGGCAAGAGCGTCACCTTGCGCGTAGCCCGCGGCGGGCGCCTGTTCGATTTACAAGTAAAGCTGGAAGCCCTCCCCGAACGCGCCAGCTCCGTCCCCCTCGAGCCGCCCGACGACGAACCCTAGCGGGGACGACGAGCATCTCGTGCTCGCTGCCCGGGGAGATTGCTGGGAGGGGGTGCGTAACACGACGGGAGATGTCGCAAAGTATTCTTGTTCCCCAAGGTTTTTTTGGGGAGTCGGACCTGGCTTCGGGCACCGTCGAGATCCCCCGTGATCGAAATGTCAGAGGGGTGAATAGGGGGGACCAGCCCGCGTCCAACCGGCTGGAACGTGAAAACGAATCCGAACAGGACAAACGACTCATCCTGCGCGCCCAGGCGGGAGACAGCGGAGCATTCCGGCTCCTGGTCGAGCGCCATCAGCGTCGAGTCTTTGCCATCGCCCTCGGTTTGGTGCGCGACGAGCAGGACGCGCGCGAGATCGCCCAAGAGGCTTTTCTGCGCGTTCACAAAGGCTTGCCCGAGTTCCACGGTGGCTCCAGCTTTTTCACCTGGCTCTACCGCATCGTCACGAACCTCTCGATCGATCTCATGCGCAAGCCTTCGCGTCGCGAGGCTGAGCTGCACTTTGCGCTCGAGATCGACGATGGCGACTCTCCGGTCTTACCCGCCAGCGACGCCGACCCGTACGACGTGGTGCGCCGTGGTCAGCTCTCGTTGCGCATCCAGGCCGCGCTCGAGCAACTGCCCCCGTACCACCGCGGAGTCATCCTGATGCGCGAGGTAGAGGGCATGAGCTACGAAGAGATGGCCGAGGCGATGCAAGTCTCCAAGGGCACGATCATGAGTCGGCTGTTTCACGCGCGTAAAAAGCTGCAGCGCGCACTGTCCGATTGCCACGACGAAGAATGCGCGGGAGTAAAGAGCGCGTGAACGCCGACACGAAGCGCCTGCATTGCTACCTCGATGGTGAAATGTCCCGCGACGAGGCGGAGGCGTTCCGCGCCCGCTTGGTCGAAAACCCCGCGCTTTGCGAGCAATTGCAGGAAATGCAGCGGGTCGGGGCGCTGGTGCGGGGCTGGGCTGCCGTCGCGGGAGCACGCGGCGCCGAGCTGGTCGAGCCGACGTTGAATCGCGTGCAAAACGCCGAGCGCAAGCGCGCGCGCCAAACGACCCTGGGCTACGCCGTCGCAACCGTCTTGCTGTTGGCGTTGCCGTGGTCACGTCAGGCACCCGAGCTGGCCGCGCCGGCCGCCCCCGCTCAGGCGGCCAAGCCGTCGGCCGCCGCCATCGAGCGCGTGGAGGCGGGCGACAAGCAAGCGCAGGTATTCGTGCTCGGTGGCTCGACCACGCCCGTGGTGTGGCTGGCCGACGACGCGCCCGACGACGACGCTCAGGAACAACAGGACCCGGGCTGAGCATGCGACAGCTTTTGCTCGCGTTGGCGATCGGCGCCTCGTGTCCGCTTGCCGTGAGCGGCACCGCTCGCGCCAAGCCCGCCCACGCTGCCAGCGCGGCCAAGCCGCCGGCGGACACGCCCGACAAGCTCGAGACCGTGGTCGAGGTCAGCGTGCTGCACGGTACTCACGAGCAACGCGAGGTCGACTCACGCATTGGCAACATGCCCGAGCTCAGCCAAGGCCCATTCGCGAAGTACGCGAGCTATCAGCTGCTTTCTCGCTCGCAATTGCGGCTCAGCCGCGGCGGCAAGCGCCAACTGAAGCTGCCCAATGGACGGCTACTGGAAGCGCGCCTCGAAGACATCCTGCCTGACGGCAGCTCACGCTTGGTCGCCAGCATCAACCGCCCCGACGCCAATGATTTTCTGCCCCTGCTCGAAGTCAAAGCCCGCCCCGGCCAGTCCTTCATCGTCGCCGGCCAAAGCTACAAGCGCGGCATCCTCGTCTTGGTCTTCAAAGTCGTGCGCTAGCTGTGGCTCTTCCGTACCCGTGCCCGACGGTCCGTGAGCAAACGTCAGGGCCGTTCGTTTGGTAGGCCGAGGTTCCTGGCGCGGGCAGAGCCCGCGCGCGCCGCGGGCAGCTGCCCGCGCAGGCAAGGCCTACACAGGCAAAGTCGATGGGCGGCTTCTTTGGGCCCGGGCCCAGGCACGTTTACGGGCACGAGCGAGAAGCTAGCCAACGGGCAAAGTGAGCGTGAAGCTGGTGCCCTGGCCGGGGGCGCTCGAGACCTGAATGGTGCCGCCGTGAGCATCCAAAATGCCGCGCACGATCGAAAGGCCGAGGCCGGTGCCGCGGCCGTCGGTTTTGGTCGTGAAGAACGGCTCGAAGATCTGCGGCATGGCTTCGGCGGGGATGCCGTTGCCGGTGTCGCTGATGTCGATGCGGAGGCTCTCTCCCGAATCGGCGGTGCGCACGGCGATGCGCAACACGCCGCCGCGCTCAGCCATGGCGTGCGCGGCGTTCGTGAACAGGTTCACGAACACCTGCGTCAACTGGCCGGGAATGCCGATCAGCATCGGCAGTGGGGTGGCAAAGTCATGCTCGATTTCTACCTGCCCGTCTGCGAACTCGTGCTCGCAGAACACCAGCGCTCGCTCGATGACCTCTTGAATTTGCACGGGGCCCCGTGAGTCGCCGGTCGGGCGCGCGTAGGCCACCAGATCGCGCGTGAACTTGAGGATGCGCTCGGCGGCTTCACCGATGCGACGCACGCGCTCCGCGTCTTCGCTCAAGTCGTGGCTGGCGTCGTTGCCCAGCTTCTTCGTCAGGTAGTCGGAGTAAGCGATGATCGAGGTGAGCGGGTTGTTCAGCTCGTGCACCACCCCCGCCACGATTTGACCGAGCGAGGCCAGCTTTTCCGTCTGAATCACCTGCGCTTGGAGGCGGTGAAAATTGCGAACCGAATCTTCGGCGCGCGCGTAGGTGTGCAGGCGGCTCAACGCCGCGCCCAGCACCGTGGCTGCCTGCTCCGCCATCTCTCGGCGCAAGGGGCTGAGCGGCTCGATCATGCCGTCGCGCGCCACGTGGAACGTCGAACCGGACGTGCCAGTGCCGTCGTCGAGGTCGTAGATGCGCTCTTCGGAGTAGGTGGGAAAAAGCCGCGTTGGATCCCGTTCGGGACCGCGGCGCATGCCGGGACCGAGTCGGTACAGCACGACCGGCTCGGCCCGGCCCGCCTGCACCATGCAGATGCCGAGCGCGGCGCCCGGGAAAAGCAGCGCTACGCCATCCAGGAACATGCGTCCCAGATCTTCGCCGGCGACGTCGATGGGTAGGGTCGTGGACAAGCGCAACAGCACGTCGCGCCACGGCTCGGCGATCGGCGCTTCCGAGGTGCGACGCGTGCCGGACGGCGCGGGGCGAGTTTCGCGCGTGTCGGGCAAGTCGACGCTGCCCGGCGGCGGCGTTGCGGCGTCGGGGTTGCGGCTCATGTCACGTCCTTGGCGCCCGGGTCGGTGCCGCTGGCCTTCTCCAAATCCAAAATCTTCGCGTTGCCGACGTAGCTCTTCGTTTCGTACTTCGTGATTTTACCGACCTTGCGCACGATCTCCGCCATGCGCTCTGACTCGCGGATGATCACGGCGGCGGCGCTCGACAGCGTCGGCTCGTCTTCCAACTTGCGGCGCAAGAGCTCGGCGTAGCCGATGACGCTGGTTAGCGGCTGATTCAGCTCGTGAGCGGCGGCGCCCGCCAGCTCGGCTACGATGGCCATGCGTTCGCGTCCGCGCAGCTCTTCTTGCGCGCGCTCCAGCCGCTCTTGCATGCGTAAGCGCTCGCGAATGTCGGTAAAAATGCCGACGCTGCCGATGGGACGCCCGTTGTCGAGCACCAGCGACGCCGACAACGTGACCGGGATTTGGCTGCCGTCGGAGCCGAGCATGTCGACGCGGTAGTCTTCGAGCCGGCCGTAGCCGCTGATCTCGGGATCACGGATGCGACGCATGATGTCGCGCGCTACGCCCTGCGGATACAGCCGCTCGACGCGCATTTTGCCGACGACGTCGCTGGGCGAGTAGCCAAAGATGCGGGCGGCGGCGCGGTTGAAGAGCAGCACGGTGCCCTTCAGGTTGGCCGAGACGATGCCGTCGACGGAGCTGTCGATCACGCGCTCCAAGAACTCTTTGGTCTGCTTCAGCTCGATGGCCGTCTGCCGTTCGAGCGTGACGTCGCGGAACGTGCAGAGCACGGCGTCGTCCTCGTGCAAAACCGAGCTGAAGCTGACGTTGATGATCAACGGCTCGCCGCCCTTGTCGTTGATCGTGAGATCGACGCCGCGCGGATAGATGCCGTCGGAAAAACCGCGCAGCATGCGGTCGCCCCGGTCCCGATCGACGCTGGTCACCAAATCAGTGATGCGTAGCGCGGTCAGCTCGGTCTCGGTATAGCCGATGATTTCGCGGGCGCGTGGGTTGGCGAACAGGATCTGCCCGCTGCGATCGATCACGATCATGCCGTCGGCGGCGCTCTCGAAGAAGTCGGCGTAGCGACGGAACAGCTGCACGCGCCGCTCGGCTTCTTGACGGGCAGTAGTAATTTTCTCGGTTTCGGCGCGCAGCGACTGCAAAATGCGGGCGTTGCGGAGCGCGATGGCCATCGCGTTGGCGACCGTGGTGACGAGCGATAAGTCATACGCGTGAAACGCGGCCCGCCCCTTGGAGCGCAGGAACAGGACGCCCATCGGGCCGTGATCGTGCAAAATCGGCAAGAGGGCGAGCGAATTGAAGCCGGGCGCCGCTTCGCGCTGGCGGACGACCTCGAACAGCGGGTGGCGCGCGGCATCGCGAATGACCAGCGCTTTGCCGGTGCGGAACACCTCGCGAATTTCCGGATACTTACCGAGGTCGATGGGTAAATCGCGCAGCTGCTCGTCGTCGCTGGTAGCCAGCACGTAGCCCAAGTCCCCGGACTCGGCGAAAAGCACGATGCTGCAGCGGTCGACGTGCGCCACCTGCGCGACCCGCTGCACCACGGTGAACAAAATGTCCCTTATGTCCAGAGTGGAAGCCAGCTTTTGGGTGAGCTCCAGCACGGTCTGCTGGTGGCGCTCGCGCTGGCTAATGCGCTCGACGTATTCGCGAACGCGCATCTGGCCGCGGAGCCGCGCGATCAGCTCGGCCGGGCGAAAGGGCTTGTGAACGTAGTCGTCGGCCCCAGAGGCGAAAACTCGCTCAATCTCGTCGTCGGAATCCAGCGCGGTCAGCACGACAACCGGAACCTCGGCGAGGCGGGGCGTCTTGCGGATGTAGTGGAGGATTGCGTAGCCGTCCGGCGCCGGCATCACCAAATCCAGCAACACTACCTGAGGCATGTGCTCCGCCAGGTACGTCAATGCATCGGTGCCTGATTCGCAGGCCTCGTTGCTGAGGCCCGCATCCGTCAGAGTCTGGCAAAGCACGTGCCGACTAACGGCGTCGTCATCGACGACCAGGATCGTCTCCTCGAAGGCCACGAAGCCGCCAGGGTACCACGGCCTAGCGCATGGGGTGGTCCCTGCTTTGCCTTCTCCAGGGGTTCTCGGTATATACGCCCGCGTGAGTCGGGTCCCGCCGCACGCCTCTGGTGGTCTAGACCTGCCTGAGGCTGAAGAGCTCGAGCAGCTGGAAGAGCTGGGCGACGATGCCATCATCGCCCAGCAGCAGGGCGCTCACGTCCCCAAACCGCGTGCGCAGGTGACAGAAGAGGCCCGCTCGATCGTGATCTCGGAGCACCCCGCGCCCGGCTCCAATCCGCCTTCTGGCCCCAAAATTCCGGTGGCTCGGGGGACCCGCAAGCGGTCCGAGCGGACCGAGAAAACGGTGGTCATCCGGGACCGTCGCCAGATTGAAGAG
>Ga0164241_10001353_pt1 | contig 30874 bp, 24 predicted proteins | sample OricomyardsoilBY_FD_108780 | JGI IMG/M metagenome (GOLD analysis project Ga0164241, IMG submission 108780) | Backyard soil microbial communities from Emeryville, California, USA - Original compost - Back yard soil (BY) | ecosystem: Environmental > Terrestrial > Soil > Unclassified | place: USA... | reverse complement strand
TGGTCCAGCTCGCGCCGTCGTCGGATACGAACGAGGGCCCGTCGTCACCGGAGCAGGCGAACTGCTGCTCGGCCTCGTCCCAGATCAGGTACGGGTGCCCGCCGACGTTCGGCGTCGGCCCCACCTTCGTCCACTTCAAGCCGTCGCTGGATGAAGCCAAATTCGAGCCGCAAGCCACGAGAAACTTGCCGCCTCCGAACGCCATACCATCCGTAACTGGACATTTAATGGGCTTGATCACGTCCTCGGCCATGCCGTGGTCGTCCCAATCCACCCCGTCGACGGACGTGACCAGCCGCCAGCCCGCGCTCACCCAAAGCGCGTTGCCGTAAGCGATGGTGCGCAGCAGATCGTCGTCGTCCTTGCCGTCTTCGTTCCAATGCGTCTCGTTCTTCCAGCTCTTGCCCAGATCGCGCGAGACGATGCGCAGACCGCCGTAGCCGACCGCAATCACACCGGTCACGCCCGGCAGCTCCTCACCGTCGCCGCCGCTACCGCCCGCGCCCGCCGCGTCATCGCCGACGCCGCCGGAGCCCGAGCTGGTGCCGCCGCTCATTCCGCCCTGCGCGCTCGCGCCGCCCGAGGGCTTCGAGCCGCCGCTCGTTCCGCCGACACTGCCCGCGGCGCCGCCGCTCCCGCTGCCGCCGCCGGCGTTGCTGCCCGAGCCGCCCGAACCGGTGTTGCCGGCAGAGCTGCTCGGTTGCCCAGCGGTTCCAGCGTTCGGGCCCGCGCCGGCGACGCTTTGGCCACCCGCCTGCCCAGCGGGGCCCGCGTCTTCGCTGCTATTACAGCCGAATACAGCCACACCGAGCGTGAAGCCGACTGCAGCCAACCGCCGGTCGTTGAGCAAGCGCTGAACGGTCACTGGCAGGTATGAACCTCCTCGAGCCCCAGGCAGCTCAAAAAAGTCGCGCCCCCACCCCGCCGCTTAGAATCTTCCGGTGCGTCTGTCCGTCGCTGTGGGTTGTGTACACACCCGCCGACAGTGCTCGGGAAATGACCATGTGCCGCGAGGCGTGAGCCACTAACAAGCCACCGCATGCCAGTCGTTCAGCTATCCAAGTTTCTGTGCGGCGCCGTGGTGTTGCTCGCCTTCGCCGGCTGTGGGGCGGCGGAGGAGCCGCAAGGCGCGGAGGAGCAGTCGCTCGATTCCCCGGTCAGCGCGAGGCAGGGAGAGTTATCGCGCCTTCGAGAGCTGCAGGCGATCAAAGATTTCGATAGCGCGGGTTCCTATGAGGAACCGGCTCCGGTGCAGACACTTATTGGGGCCGGTGGTATGCCACCAGGTGGCTACCAGAGCACGATAACGTGCGCTGGCGACCCGCAATGCAAATTCATCCACGTTCCTCGGTGTACTAGGAACGAGAAGCAGTGCTACGGCGGCTACTGCGTGATTAGCGACGTTGCCGGCTGCACGCCTTAGGTGTGCACGCTCGCCACTGGACTCGGGAGCGCTGGCGCCTTCAGCAAGGGATCGTCGCAAAAAACCACGCCTAACATTAACTTGACCATGGGCGCCGCCCGCCACTTCCAGTAAGCCGGGAGGGCATGCGCTCAGAACCGCGATCCTGCTCGTGGCTTGCCGGTTGCGTAGCCTTGGGGGTAAGCGTTTCAGGCTGTGGGGCGACTGACGAGCAGCCTTCCCGCGCCTCGCAAGCTCTCGATTCTTTCGTCTTCAAGCGCCAGCAGGATCCCCTGGTGCCGCGCGACGTCCAACCGTTCGACGAGTTTGGCACGGCGGTCGGCATCAGCTCTCGCTGGGCGGCGGTTGGCTCACCGGGCGACGATTTCGGGGAGGATCCTATCGACGACACCGGCAGCGCCGTCGTGTTCGAGCGGAAGCAAGGCAACGTCTGGGAAGAAACCGTCACTGTCCGAACGAATGAGAGTTGGCCCGACGCTCGCTTCGGCACCACGGTCGCCGTGGCGGACAACGTCGTGGTGGTGGGCGCACCAGAAGCCGATCCTTCGGGCGACGGCTCTACCGTCGCGGCAGGCCTCGTGGCTTCATTTGCTTACAGCAACGGGGTTTGGGAACCGGAGCCCCTGTTGCATGATCCCAACGAAACTGAATTTCACGTATTTGGGGCGGCGGTCGCTCTGGACGGTCAAACGCTGTTGGTGGGCGCCTACGGTGGCGATCAAGTCTTCGCCTTCCCCAGAACACGCGCAGGTTGGGGAAAGCCGATCACGATTCAGTCGCCCAGCGAGGGAATCTGGTTCGGGTACTCCGTGGCGCTCGACGAACCATACGCACTCGTCGGGGCACCGTTTGCTGACGGCCCTGGCGACTCGATCGAAGATCAGGGCGCGGTTTTTGTCTACAAGCACGAGGGCGACGACTGGGTTTCGCAAGGTCAGCTCGAGCGCAATTTCGTCAATCCCAACGACCTGTTCGGAACGGCCATCACAGCCCACAACGGCCTCGCCGTCTCGACGGCTTACGGAACCGGCTCGGTTGATTTTTGGCAATATGAAGCGGCCTCGGGTTGGGGCTCCCCATTTACCGTGGGTCCGGGAACCGCCGACAGCGAGTCGGGGTTTGGTTGGAGCTTGGCGATCGGCACGAAGTCCTCGGTCTGGGTTGGCGCCTACCTCGATGGAAATCCGAACGGCGCGGTCTATCCGTTCGTCCACGGCGACGATCGCTCGTGGCACGTCGTCCCCAGCGTGTCCTTCGCAGAAGGAGGATGGTTCGGCTACGCGGTAGGCTCGGCTTCCGGAGCGCTCATGGTGGGCGCGCCCGCGGCGGGTTCGGACAGTCAAGGCGCGGTGTACGTCATCGAAACGAGCGACGGCTCGAGTTGCTCTACGGACGAAGAATGCTTCTCGACGCATTGCGTGGGAGGCGTTTGCTGTAACTCGCTCTGCGACGAACCGTGCTACTCATGCCTCGCCTCCGAGAAAGCCAGCGAGAGCGCAGATGGTACGTGCGAACCGAGGCGAAGTGGATCCCGGCCACAAGCCGAAGGCTGCGTAGCGAACGAATCCAACACTTGCGATACCAACGGGCTCTGCGACGGTGAAGGCGACTGCCAAAAATATGCGGCTGGTACCCAGTGCGGCGAACCATTCTGCACGGAGAACGAGCTCGTCGGCGTGGCCCTCTGCGACGGAAGCGGCGCGTGTGTGCCGCCAGACGCCAAGAAATGTCGAAACTATGCCTGCAACGAAGGCGCTTGCCTCGACGCTTGCACTGCGGACAGCGATTGCGGGGACGGCGCCTACTGCAGCGACGAGCGCTGTCAGGTGAAACGCGGCTTCGGCGCGCCCTGCAGCTCGTCGAACGCCTGTCTCGATGGCCACTGTGCCGACGGTGTCTGTTGCGACAAAGCTTGTGACGGCAAGTGCGAAGCCTGCGCAGAACTGGGCAGCAAAGGTCTTTGCGTACCCCTGAACGCCGGCTCTCCCCCACGCGTCGACCTCGGATTGGAGAGCGCGGGCAAAGGAACCGACATGTGCGCGCAACTCTTCTGCGATGGTGTCGGGCGAGAAGCCGCCAACCTCACGGCCGACGCCAGCGTGACCTGCGCGCCCGCCGGTTGTAGCGATGGCGTCGAAGTCGCGGAAGGACGCTGCAACGGTGAGGGACGCTGCGATGCCCTGGTGTTGAAGACCTGTGGCGCTTACGCTTGCGGCGTCGCCGACAAGGACGCGGGGCGCCCCGCACAATGCCGGACGAGTTGCGAAACCGTTTCCGACTGCGCCGTCGACTTCTATTGCACCACGGACCACGAGTGCCGACCCATCGAACCCGCCCGCAACGACTCGAAGGGTTGCAGCGTGCCTACGTTCGCCGCGAGCGACGATTGGTCTTGTCTCGGGCTCCTTACCTCGGCAATAACCCTCGTGCGATTACGACGCCGTAAGCCTACCGCGAGGAAACGCAGACCAATATGAGCAAGATTCGCTACGCGAGCGCCGCATTTCTTCTATTCGGACTCAGCACCGCTTTTGCAGCCTGCGTCTCGCAAACGCTGCCTGCAGGAGCTTACCCGAGCGCCAACACATGCAAGACCAACATCGAGTGTAAAATCATTCCGATCCCCAAGTGCACGAAGAACATGAAGCAATGTTATGAGAGACATTGCCTCATCAGCGACATACCCAACTGCGTCGTAGCTCCCGTCCCGACGGTCACCGCAACAGTTCCAGTTCCGACGCCGACAATCGAGCCCACGCCCACGCCCCCTCCCGGCTCGAATCCCGAGCCGCACGTGCCGAACTGAATCACAGCTCGTAACGGAGCCCGGCCGTCGGCGACAGCGTCGTGAAGGCGCGCGTCAGTACTTCTTCGGCCAGCGTGATGCGACCGAGTCGTCCCACGTTGGCGTCCGGCGCGAGGCCGACCTGACGCGGTCGATCGGCGCCGTCGGGAGAGTCGTAGTTGGAGCGCAGGCGCTTGGGCGGCAAAAATAGCGTCAAACCGAGGCCCAAATCGAGCGACCAGCGCGGGCTTAGCCGGTAGCCGACTCGCACTTCGGCCTCGGCGAAGGGGACGAGCATGAGCTCGCTGCGCTCCGCGAAGGAGGCGCCGCGCTCGATGCCGGCGCTGTGAAACGTGGCGTCGACCGAGCTCTTCGAGCCGAGGCCGGCGACGCCGAACGCGACGCGCGTGGTGAGCGGATACTTCGCGAAGGCGCGATACGAGGCGCCGAGGGCCAGGCCACCGCCGAGCAGGCGCGTTCGATCGTCGTAGTCGTCGCTGCGCCAGGCGTACTGCTCTTCGTGGCGCTCGACGTTGCGCGTCAGCGGTTGCCAGAGTGAGATGAAGCGCGCGCTCAGCTCGAGCGAGAGCCCGCGCTTGACCCCGTAACCGAAGCGGGCGGTGGCGCCGAGGCCGCGCGCGAGCGGGACGCCATCGGCGTGCGCGTCACCGCCGAGCGACGCCGCCAAAAGCGCGCCCGCTTCGAGGCCCAGGCTCAGGTCTTGGTGCTTGGCGGCGCGCCAGACGGGGCTCGACGTGTCGCGCTCGAGCGGCGCCGGCAGCGAAAGTTGCTGATTTTGAGCCAGATCGAGCTGGCGGCGAAAGGTGTAATGGCCGGACGCGGCGACCTCGATGCGATGCGGGCCGCTCGGCAGGCGGCCACTCCACACGCCGGCCCCCACCGCGACGCCGTCGATGTACACGACCGCGTTGGACGGTACGGGCTCGACGCGCAGCTGGCAGTCGAGCGTGGCGGCCTTGAGCACGAGCGTGGTCGTGGCGGCGCCGCGCACGGTGGCGGAGCTCGGCTGCGTTCCGAGCAAGTCCTCGCCGCGGAGCGCGACGTAGTGCCCGCCGGGCGCGATGCGCAAGGTGCTCGGCGTGGTGCCGGCGGGCGCGCCGTCGACGAGCACGGTGAGCTTTTTGCCCGACGCCTCGCGAACTACCAGCACTCCGACGTCCGTCAATTGGCGCAAGCGTGGGCTGAGCAGCCGGCGTTGTCCGCCCGCGATAGTGTCGACGCTCTCGACCGGCTCGAAGCCGATCTTTTCGAAGCGCACGGTGTGGGTGCCGACGTTGACGCGGATCGGACGCTCGAGGGGCGTGAACCCGCGCAGCCTGCCGTCGACCAGCACCGAGACCTCGAGCTGCGTGGGCGCGATCACGATCTCGGCCGTCTGCGCGGCGGGCCCCGCCATCTCGACGCGCCAGCTCTCGACCTGATCGCGCGGGGCCGTGGCCGCGAAATCGCGCACCAGGGCCTCGTACATCTCGTAGCTCTCGGCGAAGCGACGCAGCTGAGCGAGCGCGATGGCCGCGTTGCGGGTCGCGGCGCGGGTCGGGTAGAGCTCGCGCGAGGCCGTGAACTCCGCGAGCGCGGCGTCCCAGCTGCGATCGCGGGCCAGCGAGAGGCCGTGCTGAAAATGCCGCTCAGCTTCGTGCTTCTTGTCTTCGCTCGCGGCTCGCGCGGCGGGGACGTCGCTCTGAGCGAGCGCCGGACCTGCGCCGGCCTCCAGCGCCAGCGCCAACAGCAAGCCCACACGCCCCTGCCAGCGGGACAGGCCACGCGCGCCACGGCGCCAGCGGTTCACGGAGGCGGGTTGCAAACCGCCGCACACTAGTGCAGCGCCCGCGCGATGGAGACAAATTGTTACCGGAACTTACGCGGATAGCGGCCTGGGCGCGTGAAATTCGCGCAGCTGGGCGTCGACGATCAGCGACAGCTCGCCGCGTATGCCGTCCGGATGCAGCCACGAGCTCGGCCCGGAGCGCAAGATGGCGTGCCTAAAAGCCGGCGTGGTCTCTTCGAACAGCAACGGCATCTCGATGACGTCTCGATAGAACGCCACGAAGCGCTCGAGATCGGCCGTGAGCACGGCGACGTGATTGATACCGCTACTAGACTCATCGCGTTACCTCCTTCGATTTTCTTAGGCTGCGCGCGCGCCGGCCCTTGCGTGCTTGAGCGCGGAACGCGCGATTTGGGAGGGGTCGGCCGCGCGCAGGCCGCCGGCCGAGCACGGACGGGGGTGGGCAGCTCATCATTGGTCTCATCCGACAAATGAGACCAAGGGTCAGGTGGGCAGCCCGCTCAGGAACCGGCGGGGGTCAGTGTCGCTTCGGTGGGCGATGGATCTTGGCGGACGCCGCGGTGCTTGGAGAAGCGATCCATCGCCAGGTACACGATCGGGGTCGTGAACAGCGTGAGCAGCTGGGAGACGATCAGGCCGCCGACGATGGTGATACCGAGCGGGCGACGCAGCTCGGAGCCCATGCCGGTGCCGAGCGCGAGCGGCAGCGCGCCGAGCAACGCCGCGCACGTCGTCATCAAGATCGGACGAAAGCGCAGCAGGCACGCCGCCCGGATCGCCTGGAGTGGCGCGGCGCCGCGCTCGCGCTCCTCCTCGATCGCAAAATCGATCATCATGATCGCGTTCTTTTTCACGATGCCGATCAACAAGATGATGCCAATCAGGGCGATGATGCTGAGCTCGACCTTGAACAACAACAGCGCTAGCAGGGCCCCCACGCCGGCCGAGGGCAAGGTCGACAGGATCGTGATCGGGTGGACGTAGCTCTCGTACAGCATGCCGAGCACGATGTAGACGGTGAGCAACGCCGCCAAAATCAACATCGGCTGGGTCGCGAGCGAGTCCTTGAACGCCTGAGCGGTGCCCATGAATTGGGCGTGAACGCTGGCGGGCAGACCGATTTCGCGCTCGGCGCGGTGAATCGCGTCCACCGCCGGCCCGAGCGCGACTTCGGGCGCTAGATTGAAGGACAGCGTGACAGACGGGAACTGACCCTGATGATTGATGGCGAGCGGCGACGTGGTGATGCTCGGCGTCACCACCGAGCGCAACGGCACTTGGCCGCCCGGCGCGCCGACGTATAGCTCGTTGATGGCGGTCGGACCGTTTTGTAGCTCTGGCTTGACCTCGAGCACGACGCGATACTGATTGCGCTGAGTGAAGGTGGTGGCCACCTGCCGCTGGCCGAAGGCATCGTAGAGCGTGTCGTCGATCGCCTGCGGAGTGATGCCGAGCCGGGACGCGGCGTCGCGATCGAGGTCGAGCTTGAGCGTCAGCCCGGTGGTTTGCTGGTCGGTGGCCACGTCTTTGAGCTGCGGGAGCTGCTTGAGCTTGTCGAACACGCGCGGCGCCCACTCGCGGAGCTCCAGCAGATCCGCGTCCTGCAGCGTGTATTGGTATTGGGTACGCGACTGACGCCCACCTACCCGAACGTCTTGAAATGACTGAAGAAACACATGAATCCCGGCGATCTTGGCTAGCTTGGGCCGGAGCCGGCCGATGATCTCGTCGGGCGACGATTTGCGCGCCGGCTTCGGCTTCAAGTCGATGAAGACGGTGCCGTTGTTTCCGGTCGACCCGTTGGAGGCGCCGATGAACGACGCGACGTGGGCCACGTCCGGATCGGTCTCCAAGACCGCGTTCACGGCTTGCTGGCGCTCCTTCATCGCGTGAAACGAGATGTCTTGCGGAGCCTGGGTGGAGCCGGCCAGCGCGCCCGCGTCTTGTTGCGGAAAGAGACCTTTGGGGACGACGCCGTACAGGTAAACACTGAGCGCGAGCGTACCGAAGATCACCGCCTGCATCGTCTTGCGGTGACCGAGCACCCAATCGAGCGAATGCTCGTAACCTTTGAGGACGGCTTCGAAGCCGCGCTCCGACCAGCGGTACAGGCGCCCGTGGCGCTTCTTGTCGCGCAAGAGCCGCGAGCACATCATCGGCGTGAGCGTCAGCGATACGACCGCCGAGATCACGATCGCGATCGAAAGCGTCATCGCAAACTCACGGAACAGCCTCCCGACGATGCCCCCCATCAGTAAGATCGGGATGAACACCGCTACCAGCGACACCGTAATCGACACGATCGTGAAGCCGATCTGCTTGGCCCCGAGCAACGCGGCGTCGAGCGGCTTTTTACCCTGCTCGATGTAGCGCGTGACGTTTTCGGTAACCACGATCGCGTCGTCGACGACGAAGCCGGTCGAGATTGTCAGCGCCATCAGCGACAGGTTGTCGATGCTGTAGCCCATCAAGTACATCACGCCGAACGTACCGAGCAGCGACAGCGGCACCGCCACGCTCGGGATGCTGGTGGCGCGCAGCGAGCGCAAGAACACGAACACCACCACGACCACCAGCAACACGCTGAGCAGCAGCGTGCGCTCGACGTCGTGCACGGAGGCGCGGATGGTCTGGGTGCGGTCGAGGGCGATGCTTTCGTGAATGGCGGGCGGCACCGAGGCCATCAACGACGGCAACAGGCTGCGCACGCGCTCGGTCGTCTCGAGGATGTTGGCTCCCGGTTGCCGACGCACGATCACGAGCACCGCGCGCGTGCCGTTGACCCAAGCCGCGAGCCGATTGTTTTCGACGTCGTCGAAGACGTCCGCCACCTCTTTGAGCCGAACGACGGCGCCGTTCGAGTACCCGATGATGGTCTCCTTGTATTTGTCGGCGCCGAAGATCTGGTCGTTGGCGTCGATCACGGCGGTTCGATTCGGGCCGACCAACGAGCCCTGCGGCTGGTCGACCGACGTCGCCGCCAGCGCCGCCCGCACCTGGGCCGAGCTCACGTTGTGCCCGGCCAGGGCGCGTGGATCGACCTGGACCCGCACCGCGGGCTGCTGCCCGCCGCCGACGTGCACCTGGCCCACGCCCGGCACCTGCGCGATCTTCTGCGCCAAGATCGTGTTGGCGTTCTCGAACACCTCCGACAACGGCAGCGTCTCGGAGGTCAGCGACAAGATCAGCAGCGGCGCGTCGGCAGGGTTGACCTTACGGTAAGTGGGCCGGAGCGGCAGGTTCGGCGGCAGCTCGCCCCCAGCAGCGGCGATCGCGGCCTGTACGTCGCGAGCGGCGCCGTCGACGTCACGATCGAGAGCGAACTGCAGCGTGAGGGCGGTCGCGCCGAGCACGCTGGCGGAGGTGATCTCGGTGATGCCAGCGATGCGTCCGAAGCGGCGCTCGAGCGGCGTCGCCACCGACGACGCCATCGTCTCGGGGCTGGCGCCGGGCAGGGCCGCGTTCACCTGAATCGTCGGGAAGTCGACGTTGGGCAGCGGCGAGACCGGGAGTCGCAGGTAGGCGGCGATGCCGGACAGCACGATCGCCAGCGCCAGCAGCGTTGTCGCGATCGGCCGGCGGATGAACGGCTCGGAGATGTTCACGATTCGGCCGGCCTCGGCGCGCGAGCGGGGGCCCCGGCGCGACGCAAGAAGCTGCCGAGCCGCGTCATGTACAGGTAGATGACGGGCGTCGTGTACAGCGTGAGGACCTGCGAGATCAGCAGGCCACCGACGATCGCGATGCCGAGCGGCCGGCGCAGCTCGGAGCCGGTGCCGCTGCCGAGCGCCAGCGGCAGCGCGCCGAGCAAGGCCGCCAGCGTCGTCATCATGATCGGCCTGAACCGCAGCAGACAAGCCTGGTGGATCGCTTCCTGCGGCGACAGGTGCTGCTCGCGCTCGGCGTCGAGGGCAAAGTCGATCATCATGATCGCGTTCTTCTTCACGATGCCGATCAGCAAGATGATGCCGATGAGCGCGATGATGCTGATCTCGTTGCCGGTGACGATCAACGCGAGCAGGGCGCCGACACCCGCCGACGGCAGCGTCGACAAGATCGTGATCGGGTGGATGTAGCTCTCGTACAGCACGCCGAGCACGATGTAGACCGTGATCAGCGCCGCCAGGATCAACAGCGGCTCGCTCGCCAGAGATTCGCGGAACGCCTGCGCGGTGCCCACGAAGTCGGCGTGCACGCTGGGCGGCAGCCCGACCTCGCGCTCCACGCGGTGAATCGCGTCCACGCCTGCGCCGAGCGAGCTGCCCCGGCCGACGTTGAACGAGATCGTGATCGCGGGAAACTGCTGCTGGTGGTTGATGACGAGCGGCGCCGGCTTGTGCTCGAAGCGCACGAACGACGCCAGCGGCACCGCCGCCCCCGTCGTCGATTTGACGTAAAGTTGGCCGAGCGCGTCGGCGTTCTCGCGTTGCTCCGGCTTCACCTCCAAGACCACGCGGTACAGGTTCAGCTGCGTGAAGATGGTCGAGATCTGGCGCTGGCCGAAGGCGTCGTACAGCGTATCGTCGATCGCCTGAGTGGTGACGCCGAGCCGCGCCGCCGTGTCGCGATCGATCTCGAGCGCCATACCCAGGCCTGCCGTCTGCTGGTCGCTCGTGACGTCGGCCAGCTCCGGCAGCTCGCCGAGCTTCTTGGTCATGGTCGTGCCCCACTCCGCGAGCTCGAGCGGGTCGGCCGCCTCCAGCGTGTATTGGAATTGGGTGCGACCGGCGCGGGTGTCGATCTGCAGGTCTTGCACCGACTGCAGGTGGACGGCGATGCCGGCCAGGCTGGCGAGCCCGAGCTTGAGCCGGTCCATGATCGCCTCGGCGTCGGTCGCGCGAGCGCTGCGCTCTTTCAAGGTAATGCTGAGGCGGCCGCTGTTGACGGTCGGGTTCTGGCCGTCAGCGCCGATCGACGAGGCGACGCTGGCGACGTCCGGATCTTCGAGGATGAGCTCGGAAACCGACTGCTGCAGCGCCATCATGCGCGGGAACGACACGTCGGGAGCGGCTTCGGTGATACCGACGATCAGGCCTGTGTCTTCTTGTGGGAAGAAGCCTTTGGGGACCAGCACCGCGAGCAGCCCCGTGAAGGCCACCGTCGCGAGCGTGAAGATCAGCGTCGTCTTCTGGTGGCGCAACACCCATTTCACGCCGCGATCGTACAGCCGCACCGCTGCTTCGAACGCGCGCTCGGAGCCACGATGAAACCAGCCTTGCTGCTCGATCGGCAGCTCGGGCTTGAGCATGAACGCCGACATCATCGGCGTCAGCGTCAGCGACAGGATGGCGGACACGAAGATCGCGACGCTGAGGGTGACGGCGAACTCGCGAAACAGGCGCCCGATCACCCCGCCCATGAACAAGAGCGGGATCAACACCGCCACCAGCGAGATCGTCAGCGACACGATCGTAAAGCCGATCTCTTTGCTGCCGATCAGCGCCGCCTCGAACGGCGATTTGCCATCCTCGATGTGTCGCGAAATGTTCTCGATCATGACGATCGCGTCGTCGACGACGAAGCCGGTCGAGATCGTCAGCGCCATCAACGACAGGTTGTCGAGGCTGTAGCCGAGCAAGTACATCACGCCGAACGTCCCGATCAGCGACAGCGGAACTGCGACGCTCGGGATGGCCGTCGCGCGCAGGTTGCGTAAAAACACGTAAATCACCGCCACGACCAAGCCAATCGTGAGCACGAGCGTGAACTCCACGTCTTCTACCGAGGCGCGCACCGTCTCGGTGCGGTCGCTCAGCACGTCGACGACGATGCCCTGCGGCAGCGAAGCCTGTAGCTGCGGCAGCAGCCCCTTCACCCGATCGGCGGTCTGGATCACGTTTGCGCCGGGCTGACGCTGCACGTTGAGCACGATCGCGCGCGCCTTGTTGGCCCAACCCGCGAGCTGCTCGTTCTCGACGCCGTCGATCACGCGGCCGACGTCGCGCACCCGCACCGGCGCGCCCGACTTGTAGGCGATGATCAGCGATTCGAAGCCGGCCGCGTCGTACAGCTGGTCGTTGGCGGCGATCGTGTAGCTCTGGCGCGGGCCGTCGATCGTACCCTTGGCCTGGTTGACGTTGGCCGAGACCAGCGCCAGCCGCACGTCTTCGAGCGTGAGCGACGTTCCGGCGAGGGCTTGCGGATCGACCTGCACGCGCACCGACGGCTTTTGACCGCCGCTGAGCGTGACGAGGCCGACCCCGGAGACCTGCGAGATCTTCTGGGCCAGGATCGAGTCGGCGTAGTCGCTCACTTTGCTGAGCGGCAGCGTGTCGGAGCGCACACTGAGGGTGAGGATCGGCGTGTCGGCCGGGTTCGATTTGCTGTAGCTCGGCGGCGTCGGCAAAGTGCGCGGAAGCAGGCTGGAGCTGGCGTTGATCGCGGCCTGCACGTCTTGCTCCGCCGAGTCGATGTTGCGGTCGAGCGTGAACTGCAACGTGACCTGCGAGCTGCCGAAGCTCGAGACCGACGTCATCTGCGCCAGGGACGGGATCTGGCCGAAGCGACGCTCGAGCGGGGTCGTGACGGCGGAGGCCATCGTGTCCGCGCTCGCGCCCGGCAAGTAGGTCGAGACGACGATCGTCGGGTAGTCGACCTGCGGCAGCGCCGCGACCGGCAGCATCCGAAAGCCGAGCAAGCCGGCCAGCAGCAAGCCGACCATCAACAACGTCGTCGCGACCGGCCGCCGAATGAACGGCTCGGAGATGCTCACGGCTCTTCTCCGGCGGCGGGGCCCGCGGGTGCCGCCGCCACCGGCGCGCGGGGCGCCACCGTCGCGCCGGGACGGATCCCGCCCTGGCCTTCAATCACGACCTTGTCGCCCGCCTTGAGGCCGCTCTTCACGATCACCAGCTCGCCCTCGGTCGAGTCGATCACGATCGGGCGCACGCTGGCTTTGTTCCCGGCGTCGACCACGTACGCGAAGGTGCCCTGGGGACCGCGCTGCACCGCCGTCGCGGGCGCGACGAGCGCGGCCTGGCGGGTGGCGAGCAATAGCCGCGCCTTGACGAAGCCGTTCGGCCACAACAGCCGCTCCGGATTGGGAAAGGTTGCCTTGAGCTTGATGGTGGCCGTCTGCTGGTTGACCTGATTGTCGATCAGCAGCAGCTGCCCTTTGCCGAGCAAGGTCGTGGCATCACGACTGTAAGCCTCGACTTCGACGGGCCCCGCCGCGAGCGCTTTCGAGACGCGCGGCAGGTCGTCTTCCGGCAACGTGAACACCACCGCCATCGGATCGAGCTGGGTCACGACGACGATGCCCGTCGAATCCGCGACGTGCACGACGTTGCCTTGATCGACGAGGCGCACGCCCGTCACGCCGTCGATCGGCGACTTGATCTGGGCGTAGTCGAGCTGCAGCCGCGCGTTGGCGGCGAGCGCCCGATCGGCTTCGACGGCGGCGGCGGCGGAGTCGGCGATCGCCTTCTGATCGTCGGCCTGCTGCCGCGCGATCAGCTTCTTTTCGACCAAATTGTCGTAACGCTGCTGGTTGACGCGCGCGTTCTCGGCGCTGGCTCGATCTTTGGTGATCGCGGCTTGTGCCTGCTGCAAGGCGATCTGAAACGGACGCGGATCGACCTGCGCCAGCAGCTCACCGCGCTTGACCGTCTGGCCCTCCTTGAAGAAGATCTTGTCGAGGCGACCGTCGACCTGCGTCTTGACCGTCACGGTCGCGAGCGGGACCGCGTTGCCGATACCTTCGAGGTAAATCGGCACGTCTTTCAGCTGCACGACCGCGATCACGACCGGCGCCGGGCGCGCCGCCGCGGCCGAGCCGGACGCGGCCGCCGCCGCCGCCGAGCGCGCCGTCTGCTTGCGGCTGAAGACGAACGCGCCGCCCAGCACGAGCGCGATGCCGAGGGCCGCGTACAGCAAGCCCCGCCGCGGTTTCGGCGGCTCCGCGGCCGCGCGAGCAGGGGGAAGGCTGGCGGCGTCGGGGCTGGTTTGGGGTGCTGTATGGTCCATGTTTTACTTTCCGAGCGCCGACAGCAGGCCCGCGCGCGCTGAGGCCAAGTTGTATTCGGCCTGCACGAGCTGGGCGCCCGCGCTGAGCGCCGCGACGGCGGCGTCGTCGAGCTCGATGATGCTACCGACGCCGGATTCGTACCGACCCTCGGCCAGCCGCAGGCGTTCTTTGGCATTTTCGCGCGCGTCTCGCGCCGCCACGATCGCCGCCTTGGCCGAGCGCAGATTGAGGCGCGCTTGCTCGACCTGCAGCCGCACCGTGAGCTCGGCTTGCGTGACTTGCGCTTGAGCAACGCTGACGTTGGCGCGCGCTTCACGCACCTCGCCGCGCGTGAGCCCCCCCTGGAAGATCGGCCAGGTCAGGTTCAAGCCGATGTTCCAGTTCAAGCCGAGGGCGTCGAGCGCGGGTCCCGCCTCCGAGACTCCCCCGACGCCGGACAACGTCGGACCGTAGGCGCCCTGGATCGAGCTTACGGTAAGCTCCGCGGCTTTGGTTTGCTTCTGCAGCGAGACGAGCTCGGGCCGCGACGCGAGCGCTTGCCGGAGCAGGCCTTCGCCGGGCCCGTCTTCGCCCGGTATCGGCGCGAGGCCTTCGTCGGCGACGTCGTAGTCGGTGCCTTGGGCGACGCCCATCGCCTGGTTCAGCTGGGCCTTTGCCGTCAAATAGCCGTTCTGAGCGTTGATTAACGTCACCTTGGCGTTGGCCAGATCGGTCTTGGCCTGAGCCAGATCGATCTCAGGACGGATACCTTGCTCGACGAAGCCTCGAACCTGCTCGAGATGGCGCTCCATGTTTTGTACGCTCTCTCGCCCGACCTGCACCAGCGCCTTCTGCGCGTGGGCCTGAAAGAACGCCTGGCGAACTTGCAGCGCCGCCTCGAAACGCGCCGTGCGCTCGTTAGATTCCTGAGCGTCGCGCTGCGCAGAAGCGGCGCGCGTCCGATCGATCGTTTGACCGAAGTCCCAAATCAGCTGCGAGGCGCTGACCCCGAATGAAAAGACATTGTAAGTTTGGCCCGACGAGCCCACCGTCGTCGGCACGCCGTTCTGGGTGGTGCGAACCGACGCGGTGCCGTGAACGCGTTGCGCGAGCCCGGTGCCGATCACCTGCGGCAAGTAGCCGGCGCGCGCTTGGTCGACTCGGCCCGCCGCCGCCTCGGTCTGCGCCTTGGCCGTGAGCACGTTGGGCTGATGCTGGAGGCCGGTCCGAACCGCGTCATCGAGGTGCAAAACGATCGCCTCGTCGCCTGGCGGAGCTGCGAGCGTATCTTGCGCCCAGCTGGGACCGGACCAGGCCGTCACGATGGCGGACAAGCTCACGCAGGCGAGCCACCGCCGAACGCCGCGCGCCCCCGGCCGTCCGTCAACATCGGATACGTGCAGCATGTTTGCTACTTGCCAAACCGCCGGGAGCGAGGCAAGCCGTGCTTCACGCTGATTGCGCTTCGAAAATCAGCGATCACGCCTCCGTTACAATTAGTCACAATCGGTCGTCGATGCGAGGCGCCCAAGGTTAGACTGGCTGGTGAATGTCGGTTGTCGCAGATACTGAAGTGTCGATGCGGCCGCGACTTTTAGTGTCGCTCGCCCTGATGATCGCGGTTTCGTTGCTCGGCTGCAGCAGCTCGAGCGGAAACGAACACGCGAGCGCCGGTGGGAGCGCGAGCGGCGGCAGTAACGCCACGAACGGCGGCGGCGATGGCGCGGCGGGCGAAAGCATCGCCGGCGCTGCCGCGAGCGGCGGTTCGAGCCTCGGTGGTGGCAATTCCGGCAGCGGCGGCAACTCGATCGGAGGCGCCGGTTCCGGCGCGGGAGCAGACATGAACAATGGCGGAAGCAGCGGTGCGGGCGGCGCAACCGGCGCGGGCGGCGCAATCGGCGGAAGCGGCGGCGCCGCTGGCGCGACCGCGACGGACGTGACGGTCGGCTGGGTATTGAGCTACTTCGGTCCCGAGCAAAGCGTCGCCGCCGACTCGCTCCATCTGGCGTACTCGACCGATGGCCTGCACTGGACGCGCCTCGGCGCAGCAGGACCTGCGTACCAGCTGAGCGGCATGGGCACGAATCACATTCGTGATCCGTTCATCCTCCGCAAGCAAGACGGCAGCTTCGTTTACATCGCCACCGACTGGACGCTGTCGAACAACGACAGCAACTACTGGAACAACCCCAGCTCCAAGATTTTCGTCGCCGACTCACGAGACTTGATCGAGTTCACGAAGCCGCGCCTGCTCACCCTCACGTCACTGAAGGGTGCGGCCGGCAAGGCCATGCACGCCTGGGCGCCCGAAGCGTATTACGACGCGGCCGGCGCGAAGTACGCCATCATCTGGTCGGGCAACGACAGCGCGGACCGTAACCGGATCTACGTGAGCTACACCAAGGACTTCGAGGCCTTGCTCACCCCGGAGCCGGAGATCTTGTTCGACCCGGGCTACAGCGTGATCGACGGCACCGTCGCGACGTATGCCGGCAAAAGCTACCTCTTCTTCAAAGACGAGACCGACAACGACGGCGGCTCCATCACCGGCTCCGGCAAAGACATTCAAGTAGCGACGGCGAGCTCCGAGTCGCTGATCCCTGGTGGCTTCACGCGCACCGACGCCGGCTACGTTCCGCGTGGCATGAGCCAGGGCACGCGCCAGGCCACCGAGGGGCCGTTCGTCATCAAAGATCCGAAGCGAGAGCTCTGGTATTTGTACGCCGACTTCTACACGCAAGGCGGCAAGTTCGGATGCTGGAGCACCAGCGACTTGAACGCGAAGCCGAGCGCCTGGACGCGCGTCGCTGAAGCCGACTACAGCTTGCCCGCCGGCGTGCGCCACGCCAACACGGTGCGCGTCACCCAAGCCGAGCTCGACGCGCTGAAAGCGCACTACAAGTAGCTCGCGCCGTCCCGGCTCGAGGCGCAAGACCACCCGCGCGCCCGCCACCGCCCGCGCGAGCGTGCCCGCCGTTCGCGCGCGACCACGTGCTGCTCGAGGACACGGCTTTCCGAGTCGCGCCGGCTCGATCGGGCGAAATGAGGGTAGAGATGGGCTCGATCGGAGTGTCGCGCGGGCGGTGTGGGAGCGGTTTCTACCGGCTTTCTTGGTCGAAAAACGCACTAAATCCGCCTCGACGGGCTGAATCGAGGCAAGCGTGCTGCTACGGTCGCGCCGCGTGTCCTCCGCTAGCTCGCCGCGTCGCATCCCCCACCTCACCGCGCTCGATGGGCTGCGCGGCGTGGGCCTGCTCGGCGTGCTGCTGTTCCATGCTGACGGTGCGCTGCCTGGCGGCTACCTGGGCGTCGATCTGTTCTTCGTGCTGTCAGGCTACCTGATCACGGCCCTGCTGCTCGCCGAGCACCGAGCTCAGGGACACATTGAGCTGTATGCGTTTTGGGTCCGGCGCTGCCGGCGCCTACTACCGGCGCTGCTGGCGCTCATGCCGGCGGTGGCGGCTTACGGACGCTTCTTCGCCCGCCCCGAAGATCTTCGAACCTTGCGCAGCCAGGCGCTCGCTACCTTGGGCTACGTCGCCAACTGGCAAGCCATCTTCGAGCACCGCAGCTATTGGCAGCTTTTTTCGGCTCCTGCGCCGCTCGAGCACACCTGGAGCCTGTCGATCGAAGAGCAATTTTACCTGGTGTGGCCGGTCTTGGTCATGCTCACGCTGCGCCGCTACGGCACGCGCGCGGTGCTGCTGCTCTCCGTCTTGCTCACGCTGGCGTCGATGGCGGCGATGCTGCTGCTGTTCACACCTGGCGCGTCGAGTCGCGCCTACCTCGGCACCGACACGCGCATGGCCAGCATCCTCGCCGGCGCGGCGCTGGCCACGTTGTTGCCCCCGGGCACGCAGCTACCGGCGGCGCGCGTGCGCTTCCTCGACGCCGGCGGCGCCGTCGCGGTCGTGGGACTGGCGGCGGCGTGGTACGGGCTGAGCGGCACCGGCTCGTTCCTTTATCGCGGCGGCTTCTGGCTGTGCGAGCTGGCGGTTCTGGTGTTGATCGCCTGCGCCGTACAGGGCCGGAGCAGCTTGGTCGCGCGCGCGTTCTCGCTGCCGCCGCTGGTGTGGCTCGGCACCGTCAGCTACGGCGTCTACCTGTGGCACTGGCCGGTCAACGTGCTGCTCAGCGAGGAGCGCACGCTGCTGCACGGGCCGCTGCTGCAGCTCTTGCGCATCGCGCTCAGCGTCGGGATCGCGGTGCTGTCGTATCGCTTCATCGAGCGGCCGATACGGCAAAATGGGGTGCCATTTGGCCGTCCCCAGTATCTGGTCCCGGCGGCCCTCACGCTCGCGGTGCTCCTGGTCGTGCGCGGCACCTACGCGAGCGGCGCCGCTCGCGCGGGGCAGCCCGACTCGAGCGAGAGCGAGCTCGCTCTCCACCCCGACGCGCGCTACCGCGTCATCGTGTTCGGAGATTCCACCGCCAACTCGCTCGGTTGGGGCCTGCGAGCGCTACACGTCGAGGGGCTAGCCGTCGAGCTGCTCGGCAAGGACGGCTGCACGATGCTTCACGATCGCTGCAACGGCGAGAAGTGGGCGGAGCGTGTCGATACCCTACGCGCCGATGCGGCGCTCATCTCTCTCGGCGGCGCTTTCCTCCACGGCTTCGGATTGGAGGGCGACTGGCACACGGCGTGCTATGCGGACTGGGACGCCAGGTTCGAGCAAGCCATGAGCCGCCGCCTGCGCGAGCTCGAGCACGCGCACGGCCGCGTCTTCGTCGTCACCACGCCTTACCCACTCGGTCGTTACGAGACGGCCGATGTTCGTTCGCAGGTCGACTGCATCAATGCGTCACTGCGCAAGGTCGTCCAAAGCGTTCCCAACGCTCGCGTGCTCGACTTCCAACAGCGTGTTTGCCCCAATGGCGTGTGCCAGCGCGAGCTGCCGGGCAAAGGCTTGCTCCGTCCGGATGGCGTGCATTTCTCGATGGCGGGCGCAGAAGCCGTCGCCGGCTGGGTACTCGAGCAGATCCGGCCGTAAACTTCAGCCGTTGTTGGCCGCCGCCGGGCCGAGCTACGCTGCGCGCCGATGAGGCTCGGTGTTTGCTGCGTACTCGCGGGCGGCCTGGCCGCACAAGCTTGTGGCGGTAACAGCCAAAACGACTCGCCGGCGGCGCGCCCGCCTGTCTCGCTGCCCGAACGCTGCGAGCCGGAGCTTGGCCCCGACGGGCGGCTGTTCGTCGATGACTTCGAAGACGACGACGAGCTACTCGACGAGTCGGCCAACCTGCACGGGCTCTGGTACGCGGAGAACGACGGCAGCGGCGAGCAGTCTCCGCCCGCGGCGGCGGGGGTACCAGGCGCGCTCATCGCCGCGCCCGGCGCTCCCGGCTCGACAGCTCACGCGCTTCACACCTCCGGTGGCGGGTTCGAGCGTTGGGGCGCGTTCGTCGCCGTCAAGCTCAACGCGTCACGTCGGGCGCCCTGCGTCTACGATCTGTCGGCGTACTCGCGACTCACCCTCTCCGCCAAGGGAGCCGGCACGGTGCGGGTCAACATCGGAACCGTCGGCACCACCCCCATCGAAGACTACGGCGAGTGCGATTCGGACACGTGCAGCGACTACGGGGCGACGCTCGACCTCGACGCTGATTGGCGCGAGGCCCACATCGACCTCGATCGATTGACGCAGCCGGATTGGGCGACGCCTGCCGCTTGGGAGCCGGCGCGAGCGCTGCGCCTCTCGTTTTTTTGGGCCGCGCATCAAGATTTCGACGTGTGGCTCGACGACCTCGTGTTCGACTGACGCGATGAAGCCCGCCGGCTCGACCGTCGTCTTCGACTTCGACGGCACGCTGGTCGGCAGGGACTCCTTTCTCGACTTCGCGACTCGCTACTGCCTCCGGCGACCCGCGCGCGTGCTGCTGCTCGTCGTGATGCTGCCGCTGGCGGGCCTGCTCCGGCTGCGCTCCAGCCGCGCAGCGCTGTCGGCCCTGCTGTGGGCGATCACGATCGGCACCTCCACCCGCAGCTTCGTCGTCGCTCTGCAGCGCTACGCCGCGCGCACGCTCGCGAGGTGCGCGCACGAAGCCATCTTCCAAGAGCTCCATCGCCATTTGCAGGCCGGCGATCGCGTGGTGATCGCGACCGGCAGCCTGCCGGTGCTGGTTCGCGGCCTCTTCCGGGCCCGCCGGCTCGCCTACTTACCCGTGGTCGGGTCGCGCATGAAGACCCGCTGGGGCGGCCTCGTCGTCGATACTCACTGCGTCGGCAGGACGAAGCCGCGCGAGCTAAAGCGCCGCCTGGGCATCGTCGAATGGTCGACCGTCTACACTGACAGCTTCGCCGATCGCTCGCTGATGCGCCGCGCCCGCGACATCACCCTCGTCGGCCCAAGCCCGCGCACGCTGGCTTGCAGCCGTGACCTGATCGACTCCGGCGTACGCCTGCGCGTGCTGCCCCCCGCCTAGATGACGGCGCCGGCCTACACGACTGGCACCCGCCGCTCACGCCATAGTAAGCTGCCCGTCACCGTGACTCGCCGTTCACCCCACACGACTCGCCGCTCATCCCGCACGACGTCTTTCCTGGCTGCCGTGGGCTTTGCGGCAGTGGCGCTCTTACCTGTCGCCGCGCTCGCGTGGACCCAGAGCGCCGACGTAGAGACCAAGGTGCACGGCCACGCCTTTTCGCGGGTGACGGTCGAAAGCAAGGGCTGCGAGCTGACCGCGCGCCTCACGTTCGACGCGCCCGAGACCGCTTACAAGAGCGAGAGCAAGGTACGTAACGTCTTCCGTTTCCACGCCCGAATCAAGCTCGAGGGTGGCCACACCCTGGAGACGCCCGTCTTTCAAAACTCCTCGCCGGGCGCGCGTAGCTACGTGCAGACCAAAGACACCACCGCCGAGGCTTGTTGGGCGAAAGAAGAGCACCCGCTGCGCGCTGTCGACGTCGAAGGTTGCCGCGGCGCCGGCTGTAAGCCGGATCCGTTCGAGTGAGCGGACCGGCGTCGGAGCCCATCTACACCCGCACGTCAAAGTCCATTGAGCCCTATCGGCTCCCCGCTGCTGCCGGTGCGGGCGCGCCGGCGTGGGGCTTGGGCGTTGCATCCACGATGAATTCGAAACGGCGGTCGTGGTGAGGGTGAGCTCTGCGCGGTTGGGCTCGGCAGACGACGCTGCGAGTAGTAGTTGCGGTAGTGGTGATCGGCGAGGTCGACGCCCGGATACCGCTGAAGCACCGGTTGAATTTGCGGAAATAGCTGCTGAATAGTGTCGAAGGCGGCGCGGGTCCGTTGGTCCATCAGAGCGCTCCGCCGGCGCCGGCGAACGCTGGGGGAGTCGGCGACGCCGGGCGGCGCGGTACCCTCGTCCTTCCTCCGCCGGATCCGCGCGCAAGCTGCTGTTGGGACGGTGGCGGCCATCGTCACCACGTTGTTGGGCGGCGAGCAAGCTCGAGCCGCGTAGGCCGGCGCGCGGCATCGTCTTCGTTGGCCAGCTTTCGGAGCTGATCAACAATCGGCGGCTTGTCGGCTCGCCCTTGAACTGCGGCCATCGTCCGCTCGTACAGGCTCGTCGTCGCGCGGCGTGACCGACGACCCCGCTCCTTTCGAAGCGCTCGCTCAGGGACAAGCGTTGATGTCCAAGAACACCAGCGCGGTGAGCTCGAGTAGCGCGCGCAGCTTCTCCAATCCTTCCGAGACGCTAGCTCGGGCCGAGAAAAAATGGTCTACGCCTGGACCATAGCGTATGGCGCACGCCCTGAAGGTCTGCCTCGACGTCGACTACGGCGCCGACAGCGTCGTCGCCGCGTGCGTCGGTTTCGTCGAATGGCCCGATGCTGCCGCGAGCTTCGAGACAACGCGCCGTTTCGAGGGCTCGTGGCGCCCCGCGACCGGCGCCTCGGGTTCGACTTCTTCGGTGCGATAGTCGACGACCTACCGGCGGATGTATCGGGAAAGACGCTCTATCTCATGGGCGACGCGGCCAGGTTTCGCGGGCGCCTCGACAACGCCGCCCGCGTCTTCGCGGTCGAAGCGCTGGCTTGTAACCATGACTCGCTCGAGCGCGTGGGCCTTGGGCGGGTCCCGGTCCGGGTCGGTGGCGTCGGCGTTTACTATCGGCGCTTCTTCGACGACAGCGACCTCTTTCGCCGCATCTCCTTTGAGCACACGTTCCAGGCCCTCACCGAGTCCGTGAAGCCATCGAAGGCCCACCGCACGGGCATCTACCTGACACCCGTGAGCCAATGCGGCGACGCGCTGAGCTTCCACCTGCTCCGTTGCTCCACCAACCTCGCGGGGCCCACAGAGAACTTCTGCGCGACCGACTGGCGCATCGTGAACGCACTGAACGAGGAGGCCAGCGCCATCTTTTGCGACCACGCGCCGCTCAATCACGTACTGGCGCAGCTCTACCCCAGCACGCCCGCGACGGCCGACCAGAACAGACCAAGGCGAAGATCTCCGCGCACGCCGAGACCCGCTTCGTATACCCCTCGCTCTCGTACACGCTCAGCGAGAGCGATCTGCTGCCGCCAGCGCCGTAACACCCTCCGCAACTCCGGCCTCGGCTTTTTCCCCAAAGAACCCGGCTGACTATCGCGACCTGCGTATCGCGACCCAGCCTGGTTCCTGCCCGTCCTGAAATCATCCCAGCTTGCTGGTGGGTCACTTCAATGGCCGCTCATCGATGACTTCTGGCGCGCTTGAATGGCCATTGAGTGGCCACTCATCGACCGATTTTTGGCACTTTGAATGGCCATTGAGTGGCCACTCAAGCCAACGACGACCGTGCCCTCCCGTCGCGCCTTTGCTGGTTTGCTGGCGCCCGACCGCGTTCGACCGGGCTGACGCGCGGGGCGGCCCGACTTCGGTACGGAAGCTTCTGCGAAGAAGGCTGCGGTGTGGCAGCCCCCGCCGCGTCAACCGACGTGGTGTTGTTCGATGCGGCGCGACTCGTCGACGAGGCGCTCGAAGACGCGACGGACGGTGTCGCCGTCGAGCGGGGGCTCGGCCGACTTGCTCAGCCGCTCGAGCAGCGCCCGCTCACGCGCGGGGTCGTAGACGGGGATGCCACGCTCGCGTTTGTATTCGCCGACTTGCATGACGAGGCGCACGCGCGCGTGCAGCAGCTTCAAGATTTGCTGATCGACAGCGTCGATGCCGCGGCGCAACTCTTCGAGGTCCAGCTGGGACGTCACGGTTTGCATCCTACACACAAATGGCCGGGTAACATCACTTCACCACCGTCTTACACCCCGCCATGATTTGCACCTCTAGCACGTCGCCGGCGCCGAGTTGTTCGCAAGCGGCGCCGCGGATCAACACGTGGCCGTCATCGGACCACTCCCAGCCCGCGTCGGGGTCGTATTCCACCAATTTGCCGTCGAAATACACGTTGACGAAGTCAGGGTCGGGCGGATCGTAGTCGAGGGGAAGGTCGCAGCTTATCGCCACCGACGCGGCGATCGCGGTCAGAGATTGCTTCAAAGCGGAGGTGTCCGCCACAGGGTAATATTTCGACGCGCCGCTACGCGCGGTTCCGCCGATTTCGGCCAGCGTGTCGAGCAGCTGTTCGTAAGGCTCACTGCCTGGCATGCCGACGACGAAGGTGCGGACGCCGTCGTCGCGCAGCGCCTGGACGGCGTCGATGCTGGCCTGCGAGTCGACGCACGACAGGTTCGCGTGGGGATTTTGCGACGACGGCGCGCAGCAGTTGGTAGGCTCGCTGCAGTCGACGCCGCCCGACGTCAGACCTTCGATGTTCAGGCTGCATTGGCTGGGGTCGCAGGTAAGCTCTGCGTTGCAGTTGGGGGCGCCGTCGGTGATGAGAACCACGAAGGTGTCGCCCGTGAGGTGGCGCAGCGTGGGGCGCAGCTTCTCCAGCGTGGGTGCGGCGGGGGTGCCGCCGTCGACGTCGGCGATCGAGAGGCGGCTGAGCAGATCGCGCAGGCGTGGCCCGTTCTCGCCCGCGCGCGCGTAGCTCGGCGGATCGCCGGCGCCGACCTTGATCAGCTCGTCTCCGGCTTCGCAACCGGTGACTCCGGCCAGACCCGGAAAGATCGCGGCGCCGTAGTTGACGCGATGGCCGACCGCCCGCAGCACGCGCGATAGGGCGATGCGCGCGTTCTCGTATTTGCTGAGGCCGCTGCCGGCCAAAATCTCGCCCATGCTGCCCGAGTGGTCGATGATGAAGCTGAGGTTGGGCCGGTCGGCGATGGCAGGAATCGTCTGCGAGCCGCACGGGCCGCTCGGCTCGTCGCCGGCGTCGCCCAGGATCAAGCCGGTGTCGCCGCCGCGACCGGAGCCCGAGCTCGCCGGCCGAGGGTCGGCCAGCGCCGGCGCGCGCTCGGCGTCGGAGCACGAAACCGGCGCGACCACCGTGGCGAGCGCAACGAGCAGGGCGCGCCAGGGACGCATCGCCCAACGATAGCGGAAAGAAGCGGGGCGGGCTTCCGCGTTATGGTCCGACCGTGGCCCGTTCGCCTCTGCCGACTCTGCCAAAATGGCTGACCCGCTCGTTCGAGGCGGTGCTGACGCTGGTCGGGGCGGTGGTGCTGATCGGGCTGCTTTTGGGGATCTCGGGTGACTCGCGGCCGCGGGCTGTTGTCGTGAAGAGCGCGCCGGTCGCGCCGCGCGCTCAGGTCGCAGAGGCCGAGCGCGACGGGGTGCTGCGTGTGAAGGTGGTCGGAAGTGAGGCGCAGGCCCTGGGCCACGCCGAGGTGCGACTGTATTGGGAGCGCGACCACCGCTACTTCGACGCCGGTCAAGGCCGCACCGATGGCGCAGGCCGGGTCAGCTTGAGCCGGGTGCCGCGCGGGCCGATCTGGGTGCTGGCGGAGGCCGACGGGCACGCGCGCGCGTCGACGCAGTTGGTCGCGGAGGGCGGGACGCGCGAGGTGGAGCTGAAGCTCGCGCCGGCGACCTCGCTCGGCGTGAAGGTGACCGACGAAGCGCACACGCCGCTGGCTGATGCCACCGTGCTCGTCAGCAGCTCCGATCCGTTGCCGTTCGGCGCGCTGACCGACGCGCAAGGTAGCGCCACGCTCGGCCGGCTCGGGGCGCCGCCGTTCACCGTCAAGGCGTCCGCGCCGGGCTACGAGAGCGTGACGCGCAGCGGCGTCGCGAGCGAGGTCGAGATCGCGCTGCGGCGCCTGGGCTCGATCTCGGTGCACGTCAAGATGGCGGACGGCTCGCCGGCGGCGGGCGCCAACGTCGAGATCGGCGGTGCGACGCTGTGGCCGGCGCGCAGCACCGCCGCCGACGCGGGCGGGAACTGCAAAATCAGCGGGCTTTTGGCGGGTAGCTACGATCTGCGCGCCAGCCGCGCTGAAGCCGTCTCGCGCGTGCTGCTGGGGCTGATGCTGGAGCGGGGTCAGGACCAGGAGCTCACGCTCACGCTCGAGCCGGGACGCTTCGTGACCGCGCTCGTCACCGACGGCGCCGGACCCAATCCGCATCTGGTGGCCGGCGCCGACGTCGTGCTCGCCGAAGAAGGTCTGAGCACGTTTCCGCTGCGCGGTCGCAGCGGCAGCGACGGCAAGGTGACGCTCGGGCCGATCTCGACCGGACCCGCCACGCTGTCGGGACGAGCGCCGGATTTCGTCGGCAGCGCGATCGTGGCGGTGCCGGACCAGACGACGGAGCCGGTGCGGCTGTCTTTGCTGCGCGGTGGGACGCTGCTCGGCGAGGTCGTCGACGCGCGCGGCTTTCCGATCGGCGGCGCCTCGATCGAGGTGGTCGGCTCCGACAGCGCCGGCCTGCCGATCGCCGAGACTCCGCAGCTGATGCGCTTTCGGCGCTCGCATTTCAGCTGGGCGATGGCGGGGCCGCCCGCCCTGGAAGCGGCGGGCGAGCTGGGGGTGATGCCGGGGCCGATTCCGCCCATTCCCGGCAGCAACGCCGCCCTGCAAGCGGCCGCGCTCGACTCGGCCCTGCAAGCGCCGCTCGACCCCGAGACCGAGCTCTTGCCGTGGATCACCGACGCCGGGGGCCGGTTCCGGGCCGCGCCGGTGACCCCCGGGCTGGTGCGGGCCCTGGTCCGGCACCCCGACTTCGTGGAAGCGGTCAGCGAGGCGGTCACGCTGGGTCCCGGCGGCGAGGCGCACGTGAAGCTCACGCTGCTCCACGGCGGCTCGCTCGAAGGTCGGTTGAAAGACGAGCGCGACCAGCCGGTGGCCAACGCCGAAATCGAGGTCGTGGCGGAGCACGGTACGTTTCAGCGCGCGACCGTGACGGCGTCGGACGGCTCGTTCGCTTTCAGCGCTTTGCCGCGCGAGGTCGTGGTCAACGTGCGGCGCGCCGAGAGCCCGACCCGCGTCGCCAAGCGCATCCCGCTGATCGTCGAAGAAGGCCAGAAACAAACCCTCGAGATTAGCCTGCCCGCGCTGCGCGAGCCGCTCACCATCACCGTGCTCGACGACGGCGGCACGCCGCTCGAGCTGGCCGAGGTCAACGTGCTGTCGCTCGATCCGACGTCACCGCTTCGCTCGACCGCGTTCAGCGACGCCCGCGGCAAGGTCGAGGTGCCGGATGCGCAGGGCCTTTCTCTGCGGATTTCGGTGCAGGCGCCGGGCTTCGCGCGCCTGGTGCGAGTCGTCGCCGCCGGCGAAACCAAGAGCGCGCTGTCGCTCGAGCTACTGCCGGGAGCGTTGGTGCAAGGCCGGGTGACGAGCCTGCGCGGTCGCCGCGGCGTCGAAGGCGCGCTCGTCACCTTGAGCTTTCAGGGTCTACGCAAGACCGCCACCACCAACGCCGACGGCGATTACCGGATCGCCGACGTGGCGATCGGTCCCGTCAAGCTGCGCGTGAGCCACCCCGATTTCGCGGAGGGCGAGCTGTCGGCGGCGGTCGAGAATCCCGGGCGGCGCGATCGGGCGTTCGAGCTCCCACCGATCGACCTGGAGGAGCCGGGCGCCGTCGAGGGCGAGGTGCAAGACGAGCACGGCGATCCGGTAGCAGGCGCGCGCGTCGCGATCGGGCGCGCGCCCAGCTATTTGCCGGCGGGGGCGCTGCCGCGCGGCGTCGCCGTCACGGATGAGCGCGGCGCTTTCAGCCTGCAAGGCTTGCCGAGCGGGCCGGCGACGATCGACGTATTTTCTCCGGACCGAGGCCGCGGCTCCGCGCGCGTCGAGGTGCGCGCGAACCGCTCGGAGTCGGGCCTACGCATCACGCTCCACCCGAGCGGCAGCGAACGCGATCCGTTCGCGCCCGGCGGCGTCGCGGTGACGCTCGGCGAGCGCGGCGCCGGCGACAAGCTCGAGGTCGTGGTGGTGAGCGTCGCCGAGAACAGCGAAGCGGAGCGCGCCGGGTTACAGCCGGGCGACGTGCTCACCGCCGTCAACGACGGCAAGCCGGCGTCGATGCACGACGCGCGTGCTCGCCTGAGCGGAGCGCTGCAGAGCGACGTCGTGCTGAGCATCACGCGCAACGGCGCGCCGCAGCGGCTGTCGGTGCTGCGCGAAGCAGTCAGAAAATGAGCAACCGAGCGGCGCGCTTGGCCGAGCAGTGCGTGTATGGCAAGCTCGGACGAGGTGATGAAGAAGCTCGCGAAGCTGGAGAGACAGGTCGACGCCCTGAGCCAGGACGGGCGCGATTTGAAAGCAGCGGCCTGGCGAACGACGGAAATCCTGACCGACCATAGCGAGCAGCTGAGCAGCCTCGATCGCCGGCTCACCTCGATGGACGGCCGGCTCACCTCGATGGACGGCCGGCTCACCTCGATGGACGACAAGCTGACCGCGGTGGTCGACCGCCTCGATCGGCTGATCGCCGTCACGATGCAGGAGCGCACCGTCGGCGTCGAGCGGCTCGGCGACATCGAAAGGCGCCTGACGCGCCTCGAAGAGCGCGTCGGCGGCTAAAAAGTCACTTCGGCTTGGCGACGAAGCTCACGTTGACGGGCACGTCTTTGGCGACTTTGCCCTTCAGATTGCTGGCGAGCGCGTCGCTCAGCTTCTTGACGAGCTTGCCCGCGGCGTCGCGCGGGTGAACCTCGAATTCTTCGAGCGCGATCACGAACGGCTCGAGCGTCTTCACCTCGACCGCCTCGAGCTTGTCGCCCCCATACTTGAAATCGAGCTCGACCTTCGCCGTCTTGGTCGCCTTGCGGCCGTGGAGACGAAAATCGCCGGTCACGGTGGCCGTGACCTTGCGCTCGGCGCCGGCGAGCTGGGTCACGTCGATAGCGCTGAGGTTCTCGAGCTTCGAGATCTTCAGCTCCGCGAAGCGATTGGTAGCGGCCTGCTCGGCGGTGACCTCACCATGTTTGACGTCGAGCTCGAGCCAGCCGCGCGCATGCTCGTTCTGTAAGTCGCTCTTCTTGCGCTCGCCGTAAGCTTCTTTGTCGTCGCCGCGCTTCTGTTGATAGAGCGTGAGCAGCTTCAGATCGGCTTTCACCAGAGCCGTCGACTTCGTCAAATCGCTCGGATCGATGAACAGCTCGCCCGACAGCGACTTTGGCGCGTCGCCGTCGATCTTCTCGAGCGGCGAATCCATCAAGAAGGTGAAGCTGCTGCTGCCGGTGTCGACGCTGAACGCGCTCGCGCCCCCGGATTTCGGCGCCGCCAGCTCCAGCGCCGCCGCGCTCGGCGCCAGCGTTTGCCCGGGGGCCTTTTCTTTGCTGCACCCCAGCGCCAAGCACAGTCCCAGCGTGCCGACCACTATCATCCGATTGCGCATCACGTGCTCCCTGCGGCGCCGCCGCGCGCGGCGTTCAAACGTCTGCTCGCTGTACGGCGCTATCGACGATCGGTTTCAACGGCGCCCCGAAGGCGCGCCGCCGGTCAGATCAAGTCGTCGAAATTGTCTTTCGGCTCCGACTTGTCGCCGCCCGGCGACAGCAAGAACACGAACGGGATGATGCCCATCGCCAACAGCAGGGTTCCGACGATTTTGGCCAACGTGACGAGCCCGGGTTCGACCATGGGGTCGCCACCATAGCCGCGCGCTTCGGCTTGGCAAGCGCGAGCAGTTGGCCCGTCGGCCGTTTTCGGATCGGCCGAGCCGCTCGCCTTGGAGGGGGCTGGCAGGACTCTTGCTGAAGGGCCGGCAGGGTATGGCTTTCAGCGCGCCTCCGCACTCCGGTCCGACTCCGCGGCGACCGCACCTGTTGATGGTCGACGACGACCCGGTGGTGCTGCGCGCGCTACGCCGCCTGCTGCTCGGCGCGCGCCCAAGCTGGCAGATCGACACCGCCGACAGCGGCGCCGCCGCGCTCGAGCTGATCGAGCACATGACGTACGACGTCGTCGCCACTGATCTACACATGCCTGGCGTCGATGGTGTCACCCTATTGGGTAGACTCAAGACGGAACAACCGGCGGTCCGGCGGGTGATCCACTCGTCTCACGTTGAGTCGCTCCGCGGCGAGCACCTACCGTCGCTGGCCCACGCGGTGTTGAACAAGCCTAGCCGATCCGAAGAGCTGCTCCGGGTGCTCGATTGGGCGGTCGATCAACGCCGGGAGCGCTTGCGTGACAGCGCTGGCTTCTGACGTGCGACGCGCACCTACAGCAGCTTGGCGATCGTGACGAGCTGCATGTTGCTGGTGCCCTCGTAGATCTTGCCGATCTTCGCGTCGCGATAGAATTTCTCTGCCGGGTAGTCTTTGGTGAAGCCGACGCCGCCGTAGAACTCGACGCACTGCGAAGCGGTGCGCTCCGCGACCTCGGAGGCGAACAGCTTGGCCATCGCCGCTTCTTTCACGAACGGTTGCCCCTGATCTTTGAGTCGCGCCGCGTTGTAAACCATCAGCCGAGCCGCCTCGATTTCCATGGCCACGCGAGCGTACAAGAACTGCATGCCCTGGAATTCGGCGATCGGTTTGCCGAATTGTCGGCGTTCCCGCATGTACGGCAGCGCGCCATCGAAGGCACCTTGAGCCAACCCCAGCATCTGAGCGCCGATGCCGATGCGGCCCTCGTTGAGGGCTTCGATCGCGATCTTGTAGCCCTTGCCGACCTCGCCCAGCACGTTTTCGGCCGGGACCTCGACGTTGTCGAACGTGAGCTCGCAGGTGCTGGAGGCGCGGATGCCGAGCTTGTGCTCTCGCTTGCCGACGCCGAAGCCGGCAAAGCCGCGCTCGACCAAGAACGCGGTGATGCCTTTGTAGCCGAGCGTCGGGTCGACGTTGGCGAACACGATGAACAGCGAGCTCTCGGCGGCGTTGGTGATCCACAGCTTGCGGCCGTTCAGCACGTAGCTGTCGCCGCGCTTTTCGGCCCGCAGCTTGAGCGCGAACGCATCCGACCCCGACGACGCCTCGCTGAGCGCGTACGAGCCGACCCACTCGCTCGCCATCTTCGGCAAGTAGCGGCGCTTCTGCTCGTCGGTCGCCCAGCGCAGCAGCGCGTTGATCACGAGCGTGTTTTGCACGTCGACCAGCACCGACACGCTCGGATCGACGCGGGCCAGCGCCTCGACCGCCAAAATGGCGTTGAAGAAGCAGGCCCCGGAGCCGCCGTATTGCTCCGGAATCTCGACGCCCATCACCCCGAGCTCGAACAAGGCCGGGAGCAGGCTCGGCTCGAGCGCCGCCTGCTCGTCCATCTCCGATACCTTGGGCCCGATGCGCTGCTGGGCGAAGTCGAGCACCGTGTCGAAAAACAGCCGTTCGTCTTCGGAGAGCTGGGTGAGCGCGGTCACGATGACAAAGTGAATCGGAGTCTCGCCAGTCTGGCAAGGGCGATGCAGACTGAGGGCGTGAAGCCGGAAGACCTCCGAGAATTTGCCGGGCGCGCGCGGCATGTCGAATGGCTTTTATCGAACGCGACCGACGGCTTTTGATAGTAAGCTCGCCGCCGCTCATGTCGGGCAATAGCTTCGGTCAAGCGTTTCGTATCACCACCGCCGGCGAGTCACACGGCCCTGGCAACGTCGTCATCATCGACGGTTGCCCGCCCGGCATCACCCTGTCGGAAGACGACCTGCGCGTCGATCTCGACCGGCGCCGCCCGGGTCA
>Ga0164241_10001352_pt1 | contig 30878 bp, 20 predicted proteins | sample OricomyardsoilBY_FD_108780 | JGI IMG/M metagenome (GOLD analysis project Ga0164241, IMG submission 108780) | Backyard soil microbial communities from Emeryville, California, USA - Original compost - Back yard soil (BY) | ecosystem: Environmental > Terrestrial > Soil > Unclassified | place: USA... | reverse complement strand
GAAGTCAGCGTCGGCGAGGGCGGCGCGGTGCGCGGCAACGTCTCGGCCACACGAATCAACGTGCACGGCGCCGTTCAGGGCGATCTACGCGGCACCGAAGCGATCTTGCTCGAGCGCGGAGCGCGCGTGATTGGCGACCTGAGCGCGCCGCGCATCGGTATCGGCAATGGTGCGCTCATACGCGGCAGCGTCCGAACCGAGGGCGAGCCCGCGCTATCGCCGAACAAACGCGCGCCGGCCGCGGCCTTCAAGCCGCTCGCCTTCGTGGCCAAGCCGGTCGCCAAGGTCGAGCCGAAGCCGGCGCCCGTCTCCCCACCGCCGGCCGCCACCGACGACGACGACGACGCGGAGGACGAAGCCGAAGAAGACGAGGTCGCGATCGCGCCCGCGCGGCCCAAAGAGGCGGAGCCGGGCCGGCGACCGCCTCCGCCGGTGCTGCCGTCGCTAGGCAAGGCGGCCAAGGCCAAGAAAAAGAAGGGCCGCGACGAGTGACGGACTCCGGCAAGCGAGCCCGCCTGATTCAGCTGCTGACCGAGCGTAGCTTCGAGCGTCGCAAGGTGATCCTCGCCTCCGGACGCGAGAGCGACTTCTTCATCGACTGCAAGCAGGCCATGCTGACCGCCGAAGGTCACGCCCTCGTCGGCGAGCTGATGTTCGAGATGCTGGCGGAGCTGCCGCCGTGCGAGGCGGTCGGAGGCGTGGAGCTGGGCGGCTGCCCGCTCGCCAGCGCCGTGTCGTTGGTGAGCTTCCAGCGCGGCCGGCCGCTGAACGCGCTCTACGTCCGCAAGGCCACGAAAGATCACGGCACCACCAAGCTGGTCGAGGGCGACAAATCGCTCAAACCGGGCTTGAAGGTGGCGCTCCTGGAAGACGTCGTCACCACCGGCGGATCGAGCCTGAAAGCCGTCGAATCCTTGAAGCTCGCCGGCGCCGAGGTAGTTGGCATCGTGGCGCTGGTCGACCGGCAGGAGGGCGGAGCCGAGACCATCCGCAGCGCCGGCTTACCTTTGGTCACACTCGCGACCAAGGCAGATTTCATCAGCTGACATCAGCGAAAGTCTCCGGCAAGCTTCCAGGCTGCATGCGACTTTCGGCTTCTTTCCCCGAGCTTCGGCTGCTGGCGGGGCTGACGTGGGGGCTGGGCTCGCTGCTCGTCGCTTCGCCGGCGCTCAGCGCGGAAGCGGGGACGACCGACCGACAGCTCACCCCCGAAGAGATCGACGCCTGGCTCGATTCGCGGGCCATGCCCCCATCGCACGGCGACCGGCGCGCCGACGACGACGCGGAGGCGCCCCCGCCTCCGCCGCGCAAGAAGGGCTTCGTGCTGGAGTCGAGCATCGGAGTGATGGGGCAGCTCGGGCATCTCAAGAACATCACGCCCAACGCGCCCTGGTTCGGCCTGCGCTTCGGCTTCGAGCCGCTACGCTGGCTGATGGTCTTCGCCGAATCCGATCTATTCGTCGCGAGCACCAGCTACGCCCACCCCCCGCCCTCACCGCGCTCCTTCGCGTTCTGGAACGTCGGCGGCGGCGTGCGGCTCACGGTCAAGCCAACCGATCGCGTCGGCGTCTTCTTGCAAGGCAGTCTCGGCGGCGGCCGGGCCACCGATGACGTGCTCGAGCTCTACGGCTACCAGCACGCGGAAGAGCTGGGGTTCTATCAGAGCGCGGAGCTGGGGCTCGAGTGGTACCAGATCGACCCCCACCTGGCCCTGGCCGTCCACGGCGGCACGCGCAACTATCCCCGGGTCTTGAAGCGCGAGCTCGGCTCGCAGCCGCCGATGACCTGGCTTTCCGCCGCCGGTCTGCGCTACACGTTTTGAGAGAAAAAAGCCGGTCGCTTTTCGGGCGTTTCGTTACACACTTGCGTTAGGCGAAAGAGCAAGTAAGAACAAGGCGTTACGCCTTGAATAGGGTTGCCAAGACCTTGGACAGCGATCTGGCTGAGTCAATTTCAGCGCTACGAAATTCCTTCGAGCGTCGCAAAGTTCCCGTTCAATACGGGAAGGCGGACGCCTCCGTCGTCGAGGTGCTGCGCTCGAAGCTGCGAATTCCCCGCCGCTTTCGTGAATTTTTGCTGGCATGCAACCCGGTTGACCTGGAGACGGCCACACCTGCGGAGCGCGTCCGGCTCATTCCCGCCGAGAAGCTGCTCGACGAGCAGTGCAATTTTGCACTGCAAGAGGACGGGCAGCCTCGACCCCACGGCCAGACCGGTCCGCGCGGCTGGCGCAGCACCTGGATCGTCATCGGTCACAGCGCGCTGCTCGGCGACCCCTATTTCCTCGACACGGCCACCGCCGACGCCGAAGGCGACTGTCAGGTGTTCACGGCCATGAACGGCACCGACATCTGGAAGCCGCGGCTCTGCGCCTCGAGCTTCGCGATGTTCCTCCGGATTTTGGCGATCGGCATGGAGGTCGCCAAGGGCTTCCCGGAGCGCGATCTCGACGTGGACGACGAGCAGTTGTTCCGTGAGGCGCTCGGACCCAAGATTCGCGAGTACGATCCGGCTGCCCTCAAGGCCGGACATTGGACATGAGCTTCACCTACCGTTCCGTCGACGCGCAGAGCCCGGAGTTCGCGCCCGCGCTGGCGCGCCTATCTCGTCGTGGAGAAAACGATCTCGAGCGCGTCGAGCCGGTGGTGCGCGACATCCTCGCCGCCGTGCGCCGCGAGGGCGACACTGCCGTGCTCGGCTACGTCGAAAAGCTGGAACGACGCCGACCGAGTCAGCTGCTGGTGCGGGACTACGCCGGCTCCGAGGCGCTCGCTTCGCTGCCGGAGCCCGTGCGGCAAGCGTTGGAGCTGTCCGCCGCGCGCGTGCGCCGCTACCACGAAGAGCAGAAGCGTCACCTCCAAGGCTTCAGTTACGCGGAAGACGGCGTCACGCTCGAGAGCCGCGTCTTGCCCGTCGAACGCGCCGGCGTGTATGCGCCGGGTGGCAAAGCGAACTACCCCTCGAGCGTGCTCATGACCGCGATTCCGGCGCGCGTTGCCGGCGTCCCCGAGGTGATCCTGGCCTGTCCGCAGGTGAGCGCCGAGGTGCGCGCCGCCGCACATCTCGCCGGCGTGACCGCGATCTTGGATGCCGGTGGGGCCCAGGCGATCGGCGCGCTGGCTTACGGCACCGAGAGCGTGCCGCGGGTCGACAAGATCGTCGGTCCCGGCAACCTGTACGTCACCGCCGCCAAGCGGCTCGTCTTCGGCGAGGTCGACATCGACAGCCTGGCGGGGCCGAGCGAAATCCTCGTCATCGCCGACGACCAGGCAAACCCGCGCTGGGTCGCCGCGGATCTGCTGTCTCAAGCCGAGCACGACGAAGCCGCTTACGCGCTGTTGCTTTGCCGGAGCGAGGCGTTCGTGGAGCGCGTGCGCGCCGAGCTCGCGCGGCAGCTGGCCGACCTGCCGAGGCGCGGCATCGCGGAAGCGTCGCTCGACGCCAACGGCTTGGCGCTGGTAGTACACGATCGCGCCGCTCTGGCCCGCATCGGCACGCTCGTGGCGGCCGAGCACGTCGCGGTTCACACCGAGGCTCCCGCGGAGCTGGCGCGCGGCGTGCGGCGCGCGGGCGCGATTTTCGTGGGCCCCACGACTCCAGAGGCCGCTGGCGACTACGTGGCGGGCCCGTCTCACGTGCTGCCGACGGGCGGGGCCGTGCGCTACGGCTCACCCCTCGGTGTCTATCACTTCCTGTCCCGTACCTCGCTGATCAGCTACGAGCCCTTCGCGCTCCGCGAGCAAGCGCCGGCGATCGCCGCCTTTGCGCGCGCGGAGGGCCTCGACGCTCACGCTCGCGCGGTAGAAGTACGACTAGAGCCATAAAATTCTCTTTAATCGCGGCGGAATGGTAACGGCTCTCGACAAAGCTTCGAGCTAAGCTGCCTGCGGCGCGGCTCCGCCCAACGCTGGACGGCGCGCGAGGAGCCTCTGCATGACCCGAAGTGTCCGCTGGTCCGTCGCGTTTTGCTTATTTGCACTTTTGAACGGCTGCGCCACCGAGCGCGCCCCCATCAACCGCGTTCAGCCCGAGGCCCTCGAGAAGAGCTTCTTCGTCGGCAAATCGCTGACCGACGACAGCGACGATCCACAGTTTTATTACCGGCCGACGGTGGCGGACGTCGACTACGGCGCGTCGCAGAGCGGCCTATTCACGGCCAGCTACGCGCAGACCACGGCGCGGATACGCTGGGAAATCACCGAAGACAAGCTGCTGGCGCGGCTCGCCTACGAGCGCATCGAAGGCTCGACCGGCAACGGCATCGAAGAGACGAACACCGGCCAGATCGCCGCCGCTTTCCGCATCGAGAAGCACTTCGACGTGCGGCGCGACTACAACCCCCAGACCGGCGAAGACCTCAACATCGTCGTCGAGAACGAGACTGATCGGCCCTGGTACGAGCGCGAGTTCATGCGCGTCGATTGGTCGCAGAACCTGATCACCAACGCCTATGAGCTCGACACGCTCGCGGCTCTTCGCGTCTACGCCGACGAGCCGCTCGTCTACGAGCCGGTCGCCTACTCCGTCAAGGACCCGAGTGATCCCGACGCGCCGGTGTTCGAGGCTCGAGCCGGCTACTTCGACATCACCAACAAGGTGTACGTCACGCCGCAGGTGTTGAGCACGCCGTGGGGCAGCTTTCCGGCCTGTTTCTTCTCCCCCGACGTGCTCAGCGGCGGCGCGCCGATCGCCGATTGCAACCCGGTCGAGGTCAAGATCCGTCTCGCGTTCCGCCGCGTCGAAGACCGTGACTATCAACCCGTCGATTGGGACGGCACGCGCATGGACATGTTCGGCATGTTCACGACCGCCGAGCGCCGCGGCTACGAGCGAAACTACGGGATCGTCGACGACAAGTGGTACCGCTTCGCGTCGCGCCACAACATCTGGCAGGAGTCACACGCGCGCGACGAGAGCGGTGAGCTGATCCGTTGCAACACCATCGACACCACGCCCGCCGGCGCCGACGCCGATCGCGACACCCCGCCCGTCACCGGCACCGCCGACGAGTGCGACGCGGCCGGCCCGGGGTCGCGCTGCGACAAGTTCGTGCACGCCTGCACCCTGCCCTACGCCGCCCGCAAGATCCGCACCACGCCGTTTTACTACGGCCTGGACAGCGATCCCACGCTTTGGGAGAGCGTCGGTGACGCCGTCAAGCAGTGGGACGTGGCGCTGCGACACGCCGTTCTCACCGCGCGCTACACCGAGTGCCTGCGGACGTCGCAAACCGGCGCCGCCCAGAGTGACGAAGAGATCGCCAGCTGCAAGGCCCAGTTTCCGACGAGCGAGGCCACGCAAGACGTGCTCCAGAACGAGCCGCAGAGCGTGTTCGTTTTCTGCCACAACCCGGTGGTCGAGGACGACGCGCCCGAGTGCGGCGCGCCCGGCCTGAAGGCGCGCGTGGGTGACCTCCGCTACAACATCGCCAACGTCGTCCAAAATCCGCAAGTGCCTTCACCGTGGGGCATCTTGGCGGACGCCATCGATCCGCTCACGGGCGAGGTGGTGGCGGCGAGCGTCAACATCTGGAACGCCGTCACCGACGTCCGCACCCAGCTGACCATCGATCAGATGCGCTGGTACCTCGGCGAAATCTCGAACGAGGACGTGTCGAGCGGCCGCTACCTGAACGACTACCTCGCGGCCGGTACACGACAGACCAAGCCGAGGATGGTGAGCGCACCGCTGCTCGACAACGCGCAGGTGGATCGGCGCATCGGCGCCATCGATCGCAGCCTGCAGACAGGGCCCTCCCTGAAGGAGCTACCGAACCTCAAGCAGCGCGACCTGATCGATTGGGCGAGTGACAAGGCGCGGGCACAGTTCGGTGAAAGCGCGCTCGGCAACGGCAACGCCGGCGCCCGAGCTCGCTTGCTGCAAACCCGCGGTACGCCGATCGAAACCCAGCTGACGACCAAGCCGTACCTGCGCATCGGTGGCGTGAATCCGGCTACGCCGCCCTCGAGCACCACCCTGGATTTCGCGTCACCACTGCGCGGCAACGCCGTCGCCTTCAAGGCCGAGCTCGATCGCCTGCGCGAAAACCAGATGGGTCAAAACGGGCAGTGCATGCTGACGGCGCCCGAGCCGATCAGCATCGATGACTGGGCCCAGATCATGGCGGAGAAGTTCCCGCTGCCGGAGAACCCGAGCCGCTCGGACGTGATGGACCGCAACCAGAAGTGGTACCAGTACATCCGTCACCGCCTCACCTTCGGCGTCATTTTGCACGAGCTGGGGCACTCGATGGGCCTGCGTCACGTGTTCACCGGCTCGTACGACGCGCTCAACTTCCATCCCCAGTACTGGCAGCTGCGCACCCAAGACGGCCAAGAGACCGCGTATTGTTCGGAGCCGACCAGCGACGGCTCGAAGTGCGTCGGTCCGCGCTGGCGCGATCCCGTCACGGACGCCGAGCGCCGGGGCCTGATTTGGATGTGGGAGCACACCTCGGTGATGGACTATCCGGGTGAGCTCACTCAAGAAGACGTGGGCATCGGCGCCTACGATCGCGCCGCGATTCGCTTCGGCTACGCCGACGTCACCGACGTGGTCGACGATCCGAGCGTCCGCTGCGTCCCCGCCGCCAGCGGTAGCGGTCGTTCCTGCACCGACAACGGCCGGGTCCTCAGCGAGCTGATCGACACCAGCTTCGGTGGCATCGGCGGCCCCTGGTATCAGGACAACAATGGGCCGTTCCACTACTCGCAGCTCGGCCAGCGCTTGAGCCTCACCCGCGACTGCCACGAGGCCGACACCTCGCCTCCGCCGGGTTGGGACGCGGACAAGGACGGCATCTACAGCCCCGTCTTCGACGGCCACATCGTCAACGGCACGCAGTGCAGCGGGCTGCCCAACGACTACGTCGCTTACTCGGAGCTGGAGCTCGACGCGCCCGGCTTCCAGCAAGCGTTCGGCGCGTTCGGCGGCGACCCTCGCAAGTTCGACTCACGCGGTCGGGTGCGGCGGCCGTACATGTTCGGCTCCGACGAGTACGCCGACATCGGCAACCTCGCCGTCTTGCGCGACGACAACGGCGCCGACGCCTACGAAATCGCGAACTTCATGATCAACAGCTACGAGGACGGTCATCTGTGGGACAGCTACCGTCGTAACCGCTCGTCGTTCAGCCTCAAGAACGCGTTCATGCGCGGCTACACTCGGTACAACGCCAAGCTGAAGGAGATCAGCAAAGGGTTCGGGCTCTTCAGCGAGCTGTTCAGCGCCACCAATTTGCTCGACCGCTACACCGCCGCGGCCGACTCGGACGGCCTGCTACGTCCCAACGCCATCGCTACGTCGATGATCTTCGACCATTTCGCGCGGATGCTGACCCGCCCCAACAGCGGCGCGCACTTCCTGGACAACGCCTACGATCCGCGCAACGTGGCGAGCCCGGGTGGCTTCGAGGTGTTTCGGTCGACCGATCAGCAGCTCGACATCAACTCCCCTTCCCAGGCCAGCGGCTTGCAGCTGCTGGTGCCCGACGGCTCACAAGGAATCGGTAACGATCTGGTGTACGGCGGTCGCCCGCTGTTCAATCAGCTCGATCGGACGAAGGGCTACTATGCGGTCCAATACGACGCGTGGGTCGGCTCCTATTACGACAAGACCATCGTCGCCGACATGCTCACCGATTGTGAAGATCGCTTCATCAGCCAGAGCCGGGACGACTTCTCGGACGGTCGCTACCGCAACATCAGCTTCGCCACGATTTTCCCCGACGGTGTCCGGCGTCTGCTCGCGGCGGCGCTGACCGAGGACCAAACCGCGCTCGGCTGGCGCGTCGAATCGAGCGGCGGCGAGCCCGTCATCGACGACGGCGGCGGCCCCAACGCCGGCATGGGTTTTCGCTCCTTCTGGCCCAAAGACGGGCCCGAGGTGTGCTGGCGCCGTTCGGGCTCCGTCGTTTGTAAGGAGTACCCGAGCGAGAAAGTGGTGGACGACACGGGCCCCGCCGAGTCGATCCCGATCGATCCTGAAATCGGCTTCGAGGTGCAGAAGTTCCTCGTCTTCTCTGCCCTCGTGAACCTGCCCGAGAGCTACAAAGAAGACTGGATCGACATGATGCGCATCTTCCGCGTCGGTACCGATTCCGCCCCGCTATTTCCGGCCGAGCAGCAGGCGACCTGGGTTGACCCGCTCAGCGGCCAGAGCTACGTCGCCCACCGTTACGGGACGGAAACCATCGACGGGCAAGACGTCGATCGAGGCATCGGCGCACGCATGCTCGACTGGGCGAACATTCTGACGGCCGAGGCGTACGAAACGGATGGAATAGATCCTGAGACTGGCGGATTCTCCTATCCTCGAGGAGCGGACGGGCAGCCGATATTGAAGTCGCAGCGCTACGCGAATCGGATGAAGAATTACCAGGGTCTTTTGGATTTCATGCAAGAGGTGTCAGGAGCCTTCGGGTTCTACGCACCGAATTGGCGAGGAGTTTTCTAAGTGTCACATCGCTTTACGACTTGGTCTTTGCGGAGGAACGTCGGACTTTGCCTGATCGCGGCGTGCGCCTTGGGCACGCTCGAAGGTTGCAGCAAGAAGAAGCAAGAAGACGGCAAGGCAGAGGCCGAGAAGGTCAAAGCCGACGGCGACAAGAAGCCGGTAGGCGACCGTTACAAGGACGGGCAGCGTCTGGCCTCCGCGCTCAAAGACTGGTCCAAGCGCTGGTCCGACACGACCGAGCTGCCGGCATGCGATCCGTTGCTGAAGAATGCGGCTGACCAAGAGCTGTGCAAGACCGCCGCCACCGCCCTCGTCACGCTGAAAGCGGCGGTCGCGAAGCCGGAGCCGGAGCCGACCCAAATTCACCTGGCTGCGGAGCTAGCGTTCGCCACCGAAGCCGCGTCGGAGAAGCTACGCACGGCGTCGATGGAGAAGCTCCAGGCCGAGCACAAGGCCTCGCCCGGCCCGGCCGGGAGCGGCACCCCGAAGCCGATGGCATCCGCCGCCGCCGCGCTCGCCAAAGCGCGCGCCGTGAGCTCCGCCCGCGGCAAGCCGGGCTTCAACGAAAAAGGCAAAGCGCTCGAAGCCGCCCCCGTCGATCCCGCGATGCAGGTGATGCAGTCCTACGCTCGCGTCAACCGCGCCGCGCTCCGCTACTTGAGTCAATTTCTCCAGTTCGGGCCGCTCCCTACCCGCAGCGCGGCCTTCGCCGAGCTCGAGGCGCTGAGCAAGCGCAAAGAGCCCTGGCCCGCCCTCGGCCGTACGCTACGCGAGGCGGCCATGGCCGAGAACGATCCCGAGCTGCAGGGCAAGCTCAAGGCCCTCGCACCGAAGATGTCGCGCCGCCCGCACAGCGCGACGCCGGGCGTGTCGCCTGGCCCGGCCGGCATGCCGCCCGGTCACCCGCCGACGCCGACGGCGGATCACGGCGCGGCGGCTCCGCCCGAGCACGCAGGCGAGTGACGTCAAGCGCCCGTCGCTGGCCGGTTCCTGCCCCACCACGAAGCTCCAACGGGCTCGTGACGGCAGGGGCCGCGCTCGCGGGCGCTCATGGCTGCCGCCCTAGATCGCCGCTCCGTCGGGCGTGACGCGGAGGGCGTCTAGCCGCCAACTGCACGAATTGCAGAAAGCGCGCTCCGCGGGCTCCCCGTTCGACACCAGCCACCTAGGCCGGCTTGAGGTAACCGCGCTGCATCAACGAGTGCAGCGCCTGAGCGGCTTCCAGGTCGGCGCCGGTCGACGCGTCCAGGAACGCGTCGAGGCTATCTGCCGACAGAGCCGCCTGCAAAAGGTCGAGCTCGTCACCGGTGAGATCGCGCAGCTGCGGCGAGAGCGGCAGCTTCAGCACCATGCGCCCCGGCAGCCGCGTTCGCAGCTGGGCGAGCTCGTCGATCTGGCGGAAGCCTTCCATCAAGACTTCTTGCGCGCTCACGTCGATCGCGCCTTCGAGCTCGCGCTTGTCGGGTGGATCGAGCGCGAACGAGCCCGTCGACCAAGTGAGCATGCGATAGAGCGCCTTGAGCGGCGGCACGCCGGGGGAACCCACGAACTCGGCGAAGCGAATGCGGCCGTCGTTCAAGTAGATGCGCCCCTCGCGGCCCGACGAGCGCAGCACGAGCACTCCCGCCTTGCGTGACGTGCCGAACAGCTGGAGCAGATCGGGCAACGGAATCTCTTCCAAGTTGCCAGACATACGCGGTGCTTCTTCGGTCGCGCGCGTGCCCGGCTGCTGCCTGGAGGTCACGCGCCCGACGGCCATCGCCTTGAGGTTGGCGCGCGCCTCCGCATCTTGCGGCGCCGCGACGACCTTCAAGATGTTGGTGCCGATCAGCACTCGATCGCCTTCGCGGAGCGTGCCTTGCTGCACCTTCTCGCCGTTGACGAACGTGCCGTTGGTCGAGCCCAAGTCTTCGATGCTGATCGTGCCGTCGGTGAGCGCGATGCGCGCGTGCTTGCGCGACACCATCTCTTCGACGAGCACCATGTCGAGCTCGCTCGAACGACCGATGACGATCTCTTGTCCTTCAGCGAGTGGGTACTCGCCGCCTTGGTACTTGCCCGAGATGAAGCGGAGCGCGAACCGGGGCTCGTTGTTGGCGTCGGGCTGCGCGTGTCGGGGAACCATGGAGGGGATACTCGTGGCCGCTGCCGTACGGACGGCGCGGATGCAAAAACTTTAGGACTTTGAGCCAGATACGGTCAAATCGTTCTCACTCTGCCGCGTCTTCTACCGACGCCATCCTGGTCGCGGGCCGGACCAGCGCGGCTTCCAGGGGCGAAACTGTCGGACCGGCCCGGTGCTCCAGCTCTGCGGTAGAGCCGGCCCGGTGCCCGTGTGATTCGGCGGTCGGAAGTAGGACAGTGAAGGTGGCGCCGTCACCCATCTGCGAAATTACCTGAATGCGGCCGCCCATCTCTTCGACCATTCGCTGACTTATAGCCAACCCCAGGCCGGTGCCGCGGTCTTTGGTAGTAAAAAACGGCACGAATAGGTTCTTTAGCACCTGCGGCGCGATCCCGGGGCCTGCATCTCGCACTGACACCTCCACCCACTCACCGGCCGGCGCCGAGTCGATGGCGGACTGCGGTTCGGTGTGGATCGCCGTGCGCACCCGTACAGTGCCCCGTCCGCCCATGGCCTGCACGGCGTTTCTGACCAGATTGATGAGCACCTGACGGAGCTGCTCGGCGTCGGCCCGCACCGGGGGCAGCTTCTCCGATAGCTCGGTCACGATTTCGCAGTCCTCGGCCCGATCGGACGCCAAGACGGTCACCGTCCGCCGGACGACCGCGTTCAGGTCGACGGCGCCGAGCTCGCCCTTGGAGGGCCGGGCGTAGTCGAGCACGGAGCCCACGACGCGATCGAGGCGCTCCACCTCTTCGAGGATGATGCCGACGAATTCCTGTTCGACCTCACCGAGGCGACCATGATCACGTGGATCGCTCAGGAGCTGGGCGGCGCCCTTGATGGCGCCGAGCGGGTTTTTGACCTCATGGGCCAGGCCCGCTGCCATTTGGCCGAGCGCGGCCAGGCGATCGCGCTCTTGCATGCGCCGGTATTGGCGCGAATTGTCGATCACGACTCCGATCTGCACCGCCAACGACTCGAGCAGCACGCCCTCGTCTTGGGAAAACGCGTCACGCACTCGATCGTCGACCACCAGCAGCAAGCCGAGCAGGTCGCGCTTTTCGCCCCAGATGCCGAGACAGACACCGGTGCGAAATGGCCCGAGCAGCTGGGCGGAGCTGAGCAACCGTTCGTCGGCCTCGGCCTCGTGCGTCCGGCCCGAGCGGCGGTGCTCGAGCGCCTGGTGGGAGACGTCTTCGAGCAAGATGGCGCCGCCCTGGTTCATGCGCTCGGCGAGCGGATGCGCCGCCGCCAACTCGATGCGCGGCGGCGCGACCGGTCCGAAGCCGGCGCCGACCACGAAGTCGGAGCCGAGCGGATCGCGCAGGTAAATCGCGGCCCCCGTCGCGCGCCGCGACTCTTCGAGCGCCGAAATCACGATTTGCTGCATCTCAGCGACCTGCAGCGTGTGGACGAGCACGCCCCGCGCCTTCGCCACCGCCCGCTCCAGATCGACGCGCTCGCGGAAGAAGACTTTGTGGGTGTAGTCCTCCGCTTTGGAGCGCAGCGGCTCGAACAGCAGCAAGATCACGATCGCGGCCAAAATCGCGCCGAGGTAGCTGTTGTCGAACCCGCCGAGCAGCACCACGAACACGTAGAAGATGCCGCCCATCGCGAACGCAAGCGCCGTCGACACCAGCAGCTGCCCCAAAATGTCGTAGAGGTCGACCAGCCGCTCGCGCGTGAGCGACTCGGACAGCACGAACAAGAAGACGATCGACAGCACCGCGCTCACCGGCGGCAGCGGCGCCCCGACGAACCACAAGAAGTCGGCCAGGCTGAAGGCGGTCGCCAGCGCGCCGATCAACACCAAGAACCGGACGCGCCGCTGCACCGCGCGCGAGCCGCTACGCTCGCCGCGCCGCGCCAGGCGATAAAGACCGGCCGCGATCAGCCCGAACACGTAGGAAAACACCAGCCCGCGGACGAGCAGGTGCGTATGCTCGGTGAGCACCAACACCAGCATCGGCACGACGAGGATGCCGGCCGTACGCAGCAACATCGAGCGACGATTCGGCTCGGGGACGATGGCCTCGAAAAGGTGCAGCGCGAACTGCGGCAAGAACACCGCCAGCACCGCCGTCCACCGCGCCCAGAGATCGCTGCGCCCGCTGTGGTACAGCCACTGGGCGAGGTACCAGAGGCCGGTGTCGAACGCGAGCGCCGCGAAGAACAGCCGTGGGCGGTTCGGGCGCCCGCGCAGCAGGATCGACACTGCGATGGCGAGCCCGAGCACGCCGCAGAACAGCGAGGTGCGGGTGCGAAGGTCCAAGGCTTTTAGCTTAACCCGGTCTGATCGACCTGGCTATCCGTGCCGCCTTCGCGTGAGACCTGGCGCGCGGTTGCGTCGCGCGGCCTCGATCTGCCATTGTCTCGAAGGCGTGGCGACACGTCTCGGAAGGCCTCCCGATCTCGACGCCGTGGAGCTGTCTCACGACGGTCACAGCGTCGTCGCCCGGCGCGGGGAGCCGCTGGCGTTGTCGCTGATCGCCGCCGACCGCTTGCTGCTCTCGCGCAGCCCGAAGCTGCATCGCCCGCGCGGGCCCTATTGCTTACGTGGCGCGTGTGAAGGCTGCCTGGTGCGCGTCGATGGCGTGCCCAACCAGCCCGCATGCCGGGTGGTGGTGCACGGCGGCGAAAAGGTCGAGACCCAGAACGTGCTCGGGACGCGCGAGACGGATCTGCTGGGGGCCGCGGATTTCCTGTTTCCGCAGGGCATCGACCATCACCGCCTGATGGCGGGCGTCCCCGGCATCAGCCCGATCGTGGGTAGCTTCGCGCGCCGCGTCGCGGGGCTAGGAAAGCTGGCCGACGCGGTGCCGGAGGCGTCGTCTGCCCAACGTCTGGAGCTACCGGTCTTGATCGTCGGCGGAGGCCGCGCCGGTCTGACCGCCGCGATCCGCCTCGGCGCGCGCGCGACATTGGTCGACGATGGGCACACGCTCGGCGGAGCGCTCGCCGCGCTCGAGCCGGCGCGCGCAAGCCAGCTCGCGACCCAGGCCCGGGCGGGGGGTGCGCGGCTGTTCGAACGTCACGGCGTTGTCGCTCTTTCGCGAGAGCCCGCTGACGGGACCGGACGCATCACGGCCCTGATCGTGGGCGCTGGTCAGACGTTCGTGGCGCGTTGCGAGCGCGTGCTGCTCACGACGGGGCGCCACGACGCCGCGCCCGCGTTTCCGAACAACGATTTGCCGGGGATCTTTTCCGCGCGCGCGGCGCTGTCGGCCTGGCACGGCGACGTGCTGCTAGGTAGCCGCATCGGCGTCGTCGGCGCCGGGCGCTACGCGCGCGCGCTCGTCCAGCAGATGTCGGGCGCGGTGGAGATGATCGAGCTCGACGCCGCCAGCATCGTACGCGCGGTGGGCCATGAGCGCATCTCCGCGCTCATGGTCACGAGTGAGGGACGAGCCCGTCGCATCACGCTCGACGCGGTGGCGTTCGACGGCCCCGGCGCGCCGAGCTTCGAGCTTGCCGTCCAGTGCGGAGCAAAGGTGGCTTTCGATCCGGCTGCCGGGTACTTCCCGCGCGCCGACGCTACCGGTCAGGTCGCCGACGGCGTCTACTGGGGAGACAGCGAAGCAACGCTCGAGGCTATTTCGCGCTAGCGAACGCGGCGTCAGCGTTCGACGAGCACGCCGAACATGCTGAGGCCGCCGGCGATGAAAACGACGTCGAACACGCCCATCAACTTGAGGTAGTCCCCGAGCTCGGACAGGGGCACGCCGTTGAATAGCTCGCGCGTCGCGGCGACGGCGGCGAGCAGCGTCGGCGCCAGCAATGGAAACAGCACCACCGCGAGCAGCAGGTCGCGGGCCCCGGTGCGCACCGTCATGGCTCCGAACAAGGTGCCGGAGGCGGCCACGCCCGGCGTCGCGATGCCCGCGATCACCAGCAGCGGCCCCATCATCGAGGCGTCGATCGAGGAGAGCAGGAGCGACAGCGGCAGCACGACCGCCAGCACCGCCAGCAAGAAGGTCCACACGCTGAGGGCCTTACCCGCGAAGATCGCGCTGCGCGACAGCGGCGAGACGAGCAGCCCGTCGAGCGCGGCCTCGTCGCGCTCGCGCTGCCACGATTTACCGAGCGAGAGCACGGCCGCGAAGGCCAACGACAACCACACCGTGCCGGCGGCGACGTTGCGCGCGTTCACCGGCCCGCCGAAAAACGACAGCGAGGCCAGCACCACCACCAACAGGGCGAAGAAGCCGCTCGTGACCGTGACCTCGCCGGTGGCCGACTCGATGGCCAAGTCTTTCCGATAAACCACGAAGAGCTGCCGGCCCCAGCTCGGCAATGCGGCGCGCGTGGCTCGCGGCGGGCTCGTCGGGCCAGGAGTCATTCGCGGCCCAGCCTAGCAGACCCCAAAAGGTCGATCCTAAGCTATGGTGCGCCGGCCATGGCTACTCTCGAGGTCGAACACGTCTTCAATTGCTCCGAGGCCACCTACTGGGATCGGATCTTCTTGGATCCCGAGTACAACGAGCGGCTGTTCAAGACAGAGCTCAAATTCCCGGTCTGGCGCGAGGTCTCGCGCGAAGAACGCGGGGGCGCCCTGCACCGCGTGATCGAGGTCGTACCCTACGTGGGCGAGCTGCCGGGCGCCTTGAAGGCCGTGATCGGCGAAGGCATCGGCTACGAAGAACGCGGCGTGCTCGACCGCAACGCCAAGACCTACAAAGTAGTGGTCGTGCCCAACAAATTGGCCGACAAGCTCAGCATCAAGGTCGATCTGTGGACGGTCGCCGACGGCGAAACGCGCTGCCGGCGCAAGGCGCGCGCGGAAGCGAGCGTCAAGATCTTCGGCGTCGGCGGCACGATCGAGAAGCGCATGCTGAGCGACCTCGAGCGCTCGTATCAAAAGAGCGCCGACTTCACCAACCGCTTCATCGTCGAAAAAGGGCTATAGAGCCGGCGCCGCGCGAGTCGAGGAGCTCGAGGCTGCCTCGACTACGGGCGCGGCGTGCAGCTCACTTCTTCTTCTTGCTCTTGTTCTTGCTCTTGGCAGGCGCCTTCTTCGCGACCGCCTTCTTGGCGACGGGCTCCGCCTTCTTGGGGGCCTTCTTCGCCGACTTCGGCGCCGCCTTGGCGACGGCGCGCTTGCCGGCGCGCTCCACCGAGGCGTGCAAGTCGAGCAGCTGGGGCAGCGGTGCCTTCTTGAGGCCAGCGGCGTAGGTCGCGTCCTTGGTGCGGCGCTTGAGCTCGAGGATGGCGCTGATCAGCTTGTCGCGCGAGCCGAAGCGCTTCTGAGCGTCGGTGAGCACGTCGTGCAGCTTGAGCAGCTTCTGGTTGGATACCTTGGCGAAACCTTTGGCGTCGTTCACGCGGTCGATCCAAAGGTCGGCAGTGGCTAGCTTTTGCACGGCCTCCACGAGCTTGTCCTTGCTTGCAAAACGCTCTTTGACGACCACGACGGGGGACTTCTTCATGACTGCTCCGGAGACGGCGCCTGACCACAGGGCCGATAAGGGGCCGCGTTTCTAGCAGCAGGTTTTTCGCTCCGCAAGGCCTCGCCCGCTCGCCGCCGATTTATCGCCGCGCCGCGACCTTCCGCGGCTCCCTCGCGCGGCGGCTTCCTGTGAAAATCTCGATCGCCCGCGCTGCGCGTGGTACCGGCAAGCCCCCATGAAGCCGCGGCTTCGCTTTGCACCTTCTCCCAGCGGTTACCTCCACATCGGCGGCGTCCGCACCGCTTTGTTCAATTGGCTCTGGGCGCGCAAGACCGGCGGCAAGTTCGTGCTGCGCGTCGAAGACACCGATCAGGAGCGCAGCAGCATCGAGAGCGTGAGAGCGATCTTGGATTCGCTCACCTGGCTCGGCATCGACTGGGACGAAGGCCCCGAGGTCGGCGGCGACTTCGGTCCCTACTTTCAGAGCGAGCGCAAGGCGCTGTACCGCTCGGTCACCGACCGGCTGATCGCGGAGGGCAACGCCTACCGCTGCTATTGCACCAAGGAAGAGCTCGACGCAAAGCGCGAGGCGCTCAAAGCGCACAACCCCAAGGCCGCGTTCGTGTACCCCGGTACCTGCCGCCACCGCACGGACCAGCCCGACCTTCCCTACGTCGTTCGCTTCAAGTCTCCGACGGACGGCGTGACCGAGTTCAACGATCGGGTATTCGGGCTCATCAGCACCCCGAACAAGTCGCAGCAGGACTTCGTGCTCGTACGCACCGACGGCTACCCGCTGTACAACCTGGCCGCCACCGTCGACGACCACGACATGCAGATGACGTTCGTCGCGCGCGGCCGCGATCACATCGGCAACACCCCGCAGCAGATCTTGCTGTATCGCGCCCTCGGCTGGGAGCCGCCGCAGTTCGCCCACCTGCCGATGATGCTGAACTCCAAGGGCGAAAAGCTGTCCAAACGTCACGCCGCCGTCTCGACGCAAGACTACAAAGATCGCGGCTACACCCCGACGGCGGTGCTCAACTACCTGGTGCGCTTCGGTTGGTCTTTCGGTGACAAAGAGATCTTCAGCCGCCAAGAGCTGATCGACTCGTTCGACTGGGACCGCGTCAACAAGAGCGACGGCAAATTCGACGAGAAGAAATTCGCGGACGTAGCGTTCGAGCACCTCAAGCAGCCGGCGCTCACGTCGCTCGACGAGTACGCCGCTTGGACCAAGCCGTTCCTGGCCGCGCGTGGGCTCCCATCGGTCGATGACGCGGTGCTGCGCCAAGCCATCCCGGGCGTGCGCGAGCGGGCGCGCACGTTGGCTGACGCCGCCCACGATCTCGATTTCTATTTCCGCGAGCCGCCCGACGCCGATGAAAAGGCGGTCGCCAAGTTCCTCACGCCGGAGAGCAAGCCTCGGTTGCTGGCGCTGGCGGGCTTGTTCGAGGGTCAAACCGATTGGACGCCGGAGCCGCTCGAAGCCGCATTTCGAGGCTGGGTCGAAGCTCAAGGGCTCCAGCTCAAAGACGTCGCCCAGCCGCTGCGAGTGGCGGTGACCGGACGCAGCGCGAGCCCGCCGATCTTCGACGTGCTCCACGTGCTGGGCCGCGAGCGCTCCCTCGCTCGGCTGCGGCGCGCGGCCGGCTGAGCATGGGCCCGCTCCTGCTGCTCTTGCTCGGTCCCGACGGCGGGCTCCCCTTGCCGCTCGGTCGGGTGAAGGAAATTTCCTGGTTCAGCGCGCTGCTCGAATACCCGCCGATCAAGGCGCTGATCCCGATCCCGATCCTGATCGCGCTGTGGCCCGCGGTGCGGCACTTTTTCAAGGCGACCTGGGAGGAGCTCGATCAGGAGGCGCGCCGGGCGCGGCTCGAGCTCCCGCCGACCGAGTACGACTATCGGAGGCCCGTCGCCTGTTTCGCGATCGTGGCCGTCGTCTTGACCCTGCAGGAGTACTACGGAGGCCGGGGCATCTACGACACCCTGCTCCGGCCGTGGCTGACGGAGCTCCAAGCTGGCGGCGTCCGCTTCATCAAGGTCGAAAAGTACGACGAGCTCTATAGCTACGGCTGGTGGGTATTCGCGCGTGTTTTCGGCTACGTGCTGGTGCCGCTGCCGCTCTGGAAGCTACTTTTTCCACAGGACAGCCTGCTGGACATGGGGCTGCGAACCAAGGGTTTCTTCGCCCACCTCTGGATTTACGGCTTGTGCTTGGCGGTGGTGGTCCCGGCGATGCTCCTCGTGTCGGCGCAGCCCGATTTCGGCACCTACTACCCCTTTTACAAGCTCAGCACGCGCAGCTGGTTCGACTTCCTGTGTTGGGAGTCGATCTATTTTTTGCAGTTCTTTGCCCTGGAGATGTTCTTTCGCGGCTGGTTCCTCGGGGCGCTCCGGAAAAACTTCGGCGCGGGCGCGATCTTCGCCATGGCCGTCCCCTACTGCATGATCCACTACGGCAAGCCGTACCTGGAGGCGAACGGCGCCATCGTCGCCGGCATCGTGCTCGGCTCGCTCGCCATGCGCACACGCAGCATCTACGCCGGCTTCCTCGTCCACATCACGGTGGCGTTTTCCATGGACTTTCTGTCGCTGTGGCGACGCGCCGCCCTGCCGCACGTTTTCTGGCCGTAGCCGCCGGGCCCCGCGCGACGATCGCGACGCGACGCGACGCGACGCGACGGGGCAAACCCGTAACACCAACCGGACCCTCGGGCGCGGGCGGCGATTGCGCGGCGACCGTCGCATTTTCCGCGCGTCACGCGCGGCGTTACCCAGTATATTCCCGACCGAAATCCCAGATGTCGAACGTGAGCTTTTCGCCGGTTCCTCCCGATGCCCTTCACGACTCCAAGCGGTCGAGCAACGGCGGTGACCCATACACCGCGGCCGAATGGACGCCGGAGCGCGGCGCGGCTCGCTACCAGATCCATGGTTGGGGTGCGCCCTACTTCCACGTCAACGCGCGCGGCCACGTCGAGGTAACGCCCAACCCCGATCGCCCCGAGCAGGTGATCAACCTGTTCGAGATCGCCCAAGAGCTGAAGGCGCGTGGCCTCGAGCTACCGCTCTTGCTCCGGTTCTCCGACATCGTCGCGGATCGCATCAAGCGCATCAACGAAGCGTTCATCAAAGCCATCGCCGAGTACGAGTACCCGGGCATTTACCGCGGCGTGTACCCGGTCAAGGTGAACCAGCAGCGTCACCTCGTCGAAGAGATCGTCGAAGCCGGTCGGCCCTGGAGCTTCGGGCTCGAGGCCGGCTCCAAGCCGGAGCTTCTGATCGCGCTCGCCGCCATGCAAGACGTCGGCGGCCTGATCATCTGCAACGGCTACAAAGACTCGAAGTACATCGAGACCGCGCTCGTCGCCCAGAAGTTCGACAAGACCGTCATCATCGTGCTCGAGCGCCTCGAGGAGATCGATCTGGTCTTCAAGGCTTCCGAGAAGCTCGGGATTCGGCCGCTGCTCGGCGTGCGCGCGAAGCTGACGACCAAGGGCGTCGGCCGCTGGAAGGACTCGGCCGGGGAGCGTGCGAAGTTCGGCCTGACCACCTCCGAGATGATCGAGGTCGTCGATCGGTTGGCCGCTCGCAACATGCTCGACTCGTTACAGCTGCTCCACTTCCACATCGGCAGCCAGATCTCGAGCATCATCCCGATCAAGAACGCCATGCAAGAGGCGTCGAACATCTACGTCGAGCTGGCGAAGATGGGCTGCAAGATGGGCTACATCGACGTGGGCGGCGGCCTAGCCATCGACTACGACGGCTCGAAGACCGACTTTCACGCGTCGAAGAACTACCAGCTCGAAGAGTACGCGGCCGACGTCGTCGCCCACATTCAAGCCGCCTGCGTGAAGGCCGAGATCGGCGTGCCGACCATCGTCAGCGAGAGCGGCCGCGCCGTCGCCGCGCACCACTCCGTGTTGGTGTTCGAGGTAGTCGGCGAAAACCAGGTGCGATTTCCGCAACCCGCCGAGCCCAAGGCCGACGCCCACCGCTTGCTGCGCGAGCTCTACGACACGTACTGCGGCATTCAGCCGAAGAACGTGCAGGAGAGCTATCACGACGCCAGTCAGGCCAAAGAAGAGGCGCAAAGCCTGTTCAAGTACGGGTACATCTCGCTGCGCGAGCGCTCGCAGGTCGAGAAGATGTACTGGAACTGCTGCGAGAAGATCCACCACACCTTGCGGCGTATCAAGTTCGTGCCCGAGGAGCTGCAGCACCTCGATCGCGACCTATCCGCCATTTACTACTGCAACTTCTCCGTCTTCCAGTCCGCGCCGGACATCTGGGCCATCGACCAGCTGTTTCCGATCATGCCCATCCACCGGCTCGACGAGGAGCCGCTCGTCTCGGCCACGCTCGCCGATTTGACGTGCGACAGCGACGGCCTGATCGATCATTTCATCGATGTCGAAGACGTCAAGGGTACGCTCGACCTGCACCAACTGAAGGACACCGAGTCGTACTACCTCGGTATGTTCCTCAACGGCGCCTACCAAGAGATCTTGGGCGACTTGCACAACCTGTTCGGCGACACCCACGCGGTGCACATCGCGCTGACCGACGACGGTTACCAGATCCGTCACGTCATCAAGGGCGACAGCGTGGCCGAGGTCCTGCGCTACGTCGAATACGTGCCGGAGAGCATGGTCGACGCCGTTCGCCGCCAAGCCGAGCGCGCCGTCAGCGCCGGCCGGCTCACCAACGAGCAAATGCGCACCCTGCTCCAGCACTATGAGGAGTCGCTGCGCAGCTACACCTACCTCACCGCCGACTGACGCCAGCGGAAATAGCCGCAGCTTTGGGCCGGGCTTGCCACAAGCTCGGCTCTAGGCGGAATGAAATCGCTCGACGCGTCGTTTCTTGGACGCGACGAGGCACTCCTCGGTACGATCTGAGCCTTCGCACTCATGGGCCAGTCCTCCCGACCCTCATCACCCTCCCGTTACTCCCACCTGGTCCTGGCGTGCCTGGGGGGCCTCGTCGCGACCATTTCGCCGGCCCAGAGTCGGGCTGACATCTACCAGACGGTCGGACCCGACGGTGTCGTCAGCTTCACCAACACCCGCGCCCCCGGCGCCAAGCTCTACCAAAAGACGCCAAAGGCGCCGGTGTTCCTGCCCGCCGACACGTCGCCGGAGCGCTACACCCGCTACGACAACTGGATCCGCGAGGCGGCCACGCTCTATCAAATCCCCGAAGCCCTGATCCGCGCCGTAATCCGCGTGGAAAGCGACTTCGATCCGCGCGCCGTTTCGCCCGCCAACGCGCGCGGCTTGATGCAAATGATTCCCGAGACGGCCGAGCGCATGTTGGTGACGGACGTGTTCGACCCGCGCCAGAACATCTTCGGCGGTGTCCGCTATCTGCGCGTGCTGGCCAACACCTTCAACGGCGACCTCGCGCTCACGGTCGCGGCCTACAACGCAGGCGAAGGCGCCGTCATGCGCCACGGCGGCATCCCGCCGTATCCCGAGACGCAAGACTACGTGGTGCGCGTCGTCGGCTATTACCGGCAGTACCGGAACGGCGCTCTAGCGCGATGAGCCCCTCGGCTGGACATGCATGTCCAGACTAATATGTCGAGCTCGGCAGACGACCGAAGCGCGGTAGGCCGGCCGGTAGCGACAGCGCGTGGCTCTTTTCGCGAGCCTTGACGAGGCCGTGGCGAGAGCGTAGTTTGCCGTTCGGTAACTGGCGGGTGAGTTTGTACAAATAGCGGCGGTAGGGTTGTCGGTACCGGCGTACCGACGGGAGGTAACGTCATGCGTATCCGATTGGGCGTAATTGGGGCGGGTATTTTGAGCCTCTTGTCCGTGGCTGCCGGCTGCAGCAAAGGCGACGAGACGAGCAAGGGCGCCGCGCGGCCGCCGGCGAATCCCGGCGCTGTCAATCCGAGCACGCTCGGACCGGGCGCGCTCGGCGCAACCGCGCTCCGGCAGCAGTTCCAAGGAGCGCGCAGCCTCGCCAAGGGCGCCGTGCTGCAGCGCGTGTACGGCAAAACGCTGGCGGAAGGCGCGACCCCGCTCGCGGCCGCGACCCGCTTCACGAGCAAGCTCGCCGCCGCTATCGGCGTGCCCGCGAGCGAGCTCGAGCCGCAAGACCTCGTGTCCGGCCGAGCCGTGGCCACTCAGAACCCGCGCGGCGCGGGGTTGATGCTCGATCCCAAGACCGGCACCTACAAGTACCGGCTCTACCGCTTCGGGCAAACCCGCAACGGCGTCCCGGTGATCGACTCCGATGTGCTGGCCTTGGTCAAGCAGGGGGGAAGCAACCCGGTGGTATGGGGCTCGTCGCGCTTGCGCGACCTCAAGAGCTTCAGCATGAGCGCTGCCCCCACGCCGGCGCCCGATCTGGGCAAGACGCTGCGCGCTTTGCGCGGCAACGTCACGTTTGCCGGCACGCGCGCGCCGTCCCCTACCAGCTTGACCGTGGTCGGCAATGCCACCAGCGTCGTGTACGCGGGCAGCGGCGAGCGCCTCGAAGCGCCGCGCGCGGCGATTAGCTACGTCGTCGAGTCTGCGAATCCGCCCGGCAAATGGCAGGTCATCGCCGCCGCCGCGACGCTCGACGTGCTCCACGTCGAGAGCCTGATCGTCTTCGAGAACGTGTCCGGCAGTGTCACGGGCCTGGCCACGACCGGCGTCAAGGCGGCCGAGTGCGCGGACGAGCTCAGCACCGCATTGCCGTTTGCGGAGGTGGCCGGACCGTCCGGTAGCGCCTTCGCCGATCCCGCCGGAGCCTTCTCGCTCGCCACGACCGGCACCGCGCCGGTTACGCTCAGCTCGCTGCTCGGGGGCCGCTATTTCGACGTGACCGATCTGGCCCAAACCGGCGAGCTGTTGACTCAATCCGTGTCACCGCCGGGACCGGCGAGCTTCGTGCACAACGCCAGCAACGCGAGCGAGCTGGTGCGCGCCGAGGTGAACGGATACGTCAACGCCAATCAGATTCGCAACTTCTTGCTGAGCTACTTGCCCGACTACCCGACCATCTCGGCCCAGCTCGACTTTCCCGTCAACGTCAATCGGACGGACGGCTATTGCCCGGGCAACGCCTGGTACGACTACTCTTCGATCAACTTCTGCCTCGCCTCCAGCGCCGCAGGCGCCGCCAACACCTCGTTCGGCAGCGTGAATCATCACGAATACGGCCATCACATCGTCACCTCCGGCGGCAGCGGGCAAGGCGCCTACGGCGAGGGCATGGCCGATGTGATCGCCACGCTCTACGCGAAAGAGCCGGGGCTCGCCTACGGCTTTTACCTCAACAGCTGCGGCACGCCGCTGCGCACAGCGCTCAACAGCTGTCAGTACTCGGCCACTTCTTGCTCCAGCTGCGGCAGTGAGGCGCACGACTGTGGCAACCTGATCTCGGGCACGGTGTGGAGCATTCGCGAAGCGCTCCTCGTCTCCGAGCCCGAAACGCACGATCAGATCTTGAGCTCCCTCGTCCTGAGCTCGGTGCCGATGCACAGCGGAACCAGCATCGACCCGTCGATCGCCGTAGATCTGCTGACGCTCGACGACGACGACGGCGACATCGCCAACGGCACCCCGCACTACTCGGAAATCTGTAGCGGCTTCGCCGCGCACGGCATGCAGTGTCCCCCACTGCTGGTCGGCTTGCAGATCACCTCCGCCGAAAACCTCAGCAGTGCCGGCCCAACGGGCGGGCCGTTCGAGCCCGCCAGTGTTGTCTACACACTGAAGAACTTCGGCCCCGTCGCCAGCGTCGCCTACCAGGTCACCAGCGTCGGCTCACCGACGTGGCTCAGCATCGCCAACGGCGCGGGAAGCATTGCCCTCGGGCAGGAAGCGCAAGTCAGCGTCAGCATCGATCAGACGACGGCGGCGGCGCTGCCCAAAGGCAAATACCAGGCGGCGCTGAGCTTTACGAACACCACCAATGGCAGCGGCGGGGGCACGCGCCCGGTCGGGCTCGAAGTGGGCGCGCCGAGCGTGGTGTTCCTCGAAACCTTTGGCTCCGGCCTCGGTGGCTTCTCGCTCGATGGCGAGCCGACCAACCGGTGGCACGTCAGCTCCGCGTGCGTGGGTACGAGCGCCGGGCACTCAGCGCCGAGCGCGCTGTTCTTTGGTACTGACGCCAGTTGCAATTTCACGGGTGCCCGCAGCTTCGGCAGCGTGACATCCCCGCCGATCGCGATCGCCGATCCTTCGACGGTCCGTCTCGGACTGAATTACTTCTTGAGCACCGAGCAAAGCTCTCTGTACGACCACGCCAGCATCTCGGCCTCGGTGAACGGCGGGCCTTACACCGTCGTCGCCAAGAACGGCACCAGCACCGATCTGCTTCAAGACGGCGGCACGAGCTGGCAACGGCTCGACGTCGACATCGCGAATCTGTTTCCGGCGGGGGCGCCTGCGACCCTGCGCGTGCGCGCAGATTTCGACACCGTCGACGGCGTGCTCAACGAGGGGCCCGGCTTCTGGATCGACGACGTCGAGGTGCGCGCGTTCGTGGAGGCCTGTAACACCGCCGCGAGCTGTGACGACGGTTTGTTCTGCAACGGTGCCGAGCAGTGCGTGAACGGCTCCTGCGTCGCGGGCAGCCCCGTCGTCTGTAACGACGGCGTCGCGTGCACGGTCGACGCCTGCAACGAGGCTACCGACGCCTGCGTCAGCCAACCCAACGACGCCGCGTGCAACGACGGCAACGTCTGCAACGGAACCGAAACATGTAGCGCGACAGGCTGCGCGTCCGGCACGTCTCTGAGCTGCAACGACGGCAACGTGTGCACCACCGACACTTGCAACGCCACCGCCGGCTGCCAGTTCACCGACAACACCGCCACCTGCGCCGATGACGGCAACGCTTGCACCACCGACGTCTGCAGCGCCGGCGCCTGCACTCACCCCCAGAGCGGCTCCTGCAACACGGGGCCGTTCGTCGAGAGCAACGGCACGGTGGTGATCGAGGCCGAGCACTTCACGACCAACACCGCGCGAGTGAGCCACAATTGGGCGAGCCTCGCCAATGGGGCCGCCTCCGGCGGTCAGGTCATGCGCGCCGACCCGAACAACAACACCAACGTCAACACCGGCTACACCACCGGCAGCCCGCAGCTAGATTTCCCGATTCAGTTCGCGACCACCGGTACTTACCAGGTGTGGATCCGCGGCTCCGGACCGACCGCCGACGACGACTCGTGCCATATCGGGCTGGACGGGCAGGGCCCGGCGAGCTCCGACCGTATCACTGGCTTCGGCACCAGCCTCACCTGGTCGAAAGCCACGATCGACGGCCCCGTCGCGACGATCGTCGTCTCGACGCCCGGCGTTCACGTCCTGAACCTGTGGATGCGCGAGGACGGCCTGACCGTCGATCGACTGCTGCTCACGACCAACGCCGGGTTCACCCCGAGCGGCGCGGGCCCGGCCGAAAGCTCGCGCGGTGGTAGCAGCGGCTGCACCTCCGCCGCCGACTGCAACGACAACAATCCCTGCACCAACGACACCTGCAGCAGCGGGACCTGCAGCCACGCGAACAACACCGCCGCGTGCGCCGACGACGGCAGCGCTTGCACCAACGACGTGTGCAGCGCGGGGGTTTGTACCCACCCCCAAAACGGCAGCTGCGGCTCGACGCCGTGCGCCGGTCTCTGTGCTAGCCCAGTCGTCTACGGCAGCAGCAACTTCTCATCGGGCAACCTGGGTACCAATGCCACCTGCCACCAGACCACGGCCGCGCTCAATGGTGGAAATTGCGGCAATTTCGTGTCACCGCGCACCCTGCGCGTGAACGGCACGACCATGAGCTGCACCGGCGGAAACTGGAGCAGTCTGCCCCCCAAGCTCAACGGCGGCTACTGCATCCAGACCACGGCCGGCAACCAGCCGTGGGCGTACTTCACGACCTGGTGACACGAGCGCAAGCATCTCGACGGACGCGAGCGGTCACGCCGCATCCGTCGAGACCCACGCCGTCGGCACCCGTGGTCTAGCGTGCGCGTTTCTTGGTCTCGGCGCGCGGGGCCTTGTCGGTTGGATAGAGCGCGAGCGCCCCCGCGAGCTCCGCGCGAACGCGGTCGATCAGCTCCGGCGGCTCCAGCACCTTGGCGCGGGCCCCCCACTCCAGCACCCAGCTCACGACCTGGGTGAGGTTGCCGATCGTCATCGTGAGCCGCACCCCTCCACCCGCCACCGTTGCCAGCCGCTGGCTCGAGTGAACGCGGCGCGCGCGGATGTATTCGGCGGCCTGCGCGTCGAACTCAATCACGACCTTGTGCTGGCGTGGATCGCGCCAGATGCCGAATTCTCCCTGGAAATATTGGTCGATGTGGAAGTCACCGGGCAGCTCGAAGCGGTCGTTGATCGCGCACTCGGTGTCCCGCATACGATCGAGCACGAACGTACGAATCTCTTGGCGACCGGTGTGAAACCCGACGCAGTAAATCGAGTCTCGGTGGAGCACGAGCGCGTAAGGATGGATGGTGATGCGCTCTTCGTCCGAACGCGTGACGCTCTTGTAGAGCAGCGAGAGCGGACGTAGATCGGAGACGGCTTGAAACAGGTCGTCGAGCTCCTCGGTGCGCTCGGCGTAGTTCTTCGGGGCGTGCGGCAGGTAGAGGAAGCGCTCCTCGAGCCGAGCGTCGGCCAGACCGGCGTTCGGTCCGCGCCCCGGCCGCTGCGCCAGCGCGAGCAGCTTCATGACAGCGTGATCGATCTCGTCGAACAGCGCGGAGCCGCGCATCGGCTCGAACAGCCGGCGCGCGGCCAAGAGCGCGTAGGTCTGGGTGCGGCGCAGCTCGACCTTACGCGGCATCTCGTTGGAGCGCAGCCGCCAGAGCAGGGCGGCGCCGCCGCGGGTCGGCACCGACTCGAGCTCCGACTCGCGTTCGATCTCCTTGAGGTAGCGGCGCATCGACCGCACCGTGACCCCGAGCGCTCCCGCCATGTCGTAGAGCGACAGGCCGCGTGGGTGGCGCTCTAGCAGCTCGCGCAGCTTGTCGAGGCGGCGATGCTGAGTGAATTTGCCCTTGGGACGGCCGCGCGGCTTGTCCATTTCGCGCTGTGAATCTAGCCCCGGTTCGAGCAGTCTTGGCAAGCCTTGAATCCCGTCGAATTCGTGCGCAAAAAGCGCGACGGCCAGCCGCACTCCCCCGCTGAGCTCAAGGCGTTCATCGATGCCTTCGTCGCGGGCGACGTCGCCGACTACCAGGCGAGCGCCTGGTTGATGGCGGCTTTCATCCAAGGCCTGTCCGAGCCGGAGACGCTCGCGCTCACTCAGGCCATGTTGCACTCCGGCCGCGTCCTCACGCTGCCGAGCGTCCAGCGCGCCCGGGTCGACAAACACTCCACCGGCGGTGTCGGCGATAAGATCAGCCTGTGTCTGGCGCCGCTGGTCGCCGCCTGCGGCGTCGCGGTGCCGATGATCTCCGGCCGCGGCCTCGGCCACACCGGCGGCACGCTCGACAAGCTCGAAGCGATCCCGGGCTTTCGCGTCAATCTGGACGCCAAGCGCTTCGAGCGCATCGTGCGCGACGTGGGCGCCTGCCTGATCGGTCAAACCGCGGAGCTCGCGCCCGCCGACCGCCGCCTCTACGCGCTGCGCGACGTGACCGCGACCGTGGAGTGCATCCCCCTGATCGTCGCCAGCATCTTGTCGAAGAAGCTCGCCGAGGGCATCGACGGCCTGGTGCTCGACGTCAAGTGTGGCTCCGGCGCCTTCATGAAAGATCGGAAGAGCGCCCGCGCTCTCGCCACGGCCCTCGTCTCCGTCGGCAAGCGCGCCGGCAAGCGGGTGTCGGCGCTGATCACCGATATGTCGGCGCCGATCGGGCGCACGATCGGCAACGCGCTCGAAACCCGCGAAGCGATCGAGGTCCTGCAAAACGGCGGGCCCGCCGACACGCGCGCGCTCACCCTCGAGCTCGGCGCCGAAATGCTGATCGTGGGCAAGCGCTGCAAGCAGCGCGAGCAAGCGCTGGGGCTACTCGAGCGCGCGTTGTCGGACGGCTCCGCGCTCGCGCTATTTCGCCGCATGGTCGAAGCTCAAGGCGGCGACGCCCGCACCGTCGACGATCCGGCGCGCTTGCCGCAGAGCAAGGCGCAGCTGGTGCTCCCCGCGCCGAAGTCAGGTCACGTCAGCGGCGTCGACGCCTACGCGCTGGGGCTACTCGCGATCGAGCTCGGCGCCGGGCGAACGCGCGCCGACCAGCGCATCGATCCGAGCGCCGGCTTCGAGCTGCGAGCGACGGTCGGCGACGCGGTGGAGCGCGGCGCCGCCTTGCTCACGATTCACGCCGCCACCCGCCAGAAGTGCCAGAGTGTCGCCGCTCGCGCGGCGGCGACGTTTCGGATCACGGCGCGGCGTCCGCGGCCGCGCCCGCTCGTGCTCGAGCGCCTGCGTTAGTGAATGCGGTGGCCGGGCTTGGCGCCGCTGTCGGGCCCGAGCACGTACACCTCTTTGCCACCAGCGCCGGCCGCCACCACCATGCCTTCGGAGACTCCGAACTTCATCTTGCGCGGCGCCAGGTTGGCGACAATGACGACCAGGCGTCCGATGAGCTTCTCGGGCTCGTAGGCCGCCTTGATGCCGGCGAAGATCGTGCGCGTGTCGTCGCCGCCCAAGGAGACGGTGAGCTTCAACAGCTTGTTCGCTTCGGGAATGTGCTCGGCGTTCAGCACCCGCGCCACGCGCAAATCGACCTTGGTAAAATCGTCGATGCTGCACTCCGGGGCGAGCGGCTCCGCCGCCAAGGCGGCGCCGTCGTCGCGGGTGGTGGGCGTCTCGTTCGCGGTGGCGGGCGGGGTTTCGGGCTTGCTTTCTTCGATCATGGCTTCGAGCTTCTTGGGGTCCACACGCTGCATCAAATGCGAGAACTCGCCGAGCTTGGCGGAGAGGTGGTGTTGCTTGGCTTCGTCCCAGCTGACGAGCGGGGCGCCGAGCAGCGCGCGGCTCTGCTCCACGAGCCCCGGCAGCACGGGGGCGAGGTAAATCACGATCTGGCGGTACAGGTTCAAGATCGCCGTGCATACGCCCTGCAGCTCGCCCGCTCGCTCCGGCTGCTTCTTGAGCTTCCACGGCTCCTTCTGGTCTACGAACTCGTTGGCGCGGTCGGCCAGGGCCATGATCGTGCGCATGGCGCGGGCGAAGTCGCAGCTCTCGTAGGCCTCCGCGATTTCGTCACCGGCGGCGGCCGCCGCCGCGAACAAGCCACCGTCCTCGGGATAGACAGGAGCGAGCTCGGTCACGAAGCGCGCGGTGCGGCTGGCCAGGTTCACTACCTTGCCGATCAGGTCCGAGTTGACCTTCGACGCCAGCTCGTCGACGTTCAGATCGAGATCCTCGGGGCGCGCGCCGAGCTTGGCCATGTAGTAGTAGCGCAGGTACGCAGGATCGAGGTGCTTCAGATAAGTCGAGGCGAGCACGAACGTGCCGCGCGACTTGCTCATCTTCTCGCCGTTGACGGTCAGCATGCCGTGCACTTGCACGCGCGTCGGCAACGGAAAGCCGGCCGCCTTCAGCATCGCCGGCCAGAAGAGCGTATGGAAATAGACGATGTCTTTTCCGATGAAGTGGACGATCTCGGTCTGCTCGGACTCCCACAGATCTTCCCAACGTTCGCCGGTCTTTGCGCACCAGTCGGCGGTGGAGCCCATGTAGCCGATCGGCGCGTCGAACCACACGTACCAGTAGTGGCCGGGGGCGTCGGGGATCTCGAAGCCGAAATAGGGCGCGGGGCGCGACACGTCCCAGTCGCGCAGCGCTTCGGCCAAGAAGTGGCCCTTCAAGTAGTTGGCGATCTCGGGCTGCAAGTGCCCCGGTTGCTCGATCCACTCCTTCAACACCGGGCGCAGCTTCTCGATCTCCACGAACAGGTGGGGAGAGCTTTTAATCTCCGGCTTGGCTCCCGAGAGCGTGCTGACCGGATCGATCAGCTCTTGGGCAGAGTAGGTGCTGCTACATTTCTCGCAGGAGTCGCCGTACTGGTCAGGCGTGCCACATTTCGGGCAAGTGCCTTTCACGAAGCGATCGGCCAAGAATACCTGCGCCTGCGGATCAAACAGCTGCGTGACGTCGCGCTCCTTGATCAACTCCGCTTCGCGGAGCGACTTCCAGATGCGCTCGCACAGCTTGCGGCTCGACTCGGAGTGGGTAGAGCCATAGTGATCGAAGCGGATTTGAAAGCCCGCGAAATCGCGCTGGTGCGCCTCGCTCATCGCCGCGATGAGCTCGACCTCTCCGCGACCCTCCTGACGGGCGCGCATCATGATCGCAGTGCCGTGCGTGTCGTCGGCGCAGATGTACGTCGCGCGGTTGCCGCGCAGGTTCTGGAAGCGCACCCAGACGTCGGTCTGAATGTACTCGACCAAATGGCCGAGGTGAATGTGCCCGTTGGCGTAAGGCAGTGCGCTGGTAACGAGCAGGCGGCGGCTTTGACCGGTCATGAAGCGGCGCGCAGCATAGCCGCCCGCGGCGCCGCACGCGACCACCGCGTCGTCTGGGGGCCCGGCCTTGTCATTCGGCAACGCTAGAAGTACATCGGCCGGGCATGACACTCCTCGACGGCAAAGTGGCGATCGTGACCGGCGCGGGCGGCGGCATTGGGCGCGCCACCGCGCTTTCGCTGGCCAGGGAGGGCGCGAGCGTGCTCGTCAACGACCATGGCGGCGCGCGGGACGGCAGCGGTGAGGGCCAGCACGCCGCCGACGCGGTCGTGGCCGAGATCCGGGCCAGCGGCGGTAAGGCCGAGGCGAGCTACGACGACGTGAGCCAAGAAGCCGCCGCCGAGCAGCTGATCGAGCGCGCCGTCGGAAGCTTTGGTCGCCTCGACGTGCTGATCAACAACGCCGGCATCTTGCGCGACAAAACCCTGCTCAAGCTCAGCCTCGCCGATTGGCGAGCCGTGCTCGACGTGCACCTGACGGGCACCT
>Ga0164241_10001351_pt1 | contig 30901 bp, 22 predicted proteins | sample OricomyardsoilBY_FD_108780 | JGI IMG/M metagenome (GOLD analysis project Ga0164241, IMG submission 108780) | Backyard soil microbial communities from Emeryville, California, USA - Original compost - Back yard soil (BY) | ecosystem: Environmental > Terrestrial > Soil > Unclassified | place: USA... | reverse complement strand
TGGGCGCACCTCCTCACGGCCAACCCACCCGACGAAACGACGCTGCGGCGCGGGCTCGAAACGATCGAGCGTAACGCCAAGATCCAGGTGCAGCTCATCGAGGACATCCTGGACACGACGCGCGTGATGTCGGGGAAATTACACGTCGCGCTCGAGCCGGTGGATTTTGCCGAGGTCGTGCGCAGCGCCGTCGAATCGCAGAAGCCGGCTGCCGATGCCAAGGGCGTTCGCATCGAATGCACTTTCCGCGCGGCTTCGAACATCGTGAACGGTGACTCCGACCGTCTGCAGCAGGCGGTGTGGAACCTGATCAGCAACGCGACGAAGTTCACCCCGTCCGGCGGCTGGATTCGCGTCGAGCTCAGCTCCACGAGCTCCTACGTCGAGCTCAGCATCGCCGACTCGGGCAAGGGCATCAGCCCGGATTTCTTGCCCTACGTTTTCGACCGCTTCCGCCAGCAGGACAGCACGTCCACCCGGCGCGTGTCGGGTCTCGGGTTGGGTCTCGCGCTCGTGCGACACCTCGTGCTCGCGCACGGCGGCGAGGTCACGGCGCACAGCGACGGCGACAATACGGGCGCGGAGTTCCGCATCCGCTTGCCGCTCGAGAAGGTGCGCCCGGCAAGGCGCAGCGACGACGACCTCACGCCGTTTCCGCCGTCCATCCGCGACGTGTCGATCGGCAAGCTCGTGAACATGAACCTCTTGGTCGTCGAGGACGACGACGACGCGCGCGAGCTGCTGGTCGCGACGCTCTCCGACGAAGGGGCCAACGTCGCCACGGCGCGTTCGGCGGACGAGGCGCTCTCGAAGCTCGAGACGGCGCGTCCCGACGTGCTTTTGAGCGACATCGGCCTGCCGGGCACCGACGGTCTCGAGCTCATTCGCCGGGTCCGAGAGCGGCACGCTCCCGAGACCCTGCCGGCCATCGCGTTCACCGCGTTCAGCCAATCGGAAGATCGCGACCAGACGCGCAAGGCGGGTTTCCAGGCGCACGTCGCCAAGCCCGCGTCGCCCGCCGAAGTCGTGCGTCTGGTTTCCGAGGTCGCGCGCGGGCGCGGCGCCACTGCGTCCTGAGCGGCGGGTCCGCTCAGCGCTCGGTCGCGCTCTCGGCCTTGCCCTGGCTCACGAGCCACGCTTCGCGCCGAACCAGGCGCCGCGCGCGTTCGTTCCACGCCCGCAAGAACGTGATTTCACCGCACACGAAGGCGGTCGCGGTCAGACCGAGGGGCCAAATGGCAGGCGGCGGCACCGGCCACCCGGTGAGGCGATGCACCCAGGCGAGGATGAACGCTCCGCACGTCCCGTAGAAGACACCGAACAGGCTCACGATGCCCAGTAGGCGCAGCCGCGTGAACGCTTGTTCCGGCGCGGGCCGCAGGGCGACGAGCGGCCCCCACAGCGCGTCTGCATCGCAGACCTCGTTCCACGCCTCGTAACGCCAGCTCCGCTCGCTCGACATCGCTCTCGATAGGATACGGCACTCGAGGCTTTTAGATTTACGTTCTCGCGCGCGAAAAGCGTAAATCCGCATGTCAGCTCGTCGCGCACTCGAGCGCTTTTTTGACTACATGTGGCACGCGTCGAAAAACGCGCGCAAGCTCTGGGGCGTGTCCGTGGCGCTGCGACTGCTCGTGTACGACGCCACGCAAGCGCGCCGTCCGCCGCGGCTCTTGGGTTGGAGCTGGCGCGCCGGCGCCGCGCTCTACCGTGCCCGAGGCTGGCTCGACGGGAGCCTGGGCGCGAGGAGCGTCGACGAGGCGTTCGATTTTCTGGGGCGCGCCGAAGACCCGATCGCCGAAATCCAATTCTGGGGACACGGCAAATGGGGACGCGCGCTCGTCGACGGCGAGAGCTTCGACCGCTCGGCGCTCGCGCCGAACCACCGGCTTCGTCCGAAGCTCGAAGCGTTGCGCGAGCGGCTCGCGCCGGGGGCGCTCGTCTGGTTTCGCACTTGCGAGACGCTCGGTGCACTCCCGGGCCAGGACTTCGCACGGGCGCTCGGTGATTTTCTGGGCGCGCGCGTCGCGGGGCACACGTTCGTGATCGGGTTCTGGCAGAGCGGGCTCCACGCGCTCGAGCCGGGCGCGGCGCCGACCTGGGACCCGCGCGAAGGGCTCGCGGGCGGGACGCCGGAACGTCCGGAGCGTGCGCACGTGTCCGGGCCGCACCTCCCGAACACCATCAGCTGTTTGACCGGGCGTTTACCCGTTTTCGATGCCGGTCAGTGAGTACGCTTCCGTGGCCGCAGGCTCGTGCCCGTCCTTGGTGGCGCGCCGGCCCGTGACGATCACCTCTTCACTGCCGTCGTCGGCGACCTGACGCACGAGCCGATAGGTCGTGTTGCCGCTCGCGCGAGCGATCTCCGGGGCGGCGATCAAGAGCTGGAGCTCGAGCGTCTCGCACAAGTCGAAGAGCACGCCGAGGTTATCCTGCGAGAGACGGTTCGCTTCGTCGAGGAACAGAAAGCGCAAGGTGCCGTCGCTCTTCTTGCTGCGGAAGAGGTTCGCGTCGCGTTCCCACTCGGTGAGCACGACCATCATCAGCGCTGCGCCGACGCCGATCGCCTCCCCCGTCGAGAGGCGCGTCGGGCTCACGGGCTCGAAACCAGGTTTGGTCTTGCGCTCGACCTGGACCTCGAGCTCCAAGTACTCGCGGTAGTCGAGCAGACGCAGGCCGCCGGTTTTACCGCCGCCATAGCGACGAAAGATCTCCTCGAGCGCTTCCTCGACGGGCAGCGAGCTCTGGAACAAGAGCTCTTGCGCTTGTCCCTCGCGCAACGCTCGTAGGATTTGGTCCATGCGTTCGAGCCGGCGGAGCTCGACGCGAATGCCGGCGATGCTCCCGAAGCTGATGCCCTGAAGGTGCTGATTCAGGCGGCGGACCTGCGACGCCCCCCGCCGGAGCTTCACTTCGATACCGCGCGCGACGTCCTCCGAAGCCCCGCGCAAATCGACGTCCTGGCGGTTCAAGCGGCCTTCGAGGATCGACAGGTGCTCGCGCAGGCGATCGAGCGCCGCGAGCGGATCGGCGACCTCGGCCACCTGCGACGGCAGGCGGCGCCCGAGCCACGCCGTCACGTCTTTCCAGGCCGCCACGTAGGTCGCGAACGGCTCGGCGTCGCTCGCGAAGCGAGCGGCCAGCTCTTCGGCGAGCGTCTGGCCGCCGCGTGCGCGGAGCAAGCGATCGACGAGCACCTCGCGCCGACTGCGCGCCTCGGACATGAGCTCGCGTTCGGTGGTGTCGGGACGGTCCCACGCCGGATCGCGCGGCGTCGCGCTCGCGAGCAGCCCCGCGCGACTCACGTCGAGGACGAGCTCGTTGCGGCGTTGCTCGAGGGGACTGATGCGAGCGTCCTCGTTCGCGAGGGCGGCGACGCGCTCGCCGAGCGCCAGCTCGGCTTGGCGTTGCCGCTCGCGCAGGGAGCCGAGCTCCTCGGCGACGGTCGCCGCGTCGTTCTCGGCGGCGAGCACGCGCTCGAGCTCCCGCTCCACTTCGAGCTCGCTCCAGGCAAGGCGCTCCACGGAGAAGCCGGGCGCGAGCGCCGTCATCTCCGCCGTGACGCGCTCCGCGTGCGCGGCGGCGGCGGCGCGCCGCGCGTCGACCTCCTGGAAACGCGTCATCTGCTCTTCCCACTGCCCTTCGGCGCGCGCCAGCCGGCTGTCCCCGGCGCTGACGGCGGCGGCGAGCGCCTCGAGCTCCGACTCCATGGCGGGCACGAGCCGCGTCCCCTCTTCGAGCGCCGCCTCGGCGCCGACGTAGCCGCGCGCCGCGCGCGTTTCGAGCGCCGTCGATACGGCCTCTCGCGCGCGAAACCAGCGGTCGCGCTCCTGATCGAGCTCGGCGCGCTCGCGCTCGAAGCGCTCGAGCTCGGCGTCGCTCGGGGGCGGCACGCGCAACGCGTCGAGCCACTCGGCGAGCACGTTCCGCGCGCTCTGCGTGCGGAGGACCTCGGCTTCCGCGGCGCGTGCTGCATCGAGCGCGGCCGCCAGGTTCTCGACGCTTTCGCCGTCACGGTCGAGGACGTGCGCGTCGGCCAGCACGCCCCGCAGCGCCTCGAGCCGCTGCTTCAGCGCCCCCGAGCGCGCGACCTCGGCCACACCGGCCGCGGCGTGCGTCGCGACGAGCTCCGAGGCGGCGCGCTGCTCGGCTTCGAGCTTGGCCGCCAGCGCCGCCGGCTCGGGACCGAACGCCAGCGCCGCATCGCGCACGAGCTCGTCGGCGTCGTTGGCGAGCGCGTCGAGACGGCGCGCGTCGGAGGTGGCGCGCTCGACGTCCTCCGCGAGCCGTTCGGCTTGCTCCAGCAACGCGGTGCGCCGCGCTTCGCGAGCGTGCCGGCCGAGCGTCGGGCGTTCCGGTAGGCGCGTGACGCGCACGCCGTGCGTGGTCGGCACGGCGAGCAAGCGCGCTCCGAGCGGCTCGCCGTCCTCGGCCGCGACCGCTTCTCCCGCGCGCACGAGCTGCACGTCGCCGAACGGCGCGCCGCTCCGCTCGAGCAGCGCGAGCGCCGCCGGCACGTCGGGCACGACGATCGCCGAGGCGAGCTCGCCGAGTCCCGCTTCGACGCGCGCGGCCCGCTCGACGTCGAGCTCCTCGAAGCGGGCCGCCAAAAATTCGCCCCCGAGCTCCTCGCAGAGCTCGACGAGCGGCGCGTCGAAGGCCCCCGCCTCGTGATCGAGGCGCAACGCTTCGGCGAGCGCCGCCTCGCGCCGCGCCTGAAGCGAGAAAATCTGAGCGCGCAGCGTCTCGCGCCGGCGGGTAAGCTGCTCGCGGGCCGCTTGCACGGCGTCGGCGGACGCGGGCTCCTCGTCGAGGTGCGCCGCGAGCCGCGACAGACAGGCTCGCGCTCGCGTGCGCCGTTCGACCTGAGCGCGCGCGTCGCTGAGCCGGGTCTCGAGCCGGGCCGCGTCCTCTTCGCCGCTGCGCCGTGCCGCCGTGAGCTCGCGGATGCGCTCCTCCGAAGCGAAGAGCGCGCGACTTTGTTCGAGCACGAGCGATTCGAGCGTCCGTACGGCCTCGCCCGCGGGCGGGTCGAGGCCGAGCTCCTCGACGCGCGCGCGCGCCGCCGTGCGGCGGGTCCGCTCCTCGCGCGCCCGTTCGAGCCGCGTGGCGAGCGATACGACCTCGAGCGCCCGGGGCGCGAGCTCCGCGAGGCGGGAGAGCTCGTGACGGGCGCGGCCGTAAAGCTCGCCGCTCGTTTCTCCGCCGACGAGCTCGCCGAGCGCCGCCTCGGCGCGGGCGAAGTCGTCGCGCCGCTGCTTTTCACCGGCGAGCTCACGTTCGCGCCGCGCCCGCTCGGTGTCGATGCGTGCGAGCTGCTGCTCCGTCCGCGCGAGCGCCGCCTCGAGCCCCGCGTCGTCGAGCTCGGGCATTTCGAGGAGCAGTCGGGCTTCGTCGAGCACGCGGCGGCCGCGACGGAAGGCGTGCGCGCGGCGGTGGAGCTCCTCGAGGCCGTTTTGCAGATTGGCGAGGCCGCGCGCCGCTCGGTCGTGGGCCTCGCGCGCGTCGGCGCGCTCGCGTTTCGCCGTTTCACGTGCCGCTTGGCGCCGCTCGAGCTCGGCGCGCGCTTCGGCGCTCGCGAGCTCCGCCGGCTCGAGCTCGCGCCGAAGCTCGACGGCGCGCCGTTCGAGCTCGGACGCACGGCGCAGCGCGTCGCGCCGCTCCTTCGACGAGTCGAGCCGCGCCCGTGTCTCGGCGAGCCGCTTACGGCCCACCTCTTCACGCGCGGCGCCGTCCGCGAGCGTCGCGTCCGCCTGGGCGAGCGCGAGACGCGCTTCGTGCTCGAGCGACCGCTCGGTGTCGCGCTTGCGCTTCGCCTCGCGCAGCTCGGCCTCGAGCGCTGCGAGCGCCGTGCCGAACATGCTGGCGCCCGCTTCGTACACGCCCGTGATCTCGCGCTCGAGCGCGCGCGCCTCCTGCACCTCCGCGCGCGTGCGCCGGCACGCGTCGAGGTTCGCGCGCATGCGCGAGAGCGTGTCCGAGAGGCCCGATTCCTCCTTGAGCAGGAAGGTGCGAAGCTCGCTCGTGAGCGCGCGCGAGATGCCGCCGGTCATGCTCGTTCGGAGCATTTCGTTGAATTTGGCGCGATCGTCGTCGTTCGCGAGCCGGAGTGGAACGATGCCGCGATCGAAGAGCGCCCCAAAATACTCGCGCAGCGAGTCGAATACCTCGACGCGCGCGCCGAGCTCGCTCGCCTTCGCCTTGAGCTCCGTCAGCTCGGGAACGGCCTCGGTTTCGCCGTCGGACAACAGGAACAGGCTCGACAGGCCGTGCGCCGCGGGCAGCCCGTGCACCATGAAGGTCGTCGCCTGCACGCTCGGCTCGGCCTTGCGCTCGAGGTGGACGGCGAGGATGACGCGCTCGCCGCCGAGCTCGAGCTCGAGCGCCGCGTACGAGGGACGGCCGAGGACTCCCAGGCGACCGTAGATGCCGCGATCGCCGCCCGTCGCGGCGCCTTCACCGAGGTTCGTGAAGCGCAGGCGCGACAGATCCGGCAAGAGCACGAGGTAGGCCGCGATCATCACGGTCGTCTTGCCGGCGCCGTTCGCGCCCTCGAGCGCCGTCACGTGCGGGTCGAGCAGGTAGCGCTCGAAGAACACCCCCTTCCAGTTCACCAGGGCGAGCGCGGTGGCTCGCGCGCGGCTCATTCAAGAACCCCCGCTGCGTCGGTCTCCTTGAGCTCCGTGCCCGCTTCGACGTCCTCGAACCCGAAGTCCTCGAAATCGCTCGTGTCGAGCGCTGCGGTCGCCTCGGCGTTCGTCGGCTCGGGCTCGTCGCGTCGCTCTTCGGCTTCGTCGCCTTCGGGCTGGTCGGAGGCTTCCGTCTGCGCGGGGGCGAAGGCCACTTCGCCGCTCGCGACGAGCCGCGACAGCGCTTCGGTCGAGTCCGCGGACGCGCGCACCGGCTCGGCGAAGCGCATCAATGCCGGGCGCAGCTTGAAGTCCTCGCCACCGAGCGCCTCCACGAAACCGAGCGTCGCGAGCCGGCGGAGCGCGTCCGCCACGCGCGCGCGCACCGTTTCTTGCGCGACGCGCTCGTCGTACTTACGGCGCTTGGGGTTGAGCGCGACGATGAGCGCGTCGGTCCCCATCACCGTCGCAAGATGCGCGAGCAGCTGCTCGCGCGTGACGCGGCCGCCCTGCTCGACGTTCGCGGGGTCGAGGTAGAGCAGCGTGAGCGCTTGCCCGACGAGCATCTCGGCGACGCCGAGCTGGCGCTTCGCGATTTTGTCGCCGCTCGGCAAGAGATAGTAGTAGCCGTCGGCGCGATACACGAGCTCGGCGCCGTAGCGGCGATAGAAGGGCTCGAGCACGTCCTCGGCGTCGCGTAAGAAGCCGAACCACTCGGCGTCGTCGCGATCGATGTGGCGGCCGCGACGCAACGCCAGGTCGACGAGCGGGAAATGCTCGTCGAGCACGGCATCGCCCAGAGTCACGAATTTGCTGGCGCTCATGCTTCGTTCGCGGTCGGGGTGAGCGACCACTCCTCGATCCAGATGCCGTCGTCGGCGCGCGTCCACGGCCGTTCCCGCGCGCTTTGCGCCTTGGCAAGACGCGCGGCGATCTCGGCGACGCGGCCCGCCGTCGAGAAACGTTCGGCCTCGGGCAGCGGGCTCACGACCGCTCCCGTCACGGACGACAGCGTGCGCGCGCCGCCCGCGAGCACGGCCTGTACCGACGCCGTGAGCGCTTCGGCGCGCTCGTCGGGAGGCGCCTCTTCGAGCGGCTTCTCGCGCTCGGCACGCGGGCGCTCGAGGGGGGGACGCTCGCGCGGCGGCGTCACGTCCCGTGGCACGACGAGCGGCGGCTGCGCCGCGATCACGAGCGAGTACGAGCGTCCCGCCTTCCCGCCGAGCTCGGCGCGCAGCCGCTCGGTGAGCGCCCGCGTCGGATCGAGCCGCACGACGTCGCGCAGGTAGCGGTGGACGTATTGGTAATACTCCGACCAGGTGTGCTGGCGCGCCGAGCCCCAGGCGGCGATGCGATCGAGCTGCTCGGAGAGGCGACGGCACGCGTCGTCGACTTCGATGGCGCCGCGCTCGTGCGCGAGCTCGCGGATGTCTTCGAGCAAGCCGACGAGCGTGTGCGCGTCGCGCAAGAGCACGTCGTTGAGCTCGCGCAGGGTCGTCGTCGTCGTCTCGAGCAGGTCCTGGCAGCGGGCGACGGCGTCGAACCAGTCGGCCGCCAACAGGCTGCCGATTTCCTGCTGAAAACGCTCCTGCTGGAGATCGAGGCCGCGCTGGCGCCGCTCGATGCCGTCGACCAGGTCGCGGACCGTCACGCGCAGCGGGCCCACCACGCGCTCGGCGCATTCACGCGGCGTCGTCGCGCTGCGGGCCTGCTCGCGCAGCTCGAGCAGGCTCGCGTGCAACGTGCGCAGGAGCAGGGTCAGGCTTTCGCCCGTGAGCGCCTCTTCTTCGAGGTAAAAATCGACGATGGACGTCGCGAGGCGGGTGAGGGCGTAGGCGCCGCTGCGCACGACGCCGGCGCCGTCGACGCGCGACAGCAGCCGCTGGTCGCGCAGGCGTTGGATGGCAGCCGTGGCACGGCGCGCGACCCCGGTCGCTTCCGGTTGCGTGAGCGCACACACGTCGCGAAAGGCGTCCACGAGCTCGTGCTCCGAGAACGACGTCGCTTCGCCCGTGCGCAAGCGCAAACGCAGCGCCGCCACGAAGCAGAGGTCGAGCGAGCCGAGCTCGAGCGAGATCGCACGCCCGGCGAGGTTCTCGATGAGGCGGCTCGGCTCCTCGGCGCGGTCGTTCACGGGGGGCGCGGTCTATATCTCGGGCTGCCCCGACGGTCACGCGCAGGGGCCGCCGCCGCGATTCTTGGCGCCCTCACGGCAGTTACGAGCCGGCCCAGACCTCCAGCAGCGCCGATAGCTCTTCGAGCGTCGTGAGCAGGGCGTCCGGCGCGACCGCGAGCAGGCGCTCGCCGGAGGCCATGCCGCCGAGCACGCCGACCGTACGCGCGCCTGCTGCGCGCCCGGCGAGGACGTCCTGGGGGCCGTCACCGACCATCACGAGTTCGCCCGCCGCGACGCCGAGCCGCTCGGCGATGAACGTGAGCGCTTCCCCGGACGGCTTCGGCCGCGGCGGGTCGCCGCCCGCGACCACGACACGAAAATGCCGAGTGAGCTCGAGCTCCGCGAGCGCGGCGTCGGTGGTGCGGCGGGGTTTGTTGGTCGCTAGCGCGAGCGGGTAGCGTTCGCCGAGCTCGACGAGCGTCTCGACGGCCTTCGGCATCGGGCGCGAGAACGTCGCGGGGTGAGCGGTGTAATAGTCGAGGAAGGTGGCGAGCAGCGTTTCGACACGGGGGTCGTCGAGGTCGAGGGCGCCCGCGCGCGCGACGAGCGGGCGCGCGCCGTCGCCGACGAAGCTCTTCACGTGCTCGAGCGTCAAGAGCGGCAAGCCTGCCCGCTCGAGCGCGTGGTTCACCGCGGCGGCGATGTCGCGCGAGGAGTCGATGAGTGTCCCGTCGAGGTCGAAGACGATGGCGCGTGGCGAGTGCATGCAGGAACGTCGTGCACCCTAGCTCCGGTTCGTGCCCGCCACCCGCCTGCCGGGCGGTCGCCACGCCGGAGGCGGTCCGGTTCTTCGCGAATTCAGCTGACTTCCGCGGCGACGCGCTCGGGCACGCTCTCTGCTGACCGTGACGCGAGCAGCCATGAACGCTACTCTTGGGCTCATGTCGGACATGCGCGGAGCGGTCTCGATTGCTCGGCACTATGGCGTCCGGACCAGGCTCGAGGCGTGGGAGCTGCCGGAGGGTCCCGTGCCGGAGTCCGTGCCTCACGACCATGCCGCCGAGCACTTGCGCCGCGTGCTCGAAGCGTTCAAGGCTCGCTCCGAGCGCCAGCTCTTCGTCGCTCGCAATCTAGCCGTGCGCTGGCTAGGTGAGCGCCGCTTGCTTGTTCTCGACCCCGATGTGTGTGTCATCGAGCCGCCGCCGCCCGGTGCCGAGCGTCTGTCGAGCCTCTGCTTGTGGAAGCCGGGGCACCGCCCGCCGGCGCTCTGCGTCGAGGTCGTGAGCCGCAGTCATCCCTACAAGGACTACGTGGAAATCCAGGATCGCTATGCCGCGCTCGGCACGGAGGAGCTCTGCGTGTTCGATCCGCTTTTGGCTGGCCCGGCGACGCTCGGCGGCCCCGTTCCGCTCCAGCTCTGGCGCAGGGACACGCTCGGGACGCTCGGGCTCGTCCATTTCGGGGCTGAGCCGGCGTTCTCGGAGGTGCTCGATGCGTGGCTCATCCCTTCGGACGCTTTGCTCGAGGTAGCCGATGATCGCTCTCTGAAGAACCGTTGGCTCACGGGCGAGCAGCAAGCACGAGCGGAGAAGGACCACGAGCAGGCCGAGAAAGAACGTGAGCGTGCCGAGAAGGAGCACGAGCGTGCGGAGAAGGAACGCGAGCGCGCAGAAAAAGAGCAGGAGCGCGCCGCCCGCCTCGAGCTCGAGCGTCGCGTGGCCGATCTCGAGGCGGCCCGCTCGAAGTAGGGAATGGATTCGGTAATTCAGAGCGAGCGCGGTATGGGTGGGGCGTCCATGCGCGGCCGCCCGCTTCGAGCCCTGATTTTTTTCCTCTTCGCCGGCGTCGTCGGTTGCCGTAAGGAGCTGCCGCCGCGCTTGCCGAGCACCGCTATCCACGACCGCACGGCGTCACGGGTTGCGCTCGTGGACTTCGTCATACCCGACCACGCTCGCGCGCAAAAAGTGCGAAACCTCTACCGACAGATCGAAGCGCTGATGCTGGAGGCGCAGCGCGTGCAGATGAGCGAGGCGCGCGAGCAGGCGCAGCTCGGCGCGGGACGCTTGGTGGGCGAGAGCGAAACCCGCGCGTCACTCGCGCACTCGCGCGACGCCGAGCTCGGCGCGCTCGAGCGGTACGTGTGCCTCGAGCTCGCCATCCGCGCGCTCACGACCCCCGCAGAGTTCGCGCGGCTCGACGCCATTAAGTGAGGACCTCCCGATGTTGTGGGCCGCGCTCTCCGCGTTCATCATGAGCATTACCGGCAAGGGGGACGACACGTTCGTCTTCCGCAAGACGCTCGAGCATTTGCAGAAGACGGTCGCGGCGGAAGTCCACGACGCGGGGCGCCGTCAAAAAGCCGAAGCCACGCTCGAGCGCGCTCGCGCGGCGTTCGTGCGGCACCGCGAGCGCCTGCACAAGGTCAGCCAATGCCTCGAGCGGCTGGACCGCACGTACGCCGTCGCCGCCGCCGATTACCGCCGTTGTCTCGCGGACGCGCGGCCCGCTTGGGACGCCACGGCCGAAGAGCTCGTGCGGCTCGACCGTGAGTTCGCGAGTGCGCTCACGCCCGCGGAGTACGCCGCGATCCGGCGTGGTGCGCGGCGCTGAGAGATGGGAAAGCTCGTGCTTTTTCGCGCGCTCGTCGCGACGCTCGGCGTGTGGCTCGGGGCGTCGCCCGCGCGCGCCACGGAGTACCGCCGCCCCGGCCTCGAAGGACAATGGAGCGAGCGCCACCTCACGGCGCCCATGAACAGCCTGCGCGTCAACCTCGGGCCGGGCCAGCCCACGTTCTTCGGCGAGCGCATGGGCGAGCAGATCGTCGACGGCGGCGCCCAGTTCATCCGGCCGAACGGCACCGATCCGGCTTTCCCGGCACGCAACCAGTGGTGGCTGCGCGGCGGCATCGGCTTCGGGCTCACCGAAGATTGGGAAGTCGGGGTGCTGTTCTTGCCGTTCCAGTTCGCCCCCGACGTGCACCTGTCGAACGTCGCCGTCGCCATCACGCGCGGCTTCCGCTTCGGCTCCGTCGACCTCGGCCTGCGTCTTTCGTTCCTCGCGCCCAGCCTCAAAGCGTACGATTTTAGCGCGTGGAATTTCAATCCAGGCGTTCCCGTCCTCGTGCGGGCCGGCAAGCTCCGCTTCGACGGCGGCGCCTTCGTGCCGATCGGGACGAGCGAGGGCAGCGTGGGCATCCACGTGCCGCTCCGCGCGAGCGTCAGCCTCAGCCCGCGCTTCTTCTTCGGCGTGCAGAGCGGTGTCTTCGATCCCCGCTTCACGCGCGGCGGCGACCTGGCCGTGCCGCTCGGAGCACTCGCGGGCTACACGGAGCTCTTCGGCAGTAAAGTCGTCGATTTCACGGCCGAATTCGCCTGGGACGACTTCTGGATGCCGTCACCGGCAGCGGGCCGCGACACGCTCCAGATCGATCAGTACCGCGTCGGCTTCGGCCTCGTGTTCCACTCGCTCGTGCGCTGAGGGCGCCCTCGTTCGCGCGTCAGGCGGGACTCCACGCCGCGCCGAGGCCCTCCCGCAGATCGGCCTCGCTCAAGCCGAACTGTCCGAGCTCGTAGCGGTGCGCGCTCTTGAAGGTGCGCGCTTGCGAGGCTGCCTCCACCAGGCGTGCGCGGTAATGCGCCGTGAAGGGCAGCCCGAACGCCGCGTAAATGCCCTCGACCGTGCCGACCGGATCGGCGAGCAGGGTCTCGTACCGCACCGTCGCCCAGCGATCGCTCGGCCGCCGCCGGCCCTCTTCGCACAGCATCCGGTAGTGCTCGAGGAACATGCCGGCGAGCGCGCGCGTGGCCGGCGAGCGCTCGGGAATGCCGGGCGAGTGCGTCTGCCACATCGCGTAGAACATGCTCACGGCGGAGGGGATTGCTTCGCGGGGATCACGCACGATGTGCACGTAGCGCGCGTCCGGAAACGCACGGTCGGACACGGGCAGCCGGCTCGCGAGCAGCACGTTCTTGATGAGGGGCGTGCGCGCGTCGCCGCGCAAGTACGCCCAGCGTCGCAACGTTTCCCGGTAGTCGCGCGCGACCCGCCGCACCGTGCGCGCTCCGAGCCGCGTGATGTCGACGAACTCCGGCAGCTCGCGCACGACGGGGAAGAGCAGGTAGAGCGCGGGGCTCGTCAGGCTGAAGACGAAGAGATTTTCGTCCTCTTCGGACGAGCGCAGGCTCACGCGGTGAATGCCGTCCCAGTCGGTGAACATCCGGCTGTCGATCGCGTCGACGAGGCGCTCGAGGCCGCGGCGGAGAGGCCCCTCGACACGGCCGAGCCCATCGATGGCGCGCTCGAGCAAGATCGACGGCGCGAGCGTCTGGTAAAGCTTGCAGGTCGCGAAGCGCTCCTCGTCCAAGCTCAAAAGGTGGTGGAGGTAGGTGGTGCCCGAACGCGGCGTCGCGACCACGAAGAGCGGCGCGGGCACGGGGGCGCGCTCGAAGTCGGGGTAGACGAGGCCGTCGAGCCAGCGAGCGACCGACACGGTCGCCGCGAGCAGCGACGCGGTGAACCCAAACCCGAGGGCATACAAACCGCGTCGAAAACTTCGCGGTTCAGCGAGGACGCCGCGACGGGCTAGCCAGCCCAAGGTGCGCGTGTGCACGTACATCGAGAAAAAATCAGCCTCCGCTGCCGCCTTAGCCGAGTGCCGCGACGCGCGCCATCCGCGCCGCAAATCGGGTAAATCTCGCGGGATTGTCGGTCCTGCGTCGCGGAAGGCCCGCGATTGATCGCCGAGAACCCGGTCGTTATGCCGGAACGAGCCAGAGATCTGCTGGACAACGTGGCCAAAACCGTGGGACAAGTCAGCAAGTTTTCGCTCGAGCCTGGTGGCCACGCGATGAGGGTTTCGGCGCCTTGCGAAGAAAAAGGAAGACGATCGTAGTCGGGGCGGGGCCGGCCGGCTCCGCCGCAGCCATGGCCCTCGCGGGCTCCGGGCAAGCCGAGTGTCTGCTCCTCGAGCGGAAATCGCTGCCCCGCACGAAGGCGTGCGGCAGCGGCCTCTCTCCGTGGACGCTGAAATTCTTGGACCGCCTGGGCGTCGGCCCCGCGGTGCGCAGCAAGGCCTTCCGCATCGATGGCGCGATCATCGCCGGCGCCGACGGCGAGGGCATCGAGCTCCGCGGCGATCATGAAACCGCGATTTTGCTGCGCAGCGAATTCGACGAGCTGCTCGCGCGCGAGGCCGAACGGCGCGGGGCGACGCTTCAGGAAGGGTGCAGCGTGCGCCGCATCGTGGAGCGAAACGGCCAGGTGGCCGTAGAAACGACGCAGGGCACTTTCGAGGCGGACGCGGTCGTCGACTGCACGGGCGCGACGGGCGGGTTCGACAAGGAACGGCGCCGTCCCGAGGGCGCCACGGGCGAGACCACGCTCCACACCATCATGACCTGGTACGAGGGCATGGAAGGGTGCTCCGACGTCGTGGAGCTCTTCTTCGATCGCGAGCTCAAGCCCCACTACGCCTGGGTTTTCCCCGAAACGGCGCGGCGCGTGAACGTCGGGCTCTGCTTCTTGCCCGGGCCTTCGCAGCCGAACGCGCGCGAGCATTTCCAGGCGTTCCTGGACCGCCGGCTCTCCAAACGGCTGCGCCATGCCGACCAGCTCGGCAAGTGGATCGGCCACCCCGTGAACGTGAGCGCTCTGCCGCGCAAGCTCTCCGCTCCCGGCGTGCTTCGCGCGGGCGAAGCCGGCTGGCTCTCGGATTTTTCAACGGCCGAGGGCATCTATCACGCGCTCGTGAGCGGTCACCTGGCCGGTTCGCACCTCGCCGACCTTGCGGCCGGGGACTGGCGGAACGACCTGGCGAGCACCAGGTACCAGGCCAAGGTCGTCAAGGCGCTCGGAGCACGAATGCTGGGCGGCCGGTTGCTCATGACCGCGCTGAAAGGCCCGGCCCTCGATACCGCTCTCCGCTTCAGCTCGGCGCGTGCCACGCGCGAGGTGCTGAAGCGCGCCTTCAGCGGGCTCTATCACGGGTGAGTGGGAGGCGATGCACATGACTTCCGACGCCTCGCAGCACACCGACGTTCTGGTCGTTGGCGCCGGTCCCACGGGGGCTGCCGCCGCCGCTGCTTTCGCGCGGCGCGGGGCGCGCGTCACCCTCGTGGATGGCCATCCCGAGGCCGCGCAGCGCTTCGCGGGCGAATGGATCCACCCGCCCGGCGTGCGGGCGCTCGGCGCGCTCGGCGTGGACACGCGGGCGTTGGCCGCGCGAGAGGGTCACGGCTTCGCTCTTTTCGGCGACGACGCGGAAGATCCGGTCTGCTTACCGTATGACGGTGGCGTGGGTATCGCGCGCCTGCACGGCGAGCTCGTGGAGCATCTGCGCCAGCACGCCGTCGGCCACGCCCTCGTGCGCTACCTGCCTTATCACTTGTTTGCAGGCCTCGACGGCCACACCGTGCAGCTCTTGGACCGCAAGCACGATCGCCGTGTCAGCGTCCGGGCAGACCGGATCATCGGCGCCGACGGCAAGGCTTCGAAGGTGCGCGCCGCCGCGGGCGGATCGAGTGAAAGCGAGCGGCTCTCGTACATGGCGGGGCTCGAACTCGTCGATGCGCCGTTGCCGTTCGAGGGGCTCGGTCACGTCTTCCTGGGCGGACCGGGGCCCGCGCTGCTGTACCGCATCGACGAACGCCGGGTGCGCGCCTGCCTCGACATTCCCATTGCGTGCGAAAGCGGCGCGCGCCGGAGCGAAGCCGTCTTCAATGCCTTCCGTGCGGTGCTGCCGCCGCAGCTGGAACCGTCGCTGCGCGCCGCCGTGCGCGAACCGTTCGCGTGGGCGGCGACGGGCATTCGGCGCCGCACGTTCTTCGGCCGCGAGCAGGTTTGGCTCGCCGGTGACGCGGTGGGCCACGTGCACCCGCTGAGCGGCGTGGGCATCACCCTCGGCCTGATGGACGCCGAAGCCGCCGCGCGCGCCGCCGATCTGGACACTTACCGCCGGGAGCGGTGCGCCCACGTCGCGGAATTGCTGGCGAGCGTCCTTTATTCGGCGTTTTCGCGCGGGGACGCGAGCGCGACCCGGGTCCGGCACGGACTGCTCAAGATGCTGCGCAAGAGCTCGCAGGAACGCCGGCGCACGATGCGCCTCCTCACGGGCGAAGATCGTGACGGGGGCAGCTTCGCCGACGCCTTTCTGCGCGCCACGGGCCAGGTCATCGCCACCGGAGCCCAGCGCAGCGCGACGCGGCGCCGCCCGTGGACCGCCTGGGCTCGGGAGCTCGGGCAAGATGCAGCGTGGCTCGAATGGCCGCTGCGCGCCGTTGCCCCCGCCGCAGACGGCCTCCTCTTGCGCGGCCGCTCGGGTTTCGGCTCGAGCCTGTCGCGAAGCTTGACAAGAACCTTCAAAAATCGGAGCGCACACTCGTGAAAGCCAATATCGAAGAAGACTGGGCGTACTGCCAGCAGGCGCTGGTGGACGTCTCTCGCACCTTCTCGAAGCCGATCGAGCTTTTGCCCGAGCCATTGAAGGTCGCGCTGACGACGGGCTACTTGCTCTGTCGCATCGTCGATACCGTGGAAGACTACGAGCCGCTCGACGGGAACGAGCGCGACCGGCTCTTCAGCAAGTTCATCGCCGTTCTCGACGGGTCGGATTCGCCCGCGGCGTTCAGCGCCGCTTTCGAGGGCGTTGCCGACGACAACGCGGAGATTCGGCTCGCCTGTTCGTTCGCGAGCGTCATGCGCGTGTTCGACAGCCAGGAAGCTTCGACGCGCCAGGCGACGGTCGCGTGGCTGTCGGAGATGGCCAACGGCATGCGGCTGTATTGTCGCCGCGACCGCCCGGGCGTGCTCTCGGCGCTGCACACGTTCTCGGACCTCGAGCGCTACTGCTATTTCGTCGCCGGGACGGTCGGTCACCTCATCACCGACCTGTTTTGCGAGCATTTGCAGGCGGGCTCGACGCCGCTCGAGTACGAGCTGCGTGCCCGCTCGGAGTCCTTCGGCATCGGCCTTCAGATGGTGAACATCTTGAAGGACGTGACCGACGACTACGCGCGGAACCGTTGCTACGTGCCGCGGCAGCTGTGTAACGCTCAGAGCTTCGGCCCGGAGCGGCTCCTGGCCGTGGAGAACCGGCGCCAGGCCCACCGCGCGCTTTTGCCGATGTTCGAGAGCGCCGCGCAACATCTCGACGACGCCCTCGAGTACACCCTCGCCATCCCCGCGAAGAACGTGCAGCTGAGGCTCTTTTGCCTCTTGCCGCTGTTCATGGCGCAACGCACCTTGATCGTCGCGGTCGGCAACGACGCGGTGCTCATCCCCGACCGCCCCGTGAAGATTTCACGCGATGCGGTCGACGACATCATCGAGGAGTGCTTGCGGCACGCGAACGACGACGCGGCTCTGCGGCGACGCTACGCGGCGCTCTCCGGGCAACTCAAGGAACGTCTCGCCGCCCTCGCTCCGGGCTCGCGACCGCACGCAGCGCCTGCGGGGGCGCATGCTCGGAACTGAAGGCGCGCCCGTCGCAGCGCGGCCGCATCGCAACGACGCGCTCGAGCGCGGGCTCGCCTACCTCGCGCGCACGCAGCACGCGGACGGCTCGTGGCACGGCGACTACGGCGGGCCCATGTTCCTCTTGCCGCTCTACGTCGCGACCTGCCACGTCGCGGAGCTCGCCATCGACCCCGCTCAGCAGCGGGAGATGTTGCGCTACCTCCGGGCGCATCAGAACGCAGACGGCGGATTCGGCCTGCACGTGGAGGCCGAGAGCTCGGTCTTCACGACCTCGCTCAACTACGCGGCGGCGCGCATTCTCGGCGAACCGCCCACGGCGGAGTGGCTCGTGCGCGCCCGACGTTGGCTCGCCGAGCACGGTGGCCCCAAAGCTTCCGCGTCGTGGGGTAAGTACTTCCTCGCGCTCCTGAACCTCTACGACTACCGCGGCCTGAACCCGGTGCTGCCCGAGCTCTGGCTGCTGCCGAAGGCGCTGCCGATCCACCCGAGCCGGCTCTGGTGTCACTGCCGTATGGTCTACCTGCCGCTCTCGTACCTCTACGGTCGGCGCGCGGCGGCTCCCTTGACGCCGCTGCTCACGGAGCTCAGGGCGGAGCTCTATCCCGAAGGTTACGACCGCGTGCGGTGGGACGAAGCGCGCGTGACGGTGTCGCCGACCGACCGGCTCTCCCCCTCGTTCGACGGCCTGGAGGTTCTGAACGACCTGCTCATGCGTCTGGCGCGGCGCCTGCCGGCGGTCGTCAAAAAGCGGGCGCTCGCGCACGTCCTCGAGCAGATCCGGCGCGAGGACGAGAACACCGAATACATTTGCATCGGCCCCATCTCGAAGCTCCTCCACACGCTCGTGTGGCATTTCGAGCGGCCCGGAGGGGAAGAGCTCAAGGCGCACGAGCGGCGGCTCGGCGATTACCTGTATCAGGCCCCCGACGGCCTGAAGATGAACGGATACAACCACTCGCGCCTCTGGGACACGGCCTTCGCCGCGCAGGCTATCGCCCGCTCGCCGCTTTCGGAGCGTTCGCAGGGAATGCTCGACGCCGCGTTCGCGTACATCGATGCAAACCAGGTGTTGATCGACGTGCGCGACAAGGAATTTTGCCACCGCCACGCGTCGAAGGGCGGCTGGCCCTTCTCGGATCGCCCGCACGGCTGGCCCATCAGCGATTGCACGGCCGAAGGCCTGAAGGCGTGCCTCGCCATCGAGCAGGCGACGGGTCGTTCGCTCGAACGCTGGCGGCTCGACGCCGCGGTCGAGCTCATCCTGTCGCTGCAAAATGCAGACGGCGGCTGGGCCACCTACGAGCTCACGCGCGGCCCCGCCTGGCTCGAGCTCCTGAACTCGTCGGACTGCTTCCGCGACATCATGATCGACTACTCGTACGTCGAATGCACGTCAGCGTGCATGCAGGCGCTCCACGCGTACCGCGAGCGTTTCGGCGGCGGCGCGTACGCGCAGCGCATCGCGGGCGCTATCCTGCGCGGGCGCGGCTTCCTCGAGAAGGAGCAGCGCGTCGACGGCTCGTGGGAAGGCTCCTGGGGCGTGTGCTTCACGTACGGTACCTGGTTCGGCGTGCTCGGGCTCAAGGCAGCCGGCGCTTCGGACGACGCCGCCGCCATCACGCGCGCCTGCGAGTTCTTGCGCGCGCGCCAGCGCCGGGACGGCTCCTGGGGGGAGTCGGTCGCTAGCTGCGCGCGGCGCTATTACGTGCCTTCGCCCGAGGGCCAAGCCGTGATGACTGCCTGGGCAACCCTCGCGCTCATCGCGGCCGGGCGCGGCTCGGGCCCGGAGGTCGCGCGCGCCGTCGACTTCTTGACGGCGCGCCAGCTCGACGACGGGAGCTTCCCCGCGGAAGGAATCGCGGGCGTTTTCAACAAGACCTGCGCGATCCACTACGACAATTACCTGAAGATTTTCCCGCATTGGGCCCTGACGGAGGCGGAGCGCTGCCGCAAGGCGTCCGTGCGCGAGCCGTCGCGGGCCGTGGAGGCCCGTCCTCAATGACCGCACCCCGTCGCTTCCGTCGCGCTCGCTGGCTCACGGCGTTGGCCGTGGGCGCGTCCCTCTTCGGCGTCGCGCGCGAGCCGCGGGCCGCCGCGGGCCGAGCGTTCGTCGTGCTGCGTGAGTTCGGCGTGGGAACGCCCGCCCGTGCGCAGCCGTACCTCGACCAGCTCCTCGCCGCCGTCGCGAAGCAAGCGCAGTGGCCGAAGGTGTCCGGCCGATACTTCGCCGAGCGTCAGCCGGCGCTCGACTACATCCAGAAGGAGAAGCCGGAGTTCGGCATCTTCTCGCTCGCCGCCTTCGTCAGCATGAAAAGCCAGCTCTCGCTGGCCGTCGTCGGCGAGGTGCAGGCGCCCAAGGCGGGCGGCACGCAGTATTACGTCGTCGGTAAGAACGTCGGCGCGCTCGAGGCATGCACGGGCCACCGCGTGGCGACGACCTTCGCCGCCGACGCGAAATTCATCGATCGCGTCGTCGCGCGAGGCGCCTTCAAGCTGGCGGATTTCACGCTCGTGGAGGCGCACCGACCGCTCGAGCCGCTCAAGCAGGTCTTGCGCGGCGAAGCCGAGTGCGCGCTCATCGACGACGCGCAGCTCGAAGCGTCGCATCACATCGAGCAGGGCGGCGAGCTGAAACCGGTCTGGCACAGCGCCGAGTTACCGGGCATGGCCGTCGTCGCCTTCCCCCGCGCCGACGCGGCCGCAGTCGCCGCCTTCAAGAAGACGCTCGGCGGGCTCTGCACGGACGCGCGCGAAGCCTGCGCGACGGTGGGCATCGAACGCATTCGCCCTGCTGGCGACGACCGCTACCGCGCGGCGCTCGACGCGTACGCGAAGTAGGCCGCGTGGCGCTCCACGGCCCGCGCTCCCGTTTCGCACCGACCGAAGCGCGACCATGGCGACGCCGAGACGCCCTGCGTCTGCTCGCGGTGCTGACGTTCGCGCTCGGCGCGGGCTGCATGCCCGGCCGCACGCCGGAAAATCCGGCGCTGACCCGGGCCGGGCCGTCCGCGCTGGCCGTCGCCGACGCGCTCGAGGCGTTGATTGCCGTCAAGGCGGACACTCCCGGCGACCGTCGTTACGCGTACGACCGCTTGCGTCCCTCCGAGCCGAAGACCGCCGAGGACGCGCTCGCTCGCGCCATCGTCGCCGGGCGCCTCGCGCAGGTTTCCGGGCTCGCCGCGCCGGGCCTCGTTGCCGAGGTCGAGCGTTACGCGAGCGCCAGCGCGAAGCTCGACCCCGCTTTTCGCTCCGGCGCCGCCGAGCGGCTGCTCGGTAGCCTGTACGTGATGGCACCGGCGTCGCTCCTCGCGCACGGCGACTCCGAGCAAGGGCTCGAGCTCCTCGAGGGCGTCGTGCGGCGCTTTCCCGACCACGCCGGCAATCACCTGCGCCTCGCCGAGGGCTACATCGCGCTCGGCGATCCCGCGCCGGCGACGCCGCATCTCTGCTTCTGTGTCGCGCATCGCTCCTCGCTGCGTGCGGACGAACAGCGGCTGCTCGAGGAGCTCCGCGCCCAGGCGAAGGGCAGCTGTCCGTAGGGTCCGCCAACGTGGCGCGTGCGTGCTTGTGAACCACGCCGGCCGCGTGTTACTCGCGGGTAGCCATGAGCGAGCGAGTGTTCGTCACGGGAGGCAGCGGGCACGTCGGCGCCAATCTCTTGCGCGCCCTCGTCGCGCGCGGGGACCGCGTGAAAGCGCTCGTGCGGCCCGACAGCGACCGGCAGGCCTTCGCGGGGCTCGACGTCGAGCTCGTCACGGGCGACGTGCGTGACCCCGCGTCACTCGGAGAGCTCGTGCGCGGCTGCTCGGGCGGCTACCACGTCGCGGCGCTCGTGCAGACGGTGCGCGGGCGGGAGATGGAGCTTTACCGCACGAACGTGCTCGGTACGCGCCACGTGCTCGAGGCCGCGCGCGTGGCGGGCGTTCGTCGCGTCGTCGTGACGAGCTCGCTCGGCGCGGTCGGTCAGCCACCGAACGCTCCGTGCTCGGAGGGCGACGGCTTCAATCCTTTCGAAGACCACTTGCCGTACGAAGAGTCGAAGGCGTGGGTCGAGCACGAGTGCCTGAACGCCGCCGTCGCCGGGCAAGAGGTCGTCATCGTCGTCTCGACGGCCGTGCTCGGCCCCCACGACTACAAGCCGTCGCGCATGGGACGCGTCGTGCTCGACTTCGCCAACGGCAAGCTCGGCGCCTACATTCCGGGCGGGTTCGAATTCGTCGGCGCGGCCGATCTCGCCCGGGGCCACCTGCTCGCGATGGAGCGGGGGCGCAGCGGCCAGCGTTACATCGTGAGCACGCAGTTTCTCACGGTGGACGAGCTCATGGGCATGCTCGAAACGGTCACGGGCCGGCGCCGCCCGCGCCGCCTGCCGCCGGGCGCCATGAACGTGCTCGCCCACATCTCGACTTTCGTGCTCAATCGCGTCGCGCCCGAGCGCCCGCAGCGCTTCACGCCGGACGCCGTGCGCCTGCTGTCGCTCATGCGGAGGGCCGACATCGCCAAGGCGCGCACGGAGCTCGGCTACGAGCCGGGTTCGATCGAGCAAGCCGTGCGCGACGCCCACGCCGGTTTCGTGGAGCGGGGCCTCGTGCGTCCGCGCTGAAACCGCGTGCAGGCGTGCTGAACGTCCTGCGCCTTTGCCGCGGCGCGGCGCAAAACGTGCGGGCTCTGCACGCCGCGGACGCTGCCGAGGGTCGCGCCGACCTTGCCGAGCCGTCCCGTCGGTGTGAAAGTCCCGCCATGTTGCTCTATCAGATCGGCTCGAAGCCGATGCCGGACTACACGGCGGCGACGACGCAGCGGCAGAAGCAGCGCGCGGCCGGCCTGCACCCGGACTACTGGTACCCCGTCCTCTGGTCGAACGAGCTTCGGCCCGGTGAGGTGAAGGAAGTCGTCTTCTGGAAGCGCTCGATCGCGGTGTTCCGCGGCAGCGACGGCGTCGTCCGCGCCCTCGAGAACCGCTGCGCCCACCGCCAGCTCAAGCTCTCGCTCGGCAACGTCGAAGGCTGCCAGCTCACGTGCGCGTACCACGGCTGGACGTACGACGGCGCCGGCAAATGCACGCACATCGAGCACTCGCTGTTCGGCCACAAGATGCCCAACGTGAAGGTGCAGAGCTTCCCCGTGCAGGAGCGCTACGGCGCGATCTTCGTGTTCCCCGGCAACCCGGCGAAGATGGAGGCGCACGCGCTGCCCGAGATCCCCGAATGGAGCGACGACAGCGGCTGGGGGAAGATCCCGGCGGATTTTCTGTGGCACGCGCACCACTCGATCATCATCGACAACACGTGCGATTTCACGCACGCCTACCTGCACCGCAACAAGCGCCCGTTCACGTACGCCGAGCTCAAGAGCCTGAACACGAGCGACGACGCGATCGATCTCGAATACGACACGCGCGTCGGCGACACGCGCCTGCAGCGCCTGTTCGTCAATCAGAAGAAGACGAACACGAACGCGATGAAGCTCGGGTACCACTACCCGTACCAATGGTCGTCGACGGACGACAAGATCAAGCACTGGTGCTTCGTGCTTCCCATCGACGAGCGCACGACGCGCGCGTTTTTTCTCTTCTATTTCAGCCCGGAGACGGTGCGGATCCCCGGCGTGCCGCTCGGCCTGCCGCGCCCGCTCATGAACGCGCTCATGCCCATCGCCAAGCGCCTGTTCGTGACGCCCCTGCTCGACGAAGACCGCATGGCGGTGGAAGCAGAGCAAGAAGGTTACGAGAAGCACTGGGACAAGCCGGTGCCCGACCTGAACCCGGTCCCGCTCGCCTTCATGGCCCTCACCATCAAGAAGTGGGAAGAGTACCTGGCCCAGGGCTAGTGCACCCATGCGGGAATTCGCGCGCGCTCGCTAGCGAGCTCGCCAAAACTCCGTGATCAAGTCTCTGCTCACTCTCGGGCTCAGGTGGCCGCGCGCGACGCTTGCCACCATCGCCGCGCTCGTGGTGGCGGCCGCGTGCTTGGTGGTCTTCGGTCCGCTCGGTGTGAGCACGTCGCGCACGGGTCTCGTCTCGCTGAAGAGTCCGTATCAGGCGCGCCTTTTCAAATATTACGAGACCTTCGGGCGCACGCAGTTCGCCGCGCTCGTCGTGTCCGGCGAAACGGGCGTCGTGCAGCGCGATTTCGTCGATCGCTTCGAGGCCGAGCTCGCCAAGTATCCCGAGTTTCGCGGGCGCGTGCTCGGCAAGGTCACGCTCGACGACGTCGCCGAGACGCTGCTCGTCTGGCAGCCGGAGCTCGCGCGCTTCTTCCCCAAGCTCGGCTCCGCGCTCACGCCGGGCAAGGACCCGTGGGTGAGCCTGCTTCAGGCCGCCGAACACCGCGTTTCAGCTGAGCTCGGCGGCGGCGCGGCAGGGGAGACACCGAAGCCCGAGGCCGCGGCGCGCGCGCCCGCGGAGCTCCAGCGCCTTGCGGACGCGCTCGCGGCGTTTCGGCATGCCCTCGCGACGGACGGGCGTCTCGCCATCGGGCAACTCGGCCTCGGGCAAGGTGGAGGCGGCGCCCAGGTCGACGAGCAGGGCTACCTCGTCGGACCGGACGGCAAATACCACCTCGTGCTCGTGTATCCCGCGCTTCAGAGCGACGAAGGGCGCGAGCTCAAGCCCGTCGTGGAGAAAATCCGGGGCGCGCGCGACCGCGCGCTCGCGAGCATGCAGGCGCCGGCGCTCCACGCCGATTTGACGGGCGTCCCCGCGCTCGCCGTCGACGAGCTCGCGAGCTTGCAGCAGGGCTCGCAGGTCACCTCCGTGCTCTCGACCGTCGGGATTTTCGTGCTGCTCATGGGCGTGTTCCGCAATCTGCGGCACGTCGGCGTCGCGCTCGTGCCGATGCTCGTGAGCATGGTTCTGACGCTCGGCGTGGTGCAGCTCGCGTACGGCGGCCTGAACCTCGTCACCGCGAGCTTCATGAGCGTGCTGACGGGCCTCGGCATCGATTTTAGCGTGCACCTCTTGTGGCGCTACGGAGAAGCACGCGCGCGCGGGGAAGCGCTCCAGCAGGCGCTTCAGAGCTCGTTGCTCGAGGGCGGCCCCGCGGTGGCGCTCGGGGCGACGACCGCGATCATCGCCTTCCTGGCGACCACCACCACGGAGTTCGCGGCGTTCTCGCAGCTCGGTGTGATCACGGCCATCGGTCTCGTCACGGTGGTCGCGTGCGCGTTCCTGCTGTTTCCGCCGCTCATGCCGGTGCTCGGCGGGAAAAAGCCCGTGCAAATGCGCGAGTTTTTCGGCCTCTCGGTCGTGCTGAAGCTCGTCGGGCACGCGCCGCGCTGGGTGCTCGGGACGAGCGTGCTGGCGACGGCGCTCGCCGTGGCGTCGCTCGTGGTCGCCCCGCCCGGGTTCAACGGTCGCACCTTCGATTTTTTGCCTGCGCGCGCCGAGAGCTACCGTGGCCTCGTGCTGATCGAGCAGGCGGGCACGCCGCCGCTCGACGCGCACTTCATGGTCGATTCGTTCGGCGCGGCCGCGACGCTCGCGAAGAAGCTTCGCACGCTGCCGGAGGTGTCCGTCGTGCAGAGCCCGAGCGACGTGTTTCCAGCCGAGACGCCCGACCGCATCGCGCGCATCCGGCGAGCAGCCGCGGAGCTTCCCACGGCGCTGCCGGCGATTCCGGCCGCTTCAGCGGACGGTGCGAACGCGCGGCTCGACGCGCTGCGCGCTCTCGCGGACGCCTTCGACGAAGCCGCCTTCGCGCTGCGGCAAGCCGGCCGCGACGACGCCGGCGCCGTGCACGTGTCGAAGGAGCTCACGGCGCTCCGGAGCTGGCTCGCGGCGGCACCTCAGGCGGGCGCGCCGGCGCTCGACCGCGTGAGTCGCGCCCTCGAAAGCGCGATGCGCCGCGCCGCCGCCACCGCACGCCACATCGCGGCGCGAGGCGCGTTTTCCCCGACGGATCTGCCGGCCGTCGCGCAATCGCGCTTCGCCTCCAAGGACGGGACGCGGCTCGCCGTGCACGTTTACCCGAAGGGCGACGTGGGGGAAGCGCGTTTCGCGACGCGCTTCGAGGCCGCTTTGCGGCCGCTCGACCCGAGCGTCGCCGGCACGGCGCTCAACATGTTGCCCCACCAGCGCTACATCACGGACGGCTTTCGCCGCGCGACCCTGTACGCGTTCGTGCTGATCGCGGCGCTCATCGGCTTCGTGTTCCGCCGCGTGAACGACACCTTGCTCGCGCTGTTCCCGGTCGTCGTGGCGTGGCTCTGGATGCTCGCGCTCATGCGCCCGCTCGGTATCGAGTTTACGCCCGCGAACATGGTGGCGCTGCCGCTGCTGCTCGGGGTCGGGGTCGATACGGGCGTGCACATGATCCACCGTACGCGCGAGACGTCGGGCCCGGCCGCGCTCGAAACGTTGCTGCACGGCACGGGCACGGCCGTGAGCGTCGGAACGCTCACGAACATCGCCGGTTTCGCGGCGCTCATGGCCGCCGACTACCGCGCGATGGCCGGGCTCGGTCTCCTTTTGAGCGCGGGCATCGCGCTGAGCCTCGTCACGAGCGTCGTCGTGCTGCCTGCGCTGCTCGTCGTGACGGGCCGTGCGCGGCTCACGGCCCCGTCCGCGGCGCCGCCAGGCGCTCACAGTCCGAGCGGCCCCGGCTCGTGAGGCACGGTTCGGCTCGTTCCGCGCTCCGGCAGCGGCGACCCCACGAGCCGCTGGTGCTCGAGCGCGAGTAGGCAGGCATTCTCGGGTAGCGTGAAGGAGACTTGCTTGAAGAAGCCGTTCTCCGTCGCGAGCACGTGCGCGACGAACCGATCGAGCACGACGGTTTGGCCGGGAACGAGCGGCGTGTCGCGGAAGAGCCGCTCGAAGATGGTGATCGCGCGCGGCTCGCCTGCCACGGTCACGAGCAGCTGGCCGTCGCGCGTGCGCTCGAGGCGCTGCGCCTGCGGCGCGAGCGAGAGCAGGGCGTAGCTTGGATGGTGAGCGACGACGTCCGGCCGGTAATAAGCGAGCGACGTGTCGCCGGAGATGCAGAGGGCGGGGTCCGAGCCCGTGACGACGAAGAGCGGCGCGCCGTCGCCGCAGCGGGTGAGATCGAGCGTCAGCGCGAGCTCGCGCTGCTTTTGCGCGGCGCTCACCATGACCTCCGTCGCCGCGAGCCGCAGCGCGCCCGCCAGTGGAAGGTGCATGACGACGAGCAGCACGCCTGCCGTACGCCACAATAGGCGCGGGCCGCGCGTCGCGCTCGAGAAGGCGGCAGCGATCGCCGTCGCGACGAGCGGCACGGACGCGAGCGACGGTAAGAGCAGCATGCGCCCGTCCGGAATGCCTCCGACCATCGGTAGCGTCGCGAGGACGGCGGCCGTCGCCAGCCACAGGACTTGGCGCCGCTCGCGCGCGCCGTCCGCTGCGCGCCACGCGAGCACGACCACGAGCGCCGCCGTGGCCGCACCGACGACGGCGAACACCGGCCGCGCCGACTCCGCCGGCGCCCACAAGAACGCGGGGACGCCGAACGAGAGCTCACCCAACAGCGTCGGGAGCCGCGTGATTGCGGCGGCAAGGAACGCCGCCGGCGCCGAGAGCGGCGAAATGTATACCGAGCTCTTGGCGACGCCGTAGCCCGCCGCCGAGTACGCGAGGAGGTAAACGAGCGCCGCGCCGGCCCATGGAGCCGCAGCAAGGATGCGCCGGCGTCGCGGCGCGTCGACGGCGATGAGCTCATAGCTCGCGATCAGCGCCAGCGCCGCCAGGCACGTCTCGCTCGCGAGCGCGGCCAACAGCAGCGCCAGCGGCGTGACCCAGCGCGAAAGCCAGGCGTGCCGTCGTCCTTCTGCATGCCGCACGTGCGCGAGCACGGCGACGGCACCGAAAAGCCCGCCGACGAGCACGTGCCGCCCGGCTGTCCAGACCAGATTCAACTGATGCTGGCTCGCGAGCGCGAAGATCAGCATCGCGAGCGCCGCGCGGCGCGCGGAGAGGAGCGTGCGAAAGAGGGCGAACGCCACGGCGCTGACCGCAAAGAACCAGGCCGCGTTCACGAGATGCGACGGCAGCTCGGCCCGCCCGAAAAGCCACTGGTCGAGGGCGATGGAGAGGCTCGACAACGGCCGAAAGAAGCGGAGCTTGAGCTCCGGGTCCGTGTGCCAAGGGACGTAGCCGAGCGCGATGAGCTCGCGCATGCCGAGGCTGCCCGTGAAGTCGTAGAGCGAGGCGGGTCCGAGCCCAATCACCGGCGCCTTTCCCTCGAGCACGAGTCGCTGCAAAAAGTCATCCATCGAGAACCGAGCCCGTAGTGCCGGGGCGGTCAGGACCAAGGTAACGAGCCACGCGAGCACGCCCGCGCGTCCGACCCACGACTTCATGCTGGAAATCTTAGGACCGCCCGCGCCGACCAACAATGGGGTCCGCGCCGTAGACCTCGCGGATTTAGTCGGTGAGCGCGGCGGCGCTGCCCTGCACGAGGTGGACGTAGCGTCGCACCTCTGCGGCTGCTTCGGCTCCGAGGCCTGCGAACTCGAGGCCCACCGCGTGCAGCTTCAGGCGGCCGGCCCGTGCCCACTGCGCTTTCACGTTGACCACACAGATTTTGCCCGTGAGAGGCAGCGAGAACCTGAGCTCTCCGGTCACGGAAGCCTCGAGCTCTTGCTCGCACATGAACTGCGCGCCGCCTTCCGAGATCTCCTCGACCCGGCCGGAGCAGGTCGAGCCCGGCGCGGCCGTGAATACGGCCGGCGTCGTGAACGGCGCGCGCGCGTGGCGGCGTGGCTCGCGGCCGACTTTGACGACCGTGTTCGGCGGCAACCCTTGCGAGAGGCCCCCCGGCACGCTGACCGGCGGCCGTCGAGAGCACACCGAGACGGCGGGAAAGTCGCGCGCGAGCTCGAGGTCCACGGCGAGATCGGCGGCGCTCGCGTAGCGTTCGTCGACTTCCAGCGCGAGGCAGCGCTCGAGCGCCGTGCGGACCGCCGTCGGCACGTCCGGGCGCAGCGCTCTGAGGCTCGGCGGCTCGCCGCGGGCCTGGCCGAGGATGACCGCGGGGAGCGACCCCGGATACGGCACCGTGCCGGTGAGCAGCTCGAAGAGCACGACGCCGAGCGCGTAAATATCGCCGCGTCCGAGCGGATCCGCGGCGCCGCGCAGCGACTCGGGGGGCATGTATTCGGGGCTGCCGATCGGCACGCCGTCGCGCGTGATCCCGCGGGTCTCTGCGGTTTCGTAGAGCTCCGGCACGCTGGCCGAGCCGAAGTCGATGAGTTTGAGGCCGCCGCCGTGGAGGCAGAACACGTGTGCCGGCTTCAAGTCGCGGTGGAGCACGCCCGCCACGTGAGCGTCCCCGAGCACGTCGGTGAGCCGGATACCGAGCTCGACCACCTCCGCCACCGTGAACCGACCGCGCGCCGCGAGCCGGCCGGCGAGTGAGCGGCCCTGAAGGTGTTCGAGCGCGACGAAGCTGCTCCCCCGGTGCGTTCCGGAATCGAGGAGGCGCACGACGCCCGGGTGCCTCGCGCGCTTGAGAGCGATCGCTTCGCGCCGCAGGCGCCGCTCCGCTTCCCTGTCTTGCCGTCGCTCGTCGGGGAGGAGCTTGAGCACGACGAGCTGCCCGCTCGCGACGTGGCACGCAGAATAGACGTGCGCCTTCTTGCCCTTCGCGAGGAGCTCGCGAAGCTCGTAGCGGCCCTCTGCCACGCTCTCGCGAACGACGCGCTGCGCGCCGCCCTGCGCGACGTCGCGCTCCAAAATCTGCCGGCCCGCCGACATGAACGCGCTCGACGAACGGTCGCGACGCGCCGAAACTTTAGCGCCGTGACCAGGGCTCTCACCGGCGGCGGGCTTGCAGGACGTCCGCGCAGAGCGGCGTCGTGCGGCGTCGCGAGCGGTGACGCTTAAGACTCGCGCATCGACGGTCGTAGGGGGGCGTCCTCCACCTGCGCACATCCACTCCACCTATCGGTAGAGTACCGTCTCACGAGAATGAGACGGCGCCGCTACCCTGCGCCACACCGGCGGGTGACAGGATGTGGGCGTTCCTGGACGTTTTCGAGCTCTTATATAATGGGTAGGTCTGCTCGGTGACGGCCGGGTGAAAGGTGGGGCACATCGCGGCAGGGAACACAGTCGCAGTTGCGAACGTGCGCCCGGAGCTGCTTCGATTCGTCGTTGAAACACGGCCGCAGGCAGCATGGCTCGCCGCATGGGCGCCTGCATCAAGGAGAAATCGCGTGAAGGCTGAGATCGCAATCCAACAGGGGAGCCACGACGACGTCGTCCCGGCGAGTGGCACCCGTGACGTAGTGACCCAACTGATGACTACGGGGAAGGTCGCCAACTACGAGGATCTGCGAGGGGGCAGCGGGCGCGACATCTACTTCCGCCCGGACCGCTACCAGCGCTCCGACCTCGGGCCCATCGGCGTCGCGGTCGAGCTCGACTTCGACGCTCAGCGCGAGCGCTGCGAGCTGATCGACGTCTCGCAGAACGGCGTCGCGTTCGTGTGGCCCGTCGGCGTCCCGGTGGAGGTCGGCACGATCCTCGGAGAGATCGTCGTCGTGTTCGATCACCACGAAGCGTACCGGGGCGAGGCGCGCGTCTCCTCCGTGCGGCGCGACGACGCGCGCACCATCGTCGGCGCCTCGCTCGTCGAGACGTTGATGAACATCGAGGACGTGTTGCAGCTCCGCGACGTGAAGGCGTGGGCGGGCAGCGGCACCGAGAAGGGGCTCGGCCTGCGTGACGCGTCGTGGCGCGTGCCGGGTCAGGAGCGCTTCAAGTCACTCGTCGCCGAGCTCCGCCTGCTGCTCGAAGACGCGCGCGGCAAGCTCGGCGAGCTCGAGGCGTCGCTGCCGTGGCAGGTGGCGCACGGCGACCAGGACTCGCCGGCGCGCGACGCCTTGATCGAGCGCGTTCGCAGCGAGTTTTCCATGGAAGTCGTCACGGCCTCGAACGAGATCGACGCCGCTTTTCGCCTCGCGGCGCGCGGCGAGCACGACGGTCTGCGCGCCTACTCCGTGCGCTACCTCCACGAGCTCTTGATGCAGTCACCGTGCATGCACCGCGCGCGCCACAAGCCGCTCGGCTATCCGGGCGACTACGAGGTGATGAACTCCCTCTACGGCAACCACTTCGCCGGCGCGACCCTGTTCGCCAAGGGCATGAACCTGGCGTTCGTCTCGACGCCGGCAGCGGTCGCCGTGCGAGCGCGCAAAGACCAGCTGAAGCGCGAGATCGCGGCCGTGCTCGAGGCGCGCGCGGGCACGGGGCGTGCGCGGATCCTGTCGATTGCCGCCGGACCCGCGCAAGAAATCTACGAGCTCTTGCAGGAACGGCACAGCTTGCCCTGCCCGGTCGACATCGTGCTGTTCGACCAGGACAAGCGCGCCCTTTCGTACTCGTACCGGCGGCTGCAAAAGCTCGTGAGCTCGAAGTGGAAGGACCAAGTCACCCTCCTTCACTTGCACGATTCGATCCGGCACCTGCTGCGCGGAGCGGCCGTTTTTTCGGGGCACGGAGCGTTCGACATCGTCTATTCCTGCGGCCTGTTCGACTACTTGCAGACGCCGAGCGCGGTGTCGCTGTGCCGGAGCTTGTTCTCGCTCGTCGCGCCGGGCGGACGTCTGTACGTCGGCAACATGGTGCCGAGCTGCGCGAGCCGCTGGGTGATGGAGCTGCACCTCGACTGGTTCCTCGTCTACCGCGAGCGCTCGGAGATGCTGGAGTTCGGGCGCATGGCCGCACCCG
>Ga0164241_10001350_pt1 | contig 30950 bp, 27 predicted proteins | sample OricomyardsoilBY_FD_108780 | JGI IMG/M metagenome (GOLD analysis project Ga0164241, IMG submission 108780) | Backyard soil microbial communities from Emeryville, California, USA - Original compost - Back yard soil (BY) | ecosystem: Environmental > Terrestrial > Soil > Unclassified | place: USA... | reverse complement strand
GGCACTCATGACCATCGACAATCTGAACCACAAGGGATCTCGTCCCGTGGATGCCTGCGCGCTACCTGAGGCGCCCCGCGACGCTCCGATTTGCGCCATGCCCTGCGCTTGATCAGGGTCTAGCTGATGTTCGAGTCACCCATCACTCGAGCGCCGAGGCGACGTCCTCGAGCAGCGCGTCGATGCGGTCCCGATGCGTCCGAAACGACAGCACCGCGACGCGGATGAAGTAGCGCCCGCGGCTCGTGGCGCCCGTGAGGAACACGCGCTGCTTCGCATTTATCTTCGACAGCAGCGCGCGGTTGTGACTCTCGAGAGCCGCGCCTTCCGTGACGCCGTCCGGCACGTGCCGAAACGCGAAGAGCGAAAGCTCCGGCTCGGCCACGATCTCGATCCCGGACATCGCCGCCAGGCCGTCCCGCGCGGCCAGCGCGAGATCGAGCTTCTCGTCCAGCGCGCGGCGGAACGCGGACGCGCCGTGCAGCTTCAGCGGCAACCACATCCGCAGCCCGCGCGCCTCGCGTGACAGCTCGGGGCCCATCTCGCAGAAATCCAAGAGATCTGGTTCGTCCTGCATCGGCGGCATGTACGACGCATGCACCGAGTGCGTCCGTCGGAGCGACTCGCGGTCACGAACGAGAACGCAGCCCGTGCCGTACGGCATGAACAAGCCCTTGTGTGGGTCGAGCGTGACCGAGTCCGCGCGCTCGATTCCGCGGAGCTTGGCGCGGCCTCGCTCTGTCAGCGCGAAGAATCCGCCGTACGCCGCGTCGACGTGAAACCAAAGCGCCTCGCGCTTCGCGACGCGCGCGAGCGCCTCGAGATCGTCGACGGCGCCCGTGTTCGTCGTGCCGCCGTGACCGATGACCATGAACGGCGTGTGGCCCGCTTCGCGATCACGCGCGATGCTCTGTTCGAGCTCGCCGATGTCGACGCGAAATCGTTCGTCGACCCGGATGGTCGCCACGTTCTCCGGTGGAAACCCGGCGAGGATCGCCGCCTTGACCACGGAATGGTGCGCTTCGGTCGACGTATACAGCCTGCCTCCGAGGAAGTTCGTCGGCAGTCGTTCGCGACGCGCCGTCGTCACCGCGACGAGGTTCGCGAGCGAGCCGCCCGAGACGAGCAGACCGCCGCTGGTCGAGGGGGGCAGGCCCACGACCGCCGCGAACCAATCGATGACGTTCTTCTCGAGCTGCACCAGGCCCGGCGCCGCCTGCCACACGCCCACATATCGATTCGTGGCGAGCGCGATCATGTCCGCGATCGCTGCCTCGGGGAGGCCGCCGCCGGGGATGTAGGCCAGGTATCCGGGCGACGCCGTGTTCAGCGACGCGGGGATCACGCGCCCGAAGAGCTGTTTGAGGAGGCGCTCGATCGGCGCGCCGCGTTCGGGCATCGGCTCGGCGAGCGCCGCGGCGAGCTTCTTTCCGCCGGCCACCGCGTGAAGTGGTTGCGTGGGGAGCGTCCGCAGGTGCTCGAGCACCCGCTCGTTCGCCGTCGTCATCAGCGCGCCGAGCGCCTCGACGTCGAGCTCGAGCGAGCCCGCGTCGCGGTGTCGCGGGATCTTTCGCCGTCCCATGGCGCGGATGGTACGCACAAAGCGAAGAGGTCTTGTCGCCCGCGCGGCACGAGCACACGGGGACGCTCGTGCCGACCGTGGTCTCGAAGCTGAAGGTCCTCCATCGCGAGCTCGACGCGTGTCGCGCCTGTCCCGAGATGATCGGTCCCGTCGTGCACGGGCCGCCGGTCGAGAGCCGCGTGCTGTTGATTGGTCAGGCGCCCGGTCCGCGAGAGGGCAACTTCGGTCGACCTTTCGCGTGGACTGCGGGCAAGACGTTGTTTCGTTGGCTCGAAGAGGCGACGGGCGCAGACGAAGCCCGCGTACGCGAGCGCGTCTACATCGCGGCCGTAGCTCGGTGTTTTCCCGGTAAAGCCAAGGGCGGGGGCGATCGCCCGCCGAGCCCTCCGGAGATCCTCGAGTGCCGCACGTTCCTCGAGCGCGAGGTCGCGATCCTTGCTCCGAGGCTGCTTCTCCCGGTCGGGTCGCTCGCGATCTCCGAGGTGCTCGGCAAGAAGCAGCCGCTCGCCGACGTGGTCGGCATCACGCTGAAGACGCGCTACCACGGCGCGGACGTCGACGTCGTGGCGCTCCCGCATCCGAGCGGCGCATCGACGTGGCATCGCATGGAGCCGGGGAAGACGCTGCTGGCGAAGGCTCTGCGCCTCGTGGCGAAGCACCCTGCGATGCGAGACGCTCTGCGATCCTAAAAGGGTCGACTGCGGGTCGAGATGCGTCGATCCCCCGGTGATTCCGGGGTAAAGGCGTTCCCATGCGCATCGCCCGCTTCCTTGCTCCGCTCGTCGCTTTCGCCTCCGTCGCTCTCGTCGCCGCTTGTGGAGACAGCGGTACGTCGAGCTCGACCGGTGACGGCGAGACGTGCACGACGGCGAGCGATTGCAACGGAACGCCGTGTGCGACTCCGGTGTGCAACGACAGCCAATGCGGCACCGTGCCTGTCGCCATGGGTACCGTGCTCGGGACGCAGGCGCTCGGCGACTGCTCGCGGATCGTGTGCGACGGTCAGGGGTCGAGCACCGAGATCGAAGACACGACCGACGTCCCCTCCGGCGCGGGAGATTGCCAGGTCGGGACGTGCGACGGCACGACGCCTGTGCAAAGCCCGAAGGACGCGGGTCTGACGTGCACCTCGAATGGCGGCAAGGTGTGTGACGGCGCAGGGACTTGCGTCGAGTGCGTCGCCGGCACCGATTGCACCTCGGGTCTCTGCAAAGCCGACCACACCTGTGCTCCGGTGACCTGCACGAACCTCATGAAGGACGGCGCAGAGACCGACATCGATTGCGGCGGGGTCGACTGTCCGCCCTGCGACGACTTGCTCGCGTGCATGGCACCGACCGACTGCGAAAGCGGCGTCTGCACTGGCATGGTGTGCCAGGTGCCGACGTGTACGGACTCCACCAAGAACGGCGCCGAGACGGCAGAGGACTGCGGCGGCGGAGCGTGCCCGCCTTGCGACAACGGAGAGGGTTGCGCTGCGCCCGAAGACTGCGTCAGCGGCGTCTGCACGAACATGCTGTGCGCCACGCCCAGCTGCACCGACCTGGCGAAGAACGGCATGGAGACCGACGTCGATTGTGGCGGCGGCACCTGCATGAAGTGCGGCCCGGACAAGGCCTGCCTGAGCGGGACGGACTGCAAGGGTGGCACGTGCAACGGGGTCACCCACACCTGCGATCCGACGTGTACCGACACCGTGAAGAATGGGACGGAAACCGACGTCGATTGTGGCGGCGCCTGCCCTCCGAAGTGCGCGCTCGGCGACGGGTGCTCGGTCCCGGCCGACTGCACTACGAACATCTGCACGACGAACGTCTGCGCTCAGATCAACGGCTGTGACGCCACGAACACCATGGACATGACCGGCATGGCGATGGTCACCATCACGACGAGCGGTAACACCTGGACGCCCAAGTGCATCAAGGTCTCCGTCGGGACGAACGTGACCGTCAACGCGGCCTTCGGTACGCATCCGCTCATGGGCGGCGAGGTCGTCGGCGCGATGAAGGTCCCCGCATCGACTGGGCCGTTCGTGCCGATCACCTCGAGCGGCACCACGAAGACCGTCACGATGAGCGCGGCCGGGACGTTCCCCTATTACTGCGACGTTCACGCGCTCGGCGGGATGACCGGCGTCGTCTTCGTCGAGTGAACACGGCGCCGCTCGGCGCCGCTTCACAAGCTCAGAACGTCCCAGACACCCCGATGAACGTGGGTCCGACCAAGAGCTTCGCGTCCGGCTTGGGCGGCTTGGGCGACTCGTCCGTGGACGATGACGATGACGCGTCGACGATGAAGAGCACGATCGTCGTCACGCCAGCCGCAGCGGCGACGCCGGTGAGGATGTCGGCGGTGAGCGCGAACGTCTTCGCCGCGGAACGGGCGTCGTCGATATCTTTCGACGTGGTCGGCACCTTCGCGAGCGCTTCGTCGAAGTCGCTCTTCTTCCCGAGCGCCAATCCTCCGACGACGCCGGCCCCGACACCAGTCGCCGCGGTGATCCCGAACATGACCCACTGCGCCGGAGCGACCGAAGAGGTCTTCTCTGCGGGCTTCTGTCCGCCGGGCGGGAGTGCGCCGCCGGAGGGGCCACGCGCGGTGAGGCTGACCAGATCGAGCTTCAGGTCCTTTTTCTCGGTACCGGCGACGTCGACGTAGCGCGTGAGCGGCGCGTACCCGTCCTTCGTGATGCTCACGCGGCGCCGGCCGGCGTTCATGACGAGTGGTTCGGAGAGCGGCGTCTTTCCGACCGAGAGATCGTCCACCGCGACGTCCGCGCCTTCGGCGTTCACGATCAGGGTCACGCTCCCGACCTTGCCTTGCAGCTCCTCGACCCAGCCCTCGACTCTCTTCTTGCGCTCGGGCTCGATCTTGTCGCCGCCCTCTTTCAGGTAGCGCTGAAACGTCGTGAGCGCGGCGGCGTAGTCCTTCAGCTCGCGCGACGTTTGACCGAGGTTGAAGAGCGCCGGGTAGCGTGGGTCCAGATCGTAGGCCTTCTTGAATTCCACCATCGCGGCCGTGTAATCGCCGTCGCGAAAGAACCCGACTCCCCGCTCGAAGTGCGCGCCCGCATCCTCGGAGGGGGTGGCGTCCGTCGGCTGCTGTGCTTCCGCGACGTTCGCGCACGTGAGGCACGCGGTCGCGACGCCCAAGGCGACGGCGAGTGGCGCGACGGAGAGCGCGCCGAGGATTCGCCGCGGCGTTCGACCCTGAGTGGTTCGCACGGACACGCGCGCACCGAGCACCGAAGCTGCGATCACGGAGCCTTCTTCTTGTAGGGGTTGTCTTCGTCGATGGTCACGCTCGGCGTCGGCGTGTGCTTCTTCGGTTCCTCGGTCGCCGTCGGGGGCGGCGTCGCGGCGGTCGCGGTGGCGGTGGGCGTTGGTTTCACAGCGGGGCGCCACGGTCTCCCCACCTTCGGCTTGTCCGTCGCGTCCGGCTTTGCCTCCTCTGCGAGATCGATCGACATGTCGATGTCGCGATCGAACGTCACCGTCTTCACCTCGGTCACGAAGCCGTCTTGTGAGACTTCGATTTGGTGCATCGAGCCGTCGCGAGGCAGCGCGCGATGAAACGGGTTGCCCTCGACCGACCCGTTGTCGAGCTTCATCGTCGCGCCGGCCGGATACGCGATCTTGAGCGAGATCGTCGCCGCATCCGCGGTCGTCGCGGTCGTCGCGGTGGCGGCTCTCCCGGCATTCGACGGTGCCGCGTTGTTGCTCCTCGCGATGAGCACCCCGACGCCGACGACGGCGGCCAGAGCGGCCGCGGCTGCGGCGATCGCCGGCACCATCGAGCGGCCCCTCGGATCGTTCGGGACGGCCTGTGAGAGCTGCGTGTAATGCAGGTTCGCCGACGGCGGCTCGCTCGGGAACGCGTTCACGCCCGGGTGGACGCGCGGCAGCGAATCGCTCGTGGCCTGCATGCTGACTGGATGCAGCTCGATCGAGATGGGCCCCGACGCCTTGTCGATGTTCTTGAGCTGGTCCTCGAGGATGCCGCGGATGCGAACGCGCTCGTCGTCGAACGCATCCGTCACCAGCTGCCCGACCTCTTTCGAGCTCACGCGGAAGTCGCTCTGCGCCAGATACCGCTCGAGCACCTCGCGGAACTCGCGCGCCGACTGGAACCGCTCTTCTGGCACGGCGCCCATCGCGCGATCACACATCGCAGCGATCTCGGCGGGGATGTCCGGGACGGCCTCGATCACGTGCGGGTCCTTCCCGGACATGCGCCGCGCGAGGATGCTCATCTCGTCTTCCTTCTGGACGAGGCGACGACCAGCGACGGCCTCCCAAAGCATGACGCCGACCGCGAAGAGATCCGCGCGTCGATCGACTGGCTCGCAGCGCGCTTGTTCGGGCGCGATGTACGAGATCTTCCCCTTGAGGATGCCTTCCTTGGTCGTCGTCGATGCGCCTGCTGCCTTGGCGATGCCGAAGTCGACGACCTTCACCTGACCTTCGTAGGTGACGAAGATGTTCTGCGGACTGATGTCCCGGTGGACGATCTCCAGAGGCGACCCATCGAAGTCGGTCAGCTTGTGCGCGTGCTCGAGCCCGGCGAGCACGTCCGCCAGAATTCGCAGATGGATCTCGAGCGGGATGTTCTTCCGTCCGATCCGCCGGAACACCGCGTTGAGCGGCTGCCCCTCGAGGTACTCCATCGCGATCCAGTAGCGATCGCCCTCGCTCCCCACTTCGTAGGTCTGGACGATGTTCGGGTGGTTGAGGCGCGCCGCGATGCGCGCTTCGTCCAGGAACATGATGAGAAACTCGGGATCGTGCGCGAGGTCGTCCTTCAGCTCCTTCACGACGAGGAGCTTGTTGAAGCCGTGCGGGCCCTCCGCCATCGTGAGGAGCACGCGCGCCATGCCGCCCTGTCCGAGCTTGGCGATGATGCGGTACTTGCCGATGCGCTCGTGCGTCATGTCGCTCAGTGGGGAACCGTGGGCCCAATGGGCAAATAGGTGATGGTACCCGGGCGTGACTGGAAGCTCGCCTCGCCGATGAAGGTCGTCGTCGACGCGATGAACGCATCGACCGTGATGATCCCGATCGGCAAATTGAGATACCCGGCCGCGCCCTCCTTGTCGGTCGAGGTCGCTTCGATATCCGGGTAGTTGCCCCGAAAATAGAAGCTGACGCTCTGCGCGTCGGTGTCTTCCGTGTTCACGGCGACACCCTCGGTCCTGATGTCTTCGCAGTCGCTCGTAAGGACGACGGCGATTCCCCGAGTGTCGTCGTAGGTCTGTTGCGCCGCGGAGACGAGGCCCTGGAACTGCGACGGCGTGATGAGGCGAATGAGGATCTCGCCCATCGGGATGATGACCGGTTGGTGGAGGATCGCGATCGACGGCATCGTGTCGTCGCTCGCGATGACGATGTATCCGTCGAACGCCGGGTCGAGCGAGAGCGTGACTTTGCCGTCCGCGTCAGGCTGCGGGATCCCGGAGACCGGCGTCATGCACTCCGTGTCGAGCGAGGAGCACAGCTTGATCGAGAGGTTCGGCGGGACGACGCCTGGCTGAATCGCGTACTCGAACCGCAGCGGATACAAGACGTCATCCCCTGATGGGATCACGGGCGCCTTGAAGCCGTCGAGACAACCCCACTTCGGATCGACCACGCCGCCGCCGCCGCCGCCGCCGCCGCCAGTGCCGTCGCCGACACACACGTGCTCCACGCACTGGGCGCCCTCTGCGCCGAGCGCCGCGCAGTCCGACGCGGACTCGCATTGATTGCGTCCCAAGTCGAATGCGAGCGAGCAAGAGGCGAGTGAGAGCGCCGTCCCCGATACGCATCCAAACAAAGTGACGACGCGAAGCAATCCACGGGCCATTACGATGACAAAAGCGTATCGCCCCCGATCCCCCGGGTCCAGTGAACCGCACGGACGGACGTCAGGCGGGGGCCAGACGGTCGTACGAGAGCTTCAGGAGCCGTGTGCGCCGGTGATCGCTTTTCTCGTGTCGTCGTCGAGCTTTCCGCTCGGCGCCAGCCCTCGGGAGGATTGGAAGGCCTTCAGCGCGGAGAGCAGCGCGCCGTCGTCGGCGACATCGTCGTTCTCGACCCCCACGCGGGCCGGCTGGTAGTAGCCGAGGTGCGTCAGGCGCTTCTTCAGGCCGCTCATGGTGTCGATCGGGTCCATGTCGCCGACACGAACTCGCAGCGTGCGGTCCTTCTCGGTCAAGAGGACCTCGATCTCTCGCACGTGGACGGGGACCGACGTCTTCAGCCAACCGTCGTCGTCGGTCGCGCCTTCGATCGGCTCGGGTCCGAGCCCGAGGATTTGGTACGGCTCCTTTGCGAGCGGCGCACCCCCGACCTGAAGTCGCACCTCGACGGGCATCTTCGGGATGTTCGCGACGTACCGATTCGACGTGCCGCTCTTGATGGCGAGGCGCCGCAGCTCGGGCGCGTCGGGGATCCAGAGGATGTCGCCTGGATGCAAGAGGTTCGGCTCGGTCCGCTTCTCACGGATGCGATCGTTCTTCGGGTTTGCCCAGATCGCGGCTGCATCGAAGCCGCGCTGATGCGCGAGCTTCGTCATGTAGTCGCCCTGGCGGATGACGTAGGGCTTCATGGATCAGGCCTCTTTCGCCTTGTCGACGTCGGGGAACAGAATCTGCGCGTCGGCGCTGAGCTCGAGCTCTGCGTGTCCTTGATCGTCCAGAACGCCGCTGCGTTCGCCGTCGGCTTCGATGACCACGTATCGACGACCGGCCGCCGGAGCACCGGCCTCGTCGAGCAGCTCGATCTTCGTGAGCGAGCGCGGGACCGCGACGACCGCGGCCGGATCCATCTCGCAGTTGAGCTTGACCTTGTCGCCGCCGATCTCGGCGTCTTTGAACAGGCGGACGCTCGAGCTCTTGCCCATCGCGTGAAACTTGTCGGCCTTCAGCAAGATGCCGTCGTGCGAGGCGACGGTGAACCGACGCGTCGTAGCGGCTTCGATCTCGAGGCCGGAGAACGTGATCATCGGCGCGATGATCTCGACCCGGTTCGGCCCGATTCGGAGCTGGCTCTCGCCACAGCGCAGGACGATGCCTTGCTCTGCGATGAGCTCGGTCGTCTTCGACGCGTAGCCGGCGAGCGTGCCCTCGACGTGGAGCGTCGCGGACGTCGGCTTGTTCTCTTCACCGACGACGCCGGTCAGATGCCCGCGGACCTGCGTGGTCGCGTCAGAGGTGACGAACGTCTCGACGCTCGAGAGATCGCTTCGAGCGACGCCCTCGATGCGCAGGTTGTCGTCTCCGCTGACGCGTCGGTCGGCCGTGCCGCGCACCGCGGTGATGGTGTCGCCGAGGACCTGCGTCGTCTGGTGCAGCGTGATGAGGCTCGTCTGGCCGCCCGAGACCGTGACGGCATGTGAGCCCGTGACCGTCTCGGTGCGTTGGCCTTTGACCTCGAGCACGGAGTTCTGAGCGATCTTTTGCGTGTGGTCGTTGCCGACCTCGACCGCGTAGTCGCGCTGGGCTTTGATGTTGATGACCTCTTTGCCCTGTTCGTCCTCGAACGAGAGCTCGTTGCCGCCCTCTGCGCCCGGTGTGCTCGTCCGGAAGCCGCTCTTGTTCTTCGAATTCGGAAGGCCGAACGGCGGGGGATGCGTGCCGTTGTAGACGCTGCCGATGACGAGCGGTCGATCTGGGTCGCCGTCGAGGAAAGTGATGACGACCTCGGTGCCGACGCGCGGCAGGAACTGCGCTCCAAAGCCCGGACCTGCCCACGCCTGCGCGACGCGGATCCAGCACGATGACTTCTCGTCGTTCTGTCCCTCGAGGTCCCAGTGGAACTGCACCTTGATGCGACCGGCGGTGTCGGTGAAGACCTCTCCGTCAGAGGCGCCGACGACCGTCGCCGTCTGCGAGCCCTGCACCGTGCGGCCGCGAATGTTTGCCGGCATGCGCAGCGCGGTCTCGATCGGCGCGGCTTCGAACTCGTTCACGTAGACGTCGTGCACGTCGGTCGCAAACTCGGGGGTCTTGCCCTCGTGAAGGACGGCGACGACGACCCAATCGCGATTCAAGGTCTCGAGCGTGTGTCCCTCGAGCGAGAAGGAATGGCCAGGAAGCATCGTGCGCGTGCGGCTCGTGCCCACGACGGCCAGACCATCGTTGCGGAGCGATTGGAGGAGGCGCGTGGCCTCTTCTTCGCGCTTGTCTGCGCTCTCCCCCTGCTCTTGCTCGCCGTGATGGCCGAAGAGGTAGTGCCCGAATCGATCCGAGCCGAGATCGCCCACGACGCCCTTCTGATCCTCGGCGAGCTCGAGCGAACGGAGCGGTAGGCGCGGGTTTCGAAAGTCGTAGTCGCCGATGCGCGCAGCGCTCGGCCTCAACCGCCGTCGGACACCCATCTCGACGATCTCGCTCTCGCCGACCTCGAATCGGCCCGAGCGCATGCTGACCTTTGCGCGACCCGGAGACGAGGCTCGGTAGAGCGCGTCGTCGGAGAAGACGATCTCCTCGGCTTCGCTGTCCGCGTTTTGGCGGAAGTAGAAGAAAATGCCTTCTTTTGCCAAGATTCGACGCAGAAAGTCGTAGTCCGTCTCGTGGTACTGCGTCACGTAAGTCCGCGGCGCGTACTTGCCCACGAGCTCGAACGAGTGCGGCAATCGCCACTCCGTGAGCATCTTGGCGGCGATCGCGGGCACGGTCTCTTCTTGGAAGATGCGGCTGTGCATGCGCATCTTGAGGAGGCCGAGTCGGGCTCCGAGACGCGCGCGGATGCGCACGCTCTCTTTGTCGAGCGAACCGACGATCTCGTAGCCCGTGACGATGCCGTGGATGACGCGCGGCTGGTCTCCGGGGTCGAGCATGACGAGCGTGCCCGGGTTACCCAGTAGTTGCTCTTCGAGCGTCGCGACCGGATCGATCTCGAGAGGCGCGAGCAGCTCGAGATCGATTTCGTACGGCGTGTTGACGCGCTCTTCGCCGTGAAACCGAGTGACGCGAAGACGATGCTCGACCTTGCCTCGGGAGAGGAACTGGAAGAGGTCGGACTTGGCAGTCTCTTTGGGTTTGCTACCCGCGTCGCGGGCGATGTCGAGATGGTCGAGGCGGGCGGGGTCGAGGACCGATCGCAGGCTCATGGGTCAGGCCTTCTTCGTGGTGGAGCCCAGGAACGGGGGCAGCGCGGAGGGCACGGCGTGATCGAGGTCGACGGTCATCTCGACGTCCTCGAGCGCAGCGAGCTCGTGCAGGTCAGGAGAGACGTGCAGCTCTTGGGTCTGCTCGGGCTTGTCGAGCTGCGACATGAACCCGAAGCCCTGGCTCGACGGAGGCGGGTACGAGCCTGGCGAGATTGACTGCGATTGGAAGGCGTATTGCGTCTGCGGCACCCCCGACTGCGGCGCCGACATCGGGTAGTCGCCCATCGGATAGTGTTGGCTCGCCGGTGTGCTCGGGCCGCCGAGCGCGGGTGCCGCGGCCTTCCCGTCGCCGTTCTTCACGTCGGTCGGAGCCTTCTTCTTTGCGGCTTCTTCGGCCTGAGCTGCCGTCATGCCGTCGCGACGCTTCCACTTGAGCTGAGGCAGGACGACCTTGAGGTGCTCGGGCGTCACAGCCGCGACCTCGATCCGCGTCAGGCGCTGCTTGACCGGAAACGCTTGCTCGAGCTCGTCGTGGGCCAAGCCGGGTAGGTCTTGTGTGACCTCGATCTCCGCGTCGTCCCAGGCCTTCTTTGCGTTCTTCGAGATGGGGTTCCAGTCGTTCTTGATCTTCTGAACGCTGTCCTTGGGGTGCATCACGTCGAAGCCGACGTCCGGCAGCGTCTTCGGCAACGACTCGAGGGCGGCGAGGCCCTGGACGATCTTGCCGCGCACCTCTTCGACCTGCGCGCGAGCCTTCAGGATCGACTTGCCCGCTTCCATGATGCGAGGCGAGAGGGCGCTCGTGATCGCCTCGAGTGATTTCTCGAGGACCTTGTCCCAGAGCGGGAAGTAGATGTTCCGGAAGAGGCGCGAGAACACGGTGGGAAGCTGCGCGAGGTGCACTTCCATGGTGAGGGCGCGGTTGTCGATCGCGGTCTTTCGGTACGCGAAGATCATCTGGTGGAGATCGCGCATCGCGAACTTGACGATCGGGTCGATGAATTTGTCGAGCTTCTGCGCAGCGAGCTCTTTCGCGCGGCCGATGATGGCGTCCACGCTGAACGCGACCTCTGCGATCGGGATGTCGAGCTTCGCGTTGCGGAGACCCTCGACGAAGTCGATGCCGCCGAGGATGCTCTCGATCACGTTGCCGACGAGGTGACGCTTCGCCGCCTCTTGCATCTCGGCCTCGGTGACCTGCGCCGTGTCGGGGAGGACGAGGATCTTGCAGTACACGCCGCGGATGAACTCGGCGCAGACGGTGCTGACCTTGCCGATGGTCCAGGCGAAGAACTCGGGCATGTGCTCCATGCCGAGCGCGGCGGAGGCGGAGTCGACGGCCATCTGGCCGAGGCCGCCCGACCAGCCGACGCGCGCCCGCTTCGCGGCGTCCGGTACGTCGGGCGGGTCGGCGTCCGGCGGGATGAGGAAGATGTCGTCGAGGAAGGGACGCCCCGGCGTGTAGCGATCGGGACGGCTGAGGAAGTCGAGCGTTTTGTCGATGCCGACCTTCGCGTCGTACTTCTGGAGCGCGCTCTTCACGGGATCGGTGACGACGTCGGCGAGATCGTTCAGCGGCTTGAGGATGGGCTTGTCGCCGAAGGGGTTGTCGACCTTGTCGAAGATCTTCTGCTCGACGTTCGCCGGGAGTTGGTACTCCGCCTGCGCGGCCATGTTCCAGATGGGGAAGACCGGCGCGGAGCGCTTCTTCACCGCGTCTTCGCTCATGCGACGACACGCCTCTTCGACGATGGGCTCGAGTCGAATCGCGTACTCGTAGTTGATGCACGCGCAGACATCCCAGGCCTTGAAGCTGATCTTCTGGGCGAGCGACAGGAAGTCCTGCACGCCCGGCGGCACGATCATCGTCAGCTTCGGGACGGCGTCGTGCTTCGCGCCGACCCAGTCGCCGCCGGCTTCGAGTGACTTGTTCAGCTCGGGGACCTGATCGTTCAAGATGCCGCCGCCCGGTTTGCGCTTACCGTCCGCGCCGGTCGTCGCGCCCGGGGTCTTCGCGGGACCGTGGCGCTTGTCGTTCTCCTTCACGAGGTACTCGCGGTACGCCTTGCGGGCCGTGTGCAGCTCGATCCCGGCGGTGTGGAGCGCGGGGTAGTCGATCTTCGGACGGTTGATGGGCTTGCCAGCCTCGATCACCTTCTTCAGGTGCGGGTTGAGATCGACCGCGTTCGCCTTGTCTTCCGTGCCGCCGGCAGAGCCCGAGAGATCCGCGAGGACCTGTGCGAGGACGCCGATGACGCCCTTGCTGCGCTCTTCTGCGATGAGCGCGTCCATCTGCGCGCGGATGAAGCCACCGAGGAGGATCGACTCGCGCTGGAGCGCGGCGCGATACATGAGCCCGTGCGCGTTCGCGTCGCTCGGCAGGGTGTCGACGACGTCCTCGAGCTTGCCGCACGGAAAAAGCTGCGAGCGATCGCGGTAGACCCGGCCGTAGTGAATGAACTCGATCGGCTCGGAGAGATCGACCGTCGTGCCGCCGGTGACGCTGGCGTTGACCGTGACCGCGCCGTCTTGCGCTGCGGTCCAGTCCTCTGCGTTCTCGAAGGGCGCTTCCTTGAACTCGACGATCCGGGCCTTGCGGCTCATCGGCTGGGTCAGCCGGCGCCCGACCTCTCCCAGGACGTTGTCGACGGCCTGGAGCGCTGGCTCGACGGTCTTGCCGGCATGGTCCAGTTGGTCGGCCGACTTCTTGATGGTTTCGCCTTCGATTTTCACGGAGCTTGCCAGTCTACGCCGCGCCCGGCGTCGGGGGTAGCCGCTCTCCGGTCGACTCGGGGCGACCACCGCCGCGAAGACCAGAGAGCCCGATCAGGAGTGCGCCTACGACGACCGCGATGTCCGCCACGTTGAAGACGGGCCAAGCGCGGAGGTGGATGAAGTCGACGACGTAGCCGCGGAGCAGTCGATCGGCCAGGTTGCCGAGCGCACCCGCAATGACGACGGCATAGCCGAGCTGCTCGAGCCGCGGGGCGCTCGTGCGTCGGCGCCACCAGAGCGCGCCGACGAAAAAGAGGACGCTCGACGCGAGGAGCGCCAACACCAACGGATGGTGGGCGACGTCGAAGCGCCTGAAGAGCGAGAACGCGACGTCGTCGTTGTGCGTCATCCGAAGATCGAGCCACCCCGGCACGAGCGCGACGGGTGCATGGCCCTCGAGGTGCTCGATGGCGGCGAATTTCGTCGCGTGATCACACCCAAACAGGGCGGTCGCCACGAAGAGCAGCGCGAGGTGGAGGGAGCGGGGCTTCTGGAAGTATCTCATGGGACTGGAACCGTCCGAGGCGCGGATGCTTCCACGCTCCCGGCTCGAAGCAGAGCTTCAGCGAGCGAGGACGAGCATCGCGAGCGCGGCGAGCGCCACGGTGACGCCGATGACGAAGCCGAGGAGCTTCGTCTTGCGTGCGCCGAGCGCGTCGAGCGCTGCCAAGTCCGAGACCAACGCGAGCTCTGGCGAAGAGGCATCTTCGGCACGACGAGCTTCGGTAGCAGGAGCTTCGGCACGCGGTGACCGGGCCACCGAAGCGGCGGCGACGCGAAGCGATTCCGGAGGCGTGAACGCCGGGAGCGCGCTGCGATCTTCGGCGAAGGCGACGCCGAACGATGGCGTCTGCGAGCGCGGCGCGTCGTCATGGCGCGCTTCGATAGGGAGCTTGGTCGTCGCCTCGCCGTCGAAGGCGCGCGACACCTCGTCGTTCGCGACGGCGGGAGCGATGGGCCAGTCCACGGCGGTGTGGATCGTCGGCCGGAAGCTCTGCACCGCGCTCGAGCTCGAGGGCGGAACGGTTCGTTCCGTGACGCCGCTGATCGCACCGCGGAGACGTTCGCGACGCGGCTTCACGGCTGCGCGCACGGAGACAGGCGCGAGCGGCGCAACGGACGACGGCGCGGTGGGCGAAGGCGCGGTGGGCGAAGGCGCGCTGGACGAAGGCGCGCTGGACGAAGGCGCTTCGGGGATCGGCGCACGCGCGATCGCGTGGGCGAGGACGTCGCTCGAGCCCGAGCCCGTCTCGACGTAGGTGTCGTCGCCGTCGACGTCTCGCCGCGGAGCGGGTCGCGGGATGGGTCCGACGTGGCGGATACCCGACCTCGGGGAGTCGGAAATTCGGACCGGTCTTGAAGAGGATTGGGCCATGTCGACTACTCCCGAGGTGTGGCGACTACGTCCCATGCAAGGTCGGCGCCGCGCGCGCCGCCCGAAGCTACAGCCCCAGAATTGCCAAGAATTGCCCGCAGAATCGAGGACCGCCGCGCGAGGTAGTCGAAGGAGCGCCATCGGGGGCACGCTGGTGGATGGATCATCGATCCTCCAGCCGGTCCACCCTCCGAGCGCGCCGACCGCGCAGGCTGCTGGTATACAAGTCGGCGTGAAGGCGCTGACGCTCATCTCATTGGCGGTCGTCCTCGGAGCCTGCGGTGGAAGCTTCCCGCCCCCGAACGACCAGGTCGCTTCGACTCAAGGTGCTGTTCGCGCAGCTGAAGAGGCCGGCGCGGACAAGGACCCCGAGGCGGAGCTCTACGTGAAGCTCGCGCGCGAGCAGCTCGACAAGGGCCGCGAGGTGATGACCGACGGTCAGAACGAGCGCGCCGATCGACTGCTCCGTCGGGCCGAGGCCGATGCGGATCTCGCGCGTGGCATCGCGCGCTCCAAGACTGCCGCGGCCGAGGCCGAAGAGGCGAAGAAGTCGGTCGAGAAGATGACCGGAGTCGACAAGTGAAGAGGCTCGTCATGCAAAGCCGCCTGTTGCTCACTCTCCCCGTCGCGCTCGCGATCGCCGGTTGCGGCGCCGTGCCTCCGCCGAAAGAGCTCGTCGATGCGCGCGCCGCCTACGACCGCGCCGCCTCGGGCCCCGCCGCCCAGCTTGCGCCCGGGCCTCTCGACACGGCGAAGCAAGCGCTTCAGCGCGCCGAGCGAAACTTCCGTGACGAGGAGGACACGCAAGAGACGCGCGCCCTCGGCTACATCGCCGATCGTCGCGCGCGTCTCGCCGAAGCCGACGCCGCGATCAAGAAGGCAGAGGACGAGAAGGTCGCCGCAGAGGCAGCGTTCAAGGACAAGAGCTTGTCCGAGATCGATCGCGCGAAGAAGCGTCTGCAGGACGAGCGCGATCGCCTCGAAGCCGAGAAACGCGCCCGCGCAGAGGCCGACAAGGGTCGCACGCAAGCCGAGAAGGATCGCGACAAGGCGCTCGCCGAGAAGGCGGACCTCGAGAAGAAGTACATGGCCGCGCTCGCCAGCCTGAAAGAAATGGCGAGCGTCAAAGAAGAGCAGCGCGGCGTCGTCATCACGCTCAACGGCGCCGTGCTCTTCGCGTCGGGCAAGAGCGAGCTGCTCCCGATCGCGAAAGAGAAGCTCAACGACGTCGCGAAGGTCTTGAAGGAGCAGAACAACCCTCCGCTCCGGATCGAAGGCCACACCGATTCGGTCGGCAGCGCCGATGCGAACCGCACGCTCAGTCTCGAGCGCGCCAACTCGGTCAAGTCGCAGCTCATGAGCCAGGGCTACCCGTCGGACAAGATCAAGACGGTGGGCCTCGGCCCCGATCGGCCCGTCGCCGACAATGGCTCGGCCGAGGGTCGCGCGAACAACCGACGCGTCGAGATCATCGTCAACCCGCGAGACTGAGTCGTGAGAAAACGGCGTGCGAAGCGGCACGAGATCGAGCCTCTCGGGCTCGTGCTCGGCCGCGATCGCACGTTCGAGAAGCTCATCGAGACGCCGCGTTCTCCGATCTCCGAGCGAGACTGGGAGCTGGCGGTAGGTTCGCGCATCGCTGCGCGCACGCGACCCTATCGGTTGGAGGGTGGGGTCCTGCTGGTCATCGCCGCCACCGCGTCGTGGTCGCAAGAGCTGTCGCTCCTCTCCGACAAGATCGCCGAGAAGCTCGCGGCACGCGGCATCGCCGTGAAGTCGCTGCGCTTCAAAGTGGGCAAGCTCGAGGTGCCGGCTCGGCCGCTGCGCCACCCTCCGAAGGCGGCACCGGTGCTGGCGCGGCTGCCGAACCGGCTCGCCGCCGAGATCGCGTCGGTCGAAGATCCCGAGCTCCGAAGTGCCATCACGCTCGCCGCGCAGCGCTCGCTCGGCTTCGACGAGCTTCCCCCGGATCCGAAGAGCCGAAAGCGAAGCTGACGCGGCCGTGCGTCCCGTCGGTCAGCGACCGCTGAGCTGCGAACGAAGGCCCTCGATCCGCTGCAGGACGAAGCGCTCGTTCGGCCCGAAGTGCACGGAGAGCGCGGTCATCGCCTCGCAATAATCGGTCAGCAGATCCATCCGGATGCCACGAGCGCGTCGAGCGACGCCCGCGAGCTCGTCGGCGACGGCGGCAGGCAGCATCTTGTCGGACAGGTAATACGCCTCGATCACCCAGTCGACCCACGCGGCCTTGAGACCGCCCGAGAGCTTGAGCGCGTAGCCGGACGCGCGCTCGAGGAGCGAAGGATCGACGACGTGGCCCTTCCGGAGCTCGCGCATCAAGTCGTTCAGGACGTTCACGAGCAGACGCTCGGCCTCGTCGACGCGACCCAGCGCGAGCGCCTTGTCGGCGAGTAGCGCGAGCGTGGGGAGGGCGCTCGCGACGCGGGCGAGACCAGCGGGCGGCGTCGCGGTCGCGCCCTTCGGTGGGGTCGAGTTGGCGTGCGTCGAGACGGTGTTCTGAAGGTCGCGTACGTCGATCGCGCCGAGCGTCCGGGTCGAGAGGCGGCGTCTGCGGTTCGTCTCGGGCCGAACGATCGAGAGGACGAGCTCGTGGCCACCGACGCCGATGCGGTCGCCATCCGCGAGCTTGCGCTCGTTCTTGATTTTGTCGCCGTTGACGGTCACGCCGTTGCGGCTGCCGAGGTCGATCGCGACGACGCCGCCCGACGAGACGCGGAGCGCGGCGTGTTTCCGCGAAACCATCGGATCATCGAGCGCAAGCTGGCACTCTTCGCTCCGTCCGATGAGAAATTCACCTGGAGCAAGCTCGAGATCGTGGGCTTTGTACCGCAAGCGGTACTGGTGCATCGCGCTCGGAGCCTACTTCAGGCCGACCAGGGGTTCGAGCCCTTCGATGCGCGAGACGAGGAAGCGGGCCGTCGGGCCGAGCGCACCCTCGGGCTGCGCGCGGAGCATTTCGAGGTAGTCGCGGAGGCGTGCCCCATCGATTCGAACCTTGCGGAGCACCGTATAGAGCTCGTCCACGATCGGTTGAGGCAAGAGCTCGGTTCGCGCGGTGAAGAGATCGAAGACGTATTCGACCCATGCGCCACTCGAGAGCGTCGTCGCGAGCCGCATGGCGAGCGTCGCAGCGCGTTGCGCGGCGAGGGCGTCGGTCGTCGGGTCGAAGCGGACGGACGCTTCGCGGCGGCCTCGCGCGCGCGCCAAGAGATCCTGCAGGGGTCGCTCGAGCAAGCGCTGCGCATCGTCGAGGCGCCCGAGGGCCAACGCCTTTTCTGCGACGGCGCCGACGAGGCTGAGCTCGTGGACGCGCCGATCGGGATCGCGCGCGAACGCGGGGCTGCCCGTGATGGCGGTCTTCTCGGAGGTGAGATCGCTGGGCTCGTCGAGCATTTCGAGGCCGCTGATCGTCTGCATTTCGGGCGACGCGCGAGTGCGCGGCGGCGCCGAAGGGTGCTTCTCGGTCGGCGCGGTGCGATCGAGGCCGTGGATGGTCATGTTCTGGCCACCGACGGTGATCGTGTCGCCGTCGACGAGCTGCTGGACCTTCTCGACCCGCGTTCCGTTGACCAAGACGCCGTTGCGGCTACCGAGATCTTCGACGACCGCTTGCTCGCCGGTCACCACCAACACGGCGTGACGACGCGAGATCAGCGGGTCGTCGATCGAGAGCTGACACCTCGAGCTTCTCCCGATGACGAACTGCCCGTCAGGAACCTCGAGATTGTGCCCGAGGTAGCGCAACCGCGCGGCCATTGAGCTGACTTTACCAGTTCTTCGGCAGAGTCAGACTTCTTCGCCAGCGCCGAGCAGCGAGATGAAGCGATAGACCGTCCGCGGATGAGACAAGAGCCCGTATACCCTCAGCTCTTTCTTGGCGAAGAGATAGACCAGGTCCGCGGCGTCGACCCGCCCACGCATCGAAGGCGGCGGCGAGCTTGCTCGGTCTTCTCGAGAAAAGGTGTTCTTGGCCGGGATTCGCCCGATGAGCGCTTTGGCGAGGTCACGCGGGCGCAGGTGGTGGAGCGAGAGCAGCGCGCGCAGCGGACCACCGAACGTCACGGCGGGCGTGCCGATGGTTCCGGCGTGCAGGGTGAGCCGACCATGATCGAATCGCAGCGTGACCGCGTCGCCCGAGTCGAAGTCCACGGCGAAGACCGCAGCCTTCAGGGCGAAGAACGATCTCGCGAGCTTCGGAACCTGAACGGCCGAGCGAATGCGCCGCGCGAAGTATGGAACGAGCGGCGAGTCTTCGGTTCCCGGTGCGAGGTCGACGATGGGATCCACGGCGCGAGGAGCGTACCCCACGTCGCCTCGCTTCGATCGCGTCCGGCGGTCACCGCGCTCGATTTCGAACGGCTCGTGATGCCTGCGTTCAGGCGGCGGCGGGCAGCTCGGCGCGGAGCGGCGAGCGGAGGATCTTCGTCACCGCGTCCGCGTCCTCGACCAGCTTCAGCACCGGTTGAAGGCCGCTGCCCTTCTCTTCGCCGAACGCTCCGCTCGGCGCGAACGCGCGCGCGCGCGGACCATCGAGCACGAGGAAGAGATGCCGCCTCCCGCCGTCGGCGGGCGCGTCGATCACGTCGACGATGCGCTCACGATCGAGGTGCAGCTCTTCTTGTCCACGCTGGATGAGGACGCGGCGATCGGTCACGAGGTACCGCGTCGAACGGTCGAGCCGCGCGGGCCGGATCACGTTCACGTAGAGGATCGCGACCGCAGCCGCTCCGAGCAGCGCCACCGACAGCGTGAGCGCGGCCGCGAGCGCGATGAAGGCGACCGAGCCCGGCGACAAGCCCGCGTCGAGCACCGTCTTCAGGCTGTGGATGGCGCTGCGTCCGGTCGCGAAAGCCGAGCCGACGAGCGCGAGGCTGAGGAGCATCGAGAGCGCTGCGCGGGCGCTCGACGGAAGCCAGCTGGTCCAAGGGCCGACTGGGTTCGCCGACCAGAGGACGCGCTCGCCGTCGTCGAGTCGCTGAGCGAGCAGGCGATGGCCGTCTCCCGCGGGCGTCGCGGGCGTGATCCCGCGAACGAACGCCCAGACCCGATCGGGCGCCGGGATGCCCGTCAGGACGATCGTGAGCTTGCGTCGAAGTGCCCCCGTCGGGACGGCGCGCACGAGCTCGAGGTCGCCGATGTCCGAATGATTCGGGTACCAGTGGATGCGGGCGAAGCTGATGGTGCGCCGGTCGATGAAGCGACGGAACCGACCACGTCGAACGATGATGTTCGCCTCGGTTATCGTGTATTCGAGCTCGGAGCGCCACCACATCGGCAGGCGCCAGAAGGCCAGCGCGACCGTCGCCATCCACGCGGCGAAGAGGAGCATCGATCCGACGGAGACCTCGAGCACCGTTCCGACGGCGATGGCGCTCATCGTGCTGGTCAGAGCGATCACGCCGCAGACCACCGCACACCATCGATAGAGAGGCGGGACCGTCACCAGCTTGGGCCGGCCAGTCCAGAGCACTTCTTCACCGAAGAACGAGTCGCGTCCCATCCTCGTCGTCTTTGAAACCCCCGGTTTGCCCCTTCGCGATGGAGCGGAAGTCGAACTTCGAACTCTCGTCGTCCGACCTTCCGTCGGAGTCATCGCACGCCCGAGTGAGCACACTCTTTTGGAGAGTGTCATCGACAAGCGTGCTTTCGGTTCCAGGATACGCAACCGCAACCCAGAAAAATTCCGACTTTAGTGTCCAGACGATGATCGTGTGCCCACAGTGTGCGGTTGTCCCACGGGGCTCGGGCGCTCAGCGTCCGTCTCGAGGCGTGGGCTCGTCCACGGGGGTCGGCGTGCGCGCTTTCTTCGCGAACGCTTCGTACTCCGCGGTGATCGCCTCGAGGCGACGGGTCGCGACGCGTCGGTAGAGATCGGTCTCGGGCGCGCGGACCAGGTACGACTTCCACGACACGAGGGCGTGCTCGTACGCGATCATCGCGAGATCCGTGTCGGTTGCGCGCCGTGCCTCGAGCCAATGCCCCAGGGCGTCGTAGTAATCCTCGTCGTAGTCGGGGACGAAGAACCAACTCGGCCCGTGGATGCGCTTGTCGTTCGGATCGATGCCTCGCGCGACGGCGATGGTGTCGAGCGCGGCACCGAGGTCACCTGAGCGGTCGAGCGCGACTCCGAGGCTCCAGAGCGTCGTCGGCGCGAGCCCGTGCTGGTCGACCTGCCCGAGTACGGTGAGCGCGGAGCGATAGCCGGTCACGGCCCTGCGAATGTCACCATGGACCATGAACGCCTCGGCCTGGTTCGACAGGTAGAGCGCGCGGGTCTCGAGATCGGGCTCGAAGGCGATCGCGGAATCGTAGGCGGCGATCTCGTCTTCGACGCGCCCGAGCCGGGCGTACGCGATCGCGAGCTCGTCATAGGCGCCCGCGCGGATCGGGACGGCTACGGTCGTGTCCGACACGACCGACTCGTAGAGGACGGCGGCCTCGTCGTAGCGATGGAGGAGGTAGTTCGTCTTCGCGAGGAGGAGGCGGACGACGCCTCGCGACGACGTCTCTGCGTGCACCGCGCGCAACGTCTCTCGGGCGCGCGAGGCGTTCAGCAGCGATTGGTCGAGCGGCACGAGCGCATCGCCGTCGTCGATCTGACTCTGCGCGAGCAAGGATTGTTCTGCCTGCCGTGCGGCGAGATCGTCGGCGTATTCGCGAGGGCTGCGCGCCAGAGCCCAGCGCGACGGCGTCGCAAAAGCGAGCGACGACGACGCGACGATCGTCGCGAGACCTGCGACGCACGCGAGCGCCATAAGGAGCCCGCGTCGCGAGCCCGCGCGCGATGGGCGCGTGAGGCGCCCGACGGAGCTCACGGCTTCGCCCTCTTCGGGGCGGGCGGTGGCTTCGCCTTCTTCGGGGCGGGTGGCGGCTTGGGCTTCGGGGCGGCCGGCTTCGTCGCGTCGGCGCCGGGGACGGGCTTGGGCAGCGTCGCGAGCCGAGCCCGTGCCCGCGCGTCGAACGGCGAGCCCTTCGACGCGGCGAGGTACTCGGTCCAGGTCGTCGCTGCGCCGCGCGGGTCGCGAGCCTCCTCTCCGAGCGCCGAGAGCGCGAGCGCGTCCGCGGGGTTCGCCACGTAGGGCGTGGTTGGATCTCGAGGGACGGTGCCTGTCTTCGTCGCCTCGGCGAGGAACGTCGAAGCCTTCGAGGATTCGCCGAGCCGATCATGCAGGAGCGCGCTCGCGAGGAGCACGTCGCCGCGCTCTGGCGCAGTCTCGTCGGTGCGCGCCTCGGCGAGGTAGCTCGCGACCTCGGTGAGGTGAACGGCGAGCTCGGCCGGAGGACCCGTCTCTGCGGCGCCCATCACTGCGAACGCGGCTTCGAGCAGCACAGTCGTCTTGGCGCGGTCGGCGAGCAGCGACGCACGTGGAACGAGCGTGCGATAGACGTCGGCTGCGGCGTCGAGCTTGCCCGTCGCGGCGAGCGCGCGCGCGTGATCACGCATCGTCTTCGGATCTTCGAGAGAGCTCGGATCGATCGCCAGCGCCTCGTCGAAGGCCGCGAGCGAGTCGGTGGCTTTGCCCAGGGCAAGGAGCGCGCGCCCTTTGACGGCGCGTGCGCCGGCGTGTCCGGGCCACGCGGCGTCTGCGGCGTTGGCCGCCTCGAGCGAAGCGTGCGCGTCCTGGTCGAGCAGCGTCGTCGCCTTGGCGACGAGGTCGCAGTACGGCCCGAGTCGCGGCGTCTTTGCGCGTTGCCAGACCGTCGGCTTTCGCCCGCGACGATGAGGCGCAGCGCACTCGCGCGGCCGACCCGCGGCGGCGGCGATGGCCGTCGTGCGGTCGACGTCGGCGGTCATCGGTCCGGCGACGGAGAGGACGAAACTGGCGCCGAGAACGAACGAAAACACGTTGCGAGCTTACCGCGGATCGCGCCGTGTGCTCGCGACTCATCGGCGCCGCGTCCTTGCGGGCGAGGTCGGCGACTACGCTTCGAAGGCGTCGCGAAGCACGATGGTCTGGTCGCGCCGTGGCCCGACCGACACGACGAACGCGGGGACCTCGGTCTCGACCTCGATCATCCGCACGAGATCGGCGGCGCGCGACGGGAGATCGTCGAGCGATCGGACGGCGCCGATCTCTTCTTTCCATCCTGGAAGCCGTTGGTAGATGGCCTTCGCTTCGCCGATGCGTGCGATGGGGAGATCGCGCGTGTTGCCCTCGGGGAGGGCGTACTCGGTGCAGACGGCGACCTCGTCGAGGCCCGTGAGCACGTCGAGCTTCGTGATAGCCCAGCCATCGATGCCGTTGACGAGCGCCGCGTAGCGGAGCGCGGGGAGATCGATCCACCCCGTGCGACGCGGCCTGCCGGTCACGCTCCCGAACTCGCCGCCTCGCTGGCGGATGCGCTCGCCCAGCTCGTCGTGGAGCTCTGTCGGAAAAGGGCCCTCGCCGACGCGCGTCGCGTACGCCTTCGTCAGACCGACGACGCGATGGATGCGGTTTGGGCCGATGCCGATGCCGGTGCATGCGCCGCCAGCGACGGCCGAGGAAGACGTCACGTACGGATACGTGCCGTGATCGATGTCGAGCATCGTGCCCTGCGCGCCCTCGAGGAGTACGCGCGCACCGCGCTTGACCGCCGCGTCGACCAGGCGGCTCGTGTCTGCGGCGAGCGGCAAGAGCCGTGCGGCCTGCTTCTCGAGGTCGCGGACGACCGCGTCGACCGAAGGCAGCTCGCCGCCGAGCGCGGCCGCGACCGGCGCCCACGCCGCGAGCGCGGCCGCCACCAACCCGCGAGCGCGCGCCGGATCGCGGAGATCGGTGAGGCGCACGCCACGGCGCGCGACCTTGTCCTCATAGGTCGGGCCGATGCCCTTCTTCGTCGTCCCGATCTTGCGCTCGGCGGCCGCCGTCTCGCGAAGGGCGTCGAGGATCTGGTGGTACGGAAGGATCAGGTGGACGAGCTCGCTCAGAAAGAGCCGATCTTTCGTCACGACGCCGCGCGCCTCGAGCGCGTCCATCTCTGCGATGAGCGCGCCAGGATCGACGACCATGCCCTGAGCCATCGCGCAGATGGTCCGGGGCTGCAGGATCCCACTCGGGATGTGGCGGACGACGACCTTGTCCGCGCCGACCACCAGCGTATGTCCGGCGTTCGGGCCGCCGGCGTACCGGACGACGAGATCTGCCGATTCGCCCAGCAAATCGACGACTTTGCCTTTCCCTTCGTCGCCCCACTGGGCGCCGACGACGACGACTGCGGACATCGCTCGCGCTTATAGCCCACAAATCGTTCGGGTCGACGCAACTCGGCGCGCGACCGGTCGATAGGACCGGCATGCGACACGATCTAGAAAACGCCCCCGCCCTCCTCGACGACATTGCCCACATCGCCCGCGACGTTCGCGACACGCTGGGCGCCGGTTATCCGGCGCGCGCGTACCTCGATGCGCTCCGACACGCCGTCTCGAAGAGGCTTCCGGCGCGACGCGTAGAGAAGCTGACCACTACGTTCGACGGCCATTCCATCGAGTTTCGGTCGGGTTCGACGCTCCTCGTGGCTGGGGTCGTCGCGGTCCACGCGATCGTCGCGGACAAGACACATCCGCATCACCGCGCGGCGCTTCGCCGCCGGCTCGAAGCCCTCGACGTCACGGCAGGCGTCCTCTTGAACTTCGCCGACTCCGAGGTCGCCGACGGCAATAGCTTCATCGTTCGAGAGGTCGACACGGACTGACGCCGTCCGCGCTGCCGTCGGCGAGCTTGACGCCGTGGGACTCGTGCCCTTTCGATCGCTTACATGAGCGAGGCAGCGGGCGCGCGACCGAGTCACGGCGAGGAAGAGATCCCGAAGATCGACGTCTTCGAGCACGGCGCGAAGAACGCCGACGGCACGCCGCAATCGATGAACCGGCGGCTGTTCTTCCAGCTCGTCGTCTTCGAATGTGGCGCGAACGCGCGCGGAGTGGTCGACACCCTGGCGCACGAGCTCGCGGGGCGGCAGGTCCGCTCGGTCCTCTACGAAGACGTCAACTCGCCGAGCGGCGTCGGCCTGCTCACGTACGACGAAGATCCTTCGGTGTTCGTGAAGAAGGTCCGCGACGCGGTGCAGGCGACGGGTCCGCTCGTGCAGCGTCATGAGTTCACGATGCTCGGGCGGACGTACGCCCAAGGCTACGAGAGGGATCTCGCGCATTGGCTCGTCGATCGGCCACGCGGCGTGGTCGAGAACGCAGAGGCTCCGTGGGCGGTGTGGTACCCGCTGCGACGAACCGGCGCGTTCGCGAAGCTCGATGGCCGCGAGCAGGCCGCGATCCTCCGCGAACACGCCATCATCGGGCGGGCCTACGGCGAGCAGGCGCTGGCGAGCGACGTGCGCCTGGCCTGCCACGGCCTGGACACGCACGACAACGAGTTCGTCATCGGGCTGATTGGCAAAGAGCTGCATCCGCTCTCGCATGTCATCCAAGCCATGCGCAAGACCAAGCAGACGAGCGAGTACATCTCGCAGATGGGACCCTTCTTCGTGGGCTACGCTGCGAAGCGCACCTAGGGGGAAGCCTCGTCTTGAACCTGCTGCCTGGCCAGATCCTCGCGGACAAGTACCGAATCATCCGCCAAATCGGACAGGGCGGCATGGGCGCGGTGTTCGAGGGCGAGAACGCGCGCATCCGCCGACGCGTCGCGATCAAGACGCTCCACGCGGCGGTCTCCACGAAGAGCGACGTCATTCAGCGGTTCGAGCGAGAGGCCCAGGCGGCCGGACGCATCGGCTCCGAGCACATCGTCGAGGTGCTCGACATGGGCGAGCTGCCCGATCAGAGCCGCTTCATGGTGATGGAGTTTCTCGAGGGCCAGACCCTCGGCGAACGCATCGTCAAGCAGGGACGGATCCCGCCGCGCGACGTCATCCCGATCATGGACCAGCTGCTGCTCGGGCTCGAGGCGGCTCACAAGGCCGAGATCATCCATCGCGATCTCAAGCCGGCGAACATCTTCCTCTCGGCAGGTCGCGGGCCGCGCGCCGACTTCGTGAAGATCCTCGATTTCGGCGTGTCGAAGTTCAACGTCCTGAACAACGAAGAGATGAGCATGACGCGCACGGGTGCCGTCGTCGGGACGCCGTATTACATGTCGCCCGAGCAGGCGAAGGGCGCGCGCAACATCGATCAGCGCGCGGACATCTACTCGGTCGGGGTCATCCTCTACGAGGCGATTACGGGGCAGGTTCCGTTCAACGCAGAGACGTTCAACGAGCTCATTTTCAAGATCGCGCTCGAGTCTCCGCCGCCGCCAGAGCAGTTCGTGCCGAACCTCGATCCGGCGTTCTCCGGCATCATGAAGCGCGCGATGGCGCGCGAGGTCGACGCGCGGTTTCAATCTGCCGGCGAGCTACGCGACGCCCTGCTCGGTTGGGCACGCGGTGCGGCGCCCGGCGTCGCGCCGCAGTCGACGGTCGCGCTCGCGATGCCGCCGGGCGCGGCACAAGGCCAGGGCGCCTTCGGGACGATCGCGCTCGACGCGCCCCCTCTGGCGGCGCCGCGTCAGCTCTTGTCAGGCGGAACCGTGGCGATGGGCCCCGGACCGACTCCGAGGGCGGGCGCGCCGTCGGGTCTTCCAGCTACGCCCGCGCGCAACGCAGGTGGCCCGCTCTCCGGAACCATCGCGATCGTCGCGTCGCGACCGAGCCTCGCGGCGTTCGCGCTGGTGGCGCTCCTCGGCTTGGTCGTCGGAGGGGGTCTCTACATCGTGTTCGTCTTCGCGAGGCCGACGGCGCGGGCCGCGACCCACGACAACCACTCTTCGAAGGACGCCAAGTCGGTCGAGACCGTCGCCGAGGCGACGACGAGTGTACCAGCGGCGTCGACGGGCTCTGCTGCTTCGGCGGACTCTGCTTCGGCGGACTCCGCTGCTGCGGACTCCGCTGCTGCGGACTCTGCGGCTCCGGCGTCCTCGGTTCTCACTATCGAAGACCTCCCGGCCGCGCCGACGTCGACCACCCCAGCGACCGGGCCTGGAAGGTCAGGCCTCGCCGATCGGTCACCGACGACGCCGACCGCGAATGGCGCGCCCACGACCGCCACACCTCCGGCGACAGCGGCAGCCCCTCCTCCTACCGGTCGGGCCATCGACGACAGCCTGTGAGTCCTTTCAGCGGTTCGACCGGGCGCGCCGGTTCGACTCGCAGCGAACGGGCGCTGGCACACCGAATCGCGTAGTATCGCAGGGGGTCGACTCGAGGCGCGAGACGCGTGGTCGAGCTGGCCTCTAGAACCCCTCCTTCGCACCGATGTCCATCGTCGCCGGCCAAGTCATCGACGGAAAGTACCGCATCCTCCGCGAGCTCGGCGTGGGCGGGATGGGTGCGGTCTACGAGGGTGAAAACACTCGCATCCATCGGAAGGTCGCGATCAAGGTTCTGCACGCGAACGTCGCGCAGAAGGCCGACATCGTGCAGCGATTCGAGCGCGAGGCGCAGGCCGCGGGTCGCATCGGTTCCGAGCACATCGTCGAGGTCCTCGACCTAGGGAACCTGCCCGATGGCGAGCGCTTCATGGTCATGGAGTACCTCGACGGCGAGTCGCTGACCTCGCGCATCAAGGTGCGCGGTCGACTCTCGGCGATCGAGACGACCATTCTGCTGCGCCAGCTGCTCGAGGGCCTGGGCGCGGCCCACGCGGCCGGCATCATTCATCGCGATCTCAAGCCCGACAACGTCTTCCTCGTGAAGAGCCGCGGGCAAGACTTCGTGAAGATCCTCGACTTTGGTGTGTCGAAGTTCTCGGCCACCGACGAGAGCTTCAGCATGACGCGCACGGGCGCCGTCATGGGCACGCCGTATTACATGTCGCCCGAGCAAGCGCGCGGGCAGCAGATCGATCAGCGCAGCGATCTGTATTCGATCGGCGTCGTCGCCTACCAGGCTGTGACGGGGCGCGTGCCGTTCAACGCAGAGACGTTCAACGAGCTCATCTTCAAGATCGCGCTCGAGACTCCCGAGCCCGTCGAGCTCGTCGTCCCGGGTTTCGATCCTGGCTTCGCCACGATCATCACGCGCGCGATGGCGCGTGATCCTCAGTATCGCTTTCAGTCCGCGGCCGAGTTCGCGCACACCCTCGAGCAGTGGCAAGCGAGCGCGGGCGCTGCGGCCTATGCGGCGCTCCCCGCTCGTCAGCAGGCAGCGCTTCAGGGTTCGATGGCGCAGTCGGGGCTCAGCGGCGCGTCGTTCTCGGGCATGCATCCGCAGCCCGGGTTCTCGCAGTCCGGCGCGAGCCATCCCGGCGCGTACGCATCACCTGCGATGGGCGTCGCGGCCGCGCGCCTCAGTCAGTCGGGCTCGTCGGGTCCACATCTGATGGGCCAGCAAGGACAGCTGAGTGCGTCGGGGATGATGGGCGCACCCGGAATGAATGGCCCGATGGGCCAATCTCAGGTCGGTCTGGCGGTGACGGCGCAGCCACCGAAGCGCAATGGCGCGGTCATCGCGGTGTTCGCGGCCGTCGCGTTGATCGGAGTCGGTGGTGGCATCGGCGCGTACGTCTACACGACGCGGGGTCCGACGGTCGCGGCCGCAAGCACGGGCTCGCCGACCACAACCGCCGCGCCGACCGCCGAAGAGACCGCCGCTCCTACGGCCACCGCCGAAGCGACTGCGACGCCTACCGCTGCCGAGAGCGCGAGCGCCGAAGCCTCCGCGACCGCTGAACCGAGCGCGACGCCGTCTGCAACCGCTGCCCCGACGGGTCAGGTCGCGGTGGGCACGAACCCGCACGTCGTGCCGACCGTCAGGACGACGGCAACCGCGACCGGGACGAAGCCGCCCCCGTCGACGGGTACGGGCGGTCGCGCGATCGGCTCGGATCTCTAGCCCGCCCGCCAGCGCGGGCAGCGAAACGAGGGTGACTGGACCCGACGAGCGCCTTCGGCTCGGACTCGGTTCCGGCCTTCACTTGCGAGCGTCAGCGAGGGCCGGAACCGAGGCCGGGCCGAGCTTGGGAAGAGCCTCTAGCCCGCGCGCCCGCGTCGCTCGTCGTCGTCGTCCGCTTCGTACTGCTCGAGGCATAGTCCGTCGGGCGGCGCGGTGATGCCGAGGTCACGACGGTCCTTCGAAGCGAGCGCGCGCGTGATCGTGCCCGGGGCTTTGCGGCCTCGACCGACATCGACGATGGCTCCGACGAGGATCCTCACCATGTTGTAGAGGAACGCGTCGCCACGAACGAACACCGACACGATGCGCGGATCGTCGGCATCGCGTACGACCTCGACGCGCGAGAGGTTTCGCACGGTGTTCGTCCGCGGATCGCTCGCGCCACGGAACGCGGCGAAGTCATGTTGGCCGATCGCCAGCGCGGCTTCGCTCGCGGCGGCTTCGACGGCGCCGGGCTTCGCGAGCTCGCGCACGCGCCACGCTCGACCGACGAGGAACGGATCGCGCCGCGGATCGACGAGGATGACATAGCGATACGTCTTCGCCCGCGAGTGCGCGCGCGGGTCGTAGCCGCGTTCGACCTTCCATGCGGCGCGGATCGCGATCTCGTCTGGCAGGTGTCGCGACGCGCCCTTGATCCATGCCTCGAGCGGAAAATCGCGCGACGGGTCGAAGGCCACGCGCTGGTCCTTCGCGTGGACGCCCGCGTCGGTGCGACTCGCGCCACGCACAGCGACGATCTTCGGATCGATCGCCCGGAGCGCACCGAGGAGCTCTCCTGCGACGGTGCGCTGATCGGGCTGCGGCGCGAAGCCGTGGAACGGTCGGCCGTCGTAAGCGACTTGGAGCAGCACTCCGGGGACCTCGCCGTCGGGCGAGGGGCGCTCTTCTGCGCCGACCCCCGAGGCTATTCCTTCACCGAGAACGAGAGCGGGATGTTCACCGTCACGCATCCCTTGTCCGGCTTCGGGAAGGTCTTGCCCTGGAAGCGAGCGAGAACGCAGTTGGAGACCTCTCCGCTGCCGACCGTGTCGGACGTGATGGCGGCCGAGCAGACCGCGCCGGTCGAGCCGACCTGCACGGCGACGTTCATCTTGCCTGCGACGCCGGCGTTCTTCTGGACGACGCGGTTGTAACAACCACGAGCGGAGCCGGCGGCGCCCTGGAGCGCGCTGTTGAGCGACCCGTTCGAGATCCCTTCGTTGCACTTCGAGCAGGCGCCACCACCACCATTGGTGCTCGCGACGTGGGTAGACGACGCTTCCGGCTCTGCAGAGGCGCTCGCCGTCGCCGACGCCGTCGGGGCCGGCGGAGGCGGCGGAGGCGGCGCCATGTTGATGGGCTGCTCTTGCGTCACGACCGGCGCCGCCGTCGGCGTCGTCGGCTTGTCGCTGCGGGTGATGTAGATGATCCCGCCAATTCCGCCGGCGAGCACCAGCGCTCCGATCAGATACAGACCGGCTCCGGACTTGTTGTCCGACTCTTCTTTCTCGGCCACGCTGGTGCCTCCAAGCGCGCTTGCGCCGGGCGCAGAATAGTAGGGTTCCAGCACTCGGTTCAGGTTTTTTGAGAGTTGAGGAGGAAACGACTCGAAGTGAGAAGTGCTGAACAACCGTCTTCTCGCGGCTGCGCTCCGAGCGTGACCGTAGCGGTCGCGATCCTGGTGACGTCGGGTGGGTGCGGCGACGGCGCGCAGAGCCGACCTGCCGAGTCGCTCGCGGCCGTCACGTCTGCGTCGGCGGACGTCGTCGTGAGCGACCCTTCTGCTGTGGCGTGTGGTCATGTCGGCGACCGTCGATGCGATACGTCGGGCGCCGTCTCGGAGTGCACCGCGAACGGCGAGCTCTCGACGACGGCGTGCGCGGCCGCCGAGGTGTGCTTGGGACGCTCGTGCGTCGCGCTGCGAGACGCCGACGGTTTGGCGCTCGACGCGAGCACGGTCCGATCGTTCTCCGACGAAGGCTTCGTCAATGCGTGGTCGGCGATCGTCGGGATCGGCGCGAAGGCCGGCCAGGACGCGCTGGCGTCCGGCGATCTCGAGGCGGTCGGCGGCCTGAAGGCGACGCAAGCGATCTGCGCGGCGGACGGCTACGTCGCTGCGGCGCGTGCGGCGGACACGCCGGACAAGGATCAGGCGGTCGCGCTGCTGACGGGCGTGCTCTACAGCGATTCGGCGCGCGAGCTCGTCGTCCGCGCGGGGACCGCGGGCAAGCTCACGCTCCGCGTGGGCGACGAGACGAT
>Ga0164241_10001349_pt1 | contig 30986 bp, 30 predicted proteins | sample OricomyardsoilBY_FD_108780 | JGI IMG/M metagenome (GOLD analysis project Ga0164241, IMG submission 108780) | Backyard soil microbial communities from Emeryville, California, USA - Original compost - Back yard soil (BY) | ecosystem: Environmental > Terrestrial > Soil > Unclassified | place: USA... | reverse complement strand
GCATCGAGAAAATAACGGTCATGTGTAACCAGCAATAAAGTACTTTTATTACTGCCCAAAAAGTTTTCGAGCCATTCTATCATTTCCACATCCAGGTGGTTCGTCGGTTCATCCAGGATGAGTAAACATTTTCCTTCATGCATTTGCGACTCAATCAAAGCCTGCGCCAGCGCTACCCTTTTGCGTTGGCCGCCACTTAAATTCTTCACCGGCTCATTGAGATGATGCAAATTTAATTTCCCGAGAATCTGTTTCAGGTCGCTTTCAAAAGTCCACGCGTTGGCTTCTGTTATTTCCGTTACCAGTTCACTGATCCTGTCTTCGTCATGTTTTTCTTCTTCCAAAAGCATTTCGTACTCCTTCACAAGGCGGACTACAGGATTATCGAGATTTAAAATATTATCCCAAATGGTTCGGTCATTTTCAAAAGCAGTGTCCTGCTGAAGCATAATCACCTTCACATCCTTATGAACCCAGACCGTTCCCGAATCCGGCGTTTCCTGTCCGGCAATTATTTTAAGCAGCGTGGATTTACCACTGCCATTTCTTGCCACAAAAGCAATTTTATCACCTTCTTCTATATGAAAACTGATGTCTTTAAAAAGAACCCTTATTCCAAACGACTTAGTTAAATTTTCTATTGAGGCATAATGCATAGTGCGCAAAGGTAAATTGGATTGTTCGTTAATTGTTGTGGTTTAAATAGTTTAGGAGTTTAAAAGGGTTTAGGAATCTCCGATAAAAGTTGTTTTACGTAAAAAAATACTTTTTTAGGTAGAGAGAAGTATATAAATAATTTATAGCGTTTCTAATGTGGATATCCAATTATTAAACCTTGGACTCTTTCTGCGGATATTGTGCAGGCCTATTGCTTCCGCTATGATATTTCCATAGACTATTTTATTATACCCTGATATTATTCTTCCTAATCTTACTGAGGGGCATGTTTCTTTTTTATCGTTAATCATTTCAGGATTACTATATTCTTCAAAAGTTTCCTGTAATTCAGATTTTCCAATTAAGTCATTCTGAGGAATTAGTTGGTAAAACACATCAATATTATTAAAGAGTAATCCTTCAAACTCATGTAATTGCAAATAAGGTGTAAACCTGCGGTTATCTGTAGTTATTGTATCACTCTTCATTCCTCCTTCTAACAATTCCATTCTTTCATTTTTATTTAAAATATGTAACGATTTTTGCCATTCAGGAAAATGATAATTCTCATTCAATCCATAATAGTCGATTAAGGTGGTCACAAAGGCTTTTGTTTCATTTTTCAAATAATTTTCAATTTCTCTTTTTAAAGTATTCCAATGTACAATGCCACCTCTTGTTTTCTTAATTAAAGGTGCCTGAATAATATAGCCTTTTTTCAAAAAATACGGATACAAAATAGTATTGCAAAAGGCCTGTTCAGTTTCTCCTTCACAAATAATAATAATCCTTTTCATTGTCATTCAAAATTCGGTTGGCCTGCGCTAATAATATTACGTTTCCACAAATCATCTATAGTATAATCTTCCAACCATTGGCTAAGCGATTCATTGCTTAATCTATGAAAAATACTTTCGCCGTTTACCTGATCAACAGTAACAATATCTGCCGGTTCGAAATGACTGATTAAATCAGTAGATTGTGTGGCAACAATAACCTGGCATTTCTTTGCAGCCACTGATTTAATCATACCGGCTAATTTCGCAATTGCAGAAGGGTGTAAGCCCAATTCCGGCTCATCAATAATTATTGTTTGTGGTAAATTTGGTTGCATAAACAAGGTGGTTAAAGCTATGAAGCGTAGCGTGCCATCAGATAAATCATTAGTGCCGTAAATAGTCGAACTATGCCGGCTCTGCCATCGCAATCTAATATTTCCGCTTTGTTCAGGTTTGAAAATGAAATCAAGAAAATAAGGTGCAATTGATTGGATAGTTTTTACAATAAAATTATAAACCAGCCTGTTATCATTGAAAATTGCAAATAAATAGGCAGCAAGGTTTCGGCCTTTGCTATAAAGAAAAAATTTATCGTTTTCAATATTTGATTCACTGTTGAAAGGTGATTGTTCACCTGTATCATGAAAGTGATATTTTTCTAAAGCGTTCAAATATTCTCTTATGTAATCTGCTCTTGGTTTTAGGTTGCTTCTTAAATTTGATTCAAAACCAAAAGTTGCGATTTCAACGGGATTGGGAAGACTTGAAAGACCTTCGTACCAAAGGCCTTCTTTAGTAAATACAAATGCGTTTTCACCTTTTTTAAGTGAAAATGAATAACCATTTTTGCCAAAATAGAGATGTGTAGATATTTCCCCGGTAACCTTATCTCCTTTATGCAGAATTTTATCAAGGCCACGTAAAGCGACATACTCTTGTAAATTTCCGTTATAGATATTTTTAAGAAATTCAAAAAATGATAAGAAATTACTTTTGCCACTACCATTGGCACCAATAAAAATATTTATTGGACTTAATTTTAGATTAAGTTCATTTATTGATTTATAGCCTTTTATTTCAATTCTATCCATAAAAGAGAATTAGATCGTTTACAGGGTTTTCAACAGGTTTGTTCATTCAAGCAATTCAATGATAAGCCAAATTTATTAAAATGCCCTAATAAAAACCTTAAAGTGTAGTAATTCATCTTGAGGTTACTGTTTTCGCGAATTATAATGCCATAATTAATTTATAAATTTGCGGGGCTTTTAAAACAATTTCATTCAATGAAGAAAACTATCTTAATAACCGGTGGCGCTGGTTTTATCGGTTCGCATCTTACCCGCTTGTTCGTCAATAAGTATCCTGATTATACCATCGTAAATCTTGATAAATTGACTTATGCCGGTAATCTTGAAAACTTAAAAGATATCGAAAACAAATCCAATTATACTTTTATAAAAGGCGATATTGAGGACACGGGTTTAGTCCAAAGTCTTTTTGAAAAATATCAATTTACAGGAGTATTACACTGCGCTGCGGAAAGCCATGTGGACCGTTCAATCGCTGATCCGCTGGCATTTGTAAAGACAAATGTTTTGGGAACTGTTTCCATGTTGCAGGTTGCCAAAGATTCCTGGAAAGACGATTTTAATAACAAACTTTTTTATCATATTTCTACGGACGAAGTGTATGGCAGTTTGGGAGACGAAGGTTTTTTTGTAGAAGAAACACCTTACGATCCCCGGAGTCCGTATTCTGCGTCTAAAGCCTCATCTGACCATTTTGTAAGGGCGTTTTATCATACCTATCATTTGCCGGTTATTATTTCCAATTGCTCCAACAATTATGGCCCATTTCATTTTCCTGAAAAATTAATTCCGCTTTGCATTCATAATATCATCAACAACAAGCCACTTCCTATTTATGGAAAAGGTCTAAATGTGCGCGATTGGCTTTATGTGGAAGATCATGTACGCGCCATTGATACTATTTTTCATAATGGGAAAATAGGTGAAACCTACAATATTGGCGGCCACAATGAATGGAAGAATATTGATATCATCAAAGAACTATGCAAGCAAATGGACAAAAAGCTGGGACGCGAAGAAGGAACCTCCGAAAAGCTGATCACATTTGTAAAAGACCGTTCAGGCCACGACTTACGGTATGCCATAGACGCAACGAAACTTAAAGATGAATTAGGCTGGAAACCATCTTTACAATTTGAAGAAGGATTATCAAAAACGATAGATTGGTATCTTGCAAATGAGGAATGGCTAAAAGATGTAACGAGTGGAGCATATATCCGTTATTATGAAAAGCAATATACGCGCAGATAAAAGCCGTTAAGCGTAACCTGAAAATAAGCGCCCTCTAAGAAGTGATTGGAGAAAATCATAAGAATTAAAAATGGAAGTAAAATTAGTGTCAAAGAAATCAGTGAAGGAGTACAAGGGTTTTTCAAAACTTAAGAGCTATGCAAGAAACCTTCTTTTCAAAAAAAGATTTCTATTAAGACTTAATCATAATTCTAAATCTTTTAATTTCAAAACGGCAACCGTTTCTACACAACTCGCCAATTCTGACGATAAAAAACTTATTGAAAGATTAAAAAAATTCTATAAGTGCTGCAATGCTGCCTTTGAAGGCAATAAAGATTCAGTATGGTCGGGTATATTTATCAATCTGCATGGCGAAATTCATACCGCATTTATTAGAGAAGATAGTGAAAAGATAATAGATATACTTAGAAACCCCGCGAATTATAATTTTTTTTATGGATTTGAAAATCTATGCATTGATCTGATTAAATCGAAAAGGCTTGAAGATATTTTGGAACCGCAAATGGCCATGGATAGTCTTCTTTCGTTTTGCGAGGCTGCGGGTGTTGTAGCAATGGCGAACCCTGAATCTTTAAGAATACCTAAGGCCGTGGATCCGGTAACGGCAATTCAATTGCTTGAAAAAGAAATCGGATTGCCCTTGCCCTTCCCTAATCCTTTCAAAGGTGAGTATGGCATTAAAACAAATAATGGAATTGCTTCCTATAGAGCTATACAAGCGGCCTATCAGGCATGGAAAATTTCTGCTATTGTCAAAGGCGTTCCCAATCCACGGGTATTAGAAATTGGTGGAGGTCTGGGTAGAACGGCATATTACTGTAGGCTTTTTGGAATTACCGATTATACAATTGTTGATATCCCGATAAGTTCTTTAGCCCAGGGAGATTTTCTCGGGCGTGTTTTACCTGAAAAAGATTTGTCACTCTTTGGGGAAGTATGTGAAAATGAAGTTGCGAAAATAAAGCTGATACCTACTGAAGCATTTTTTTCTTCTGACAGAAAATATGATTTGATCGTTAACGTAGACTCTTTGACAGAATTAGATATTAGTATTGCAAAAAAATATCTTCAAAAAATTAGCGAAGTCGCTACGCGTTTTCTTTCTATAAATCATGAAAAAAACTCTTTCACTGTTAACTCAATCTGGAAGGAATATCCCAGCCTGAATAAATTATATCGCAATCTTTATTATTTGAGACGGGGTTATGTAGAAGAGTTGTTTCAAAAAAATGATTTTTAATATTGAGGGCAATATTCGGGGGATTCAAAAAAATAACTATGAAGCGCACTTCACAGTATCTTACAGGAAACCAATTTAATTGATAAATTATTATATATTGCCACAATAAATAAAAAATATTTTAGCTATGAAAGGAATCATATTAGCAGGAGGAAGTGGTACCAGGTTGTATCCCATCACTATGGGAATTAGCAAGCAATTAATGCCGATTTATGATAAGCCTATGATTTATTATCCATTGTCCACATTAATGTTGGCGGGCATTAAAGAAATTTTGATCATCACTACTCCCGAAGACCAGGAACAATTTAAAAGGTTACTCGGCGACGGGAGCCAGTGGGGATGTGAACTGCATTATGCCGTGCAGGAAAAGCCCAATGGCCTTGCGCAGGCATTTGTAATTGGAGAACAATTTGTTGGTGAAGACGCCGTGGCTTTGGTTTTGGGAGATAATATTTTTTACGGCAGCCGGTTTTCTCATTTATTACAACAGTCGGCTAATCCTGATGGCGCTGTAATTTTTGCCTACCCGGTGAGCGATCCTGAAAGGTATGGTGTAGTTGAATTTGATGCAGATAATATTGCGATTAGCATAGAAGAAAAGCCAGTTAGTCCAAAATCAAATTATGCCGTTCCGGGGCTATATTTTTATGATAATTCCGTAGTGAAAATTGCAAAAAATATTGCTCCTTCTCCGAGAGGCGAATATGAAATTACCGACGTAAACCGAAAATATTTAGAAGCTAAAAAATTAAAGGTAGCCGTGCTCGATCGTGGTTTTGCCTGGCTTGATACCGGCACTTTTGAGTCATTGCACGATGCAACTGAGTTCGTTCGGGTCATAGAAAAAAGGCAGGGATTTAAGATCGGTTGCCTTGAAGAAATTGCTTATCGAATGCATTTTATTGATAAAGAACAATTGCTCATTCAAGCCAAAAAATTTGAAAAGAGCGGTTATGGCGAGTACCTAAAAAACATAATTAAATAGTCTATGAATTATTTTGCTCATGCTTCTGCAATTGTTGATGAAAATTGTATCATCGGCGATGGCACTAAAATCTGGCATTTCAGCCATGTGATGTCTGGTGCGAAAATTGGCGACAATTGCAACCTGGGACAAAACGTGGTTGTTTCGCCAAAAGTGATTTTGGGAAATAATGTCAGAGTTCAAAATAACGTAAGTATTTACGACGGCGTTGTTTGTGAGGATGATGTGTTCCTTGGGCCCAGCATGGTTCTCACGAATGTGATCAATCCGCGCAGTGCTGTTAGCCGAAAAGATCAATATAAAAAGACTCTTATTAAAAAAGGAGCAAGCATTGGCGCCAACGCAACAATTGTTTGTGGGAACACAATCGGCGAATTTGCTTTTATCGGCGCCGGTGCAGTAGTTACAAAAGAGGTGCCTTCGTATGCTTTAATCGTCGGTAACCCAGGCAGGCAAAGAGGTTGGATGAGCGAGTATGGGCATAAACTGATTTTTAATTCAGAAAATATTGCAGTGTGCCCGGAAAGCAAGCAGGAATATTTATTGGAGAATAATATGGTAAAACGAACAAAATAATTTTATCAAAATTCTCGAAAACAGTGAATAAAAATTGTCAAAATATGTTTGTTTACTTATGAAAACGTACAATTATTTACCAAACATAAAAGACAATTGATGAAAAACTTTGCATTGATAGGCGCAGCCGGTTACATAGCTCCACGCCACATGAAAGCGATAAAAGATACAGGAAACAGGCTGATAGCGGCTTTAGATAAAAACGATTCAGTGGGGATATTAGATAGTTATTTCCCTGAGGCAGATTTTTTCACAGAGTTTGAGCGTTTTGACAGGCATATTGAAAAACTGCGGCGAAAAGGAATAAAGACAGATTTTGTAAGCGTTTGCAGCCCCAATTATTTACACGATTCTCATATTCGTTTTGGTTTGCGTGTAGGCGCCGACGTTATTTGCGAAAAACCAATAGTCCTTAATCCATGGAATATAGATGCGTTAGCAGAAATAGAAAAAGAGACAGGCTATAAAATATTTACGATTCTTCAATTAAGGCTGCACCCTTCTATTATAGCGCTAAAAGAAAAGATAGCCGCGGAACCAAAAGACAAAAAGCACACAGTAGAATTAGACTACATTACCAGCCGCGGCCATTGGTATTACGCAAGTTGGAAGGGTGATATTCAAAAAAGCGGAGGTATCGCTACCAATATTGGCGTTCATTTTTTTGATATGCTGATGTGGATATTTGGCGATGTAAAAGAAAATATTGTAAGTCGGCATACAAAGGACACCGCTTCCGGCACCTTGGAACTGGAAAAAGCGACGGTAAATTGGAAATTAAGTATTGATGCCAATCAATTACCTGACGAAGCAAAGAACGCGGGAAAACGAACTTACAGGGCGTTGAACATTGATGGGGCATCTTTTGAATTTAGCGACGGATTCACGGAGCTTCATACCAAATCGTATGAGCAGATCCTGGCGGGAAATGGATTTCCTTTGATGGAAACCAGGAAGTCCATAGAATTAGTACATGCGATCAGGGGTTATAAAATTTAGAAGACTTAATTTTTTATATTGTTTGCTGTTGTTTATTATAATTCAGTAAACAAATAATTAATTATCATTCTCATTTAATAATCACCTTTTTAAGGTATTTGGCATTAAATTATCTTTGTGCAATCTTTGTTGACTATTGATATAACTAATGCATTAATTTATTTTTAATACAGACTGTAAATCAGCATTTTTAATGAAAGTAGTAATACTTGCAGGCGGACTGGGAACCCGAATTTCAGAGGAATCACATCTAAGGCCAAAGCCAATGATTGAAATAGGCGGGAAACCTATTCTTTGGCATATCATGAAAAATTACTCTCACTACGGGTATAATGATTTTGTGATCTGCTGCGGATATAAAGGGTATTTGATCAAGGAATATTTTTTAAATTATTTTCTATATAATTCCGATATCACTGTAAAATTAAAAAACAATAAAGTTGATGTTCATTTCGCTAATACAGAGTCATTTACCGTAACCCTTGTTGATACGGGTATTCAAACTAATACTGCCGGAAGAATTAAAAAGATTGAAAAATATGTTTCAGATGAAACCTTTATGCTCACGTATGGCGATGGTGTTTCTGACGTAAATATTAAAAAGCTGGTTTCCTTTCATAAAGCACATAATAAATTAGCTACGCTTACCTCCATAGAACTTCCGGTAAGATTCGGTACAATAGAAACCGATAAATCTTTTATTGTGAGAAATTTTAAAGAAAAACCTGACGATAACGACATTTGGATAAATGGAGGTTACTTCGTTCTTGAACCTGGAATATTCAAGTATCTTAAAGGAGATATGGAAGAGGTACAATGGGAAAAAGAGCACCTGGAGCAAATAGCAAATGAAAATCATCTTGTAGCCTATAAGCACCACGGATTCTGGAAATGTATGGATGCCATGCGTGATAAAATAGAATTGGAACAGCTTTGGGAATCAAATCAGGCAAAATGGAAAACCTGGAAATAAGAATTTATGAAAGTATTGATAACCGGCCACAAAGGATATATAGGAACCCATTTAGTAAGCCTTTTAAAAGAAGCAGGACATACAGTTACAGCCTGCGATATTAATCTTTTTGAAGAATCACAGATTGCTGAGGTAGCTAAGCCTGATCTGGAATTAATTAAAGACATAAGAGATATCACTTTTGAGGATGTTCAAGGGCACGATTGCATCATGCACCTTGCAGGTATTTCAAATGATCCTATGGGAGATCTTAATCCCGAAATTACCTATAGTATCAATCAAGATGCTTCTATACGGCTTGCCCAACTGTCCAAGCAGGCCGGAGTAAAGAAATTTTTATTTTCAAGCAGTTGCTCAATTTATGGAAAAGGAGTTAATAATGATTTAAATGAAATTGCTCCTGTGAATCCACTTACCGCTTATGCTACTTCCAAAATTGAAGTGGAGAAGCAACTTACTGAAATGGCAGATGAAAATTTTTGTCCTGTTTTTTTGCGAAACTCAACGGCTTACGGGTATTCACCAATGCTTAGAATTGACCTGGTAGTAAACAATTTACTTTCCTGCGCGATTGCCAAAGGGGATATTCGCATTATGAGTGATGGAGAACCCTGGCGGCCGTTAATTCATTGTAAAGATATTGCAAGGGCATTTGTTGCGTTAGCTGACGCATCAGTAGAAAAAATGAGAGGTAAAGCAATTAATATTGGCGCCAATGTGGAAAATTACCAGGTGAAAGATGTGGCGGATTATGTTCACAAACTGATTCCATCGGCAAAAATTGTTTTTACCGGAGAAGTTGGAAATGATCCAAGAGATTACCGGGTCAATTTCGATCTATTGTATTCCATATTGCCCGATTTTAAACTTGAATATTCACTCCAATCCGGCATGGAAGAGTTATATGAAAAGCTACAGGCAATACATTTTTCTGAAAAAGACTTTGACGGAGAACGCTTTATCCGTTTGAAACTCCTGAGAAAACACCTTGATAAAATTACTATCGAAAGCTAATGATATTTCATCCTACTTTTATTGATGATCTCTACGAAATAGAACTTGAGTTATTTAAAGATCAGAGAGGTTGGTTTATGCGCACTTTTTGCAAAGAAGAATTTAAAAAGATAGGACATAAAAAAGAATGGTTACAGATAAATCATTCTTTTACCAATCATATTGGTGCGATCAGGGGAATGCATTTTCAACTAACACCTTATTCCGAAACAAAATTAGTAAGATGCATTTCAGGTTCCGTGTATGATGTTGCTTTAGATTTAAGAAAGAATTCTCCTACTTTTTTAAAATGGTTTGGTACAGAAATTTCGGCAGAAAATAAAAGAATGATTTTTATCCCAGATGGATTTGCTCATGGATTCCAGGCGCTTACCAACAATTGCGAACTCATTTATCATCATACTAATTTTTACGCTCCTGATGCCGAAAGAGGAATCAGATACAATGATCCGCTTATCGGAATAAAATGGCCGCTGGAGGTTAGCGACATTTCAAAAAAAGATAGTAGCTATGTTTTTTTAAAAGAAGATTTCAAAGGGATATAAAATACGATTATGAAGTGCAGATTTTGCAACACAGAATTAAAAGATTTATTTATTGACCTGGTGAATGCGCCTGCTTCCAATTCATTCCTGACATTTGACAATTTACACGAACCTGAAACATTCTATCCCTTAAAAGTATTCACCTGTCATAAATGCTTTTTGGTACAAATAGAGGAATATAAAAAATCAGGCGATATCTTTAATAATGAATACGTGTATTTTTCTTCTTTCAGCAAAAGTTGGCTTGATCACGCGAAGAAATATACTGATACTATGGCGAGCCGTTTGGGATTGAATGAGGATTCCAAAGTAGTAGAAATCGCTTCAAACGATGGCTATTTACTACAATATTTTAAAGAGAAAAATATTCCCGTATTGGGGGTAGAACCCACTAAAAATACAGCTGAGGTTGCCAGAGAAAAAGGAATTGAATCAATAAATGATTTCTTCGGAAGTCGGTTGGCCAAAGAAATGTTGCAAAAAAATATCCGGGCAGATTTATTGCTCGGAAATAATGTGTTGGCGCATGTGCCGGATATAGTAGATTTTGTCGCAGGGATGAAAATTATTTTGAAAGATGGTGGAGTAATCACGATGGAATTTCCTCATTTGATGCAACTGGTAGATAACAATCAATTTGATACTATTTATCATGAACACTTTTCCTATCTGTCTTTCTTTACTGTGAAGCAGATTTTTGAATCACAGGGTTTGGAATTATTTGATGTAGATGAGATACCCACTCACGGAGGTTCTTTGAGAATTTATGCAAAGCATAAAAATGATTCCAGGGATATCTCTATAAATATAAATGCCTTATTGGTAAAAGAGCAACAAAAAGGAATGACCGATTCGGCTTATTACAGTAACTTCAATAAGAAGGCGTTGAAAGTAAAATTAGATTTATTACACTTTCTTATAAAACAAAAAGAATTAAATAAGACCGTAGCTGCTTATGGTGCAGCAGCCAAAGGAAATACTATGCTTAATTATTGCGGAGTAAAAAATGATTTGATAAAATATGTGGCTGATGCCAACCCGCATAAACAAAATAAATTTTTACCTGCAAGCCATATTCCGGTAGTGAATGAAGATTTTCTCAAAAATGATAAGCCGGATTTTGTAATTATTCTTCCCTGGAATTTAAAGGAAGAGATCAGCGAACAATTGAGCTATATCAAAAGCTGGAATGCCCAATTTGTAACCGCTATTCCTGGATTAGAATTTTTTTAATAAAAACAATGAAGGTACTTGTAACAGGAGCTACTGGCTTTATTGGCAACTACGTTGTAATGGAGTTATTGAAAAATAACCACCAGGTTATTGCCACTTCTTTAAATCAGAATAGAGCAAAGGGTTTTTCATGGTACCATGATGTGCGATATTTTTCACTGGATTTTGCTCAATTGCAAAATGATCTTGATTATTTTCATTTTTTTAATACCCCGGAAATTGTCATCCATTTAGCTTGGGAAGGGCTACCTCATTATCAATCGCTTTCTCATATTGAAGAAAATTTATGGAGGCATTACAACTTACTAAAGAACCTGGTAGTTAACGGCGCAACAGATATCACGGTTGCCGGAACCTGCATGGAATATGGATTACAAGAGGGAATGCTCGCTGAGGATATGCCAACTTTTCCGACAAACCCTTATGCTATTGCAAAAGATTCGCTTCGAAAATTCATGGAACAGCTTCAAAAATTCCATCCCTTAGATTTGAAATGGACGAGATTATTTTATATGTATGGAAAAGGGCAGAATCCAAATGCGATCCTCTCTCAATTAGAAACTGCATTGCTCAATGGTGAGGATGAATTCAAGATGAGTGGAGGCGAACAACAAAGAGATTATCTACCGGTAGAAAAAATAGCTACATATATTGTAAAAGTAGCAACGCAAAAAAAGATAACCGGTATCATAAACTGTAGCGGTAACCAACCAATTACTATTAATCAGTTGGTTGAAAATTTTCTTGCAAAAAAACAACAACATATAAAATTAAATAAGGGATTCTTCCCCTATCCCGATTACGAACCAATGCATTTTTGGGGTGATAATACTAAGTTGAAAAAGATTGTTGATTAGATATAGGTTTTTCTCATGCATCGTGTCTTGCTAAGTTGTTACTTCTTCAATTCACATAAGCAACAGAAACTATTCCTTTACTATCTTTCGCCAATATTATTAAATTCCCCTTCTTAAAATATTTTTCATTTAGATTAATTGTAAAATATGCCGGTGGGCTATTGACAACATAAATTATCCGTGAATTATTAAAAACCTGAATATTTTTAATCCCAACATCCAATAGTTTTATATTAAGTTCATTTGTCTTTTGTGTGTAAATAAAAGAAATTCCACGATAACCATCTGGTGATGTTTCTTTAAAATCATGAATTCCCGAATATCCGCTAATTTGGGGGTCCGTATTATTTTGTTCAATATTCATAATATTTTTTACTTCATCAATTATTCTGGCGACACCTGTATCTACCCGGCCTTTCCACCAATTTATTCTTTCATTATAAAACCACACATATTTATGTGTTGTTTTAAAGGCATTATATAAATTATACCTCAACCATCGTTCTTTAGTAGCCTTATCAAATCCCTTATCATAGCTTGGATCTTTTGCATAGATCAGGTCAAAAAATACAGCTTGCGCAATAGAAACGTTTTGAAGTTTTGATTGCATGGAAACGCTTATCAACTTGCTTCCTTCTTCTCTTCTGTATTTTCCTGATTCTATAAAGTTCTCTGGTTTTTCAAACCCATACGAATATTCGTTACCATCAATAATAGTGCTTGATGCATTTTGCCCTTGCAACATCCCTTCAACAAAGAAAGGATATAAAGCCATTCCCGATTCAGCAATTGGATGAGTTTGATTTTGGATCGAAACCAGCCCAAGCAACCAGAAACACAGAACCTGTATATCAGGTTTGTAAGTTTGTAAGGCTTGTATAAACTGCTTACCCCGCAGCCTGACAAAGTTGCCAACTTCCTGGTAAGAAAGATTATTATATAGAGACGGTTTGTATATCCATGGATTATTATCAGGGTTACTGTAATAGTATTCAGGATCAAAGCCAACACCCTTTATTCTTTTTGAAGCAGATAATGATTTAGAAATCTTCGTAAGGTTTTTTATGATTTTTAACCATGCATCGTCATTTAGCCAAAGTGCATTGTAAATTCCAACACCTCTCACAAGTAAAAAATTATCAGTGAATTTTCTCCAGTCGATTTTAGAAAGTTCATCATATTGATATGCTGACTGGGGGCGATCGGTAGTATCAAAAGCGCTATAAATATCAAAATCTAAAGTAAAAACCACCCCATCAAAAGGTGTATCGTTTTCCATTTCAGAAATGTCCATTTTAAACGCACTCACCTTCGGGCAATCCCACCCAAATTCTATAATTTTTTTCCCGATATCATTTTGTCCAAATAATAAGGATGGAAATAAACAAATGCAAAGGTTAACAAACCAAATATTCCATTTTGGAACCATTATACAACTTTGAATATTTTATAATACGATACTATCATTGAATGGTAATTCCGTTAAAGTATTACCTCAGAAAATCTCATTTTATAAAACTAAGATAGGATGAAAACTTGCCTCAGTGCAAGATAGGATAAGCAAGAATATTATTTTACCTTCGCAAACGATTTTTTTACAGTTTATACTGTGATATCAGCCCGAATATTTTAAATGAATAAACTAATGAAACTTATCAAAACTGTACTATTGGTTTTGTTTACAATACTTTTTTGTTCCAACCAGCTTTCTGCACAAAATAGCTTGTTTGATGCCAAAGATTTAAGCAACGTCAACATTGATGACTACAGTGATGCCGAGCTAATTTCATTTTATAATAAAGCAATGGAATCCGGAATATCAGAGTCTCAGCTATATAAGCTGGCATCTCAGAGGGGTATGCAGGAGTCTGAAATTAACAAGCTGAAAAGCAGGCTGGAACTTATCTCCACACAATCCAATAAATCCGAAAAAGATACAAGTGATATTGAAAGTTCTCATAATGACACACGACGTCTTTATGATACTACCCGTAAAAATGTGCCTCTTCAAAAATTCGATAATGACCAAACTATTTTTGGCTCAGAACTTTTTACTACCAACAGCTTAGTGTTTGAGCCTAATCTTCGCATTCCTGCACCTGCGGGATATGTTTTAGGCCCTGACGATGAACTGGACATTTCTGTATATGGATATAGTGAGAAACAATATCACCTCACCGTAAACGAAGAAGGGCAAATCTATATACCCAGCGTGGGCCCTCTCACCGTGAGCGGACTGAGTATTGAGCAAGCCAGAGACAAAATAAAATCAAAATTAGCCTCTACAATTTACCGGGCCATAAACACAGGAAAAACCAAAATAGATATTACATTGGGTAAAATAAGAAGTATCCGTGTAACTGTTGTCGGGCAGGCAAAAAAACCTGGAACCTTCACGGTTTCTTCCCTTACAACTTTATATAATATTCTTTACTTGTGTGGAGGTCCCACTGCTATGGGAAGTTATAGGGATATAACGGTTATCAGGGGTAACGAAGTAAAACGAACAGCAGACCTTTACGACTTTTTAGTAGATGGGAATAACAAAGACAATATTCTCCTGAAGGAAGGGGATGTAATACGAATTCCTTATTATAAAAATAGAGTTACCATAACAGGTAGTGTGAAAAGAGAGGGTAAGTTTGAAATGCTGGATAATGAACGTTTCAATGACCTTCTTAAATATTGTGGTGGATTTACCGACAATGCTTTTCGCGGATCGGTAACTGTAGAACGAATCACCAATACAGTGAAAGAAATTATTGATCTTAATGCGAACCGGTTTGATTCATTTGGAACAAACGGGAGTGATAAATATATCGTTAGGAAGCTTCCTGATGTTTACGGGAATCGCGTTGTAATCTCGGGTTCAGTATTAAGGCCTGGAGCTTACGAATTGAATCCGGAGCTTACTTTAAAATCGTTGGTGGAAAAGGCAGGAGGGCTTACCAGGGATGCTTATTCGAAAAGAATATCGGTATTCCGGTATTTTCAAAACAAAATGCCTACCGTAATATCAGCAGACATTGATTCTACTTCCACCGGTGACAACGATATAAAATTAATTAAAGATGATTCTATCGCGGTTCATTCTATTTTTGAATTTAAAGATTCGTCTTATGTAGTGGTAGAAGGAAATGTGAGGAAGAAAGGAAATGTACAATGGCGTGAAAATTTATCGCTTCGCGATTTATTACTTTTGGTGGGAGGTATTTCTGAGTTTGGAGATTCTTCAACGATTGAAATAACCCGAAGGTTAAGAAACGCCAACGTTGACGTTGCCAATCATGTTGAAAGCCAGATATTTAATGTGGACCTGACAAATCCCGACAAACAATTTGAAGATGTTTTATTAGAACCCTATGATATCGTAATTGTAAAATCATTACCGGGTTATGCGCCCCAAAGAACCGTTTTGGTGACGGGTGAAGTCAAAAGCCCCGGGCGATATGGATTGCAAAAGAGCGGTTACAAAATTAGCGATATTCTAAGTAGAGTGGGTGGGTTTAAAGCGTCTGCCGATAGTAGTTCTATCACCATACGTCGAACTATTCAATCTAATTTATCAACAGTAGAAAGAGAGAAACTTTTCCAGCGCATATTAAATATTAATCCAGACAGCCTTTCTCAACATCCGCGCTTAAAGGATGAAATATATAAATCTTATGATCTGATTAGTGTAGATCTTAGTAAGGCATTATCAAATCCCGATAATTCAGAAAACCTTGTTCTGGAAGATGGCGATGTGCTTACTATTAGCAGAAACTCTACCCTGGTAAAAATATCGGGTGAAGTGTATAATCCAACGATCATACCTTACAAAAAAGGAAAGAACTTAAAATATTATGTTGAACACGCCGGGGATTTTACTCCTTATGCCAGGAAAAATGGTTCACTGGTCATTTATCCGGACGGTAAAGCAGCCTCTGTAAAACACTTTTTGTTTTTTAAATCTTACCCATCTGTTACGCCACGATCCGAAGTGTTTGTTCCCCAAAAGCGCAAAAAGGGCGGCAGTGGAGTCTCCATTGCTGAATGGGCTCTCATAGTTTCAGCACTTGGAATAGTGGTCAGTTTAATAGATAATTTTTGATACTTTAAGTAATTCTGCAAATACTTTACAAAATGAAGTTAAACGTAAATGCCTTTCCAAATTTAGAGATTAAAAATACTTTTCTTGGCCTGGTCGTGAAAAAATGGTGGGTATTTTTAATTATAGGTGCATTATCAGGAATAGGGGGAATAATTTACGCCAGTATGCAAAAGCTTACATATAAAAGCAGGTTAACTTTCGCATTAGATGAGGGAGAAGGCGGTGGAATTTCTGGTGCATTAGGCCTTGCCGCCCAATTTGGCCTGAGTATAGAAAGTGGTAAAGATATTTTTGCGGGAGATAATATCATTGAAATTATGAAAAGCCGGAGAATGGTAGAGAAAGCCCTGCTTTCTGTAGATACCTTTCAAAATAAGCCCTATACTTTTATTGAGTATTATCTTACACAACAAAAAAAGCCAGAATCAAAACAAATAGCTATTCATTTCCCGGTAGGGCAATCCCGATCTTCATTCACTTATGCGCAAGATAGTTTGCTTTACGAATGCTATAACAGCTTTGTAAAATCTTATATCTTTGCAGATAAGCCTGATAGGAAGTACAATATTTATGAAGTAAATGTTATTAACCCAAATGAAAAGTTCACAAAGGATTTTACGGATAGCCTTGTAGCTGCTACCAATAACTTTTACATCCAGATTTCTACCAAAAAGGCCAAGCGAACTCTTGATATTTTGGAGCAACGGGTAGCTGATATGAAAGGAAAGGCCAATTCCAGTATCAATAACAAAGCTGATATACAGGATGTAAATTTAAATCCCGCTTTTTCATCTGCACAGGTTCCTATACTTAAGGAGCAGGCTAACATTCAGGTATATGGGGGCGCCTATGCAGAGATGTTCAAAAATCTTGAAATAGCAAGGTATCAATATCTCAAGCAAATACCTTTGATACAAATAATTGATGCTGCTAATTACCCAATGCAAAAAATAAAAATGGGTAAATTGAAAACAGCAATAATATTTTCACTAATCGCTGTTTTTCTCACTGCTTTAACAGTCTGGCTAAACGCATTATTTAAGTTACAAGCCAACGAGGCTTAAAAAAAATCAACAAAAGGAATATGCCTGCATTGCAGATGATTCTGCTCCAGCAAATTTTATACTGATAATGAAAATTTTAATACCTGTCCTCAATTTTGGGAAATCCGGCGGCAACAGAGTTTTATCAAAAATTGCTGATGAATTAATAGATCTGGGACACAGTGTAGATTTTATAAGTTCCGAGGCAAGTAGTGAACCCTATTTCCCAACAAAAGCTTCTATAAAGTGGATAAAGAGTAACGGATTAACTACTGAAGAACATATTAAAGATGCTTCTTTAAAAGATTCTGCATTTTCAATACAACAAAAATTAACCAAAGCACTCAAAAAAATCTCAAAGGATTCTTATGATGTTATTTTAGCCAATCATTCTCTTACAACGTTACCCATTAAAAAAGCCGGATTAACCCACAAAACCTTATACTATGTCCAGGCTTATGAACCTGATTTTTATGATAACGCTGGTGGAACAAAAAATAAGATTCTTGCCTATTTATCAAAGAAAAGCTATAAAATGAATCTTTTTACAATAGTGAATGCTGAAGTATATCTGAACTACAAGAAATTAAAAGCATCGCGGGTACTTTATCCTGGTATTGACTTTTCGCTGTTTTACCCAAAAGAAGTAAAGTCCGTTCAATCTAAAAAAAGATCAACAAATAATAAAATTATAATTGGTACAGTAGGACGTGCAGAAAGTTTTAAAGGTACTAGATACATCATAGAAGCATTTGGAATATTAAGGGCAAACTATCCTTCTTCTCAACTGCACGTGGCATTTGGTAATCCCATGGATTTTCAAAATCAGGATGGTATCTACTGCTTTAAACCGGAGGGAGATAAAGATCTGGGAGATTTTTACCGGTCGCTTGATTACTATATTTGTGCCGGATACATTCAATTTGGTGCTTTTCATTATCCTGTAGCGGAGGCCATGAGTTGTGGGATACCTGTTATCACAACACCATATTACCCAGCTAATGAGAGTAATGCATGGATGATAAAACCTCGAAATTCAATGGAGATCGTGAACCAGTTTGAACTTTCGATGAACAACTGCACTCTCAAAGAAAAAAAAGTCCGACAGGCCTTAAACGATGTAAAACAATTTGATTGGATAAAAGTTGGAGAAAGATTGGACAATTTTCTCAAGGAATTTCTTGATTCAAAAAAACAATAAATTACTCTCTGTTTCTTCTATAGATAAAGAAAATGACGGTATATATACTATATTTTATTTTTCTGGCAATTTTAGCCATCCAATATGAATTTATACCTTTTAAGAGTAATGCTTTATTATGGATTGTAATTATCGTTCTCTCCCTATTAGCAGGTATGCGGGGAATAGACGTATCTAAAGACTATTATAGCTATAGGTATATTTTTGACAATATCTACGATCTTACTTCTCCAAATGATTTAAGTTACTTAGCAGTATTCGAACCTGGATTTATTGCAATTGTCCTTTTCTTTAGAGGTATTTTCGAATCTAACTATGTAGTAGCACTCATGCTTTTTTATGCTGTAGTGAGCATTTCCTTAAAAATATATGCCATCAAGGGCCTTTCCATTAATCCCTACTTAACAATTTTGTTTTATTTCGCTTATTATTTTTTAATACATGAAATGACTCAAATCAGGATAGGCCTTGCATCAGCAATTTTTTTGATTGCCTTAATCCCTTTTTTTAAAGGTATGCGTTTGCTTTTTGCAGGATTAATAATTATTGCCACCTTTTTTCACTATTCTGCAATATTCTATTTATCACTTTTATTCTTTGACACAACTAAATTTAACCGGAATCTATTTACGGGTGTTTTATTATTATCTATTATCCTGGCAATTTTGAAACTGCCACTATTCAATATTTTGGGAAATTTTGACCCGTCAGATATTTCTGATAAATTCAATAATTATGTTGAGCTTTCGGAAAGCATTAATTTTTTTAATTCTCTGAATATTTGCAATATTCTTTGTTGCATTTATTTAATATATTTCACCAACGAAGAAACCTTTCTTTCTGATAACAAATTAATCCTGTTTCTAAAATGTAACATTCTATCCATATTCTTATTAGGGTTCATGACTGGTGTCCCTGCTTTGGCTCTGCGGGTCAGCCAAGTTTTCGGAATAGCACAAATATTCCTGTTCACTTATCTTGTAAAATATTTACCAGCAAAAAAATTTAATATCCTTATTCTTGTCGCGCTTGCAGGTTTCTTTTTTTATGTAATTGGATTTTATGGCGGCCTGCTTCATCCATATAAAATTGCGAATTTGAAATAAGTTGGAATCTTAAACGTTTTCCTGTATAGTCTCTATAAAAAATGATAGATATAATAATCATAAACTGGAACAGTGCGGATTATTTGCAAAAATGCATTGATTCAATATTTTCAAAGTCTAATAAGATCTTCGTCAATATCGTTTATATTATTGACAATAATTCCAGTGATTTATCGCTAAAAAACATTTTACCAAAGGATAAAATTATAATTATCAGAAATAAAGAAAACAGGGGATTTGCAAAAGCTGCAAACCAGGGTTTTAAATTGTCAACTGCGCCGTATTTATTGCTTTTAAACCCCGATACTCAATTACTTGATTCTACTCTCGAAGATTGTATTTCTTTTATGGAAAAACATGAAGAAACAGATATATTAGGCTGTAGGCTGTTGAATGACCTGGGAGAAATATCTCCAAGTTGTGCAAGGTTTCCTACGCCGCGAAAAGTATTTATGGATTCCATCGGATTCTCAAAAGTTTTTCCATCTATTTTTTCTCCTGCCATATTGATGACAGATTGGGACCATAATGAAAGCAGGTACGTTGACCAGGTAATGGGAGCTTTTATGTTTATGCGACACTCAATTTTTGATAAAGTTGGATATTTTGATGAACGCTTTTTTGTTTATTGTGAAGAGCTGGATTTTTCAAAACGTCTTTCTGATTTGGGAGGAAAATCTTTTTATAACACAAATATTTCTGCAATACACAGCGGGGAGGGAACTACAAAACCCGTGAAAGCATTTCGATTATTTTTGAACCTTCGAAGCCGGTTGCAATACAGTAAAAAACATTTTAGCCTCCCAGGATATTGGCTGGTCTGGTTTGGCACCTATTTTATTGAACCTCTTTCAAGGACTTTCTTTCTTTTGTTCTCGGCGAAATTTAAAGAAATAAAATCCGTTTTTGAAGGATACAAGATGCTTATTGCTAATAAGTCAGAATTGCAATAAAGTTCCTCTGTGGCATTCTATTAAAATAAAGAATCTTCTTTCTTATTTCTTTACTGTTTGAATCAACGGTGTCTTGGTTCTAAAATGATTTTTTCAAAAACCTCATACCAAACGCGGTCTAAAGCATCATTGGAAAAATTAGTGTTAACGAAATCAAGATTCCGCATGCCCATCTTTTTTCTGTCATCATTTGTCATCGAATAAATTTTTCTGATTTTGCAAACCCAATCATTGGAATCAGCACAATAAAAATCGGTTCCGGCATTGTCCACCATATCACGATACGCGGGCGTATCGGATACTAACGTCGGAAGGCCGGCAAACCAAAACGAAAGGAGTTTGTACAGTAGGCCATTAATTGTTGCATTCGGGGACTTATTTGAAATTCATTTACCGATTCACTATAGGGATGCTTTTTGGATATCGTCACCTCTCCAAACACGGTTAGAGTTTTTTTTCTCCTGTCGCCAGGAAGCTCGCCTAAATTCTTTTCAAAAATCTCTCGTCCCATTTTCCCCCATATTTTAATATCATTTTCTTAATCATAAAAACTATCGGTCTTGTTTAAGACGTTTAGCTCATCATAATGGGCTGACATAGCTTCAATCAATTGTACTTTTGTCATGATAATGGGGTTTTAGTTGCCTAAATTTACTATTTCTTATGCGATAATTTGAAATGCACCGTTAATAAAATAATATCATACTCTTTATCTTTGTCGGCTATCTGAAAAGCTACATTATTATTTTTTGCAAAAAGTGGAAATCTTCGCCTGTCCGCAGGTTGTGAAAGATCAGGGAGGTAAGAAACATATCCTATCTCTAATTCCTTAAAGTTCATTTTGAAAATTCAGTTTATCGTAAACATAGGGCATAATACCTTTTTCAGCAATTTCAAATATAGGAAGGAAACGTAAATATCAATCAAGGATGTTCAATATAAAATAAACAGACGGGTTTAGAATATGTGATGCAGCGATTATATTTGCTGCTAATTTAAAATAAAGGGAGTGGTTTTTTCTATTAAAACGTTCAATGGGAGATCATACTATTTCAAAAATAAATTATGATGGTTAAGAAGTCATCTCTGGAATCGTAACAGTAAAAGAACAAATATTCGGTATTCTTATTTGCTTTAATAAATTTTTTTTAATGGATTCGCAGTCTTCATTGATCTTTGGCTGTACAAATTTTGATTATGCCACATTTGTATGGTAGCCAATTATTCATAACCGACTATAGAAATACAGTAATTATATTTGCTTTGAATTTATTTGGAAAATTATCACGCTTCTTTATAGAGGATACCAATTATAATATAGAGTTCTGAACCCACAAAAATGATCTTGAATTATAAATATGATTTACCACCACCCCAGAATTATCGACTTCCCGAGAATAGGCAAAACTATAGAAGGATATATTTCGGTAGCGGAAAATGATACGCTTCCATTTGAAGTAAAACGCGTTTACTGGACCTATTTTACGCCCGAAAGTATCAGGCGGGGAGGCCATGCCCATCATCATCTGGAACAGATATTAGTGGCCGTTGCCGGCAAAATAATAGTAACCACGCAAATGCCGGGGGAAGAAGAAAAAAGATTTATTTTAGAAACTGCCGACAGAGGAATTTTCCTTCCAAAATATTGCTGGCACCGGATGCAATACACACACAATGCGGTACAAATGTGCATTGCGAATATGGCTTATTCGGAAAGTGATTATATTAGAGATTATGAGGAGTTTAAAAAATTAAGATAACATGAAATTTAATAACCGGAATATTGAGATATCTCCTTCAGCTACTTTAGGAAAGAACGTAAAAATTGGAGATAATTCCACTATACTTGACAATGTTACAATTGGAGATAATACTATCATTTGTAATAACTGTATAATAGGTGAACCAACTAATGATTATTATTTTAACCCCGAATATAAAAATCCAACAACAATAATCGGAAGCAACTCGCTAATAAGAAGTCATACTATAATTTATAGCGGCTGCACGATTGGAGATGATTTTAGTACAGGCCATAGAGTTACTATCAGGGAAAATATGAAAATAGGAAATCATTGCAGAATAGGGACTCTAAGTGACCTCCAAGGTTTATCAGAAATAGGAAATTATTGTTGGTTACATAGTAATGTTCACATTGGTCAACATTCTAAAATAGGAAATTTTGTTTTTATATATCCCTATTCGATATTTACAAATGATCCACATCCGCCTTCTAATATATGTATCGGCCCTACAGTAGAGGATTACTCCCAGATCGCCGTTGGTGTTATTTTACTTCCCGGAGTTAAGCTTGGTAAACATGTTTTAGTCGGTGCTCATTCCGTAGTGGGAAAAGACGTAGAAGATTATCAACTTGTTGTGGGCAATCCTGCAAAACCACTTAAAGACGTAAGAGACTTAATTTCAAAAGAAACCGGGAAATCTCATTATCCATGGCCTTATAATTTTGATAGAGGAATGCCATGGAAAGATATTGGTTTTGATAAATGGACTGAAACTAATTAATAGAAATGTAATTCCCATGATACCATTCCTGGACCTTAAAACAATAAATATTCAATATAAAAAAGAGCTATCAAAAGTTTTTGATGATGTTTTAGACTCTGGCTGGCTTATTCTAGGTAATTACGTAAACCAATTTGAAAAAGAATTCGCAGAATTCTGTGGAGTAAAAAATTGCATTGGTGTCGCTAACGGGCTAGATGCATTGATATTGATATTGGAAGGTTATAAGCAATTGGGCTTTATGAAAAATGGCGATGAAGTCCTGGTTCCTTCTAACACTTACATTGCAAGTATTCTCGCAGTTTCCAAAGCCGGCCTGAATCCTGTTTTAGTGGAGCCTGTTATCAATACTTACCTGATAGATGTAAATTTAATTGAAAAAAAAATAACTCCAAAGACAAGAGCGATTTTGCCTGTTCATTTGTACGGCAGGCTTTGCAATATGGACGTAATAAATAATATTGCAAAAAAACACAACCTGAAAGTAATTGAAGATTGTGCCCAATCGCACGGAGCATGTATTAATGGACTAAAATGTGGCAATCTCGGAGACGCTGCAGGGTTTAGTTTTTATCCAGGAAAGAACCTGGGAGCGCTTGGCGATGCCGGTGCGGTAACTACTAATTATGATGAATTAGCCCAAACTATTATCGCTTTGCGCAATTATGGTTCACACAAAAAATATGAGAACCTTTACAAAGGCGTCAATAGCAGGCTTGATGAAATACAAGCAGCTTTTTTATCAGTCAAATTAAAAAAATTAGACAACGATAATCAGGCCAGAAGAAAAATTGCTCAATATTATATTGACCATATTAATAATGATCGGATAATATTGCCTTACAGTAAACAAACCTCGCCTACCGGGAGGCAGGCAAATATCGTAGGTTCCGAAGACCATGTATGGCATGTATTTGCAGTAAGAACTAGTAGCAGAGAAAGATTTCAAAAGTATTTATCAGATAATGAAATACAAACTGTAATCCATTATCCAATTCCGCCACACAAACAGCAAGCGTATATGGAATGGAATAATGACAGTTACCCGATCTCCGAAAAAATTCATAATGAGATTATTTCATTTCCAATTAGCCCGGTGATGAGCGGGGAAGATGTTGAGACAGTTTGCAAAGTTGTAAACGCGTATAAATTGTGAATTTAATAAAAACAAGCTTTTATACTTCCATATCTACCGCAATTAATTTTATTAGTGGTTTTATTGTTGTGAAAGTAGTAGCAGTAAAAATTGGCCCGAAAGGGATAGCTTATGTTGGGCAGTTTCAAAACACCACTGCAATTTTAACCATGTTGGCTACTGCGGCGATTACTACCGGCGTGGTTAAATATCTCGCCCAACACAAAAGCGATCCTGTTAAAAGCCTGCAAATAATTAATACTGCTTTTCTTATTGTTTTTTTTAGTTCCCTAATTATTTCTCTGTTTGTAATGCTCACCAGTAGCTATTTGTCAGAGGCAGCTTTTAAGACAAAAGATTTTTGGATTGTCTATTTCCTTTTTGGGTTATTTACGGCGGCTATATCATTTAATATAATTTTTTCAGCTATTTTAAATGGATTACAGGAAATCAGGAAATTCACTATTTTAAATATTTGCTCCTCATTAATTGGTGTGGTAATTACCGTGATTTTCGCCCATACGCTGGGATTGGAAGGAGTATTAATAGCCAGTACTGCTACTGCCATTATCGTCTTTTTTATCAATATTTATCTCTTCAACAAACTGGGAATAAAATGGAAACCCGATTTTAAATCATGGGATAAAAAAGTAGTAAAAATGCTTTCGGCTTTTTCTCTTATGGCCGTAGTAACTGGTTTTGTTGTGCCCACTATGCAAATTTTAGTGAGAGACAGGATCATGCTTCAATTCTCCGTAGCGGACGCTGGTTACTGGCAGGCTGTTACCAAAATTTCTGATTATTACCTGGGATTTATCACCTCCGTTTTGGGAGTTTATTATATGCCCAAACTTTCTGAAATACAAAGCAAAGTGGAATTGAGAAATGAAATAATGAAGGGGTATAAAACAATTTTACCAGTTGTAGGCATTATAGCTTTTCTGATCTGGTTGTTGAAGGGATTCATTATACATATTTTATTTACTCCCGAATTTTTGCCTATGAAACCTCTGTTTACATTTCAGTTGCTCGGAGATTTTTTTAAGATTGGTAGCTGGTTACTGGCCTATATGATGATTGCTAAAGCAATGACGAAAGCTTTTATGATCTCCGAAATTGCTTTTTCTGCTTCTTATGTAATTTTATCTTATTACTTTATGAATCATTATGGAATAATAGGCGCCACCTATTCGTTTTGTGCTAATTATGGATTGTACTGGATTTTTATGTGGTTTATCATGAGGAAAGAAATTAGATAGCCCAATTTAATTGTCTACCCGATACTGGACAAAACGATAAAACCGGAGGCAAAAATTATAACAGATCAATATCCAACTTGCGATAAGTTGAAAGAAAAAATTATAAATTCAAAACAGGTAAAATCTATGAAAGGCGCTAATTTTTTTGAAATGCATCGACAAATTATGAACATGAAGAGTGCATTAAGAGGCATCCATCATACGTGCAGTGGAAAGCATTTGCAAAGTTATTTAGATCAGTATTTGATAAAAAAAGACCGGCGTTCAATGATAAACCTATTGTACTGAATTTAATACAAAAAATAATGAATGGAAAAGTAATAACCAATCAGATTTTAAAGGCTCATGCAGCCTAAGTATATTATTCTATAAATTCATTTTGATTCCATGATTTTTCGAAAAACCTCAAACCAAACAAGATCTAAAGCGTCATTCGAAAAATGGTTGCTCACGAAAGCAAGATTTTTTAAGGCCATCATTTTTCTGTCACCACTTGTCATCGAATAAATTTTTCTGATTTTACTTGCCCAATCATTCGTGTTATTACAGTAAAAATTGGTCCCGGCATTTTCCATCATACCATGATAAGCAGGCGTATCGGAAACTAACGTTGGAAGACCGGCAAACCAAAACGAAATGAGTTTGTTGGCTGGTTTGTGCCAGGCCATTTTATTCTCTTTGCTTAAAGGGATAATACCACAATCACACCGGACCAGCTCCTCATAATTTTTATACATTTCCCACTTATGAAAAATGGTTTTTATTGGTAACTGTGATAAAATATGGTTTACCTCCCTGGTAATTAAATTGCCATACGATGGATATTTTTCATCAGTAATAATATGTAAGTCACAAAATGAATTAACCTGCCTGAGAACTTCCTTATAGTGCAGCAAATGCCTCAAAACTACACTTTGTCCTTCCCACACCAATTTCATTTTACCATTTATCTGGTAATCCTGTTTAGTCACTTTTATTTCATTTTGCATGTAATCCAGGCTAACAATTACGTTACGGTTCCATGGTTCTATCATCTGCTTCGTTTTTGAACTTGAACAAATAACCAGATCGGCAATTTTCAACCATTCAATTAATAGCCTTCTAAAATCCAAATAAGGCAGGCGTTCTTTTCCAGTCACAAATCTTCCCACACCCTTAAATAAATTGCTAAAAGTATCTGCAGGCAAAATCAAACTATCCACCATTTCAAAAATAAATCTTGTGCCTGGATATTTTTTTTTATACGACAACCATTTGCTCAAATTGGCAGTCGCCGTTAATAATAGAATATCATACTTTTTATTTTCGTCGGCTATCTCAAAAGGAACATTGTTATTTTTTGCAAAGAATGGAAATCTTCTCCTGTCAGCGGGCTGAGAAAGATCAGGAAGGTATGGCACATAGCCGATCTTAATTTTTGTAATATCCATATTTCATTTTTGCGATAATTGAACTCAGTTCAATATCTCCGGGATCGTAAAATACCAAATATAATGAGGAAATAAAAAGTAGCAATAAATGTTTTATTTGTCAAATGAAAGGGAAAATGCTCTCACAAATGCTTTACTGCTTTAAAATAGCTGGAATCCATCGGGAAAGTTTAGAATAAAAATCTTCGGAATTTGTCCGTTTACTCTATGAGCAATTTCGCAATGAGAACTGATGTTACTTTTTCTTTCCAACAGCATGATACAACGGAATGCCGGGGCTAATGATAATATCTGTTAATCCTGCACTCGTCATCATTTCAATCATTTGTTCTTTAGAAAATCGCTGCTCAAGGCGAGTTCCGAAGCGGTCGAGGGTGTCATTTCTGATCATAAAAAAGGAGCGATTTTGATAGCCATGAAGGGGCATTCTTTTTGCAAGATTATTAAATCCCAGGAATTTGCACAACCTCCCTGCCCAAACAAAAGGCATATAAAAGACAATAGCCAGCAGATCACACACGAAATGTTTCAATTTGGCTGGAAGCCTGCTAACAATTCTTCTGACAAGATCGCTGATTTTGAAAAGAGCGGTGTAAAATGGCCCTCGGTTTTCCAGGTTGTAATAGAGATATAGAAAAAAATGGCCGCCTTTTTTTACTTTTTTTATGCAATCGTTTAAAGCTTTACGCGTGTCCGGGATGTGGTGTAAGACCCCGATGCTCATTACAAAATCAAAAGTTTCGTCAGCAAATGGTAACGTTTCTACAGATGCTTGTGAAAGCCTTACATTCTTAATATCACCCAGTAACATATCCGCGGCAAAGATGGCCTGGCTCGGATCTACCGCTTCAATAAAACCGGCTTTTGAAGTGAGGTATTTTGTCCATCTCCCTGTCCCACATCCAACATCCAAAGCGTAGGTAGTTTTGTTGACCATATCCTCAGAAAGAATATCGAAGTATTCCTTTCCACCCTTCTCCACCAAATCGTCGTCATGATTGGTGAATTTCAACCATTCATTGCCAAATTCGTCCACTACTTTCTTGTCAATATTCTTACCATCAATATCAAATAGATTGATCTCGCGGTATTTTGTTTTTATGATTTTGTCCGGAAGTCTTAAAAATTCACACGCCATTTTTAGAAACCATCTTTTTAGAATTTGGCAAAATAAACAGTTTTAATTTATACATTGCCATTTTTTATACGACCTGAAAGTAGAATCATAGGATAGGTATGTTGAAGATAAAAGCATTTTCAATTTCTACCTATAGTACATTTATATTAATATTGTTGCAATGGCAAACGGTAAATTGGTAATTTCCCTTGATTTTGAAATCTATTGGGGCGTGCGGGATGCGGTAAAATTGGAAAATTATAACGAGCATCTTCTGGGTGTGCATACTGTGATACCTAAGTTGCTGGATATGTTCAACAAATACAAGATCAACGCAACCTTTGCAACGGTGGGATTTTTGTTCTTTGACAGCAAGGAAGAATTATTAAAAAATCTTCCATTAAGAAAACCCCAATATAGTAATAGCTTTCTTTCTCCGTACACAGATCATCTGAAAACGCTGGGTGAAAATGAAGAAAGTGATCCGTATCATTTTGGTACTAAACTTATTCAACTCATTCTCGATAGTGGCCAGGAAATAGGTTCTCATACCTTTTCGCACTATTACTGCCTTGAGAAAGGTCAAACTACTGAGGATTTTAAAGAAGATCTTCTCGCCGCCAAAAAAATTGCGACAAAAATAGAAATCGAATTGAAAAGCTTTGTATTTCCGCGCAATCAATATCACCAGGAATATTTGAAAATATGTAAAGAACTTGGTTTTACTTCGTACAGAGGTAATGAAAGATCGTGGCTTTTTTCGTCAAAGACACAAGGTACCGGTACTTTCTTTCGTCGGCCATTTCGATTATTAGACGCATATACAAACTTAAGCGGGCATAATTGCTATTCTTTGAAAGAAATTCAAAAAGAAGAACCCTTTAACATTCCTTCCAGTCGCTTTTTGCGGCCTTTCACTCAAAAATTATCACCTTTTGAAAAATTGCGATTAAAAAGAATAAAAACTAGTATGGAATATGCGGCAAAAAATGACCTTGTGTATCATTTATGGTGGCACCCACATAATTTTGGAATAAATATTTCAGAAAATTTTTCATTTTTGGAGCAGATATTAATTCATTTCAAAAAATTGAATAACCAATACCAATTCGAAAGCGTAAGCATGCAACAACTTTCAACTGAATTAAAGGAAAAAAAATGGGGAAGACAAGATTATTGATACTTGCACAAAAAGGGACTTCTACAAATATTGTTTATAACTCGCTGAAGGAGGATTATGATATCGAAGCAGTGATTGAAGAAAAGCGTGTGCCAGGAAATGAATTTTTAAAGAAGAGAATAAAGAAATTAGGTTTTGGCCAAGTAGTAGGGCAGGTATTATTTCAATTCACTATTTCAAAATACCTGGCGTTAGCTTCGACAAAAAGAAGACAAGAAATTCTGCACGAACATGGCTTAAACGCTTCCGACATTGATTCCGAGAAAATTATTAAATTGAACTCGGTGAATGATAAATCCACGATTGCATTACTGCAAAAAATAAGCCCCGATCTGATAATAGTAAACGGGACCAGAATTATTTCTAATGAAGTCTTACAACATATTTCTGCGCCGTTTATAAACATTCATGCCGGTATTACTCCAAAATACCGGAACGTACATGGAGCATATTGGGCAATAGTAAATAATGATATGGAAAATTGTGGCGTAACTGTTCACCTGGTTGACAAGGGAATTGATACGGGGAATATTGTCTATCAGGAAAGGATTGCAATAACCAGTAGAGATAATTTTTCTACTTACCCAATGCTGCAGTTAGCTGAGGGGATTAAATTATTAAAAAAGGCGTTGGTTGATATTTCAGACAATAAACTTGTTTTCAAAAAAGGAACACCTGAAAGTAAAATATGGCATCATCCTACGTTCTGGCAATATCTGTATCAAAGGATCGTTCACCATAAAAAATAATTTTTTAGTATGCCTTTTCGCTTCCTTCCGTTTTATTCCATGTCCTGATTTCTAATTTATGAAAAAGCAAAAGTCAGGAAATCCAAAAAGGTATTAAAAAGAGCTTCTAAAATTCCTATCCCAATAATCCAATCACAACCGGTGGTTGGATCAATGATTTTTAATTCACTATTGTATTCCATTCACAAATAATAAAGTTATTTTGCAACAAATAACTTAATCAAAGACAAACATGTGTGGCATTGCGGGGGCGATAAATGCGGGTTTTTCCTATGAAAATGTGATTCGAACCATGGGGCATCGTGGCCCGGATGAGCACAATAGCTACCGAAATAAAAATGTAGATCTTTTTCATCTGCGACTATCCATCCTTGATATAGCCTGTGGTAAACAACCGATGCTACTTGATGAAAAGTATTGCATCATCTTCAATGGAGAAATTTACAACCACCAGGAATTACGGGATCAATTTCATTTGGCCGGGAATACATCTTCCGATACAGAAACATTACTTCTTTTATACGATCGCTTTGGCCCGGACCTGCTTCAATACCTCGATGGGATGTTTGTTTTTGTAATTCACGACCGGATCAAAAATCGATTATTTATTGCGCGCGACAGAGCCGGAGAAAAGCCGTTTTATTTTTATGCTAACAATAAACAATTTGTCTTTGGCAGCGAATTAAATTGCTTGAAAAGCATGACGCCCTTAGAAATGGAGACCGCCAATTTTTATCAATATTTGCGTCTTGGGTCTTTTTACAGGCAGTTCACCCCTTATAAAAATGTAACCGAACTAAGGGCCGGAAGTTATTTAATTGTTGATTGCGAAACCTTATCGGTTGAAGAAACGAAATGGTGGAATATCCATGATTATTATCAACAGGAAAATAACGATTCTTTTGAAGATAGTTTGCAACACACAGACAGGTTTCTTCATGCGGCAGTGAAACGAAGATTGGAAACAAGTGACCTGGAAGTGGGAAGT